>PJEL010000118.1_pt1 | contig 89501 bp, 66 predicted proteins | sample 1853271 | NCBI WGS metagenome assembly PJEL01 (sample SAMN08108733, study PRJNA415343) | Invertebrate metagenome, whole genome shotgun sequencing project. | host: Globobulimina | place: Sweden: Gullmar Fjord | collected 2015-08
AGTAAAAGAGTGTATCACACGGGATCCTCTTCAATGGAACATCATACATCTTGCATTCAGTCAGTCAGATATTATAGTGGTGAGCCTGATATCAATCATATAGGTATCATAACTGTAAGTGCAATTGCAAGCTTGCAATGCACTTGCTTATAATTTCGCAAGTGGCCTCTTGAAGGCACATAGTTTATGGGATGGAATCCTCATTGAATAACACAGATATACTATCCAAATATAAATAAATGAATATCTCTGCATGAATAAATTGAAGAATGGCTGTATAGAAGCAACGAATAGAAGCGCGAGAGGCCCTTCGATGCGCTCTGATAGCCTTTGTTGTTGTTGTGGGCACCACCGTGTCGACAGCATATACTTGGACCCTAATTATTATAATTAAATAGATGAATCAAAATAATGACATGCCAAATTGGCACGAAATTCTCAACAGGAAGGAGAAGAACCTACACTCTCAAGGGTTTGATGCCGACTCTGTTCCCTTGGTTCACATTGATTCAAAAGGATATTCGCGTCATATTAAACTTTCTACATCCTACTTCAATACAGAATTGGACCTGAGATACCGGGATCTCATTGTTGTGGACCCACTTATCAAGGTCCAAGTGGGGACAGTGTTGTTCATTCGTCCGACAACCCTGGTCATCAATGCAGACGTGGGAGGACATATACGGGCCCTGATTTGTGAGAATCAAATCTTCATCTTGGAGGTACCCCGGGTGGAAAATACTATGATCTCTTTCATTCCCACCCTGGATCATCCATTCATCCGTTTCTTGTCCAAATCGTTGAAAAAGAAGAGTAAAAAGGCCCCTCTGGAGCTTGTGGCCCTCGAGTGTGTTCTATCTACAGCTGTGAGCATTCTGACGCAAGATGTGGATGCATACGAGGATTCATCTCTGGATAAGATTGAGGCCATGCTGCGAAATGTGAATAGGGACACATTGGAAGGTATCAGAGCTTTGAAGCATGGACTGAATGCACTGATTCAGAAAGTCGGACGGTTGCAAATGGAGGTTCAAGAAATTATGGATGATGATAATGACATGGATGACTTGTATCTTAAGAGGAGAAGGAAAAAGATGGGTGGAAAGAAGCCACCCCTGCCATCAGGTAATGAGATTTTCTCGATAGACGAGGGGGAGATTACCAGAAAACAGTCACAGCTCATATCGAACTACGAAGCGACACCTTCCAAGAGTACTGGACCCATACAGAAAAATGTTCACTCCTCTTGGTCGAGGCCTTCAGTGATGCGGAGGAATTTCAAGTCTCGTAGATCAAGATTTCGAAGGGGACTAAGCGACCCTGACCAGGCTCTGCTACACAGAAGAGCGGTGATACGTCTCAAGAGGGCAGACAGTGAGGCTGATGTCCCTCGAATGTCTGAAAAAAGTCAACATGTTGATCCGCATGAAATCGAGGAAGCAGAAGATCTTCTTGAAACTGTCTTTGTTGACTTGGATTTGCTTTCTCGAAGACTCCTGTCCATTGATGATAAGATTGAAGATGCAGAGGAATTGCTTGAACTTGATTTGGACTCTCGCCGAAATGAACTCGTGGGGTTGAATCTGATTGTAGCAACAGTTGCTATGGCATTTGGTTTCGCTGCTGTGATTGCTGGAGTTTTTGGGATGAATCTGGTAAATTCAGATCTCGTGGATGAAGGCTGGGTGCTACCTGTTGTGCTGGTTGTCACACTCGTCTTCTCTGTGGGTCTAATACTCGCAGTGTTCTATTATGTCAAGCATAGAAAACTCATGTTCATTCCCACGAGCATATGAACATTTCTTCTGCATGCAGATCTGCATCTGATCTCTCTATAGCTATAGAGAGATTGCCATTAATGGCAAATTGGAAATATTTCCCCAAACAGTTTGAACATTCATTGAACAATGATGTTGGCGTTTCATCACAATAACGAATGCAAATTCATATATATTATTATCTTAAAACTTAATATTTTGAGAGATCCAATGATGGTGGGAACTACCCTCGTTCGCTCACGTTCGGGAGCTGGCCTTATCCGTCAAAGGGCATTGCGATCAGCTCCTTGCAGAGCCGTGAGGGTGAATGCATTGTTCGATTTCTTTAAACAGACATCAGTCAAAAATGTAACTAAAAAAGATCAATTGATCGATGATCTCCTGAGGCTCACAGAGGATGCCGACGCTGGTTTTGCAGTTTCCAGCCAGGGAAGGGAAGCCATTGCCGAGGTGGTGGATGATCTTCAGTCGTATTGCATGAAGGATCCCCTGTCTTCTGAATACATCTTTGGGCGGTGGGAAGTTCGATACGCGTCAAAGCCCCAGACCGCGGGTGGCCCATTTAAAACACCTGTTGGTAGGATTGTTTTCCCAGGCCAGACAGCAATCCAAGTCATTGCCGAGCCAAACGTATGCATCAACGAAATTAGCTTTAAAACTCTTGGATTTGTTCCGGGAAGTGTTACTCAGGAAGGGACGATCGATCCTCTGGATGGCAGAACTTTTGAGATTACATTCACCACCAATACTGGGAAAAAGCTTGGGGGCCCTCCAAAACGTTTGATTGAGATACTGTACCTGGACGAAAACATCAGGATTGCCCGCGCCGTACCAACAGAGGAGAATCAAGAACCAGGATTTTACATTTTTACACGGGAAGGCGTCGAATTTGAATTGGATGAAGTTCCAGAGACAGTAGTGGCAGCAGCACCAGCACGTGGACCAGCCAAGGCTGCCAAGATCCAGGAAGAAGGTCCTTCAAAGGCTGAAATGGCCAAATTAGAGCGTGAAAGGATGTCAGAGCTACGAGCGATGGCGAAAGAGCAATATGCACAGCTGAATGCAGAAGCAAAGGACTTGGCTCTTGAGTCTCAAGCATCTTCAAAGCAGCTTTTAACCCTTGACAGGGAAGCCGCCAAGGTGATTAAAGATGCATCCACTGCTAGAAAAACCATAGAAAAGATTAAGGGCATCGTTGACTCTGTCGAGGCGAATTTGGCAGAGTCCCAAAGCCAAGAGGTGTTTTTGGAAAAGGAACTGTTGGCTCTCCAGCGGGAGGCAAACAAGATCAAGCAGCAGTTGGTTTCTACGAAAAAATCATTAGGTCCAAAGATTAAATAATTTATTGGTTTACCCTTTATGATGCAATAATGTAACGATATGCACCAGTGAGTATTTGCCACAGTAGCGTATTGAAATTTTCCACAACGTGGGTTCCATCCCTATAGCACCAGTCCATGCACCCTTGTGCCATACTATATAGATCAATTGGATACACAGGACCCCTTGGAGCTAGAAAACCTGCTTCCTTAAGGACGGCATTGAATTTTTTAAGCGAATACATCCATGTGACCATTTCGTCATCTCTCGTGAATGCCTCCTTGAAGGGTGGAGATATCAACCAAAACATAGGTTTCTTCGCTCCAAACTCTTTTTGGTATTTGTTGATCCTTTCTATTAATGTAGGAATCTCTCCTCGAAATTCAGTAAAGTTTCTCGCCCATTTCGCCTGATGTGCGGACGGATCCATGACGAGGATGTCGGGGGCCTGCTTCATTTCTAAAAACTCACCCAGCAATGATGCAGTGCTCCGTATCTCAGCCCTCCAGTAGAATTCTATCGTCGTCTTTGTGTCTTTCACATTCCACACAAAGTCCTTGTGTTCCTTTTTATCTCGCATCGGTGCCTCTGCAATATTTTCGTCCTCTAAAAATTCACCCAGGTAGTTGAAGAGTTTCCTCAGGTGAGAATCTCCCACAAGGGCAACCCTCTTATTCCGCAAGAGCCGGGCAGCATCTTTGTGAACAAGTTTGTTTGGAACACAATTAGACACCTTCGTGCTATCCCACACCCATTGCCGGGGATATTCGGTGTGGACGTTGTCACACGAGCTGAGTTCTCCTTTCCGTGGAGCAGGACACCCATCCGTGGCCAGTTCCCAGTGACCGTTACTCAATCCTAACAAGCAAGATTCATCTTTTATGAATGAAGATGCCAGTGCTACTGTGGAATAGAGATCCAAAGACGACGTTGCAAATATCACTGCGATCGTAACTGCAAAAGCAGAAAAGGTCAACAGAACAAAGTTCTTCGAGGGCTTATGGGCAATCCCATACCCTTGCTTGTGCATTCTGAAATAATAAAATAATTCATCCCGTCCACGTCAAAGGTCCCTGTGGCTTTATCAGAGCAACACCCCAAGAAGACAACAGCACATGCTACTTACCAGGACATATGTATAATATATCCATGTATATACATACAGCTATCGACTCCTACTCCTACTGATGCAATGAATAGTGTGTACGTTACCTTGTTTCAAGACGACTAAAAAATATGTATCACTGGATTCAAACTCATGCATGAGATGGCATTCATACCATCTGTGTGAGTAAGCCAGCTCTCTTGTATGCAGGCAAGAATGATGAGAAATACAACCTCTCCTTTTATTTCACCACATTCAATTTTTAGTAATTATTATCAAACTGTAGGCAGGGAGTGGCCGAGTCAGATGATAGACAGAGGACTGTCTCATTTTTCAGGACATGGTGTTGAATGAACGAATGAATGTCTTTGGGTGATTGTATTAGCACCAGCATACGAATATGGTAGCAATTCATCTGGATGAGATTTTATATGACTCGGAGAGTGATGGATATTATAGTGATGATGGACAAAATAGATTCACACGTCGTCGAGTGCCCCTTGCACCGAGAAGGTTTGTATGGGAAGTTGCTCAATCTGACGATGACGATGACGACATAGACAGACCAAGGGTCGTTGGAGGTATTCGACGATTGGAAGACGACCTGGCTGAATTGGACAATGAAGAATGGCTTGGTCCCGGTGAGGGCCGGATCAATGCCTTGGAAAGCTTCCTGAGCCACGACTTGAGCACACAGAAATTGGCAAATCAACAGCATGAAGTTATGCTAGAATCTTTGCGGAAGCAGCATCAAGAGGAATATATGAGAAATAGGGCTGTATTGCAACTTGTTGAGAAAGAATATGAGGAAGAGAAGAGAGCAGAAGAGGAAAGGGAGCGCCAGGCTGAAGATGCAGCGAGAAAACAGCGGGAAGAAGAGCAGAGGCTGGCTGACGAAGCAAGAAGGACCGAGGAGCGGAAACTGCAGCAGCGCAAAGATCTAGAAGCGAAGGAGAAAGAAGCATATAAATTGGTCCAAATTTCTGCGCCCCAATCCCTTGAGAACAGAGAATCCCTTGCCACGTTGCTGGAGAAATATGATGAGGATTTACGGGCCTTTTGTGATGACAGAGCAATGAAGGATGCCCGTAGAGGAATAAAAAAGTTCATCACCCTATCGGTTCAACAGATATCGGCTACTCAAGAACAGGTGAGGAAGAAATCAATGGGTTTGATTGAATTCCTATCCCAGCAACACGGAATTCACCAAAAATTTGCCCTCGTCACGCTTGCCTCCAAGATGGTCAGCCAATGTGAAGCGCAAGTGGCATTGATACCCTCTTTTGCATTCCCACTGGGAGAAGTTTCAACCTCCGTTGGGCGGGCCTACCCTGATTTTACAAAGCTGCTTGTCGGAATGATACAGAAAGAATGCCCACTGTGTATTCCTGTGCTGTTTCAGCCCGGCGCAAAGGCCTCTAAGAATATTGAATTTTACAAAGCCATGGGGTTCCGGGTAGATTCTGCTTCCAAGGTAGAGAGCGAAGAGGAGTATGTTAATCGTCTCCAGGGATATGTCAGACTATATGCTGCCCTTCTTCAGACAGATACATCATCGCAAGCAACTCTTGGCCAGGCTTGGTCATATCTGGCATGGTTGCTGAATGATATTCCAGCATGTCGATATAGTGCCAGTGCTCTGGATTCCTTTCTTTCAGTCGCAGGGTTTCGATTATTCGGAGCCTTCAGGAAACAGTTTGAGAAGATGATGATGTACGTGTCGACATATTTTCTCAAGGGACTCTCGGATATTCGGGATCCAGATGCCAATGCTGTTGCCACAAGGCTAGAATCATACATACACACGCAGCAATATCGTCAGGTTCCCAAGGGGCGTGATATGCCGTTACGAGATGTTTCCAGTCACAGTCGAGCTTAAATATTTATTAATCGTTTTAATGACAATCTATATGTGTACACAACGATTGGTTTGCCTAGGGATTGCAGTGACACTCTAGGGTCGTTTGGATCCGGAAAGTCTGCAATTGACTGTGTGGCAACAATCTGCACTGAATCCTCTGAAGGAGCATTGCTCGTGCTATCTTCTCTCCATCGCCATTTTGTATACGCGGTACTTGCCTTTAGTTTCACCTGCTGCGAGTCGTCTATGAATTGCTGGTAAAATTCACTGGTTTCCAGAAGATCTTTTGAAAGCATGCTCTGACTTCTCTGGTTAATATCAGAGGTAATTCTAAGACCTCTTGGGAGGGACACTGACATGTGATCTGGCTTTGCTGGGTTCCATTGGATCCTTGACATAGCTTCACCCATGTCCATACCCGTGTATGTCTCCAATAACGAGGCTGTGTTGTATTTCCTATCCATCACGGTCCATCCATTTTCTAGGGTGACAAAGCGAACTTGATACTGCTTTGGCTTGTCCAAATCATCATTCTGAGCGCGTCGCACCTGGACTATATCCGGAACCTGTGATTCACCAAAAGGTAAATCCACCTTTTGCAGGACACTTGTGACGTTCCAGGTACCCTGGAATTGTTCAGGGAATATCAGGTCTGTCTGTTGACCAGAGAGAAGAGAGGGCAGAGGTGAACGAACTGTTTCTGATGCCCCCACTGAAGATTGTACGACGCATTGTGTTGCTACAAATGATCCAAAAGCCAATCCTATATCTCTCCTGTGAATTTCTGGATTGCATTTGAGTGATGGACGTGCAGGTGTCTGGAGGTCCACGTGTGGGTCCACAGTTGGCAAGACCACCCCTCGTCGAATATCCATTCTATTTGAAGTAGAGACTACTTTACTAAATTACTATTAGTATATTTATATAGATCGATAGATATATGCACAGATCGTTGCAGATGACAATCTGTATGTTGCATGAGGGAACTCCAGCCATACACCCTGCATGGTATGGTTTCATCATAATCTTGATATAAACATTTCTTGATCTGATCAGATCTGATCTAGTAAATTTATAAATATAACCATGTTGCGGTTACCCAGAGTTGGGGGTCCTTTGACGTCAGTGACAAGGTGTCCAAGGGTCAAGGCAATCCCAGACGTACGTTCACAGGAACAAGCACAGCAGGTGACACAGGCGAAACAGCTATTTTTCGAAAGAATTAGAGGCACCGAGAGAGGTGCTCGAACGTCATCGCTTGAACGTGGTACTATCGAGGAAGCCTTGGTTAATCTGGAGAATGTGGTTGCCTCCCAAGCTATAGATTGGAGCCATCTTCCCGGAACGTGGAATGTTGTGTATACAACGGCTAGAGATGTACGAGATATAGTGAAAGACCAGCCAATCCTCCCGTTTGCAAGATCAACTCTTGTTGGGCAAGAGTATTCCCCATTAGTTGGAGGTGGTGGAGAGGTTACAAACATTATCAAGCTCGAACTCGTGGATCTGCCGCCTTTGGTGAGTATTCTCTCGGGAACGTATGTATCAATACTTGTGAAAGCTGATTATTCCATATCCTCGTTAAAGAGTATAGGGTTGCGTTTCAAGTCTGCAGCAGTTGGGCACGTCGAGCCTTCAGAAGGTGTTGAAGGACTGATTTTAAATCCAGTGCTACCTCGTGGACAATGGAATCTATCCTTGTTGAATTATCTCAAGGATCTAGAAGTTGCATTTCAGTTTCCAGGGGAATCCACATCGAATTCGTCTCGTATGAATACAATTCGACCGAGTCTGGATGTCACCTATCTTGACTCCAACCTGTTTGTCGGGAGAGCGCAACAAGGTGGAGGTATCTATGTGTATGAACGTGTCTTCGAATGAATGAATGAATATTCTAGTCTAATATTTCAGTATATTTGCTGATCTATATACTTTACTTGTGGTAATCAGTTCGTTGTCGCCCCACATCATGGCCTCAACGGTCGTGCCAGAGTTACACGCATTGATCGAGGATAGTCTTCAGACTGTGACGTACAAGTTCGTTTCAAAGCGATTTAATATATCATATGATGAATCAAAGCAGATTTTATACGAGTACATGACGAATAATGGCGAGGTAAGGATTTGAGCAAATTTGAAATTGACATTGTTGTAACGCAGTTGTCCGGCCTTGTGCTGATTTTTATACTCTGTTTGTGTAGAATGTGTTGGTGACATATTTGCTTAGTGGCTACGATGCTGACAAACAGCACGTGGTCAAAGTTGTTGAGCAGTCCAGGCTAGAAGAAGAGAAGGGAAAGATGAGCAAAATAGAAGCCCTTCATGTATACAGTGTGCAGCCAAAGGGTATACGAGCTATGGAAAATATGCACGAGGTTGATTTAGGACAGAGTAGAGAGGGATTGGGTTCCGGTGTGGGGTGCCAGTATGCAGCACTTGGTAGGGTGGTGAGAGAACAGATTCCTGAGAGGACACCTCTTGATGCTGTTCCAATCAGACGGGCTAAGCCTGAAGAGCCTACAAAGCCACAGGAGGTTAAGAAACGCACATTTATGATCGATTCCGATGACGAGGATGGGCAAAAGCAGGAGCCAGAGAAGAAGTTCAGGACGTACATTAATGATAATGGAGAAGAGGTGACAGAGATGGAAGAGCAGCCAAAACCTGCCATGAAAAAGGAAGAAAAACCAAAAAAGACGACGTCTGTTGCTACCAAAAAGGTGAGCAAACAAAAGGGAATTGCATCATTCTTTACCAAAAAACAATAGATAGATTAGTTAAACTGCCGTGTAAACCTCTCTATGTGTGTATTGACAATATCCGGACAATCCTGTTGCGCCCAATGTGAGCAGTTTTCAATCTTAACGAGCTCGACATTGGATTTGATAGAGCTATGCTCAAACATTCCCAGGGTAAAGGCAGCATCTCGATCTCCGTAGAGCTGCAGTGTAGGCTGCTGTGGCATGGCGTTCATGGTCCTACAGAAACAAGGATGGTTTATTGTGTATTGAGGTGACATTGCATGTGATAATCAGCATACCTTGTCACAAAGTTGAGAGCCCGCTTTGATGAGGTAAACATGGCATTCCTATAGTAGTTGAGGCCAGCAGTCAGCCTGTATGGCCTGAGCAGTGCACTCACATAAAATTCCACATCTTGTTCAGTCAAAGATTGGGGTGTTACGACGCCCATGGGGGGTAAAAGCATCATTTTGCGTATTTCCTTCCCTTGACTATGTCTCAGGTATATTTCTGGCAGCCATGGGGTGGCGAAGAGCATAAAGTAACTGGACCGAGCAGCCTGAGCAAGAGTGAAACACTCCTTCTCGCTGTATGCACGAGGATGTGGAGAGCATACAGTGACTAGGCCAGTAATCATTTTTGGAAAGTTAGCAGATACATTCCATGCAACCATGCCCCCCCAATCGTGACCTATCAGCACACAGGTCTCGTACCCACATGCTCTCACCGTTGCCACAACATCTAGACAGAGAGAATCCATGCTGTAATCTGATGTGCTCCGGGGGGCATCAGAATCACCAAATCCCCGCATATCAAGAGCGACGACCGTATGCGTGTCGCGGAAATATTTCAGCTGATTTCTCCAAGAGTATGAATTCTCGGGAAATCCGTGGAGAAAGAGCAAGAGGGGTTTCCATGGGGCATGGTTTGTATTCCTGAGAGCATGTAGCCTGCATTGTAGAATGAGAAGGTTTGTCACACACAGTGAGGTGATTGTATATTGTGGTAATCCAAGAACATACCTACAACGAGACGTTGTGATGTAAATACTCTCCATGCCATCAATCTTGGGTGGATCATCTCTCCTGTCAGGTTGTGATTGAAAAAATCGCCAAGGACTGCATGTAGGTAGGTATACAGGTGTGTCATGCTCTCATCTACATGCGATTGTCATGGATTGGAAAACCACATACTTGGATAGAAAATGTGTGAAGAGTATGATCAAAGCTACTGTACAATAAACGAGCCACACAATCCCCAAGATGAGAGAACCCAAGATTCTCAGAACCTTTGAGATCATCCTAGTTAAGTATACTCAAGAAGCACGCAATCAATTTAAGATCCACCCTATATGACTCATGCTACAACAATGAAGTGAATAGTTCTGTGAACATAGGAAACATCATGAGGTCTTGGTCAGTCAGTCAGCCAGCAATATCGAGGGTCTTTTCCTGAAGAGATTACAATTACAGTTGCCAGCAATAAACCGTAGACGTGGGCGCTTGTTTCATGCCATTTTGAAAATATAAAATGAATCCTATTGATAAAGTTGACACAGTGCTCGACAATGTATCACCAGACTTGTCGGGGATTGCTCCAAGGAAAACGAACGTGCATGTCCAAGAGAAAGACGGCTCATACGTGGTTCTAACGGAAGATGATAGGTACATAGGCATTCTTAATAGCGAATTTAATGATAATATCAAGGAATATAACGTAGAAATTCGGAGTGTGAGGCATTCTACACCTGACCACTCTGTCGGACATGTTATGGTTCGATTACGAAAGAAATCCCAATCAAACGAGAATGGTAGGCATCTGATAGCGCTTGATACTAAAAAGTATTATATTTATCACGTCATATAAGATTGTATCTCTCATGTAGATGGAAAACCCATCGATAGTGAAGCGGTTCCACAGCAACAGCAGGAGCAGGAGGAGGAGGAGGAGTTGAACCTATTCTCAAAAAAACAGCTGGAAATGCTTGGTACGCTGATTCACTGTTATCGATTAATAGTACAGATCATGTTATGATGTTTTTATGGTTTTTATACAGTGGCTAGAAAAGATTTGAGTGATGTGTTTAGTAGAGATAACGGACTTGGAGACTGGGTTAGAAGAGTAGTTGAGGCCAGTAATCAAAAGGAGAAGGAAGCTGTAGTACAACAACTTCTCTCAGATCCTGAGAGTAGTCAATTGATCGATCATGTAATGGGTGAGTTGTCGAAAACGTAGCATATGCGCATGCCTTGTAATAAGAAAATACATGGACATGTGTAGCCACAATACATATGTGATTGTAAGACCTGAAAATAAATATGAATATACAATGACATCTAATCTCATTTAATGATTCTAATAGAAAGAAATAGATACAATACGGGTTGTGTTGCCCAATCTACCGCACTGGAAGTGTTTCCTCGATAGAATGCATCTTTGAACATTTGACATGCAAATTCTTCAAGTCATGTCATTGACACGCTCACTGGTATTTTCGTTGATGTAATGGGGAATAGTTCAGTAGATAATACGCCAATTTGGCATGGTTTGGCTGCGGGTGGTAGTGCAGCCATAGTCTCGAGGGTCTTTACCTGTACGTTTGTAAGACAATAAAATAACACGTGTTGGTTGTCGTTCTTGCGAGGATACTCATTATGATTTTCTGTTATCTTTCATGCAGATCCACCGGATACCGTCAAGGCGAGGTTGCAAGTCCAGGAAGGTGGCTCAACCCAGAGGAACTACAAGGGAACAGTGGATGCTTTTCTCAAGGTAGGTGACATATTTGGCAATTGATCGGCTCTCTCTTTGTCTGATTATAATGTATGGTATGTGTAGATAGGTGAAAGGGAAGGTGTTCGAGGGTTCTATCGAGGATTTGGTGCCTTATTAGTCACAGTTGTACCAGCAAACATGTGCTACTTCTCGTACGTCTTGTCTTCCTGGGATATTATTGTGTGTGTTCATATGATTCTTGGATTAATGAATAGATTGGATTCAATAATGCAGAGGGTATGAATTGGGGAAACGATTGACACCTCGAGACTGGGGTGTTGGGGGTGATGTTGTTACTGCCATTTTTGCACAGTCCTTGGCTGGAGTTGCCTACTGCCCGATAGATATTGTCAAGCAGACCGTGCAAACTGCAGCAATAACATCTGCTCCTGGTGAACATGTAGTAACTAGTCCATGGCAAGCATCAAAGAATATTTGGAATGCCCAGGGTATACGTGGGTTTTACAGAGGATTTGTTGCCATGAATTCTCTGTGGATGCCATGGAACCTCATATACCTGACCATGTATGAGGCATCCAAGCGAAGGGCATACGAGTGGAAATTAAGAGAAATGAAAGAGCAGGGTATTTCGGGCAGGTTCCTCTCTCGGAGAGAAGAAGGCGATCATGAGGTGGTATCTGCCCAAACGTATGCCCAGGTGTTGCCTCCTTGGGTGTATCCAGTCTGCTCATCATCATGTGCAGCGGTGGCTGCCACGATCACTCATCCCGTAGATGTTATAAAAACAAGATTACAAGTCCTGAGTGCAATCACCGGGCAACGACAAAAAGCTTTCGACGTCACAAGGCGTCTTTGGGAGAGTGATGGGCTGGCAGGCTTTTCCAAAGGACTGAGTGCCAGAGTCATGACCATGTGTGTTGGGACGTCAATTAGTTGGTTCATGTACGAAATGGTCAAAAAGAACTTAAACAATCACTAAATTATAATAATGAATATGAAAATATTATCTTCTATCGGCAGTTCCCTTGCCACGTTTACCTGAGAAGAGATGCTTTGGTTTGAGATCTGGGATATGTCTGTCTCCTTCTCCCTTCCTGGCCATTTTCTGGAACCTTCTCTGTGCTCTATCATTCATTTTAATAGCCTTATTCCGCTGCACCACATCCTTAATGCCCTTTCCAGCCTCTGGTTCAGCCAAAGATAGGGCTCTACCTCTAGACATGGACCTTGACTTACTACTCCTGATGCGTACTTCTGGTTGAGCTTGTGTCTCCATTGCAGCTGATTGGCTTCTTGCCCTCTTTTTACGCAACTCTCTTCCTCTACTTTGACTTCTAGCACGGGTAATTGCAGCTGATGGGTCTAATCCCATCTTGCCCAATTCATCCTTCATGCGAGTGGCTGTTCGGCTTCTCTCTGTATCAGCCAAGCGAGGAACAATGGCTGCATTTGTTCCCGTCTTTCGCTTTCGGCGATGCTCAGAGATAAGTTTTGACTTTCTTGCTCTGATTGCTGCAAGTGTTTGAGCTTCTTCGGCTGTTAAGTGCTCTTCTTCCATTTCATCATCCTGGCTTGGTGCCGTGGCTGCCTGTTCCTCTTCCTCCCTTTCCAGAGCTTCGAGTTTCGCATCGATATCTGGATCAATAAAGTCTGCTATATTATGACCATCCCATATTTCGGGCATGACATCATACTTCCAAGAATTATCTTCCAAATCCCACCTTTTCCGGACATCCTGAGAGTATACACCAGCACCACCTTGCTCCTCTTGTAAGTCTTTCTCTGTCTTCTTCTTCTCGCCGGCATCTCTCCTCTTGCGTGCCTCTTCTACTCCAGATGGAATACAAGGTGGTCTGGAAACCGAATCTCGTTGCTTGGGCATGGCAACATGGAGTCTGTCTGCAACATCTGTAACCCTCTTGCTCTTGAGTTTCATCTCAACTCTACTCGCCAACAATCGGTCACACGCAACAGTTTTGACATGACTCACACCCTCTTCAGTCAATGTACTCATAGGAACAAGTACATCACTCATGTCAGAAGTAAATGCAACACCTGCAGCTGCACCCGCAGAGACCTTGGCAGCCTCTGCAGCCATCTTGTCAAGCACTTCTCTCTGCTCTGGTGAAAGATCTTCCACGCTTCTCGCATCAATCTTGTTCATGACAATAAGAACTGGTTTATTCGCGAATAAAGGACTGATAGAATGGAACAATGTTGCCTGTTGCTCCAAGGTAAATCCACATTGCTCAGAGATATCAACAACATAGAGTACAGCTGCTCTCAAATGAGCAAGTGCCGTGATACTTTGCATTTCGATTGTATTTCTTTCTTCCAGTGGTCTATCCAGAATTCCTGGAGTGTCTATCACTTGCCAACGCAGATACTTGTAGTCTGTGTGTCCAACAAACAAACTCTTTGTTGTAAAGGCATATGGCTGGACCTCAACATCAGCCCTCGTAACCTTGTTCATGAAAGAAGATTTTCCCACATTAGGATATCCACAAACTAGTAATGTTCTCGTGTTTGGATCGATAGAGGGAAGTCTGGATAAATGTTGGCGGACCTGCTCAAGATAGGCCAAGGATGGGGCCTGACGTTTCATCAAGGTACACATTCGACCAAGAGCTGCCCTCTTCAACTGTTTGCATCGATACAGACTATCACCATACTTTAATAAACGGACGTAATCCTGGCACACTTTATCCATGAGGTTTTTTGCTGTATGAAGCTGTCCAAGAGCAAGCTTGTAATGATCCTTGTCATATAATACATTCATCAAATCTGCATAGAATGGATGGATCTCATCCACCTTTGGGAACTCTGACAAAATTGCTGACAATCTGTCATTCCAATTACTCTGTGTGTACTTGACTTTGCGCATATAAAATTGCCTGATTCTCTGAATGGCCCAACCTGTATGTACAAGAATATACCTTGGATTACCTTGGAAAGACAACGAGCTAACATGAGATCACATACCATTATGAACAACTGTGGGTGTTTGTCGTTGTGTTTTTGAGAGAATTATGTCGATAAAGTCATTGGCCGTGGGCACGGGCTGTATGCTCTTGAAGTTGTACAACGGCATGCTGACTCTAAAACGTTTCCTGAGAAGGGCAACTATGCTATGAAACTGGTCAATATATAATGGTGGAAATACTTGGTATTATGAGATCCCACAAACTTGCGTTAAAAATGTTTCCAAAACCTTGCAAGAATCACAGTCATGCACTCCCCAAGTGTAGCGTTCCTTTTCTGCGATCAATCTGAATCAACCGCACTGTATTTGACAATAGTACCAATCATGGACTATTTTAATGACTGTTCAAGGGGATTGAAAGCTTGATATCATTGTTGCTGAGAGCGCTGACATGCCATTGCAGTGGCAAAATGCAGATGAAACCAGAAATAGCCTCATCTTCCCGACACGGTCGATGCTTTCAATAAACATACGGATTACTAGTGCATTGTCCATAAATTTATTCTTATGTGACTGAAGTATCGTCCTAGAAGTCACATCAAAGATATTACGGTGAACTAGACGCAAAGGACCATGTCTTTTGCAAGAGCAGCTCTTACCACGTCGTTGGTCTCCTCCTCTTCTCAATATAGTTCCATCAGGGTTCAGAATGCTCCATATTCTACTGTCATGAATCAAATTCACCTGGTGCGTCATTGGTTGCATCGTGATATTCGTATCGATTGAGTTGCTGTTTTGTGTGGCCGTCTGTGTCTCTCACAATTGAAAGTGCTGACAAACAGGCTGATTTTGTTATGCAGACGCCAGGATTTTTGGCAAGTAGGGTGCATGTAACGCTTCGAGGAAACTTGGTGGCCACCGAAGCCTTCCGTGGAGGTGGTGGTAGATCAGGAGGAAGAGGACGTAAGCCAATGAGAGGTCCTCCACGGGAGAAGAAGAGAGATGTTCTGATGAACGATGAGATTGACGCCGCTGAGGTGCGTGTGATTGGAGAAGATAAAGAACCTCTTGGAATTTTGGGAATAGACGAAGCGTTGAGGATGGCGCAAGATCAAGAAGTTGATCTTCTTCTAGTTGTTCCTGGAGCCTCGCCTCCTGTTTGCAGATTGATTGAATACTCCAAATTCAAGTATGAGAAGACAAAGGCAGAAAAAGACGCAAAGAAAAAACAACGTGAAAGTGTTATTGAAACTAAGGAATTAAAAATGCGACCAGGAACAGATGTTCACGACTATCAAGTGAGAGTGAGAGCGGCCCAGAAATTCATAGACAAAGGCTTCCGTGTGAAGCTCACCTTGCAGTTCCGTGGTAGGGAAATGGAATTCAAAGAAATCGGTAGAGAAATGTTTAATCGTTTTGTTGAGGATTTGGGTGGGTCTGAAGAGGTCAATATCGACTCTAGTCCCAAAATGCAAGGCCGCCAAATGCTCATGGTTATTAGTAAGAAGCAAGAGGTTGCAGGACAAGAAAATTGATACTTTTGTGCGGAAACATAGAATGTATTGTAACTAATTACACAAATATACGCATGTTAAAAGCAATAGTCTTTCATCAAGAGGGATAAGTATAACAACAGGGTGCCCCTTCCGAGGGCAATCAATTATTCAAATAAAATGGTAAAGATCTTAATTCCAGCGCTTATTGTTCTTTGCTTTGCTGGCTTTTTTGTTTTCTGAGGTGTCGTTAAATTGCTTTGCCTTTTCCTTTTTTAAAGCAGCCTTCTGTGCCTTGCTCATCTTTGACTTTGCCTTGACCTTTGATTTTTCTGCCTCTCGTTCACGTTGCTCTAGCTTATCCATCTTCTTTTTTTCCGATTTATTCTCCGATAAGAATGTATTATAGTCGCCATCATAATCGACGAGCTTGCCATTCTCCACAGTCACAACTCTTGTGGCAATCTTTCTCAGGAAATATCTATCATGTGAAACTGCAATCACTGCTCCATCAAATTGTTCTACAGCTTCTTCTAATGTCTCTTTTGTAGGGATATCTAAATGATTTGTAGGCTCATCCAAAATAAGCAAAGTTCCCTCGGTAAGCATAAACTTTGCCATGGCAAGTCTCGCCTTCTCCCCACCACTCAATACCTTGGCCTTCTTTTCCATCGCTGCGCCATTAAACATCATCTTTCCAAGTAAAGCCTTGACATCATTCAATTTTGCATCTGGAGAAGCATATTGAAGTGTCTCAATGGCATTCTTTTCTGGATCAAGGGCCTCTGCTTGGTTCTGTTCAAAGTAGTTGGCCACTATTCCATGCTCTCCCATGGATACCTCACCCTCAATGGGATCTTCTTGGCCCATGATCAATCGTAAGAGAGTACTTTTGCCAGCGCCATTTGGCCCAATGATGGCAACTCGTTCCCCCTTTTCAATTTCCAGACTTGCATCTTCAAACAGATTTCTTCCATGATATCCATGGGTAAGGCCATCAATTTTGATTGCAATCCTTCCCATACGCTCAGCAGAGGGGAATGTGAAGCTTCGCTTTCTGGGAACAAATGGCTTTTCCACATATGTACCTTCAGCCTTCATTTTTTCAATCGCCTTTTCTGCAGTTGATGCTCTTCCAGAATTTGCACCAGCTGCCAAACGACGAACAATCTCCCTTTGCCTGTCCAATTCCTTCTCCTGTTTCTCCCAGGCGGTCCACTGCTGCGCGACACGTTCCTTCTTTTGAGTCTGGTAGTCGGAATAATTTCCCTTGAATGTTTGTGTGACTCCTCTCTCTGTCTCCACGATCTTTGTGCACAGGGCATCAAGGAACTGCCTGTCATGGGATACAATCACCATGGGAACTTCTTGCTCTTTCAGATATGATTCAAGCCACCCAATGGCATCCAAATCTAAATGATTGGTAGGTTCATCAAGGAGAAGAAGATCAGGTTCTTGCAAAAGGATTTTACCCAAGCACATCCGCATTTGCCAGCCACCAGAATATGATGCAACTAGCCTGTCATTATCATCCAAAGAAAATCCAAGTTCTGGCATCATTTGATCAATCTTTTTATCTAGTAAGTTTACATCCAGGTCGACAGCCACCTTTGAGAGCTCGTTCAGCTCGTCAAGAAGCTGTCCCATCTTGTCCATATCATCCCCACACTCTTCCAGCCCCTTTTGAACCTCCTCCTGGCGCTTCATCACACCAAGTTGATCAGAAAATGCACTCATGAATTCCTCTCGTACGGTACGAGTTGGCTCAACGTCGAATTCTTGCGTCAAATATGCGATTTTCATGTTCTGCCTAGCCTTGATCACCTCACCAGAATCAGGCAACAGTGCGCCGGTAATCACCTGGAGCTGAGTCGTCTTTCCAGCTCCATTCACTCCAACCAATCCCACTCTTTCTCCCTTTTTTACGTCCCAGCTTGCATTTTTCAGCACTTGGTGGTTTTTGAACGTTACTGCGACATCCTCGAGACGGATGCCAGACCCAACTCCCGAGGACGATTGCTTTGATGTCGATTTGGGGGCCGAGGTCTCCGCACTAGCCGCAGAAACAATATGAAGTTGTTTTACACCACGCTGGACTGGTGTCTTACGCCACCTAAGCGACACTTTTCCAGGTTGACTTCGCACGGCATTTCCTACCACAAGCTTAGTTTCGTGCTGGCAGCAGGACAATGGGCGTTCTCCATTGAGATTAGAGATGAAATTACAGAATTTCATGCCTGTTTAAATTGTTTTAATGCAACCTTGTCTGTTGATGCAAAGTATTCCGTGCCCACAAGCTACAAGCACCTTGTATGAAAGAGTTGTGAAGAATACTTCCTTGTTGGTAAGATATGATGTAATGAAATGATAAAAAATGTCGTATTTAATAATAATAGTAGTAGCAACAAAATTCACACGACATTTCACACTGTACGCCATGCATATGCATCTTCACTGACTGTCCACATGGGATCTGATCAGGTAATGACTGATCATTACTCCAATTGAGGCATTAAATATTGAAGAAATAGTTGTTTAAAAATATTTATTTCTTGTATGTATCAATATCATCGATATATGTCAATGGTTCAAGAGTGACGACACTCGTTGACATGGGTATTCACTTGAGTAGAGATATCATGCTCAGTCATGGAATGAGAGGCTTCATATTTTGAAAAACAACAAATATTCATGTGTTGTCGAAAGCACACTTGATTGTCGTATACGTCGTTGTGGTTGTGGTGGTCCTGACGAAACACAATGTTTGAAAGGGTTGGTCCACCTCCTTTCCGCTGTCATCATTCGGGACAGCGCGTTTGTGGACGGACTCGAAACCTCAAGGCTTCAAAAATATTGTATTTGTTGTTAGCTGGGAATTGCAACCATCGAACGCTGGTTTTCTCCTCTCATCAAGAGAACAGCAACATAGAAGTGGCCAAAATGATTACAAGGAGGATTGTGCAAGCAGAGGACTGGAAAGATATCAGGAAATCAATTTCTGAGTACGAATCTTGCGTAAATATGCGACACCTAACGACCGCAATGTATTTTCTTACGAAGAAGAATGTGCGTATGCATGCATTGTAAACTATTCTTGTGTGGGAGATTTCTCTCATGACTATGTATGTGGTGTTGCAGAAACATCGATTAGCGAGGAACAGGTCCGTGGATGACCCTGTGCTGCTAAGCGATTTATCATGGATCAAGGAGAAAATCTTAGAGCTTGGTGATGCGGAGGACTGGAGCTCTGCAAGTCTCACAAATGTGCTCCAGGCATGTTCACTTCTACGAAACGAACCGTCCTTCACAGCTTTGGCAGCGTTGGCTCTGAACAAAATTGCTCAAGGCTCTCATACAGTGTCAAACTCAGAATATGTGACAATTCTATCGTGTATGGTGCACATGGAAGCCACCGATGCGAGGACGTCTGCTCTGTCTGCAATGGAGGCAGCCTTGAGTCCATCTGTTGATGCAAACAGTATCGTTCTCGCGAAAGGAATTCAAGGATTTCATGCTCGAGACTTTGGACATTTATCCTGGGCTCTTACCGAGCTGCACTGCTCCCAGAACGTGGCTGAGTTCGTCTTTGGACATGCATTTGGGTGTATTGGAGGACAGAACCTCAGCCCTTCATCACTTTGCCTTCTATGTCGTATGATTTCCCTTCGAGGGAGCCGGCATAATGCAGAGGATCATTTGGAGACAATTTTGACCTGCTTGGAACGTGAAAATATTCTTCAGAGAATGTCATATCTTCGAGATAGTACCATGATGCTTCTTAGCATTTCACGGTTGGTTAAATCTGCATGTGACAAGGAAGATGATTCGAGGGATTCGATCAGTTCAGGTCTCAAATGGACCATGAGTGTCATATTATATAGGAGATCTCATCGATCTATGATGCGAATTGTGGATGAGCTTTGCTCTTGCATTGTTGCTTCAATGGAACATCCAGGGATACATGCAGATCACAGTGTGTACTCTGGAATATTATACTCCTTGGCTTTGTTGCAATATAGGTCTTTCTCAGACCTACTATATGTATGTCTGGAAGGATTGGAAGAAAACATGAATAGTTTGACGTTGAGAACGATCGCCACGTGTTCATGGTCTTTATCTGTGTTACGATATGATGACATACGCATGATGCATGTGTTTGCATCCAGAGTACTTCAGGGTGACCTGATCAAGGACTTTGAGAGAAGAGATATATCTCAGGCTATAAGTATGATTTTATACTCTTTTTCGGTTCTGAATGTATTTCAAGACGAAGCGTTTGAGCCATTCCTTGCTGAATTGATGAAGGCTGCTATATCATGCATGGCTCAGATGGCACCAGAATCCTTGCCTATATTTGGGTGGTCCGTCATGGTATCCCATTCTAGGAGTGATCTTATGAATGGAGAGATATTTGAACAGACAATGCGAAGGTGGAGGAGCGAGGTGGCAGAGAATGCCCCTGCCTTGCCAAGGGCAACCCTGGCACTTGTCCACCATACTGAAATTGCACTTGCACTAGAGTCTCCTACTCTAGGACTAGAAATGAACGCATCGTTCGAATCAAGTATCAATATGATGTATGCATCTGGACGAGTCAAACGATATGCAATGAGAGAGTGGAATACACAGCACTCTAGCATGGAAAGTGATCTCAATCAACAGATTGCATTTGATGGTATATCCTTATTCCAAAAACAAGTATACCAGGCAGCAAACAAGGTCCATCCAGGCTGGGTGATGGAGTATTGGGATGAAAAACTTCAATACCCTGTAGATATGGCCCTACCGTCTAAAAAGATTGTGATCGAAGCTGATGGACCAACACATTTCACATGCAATACAAAAAAGCCCTTGGGAGCAACAGCATTGAAAAGAAGGTTGCTGAAAAAATTAGGATGGAATCTTCTTGTAGTACCTTACTACGAATGGAATACTCAAGCATCACAGGATGAACAAGATACATACATGTCTGGAAAGCTTGAATCCATTTTACAGAGTATTCCTGAGAGTATTCCTGAGAGTATTGCGGCAGAAGAACAGCAAGAGGAGCGTAGCCACCTGTCGCCAGATGAAGTAGAGCAAGTTCAAAAGAACGCATCAGTATTAGATATTTTACATGCCAGGCAAGGGAAAATGTCTCTGAATCGGGCAATGAAACGACAGATAATGCGAAAGAACAAGCAATAGTTTATGTTTATTTTATCTCTTCAATACCTGGGTGAATATCTTCATCTGATGTATCACTATCCACTACAGGCTCGGGAACATGAATACTCCTTTCTGCAGCCTGAACAGCATCCTCGTTGTTCAGATCAAACACACCACACGCCAGGTCAAGTTCCACGTGCTTCCCATCATACTGTTCGGGTAGTTCCATGGCCTCACCGTCTTCTGAAGTGGAAGGCAATGCATCATTCGACTCTTTGAGTGCAGGCAGGAATGCCTGCAAGCGAGCAAGCAATGCTCCATTTTCCTTGACTGGCCCTATCTTGGGTTTGGCTTTTCCCTCTGGTTGCACCAGCAACAACCCTGTACCACACAATTAGATTCAATGAATGCATCGATACGTATTAAAATACGACGACGTACGGTTTTGGTCATCCCCAGAAGACTTCCCAGTGACATTCAAGAGCGTCTCTCTGTCTTTCGACATGACAATACTGCCTCTACTGTTCAACCTCCACAACCGTAACACCCAACATTATATAAATAATAAACGTATAATAATTAGTATGTTTTGGATGCTGTCCCAATAAGCCCACGATGGATGAACAAATACTAAAGGTACCCTGGTCTAAGCATCCAGATAGAGATATCTATATCTAAAAAGACTGCTGAAGAGTTCTCTTTCATCATCATCTCCATGTATGGATCTATGTATGTAGAGTGAAGCTTCACGAGGTTGATGAGATTCCTGTGGGTGTAGTTGCATGCAAGTAACCAATTGATTATCAAGTCACTAGTGATCTCTAGAGTTGGTTCTCTGAGAGAAGAGAAATCATTTGAACATGTGGATCAACCCCTTTTGTGGATCGAAATTACTTTTGAAATACATTTACTATCAAATAATACTCATCGGTTGGTAATTCATACCATCCACTTGTTGACGGCCATGGTGAGGGGACTGTCAAAGCGCATTTTGGGGCGGACCCTTGTTGGGTCGTTGGAGGTTCTCTATGGCAGTGAAATACATAAATTACCCAAGTATAATGTTTTCATGATGGGACCGAGCGTTGTTTCAACGAACTGGGAACGCAGCAGTAGACAGTCTTGTGGTCCTTGGGTGCAACGTGGTCATAGTTTTGCCTCTTCGTCTCTGGTGCGGGAGCAGGAACAAGAAGTTGAACAAACATTTGAAAATAAGGAGATACTGGCGAATTATCAAGATAAGATGGAGTCATTGAAAAAGAAACGTAAAAAGGTTCCACTCAGTACTGGGGAGAGCTATGAGGCTTGGCTGGAAAAATATGACGTGACCTTGGAGCCTCTGCGCGATTTTTTCAGAATGCACGATATGGATGCGGAATGGGCTATTGCAGAATTGTACAAGAATGGCTACTGGGGCAAGAAGCTCATGGGAACCATCTCAAAGAGGAGAGATTCTGAGGATGCCTCTGAGGAAGGCCAAGAGGGGAAACAGTATGAATGGGAAAAAGCCTTGGATATATGGAATGAAGCATTCAAAGCTGAAAACTTGCCGCATGCGGCTCTGGATATCGTGAGACGATGGCCTTCCCTGCTATGCAAGACCCCAGACTGCCTTCCAGGCACAGTAGCTGTCCTGCGAGCTGCCATTCCAGACGAGGACGCCTTGAATGAAACCGTGGCTTCATTCCCACGAGTTTTAATTCAAAGTCCCGTAAAGCTCCAACACAGGGTGCTTGCATTGCAAATGGCTTGTGGAATGGACCTTTCTCGCATACTTCCAAAGAATCCTCAAATGTTTTATAGAAACCTGGAAGCAATCATGACAAACATTAGATTCCTTCGAGATCACTCCTGGTCTCTGGAGCATTTTGAAAGTTTGATAGATTATAGGCCAACTATCCTCACAATGCATCCAGATATGGTGAATAGGAATACCAAATCATCATTAGAAGGTATTCAAGCAATTATTCTGCCTGGATCAGATGCCAAGCTTGTGATTCGCGCAAAGCCACAGCTTATTCTAATACCTCCAGTTCACATTGCAGAGCGATGGGAATCTCTCATACAATTGACTGATCAAGTACCTGAATGGAAGCAAGAAGTACAGGATGCATTGGAAGACATTGCCATGGCATCATCACAGCAAGCACCGAGGCCAGAAGGACTGGATGAAACACTGCATCCTGGCAAGACTTTCGGAGCAGAGAAGACTCAGAGTCCAAAGAAGACAGAGGAAGAAGAGATTTCTGTTGAAGAGTGGGAGGCTGGTGAGTGGGGAAGCACCACAATTGGCGCTGCTCTCTGGGCTCATCCAAAAAGACACGAGAGACTCGAGTATCTGGTCTTGCATCCAGAGGAAGCAGGAAATTTATCTTTTGTAGATGCACTAACAGTGCATTTCCATAGATTCAACCACCGCTACAATGATTTCGAAGAATGGTGCAGAGAGAAATACGAATGAATTTATTATAAGTATAATGTATAATCACTCATAAATTAGTTAATGGCCACAAGTTCCACGTCAAACACAAGAGTGGAATTTGGTGGAATCACAGGTGGAAATCCACGTTCTCCATAGGCATGACTTGGCTGACATGTCAAAATAGCCTTCTCACCAACTTTCATGGTCAGGACACCTTCATCCCAACCTTTGATAACCATTCCCTTTCCAACAGGAAACTCCAAAGGCTGTCCACGATCGTGGCTTGAGTCAAACTTCTTTCCATCAGTCAGCTTACCGGTGTAATGAACTTGCACGGTTTGTCCAGCCACTGGAGTTGGACCAGTTCCTTCTTGAACAATCTCTTTTGTATATCCCTGCGCAGCACACGTAATTCTGAAACGTCTTGCGCAGCATACAGTGCGCTTGTGAACCGATGGAAAACGGAGCGATGCGGCCCTCTGCATCATCAACATATGACTCACCATTGTAATTATTATATTAATTTATTATTTCATGTAGACAACGTGAATCTACTCGTTAAGTTGATTCCGCGAAATTCCGGAATTCGGCTCGAAAAATAAAAATATTATATTAAATCACATTTTTTGAAAGTTTAAATACCTTTTTTCCGGTGGTTTTGGTTGTTGCTCGTAACCACCCTTGGCGGGTAGTTGAAATATTCCCGTCTGGAAGGCAAATTGTCACTTTCTTTATAGAATCACACTATAGAAAGAATAGAAATTATATTTACATCCAGTTACGACGTGGATTCACGTGGATTTGAAGAGAGAAGTTGTGACAATGGCATCATCTCAGGGTCCTCTGGAACACGCGATGGTTCGTGGGGATAAGACACAGAAAGATACTTTATTAGGCGAGACAAACAATCATGAAGGTGAAGGACGGGAGAACAAGTCGTGGTCTTTGTTGGCAGCATGGGGTGGTGACGAGTCTGTGTACACCTCCCAGCCAGGAGTTGCTCGTCAGCAAAAGCTCTTTTCGCCACGTTTTTCCAGTCTGTCTGCAGAGTCAGATGATGATATGTCCATAACATCGAAAAGCACCTATGCGATGACGAGAAGTGATCATACACGGAAGACATCCTGTCCTGGAGCATATTTGAGACTGCAGAGTGTCATCACACCACCTGCTCCTCATCCCCTCACTGACTTACTTCGAACGTCGTCGTCACAGCATCAAATTCATATGGATAAAATTATCCATAGTATGGCAAGTCTCTCCCGTGCTGGTAAGGAGCGTGGGAGGAAGAAAACAAACCAAGATAGTTGTTTTGCATTTCGTCAATTTGTCCAGCCCCACCAGGCTATTGCCGGGGTCATGGACGGGCATGGGCCGAACGGTCATGTTGTGTCGCGATATATCAGGAGAAATATGCCATCTTTGATTGCAGAGCAACTAGGAAAAAAAGGTGAAGTTGCAATACATTCAGTCCTGAAGTCTTCATTCATACAGGCACATGAAGGGTTGAGAATTGCCACGCCGCCAATCAATGCTCGTCTCAGTGGATCGACTGCGGCGGTAGCACTTTTCCAAGGTCGAAGAGTCACTATATCCTGGGTAGGAGATAGTAGGGCGATCATTGTAAGGCAACATGCAGATGGAAGGTGTGAAGGCATTGCTGTGACAAAGGATCACAAACCTACTGATTCCTCAGAGCTGACCCGAATATTGAATCACGGTGGTCGCGTACAACGGTTGGCAGACTCTTCTGGTCGAGAAATAGGACCATATAGAGTGTGGATTGCTGGATCCTGGGTTCCGGGGCTGGCCATGAGCAGGGCCATTGGAGATTTTGTGGCACATGGGGTAGGGGTTGTTGCGGAACCAGAGATTGTGACACATGACATTGGTGATGGTGATACATTCCTTATAGTTGCATCTGACGGGGTTTGGGAATTTATGTCGGTGCAAGAGGTAGCCACTCTTGTCCACGACTGTGAGACTGCAGAAGAGGCATGTCGACGCATTGTAGAAGAAGCATCCTCACGGTGGCAGGCTATCAATGAAGGAGTGACCGACGATATTACAGTGGTGGCTACGAAATTTTTGAATTGACATACATTATTATATTATTCCTGTTTCTTGCTCAAATCGCGGAATCTCCACAACCTATCAAATTCTTTCCTAGACATGCTGGTGAAAATTAGAGCACCCATGCAAGATGGTACAAGATACAGGAGAGCTGGCTGTCCCAGGCCTGTGATTTCGTTGGCAGCGAATGCAGCTACAAGTCCCAACACGTATGCAACCATGATTGACATGAAATATACGCGATTATATAGGACAGCATCGGAGATAGTCATGACATAGCCTGTCTCTTCTGTCCTCCCCTCCCCTTGACTCCTGTTTCTGTTTTCCAGTTCCATGTCTGCAATCCTATCATATGCATCCTCTGCAGCTGTGCCGGTAAGATTCATCACTTCATCTCTCGACTCCTCTCCGGTGAGTCTAGAAATACTCTCTAGGATTGCCTCTGCAGCTGCCCTCCCCCTTGCACCAATATCAATACTTCTTGAGGCATCATAACGCAATGCAAGACAACACAACAGGCCTGGTATTGCTATGTCGCCAAGACCGAGGAGAGCAAACGGAAATGAGCTCGCCTCTCCCATGGATCCAGGTATTTTAGGAAAGATGAGGCGTGTCGGACCATTCATAACGTCTGTGGAGGTTGCCACTTTGAGCATGACATTCTCCCCAATAGCTGCAGGAGATGCGAATACCCACGTGACATCATACACAAGCATTCCAACTAACAATATACCTGCCACTCTAAAGGAAGATATACCTATAAGTTGAAGTATATCGGCAGCTATCAAACACGCAATAGTGTTTGATACTGTAAAGTTTCCATGATGTGACAGGAGATCAACAACAGCAAGGGTCAGCCCTAGAGCACTGACTACCACGTCAGATGAATACAGGGGCAGCGATTCTATTGGATGCTCTTCAGAATCTACAGCACCCAAGAATTTTGGAACCTTGACGTCAAATGTATGCTGCAACTGCATTTTCTCTGCAACTGATCGTAGAGGTCCAGTGAATGCTCCTATTGTTGCAAAAGAGGCCAGTAAGAAAAAGTACACATCCAGCAATGTTTGCAAATTGAAATCTGGAAAGTATTTGATGAGGATATAAGAGCCAAACAAGGCGAGGGACGCCATTACAGGAGCCAGAATGCTCTGTTTTAATGTAATGGTCTGTCGTTCTTTGGAGTTTAATCCCCTGTGAGCTCCAATGTAGATTGTCGTCACTGCCAGAGATACAAAATACACCAGATCTCCGACTTTACTCATCTGAAATTCAGGAATCAAACCACACAGGAGAATCCCGACGAAAACAGAATACGTTTTTACTGCGTCTCTGGACTCACTCCACTGCCATACCTCTGCAGAGGGTACAGGTGCTGTTTCTTTTACTTCCTGAGTCGATCTACAACGGATAGATGTATTTATTGGTGTCTTGTACGGTATTTGCAACCCTAAGACGGGTCTCTGGCACTGTGGTCGGATATCGTGGGTGGACAAGAGACCACAAGAGATAACCCGCTGTTTGCCAGATATCATCGTAACACCATTGATCTTCGGGATTGTTAATCCCATGATGAAAATTTAGAAGATAATAGTATCCTTTTGTCTGTCTCCATCACCACATATACTGGTGTGTCAAACACCCACCCACAAACACCAGTTTGTTGTTCCATCCATATGGATGCATCCAGTGCTGGATTATTTTACACAATTCTTATCTATTGCATAATTTGCATTCATTTTAGTTCTCTAGAAGATTCAGATCTGGAGATAACTCACGAGCACGATCGATTTCTACTCCTCACTGCCTTCTTCTTTGTTTATGTCCATTTCCAGTTTGTTGTCTTCATCTACCTGAGGAATTACTTCTTCCCTCACACTATCTCCTTCATCACTAAAACTGTTTTGTTTCTGTGCTTCTTCAGCTTTGTGTTGCTCCCATTGGACAGCGGAAGGAGATTCAGCAGAAACAGGAGATTCTGCAGCAGGAGACTCAGCCACAGCAGCAGGAGGGGAATGAGGACTATCTAAAGACACATTCTGCTGCTCCCTTGGAGTTTTATATTTGTCTAAAAGGGACATATCCTCTTTTCTCTGTGCAATTTTACAGACATGAGGCTTCAGTAGGCTTTCAAGAGGCTCCCATGCACCTACGGGTCTCTGCGGAGATTTCCTTGGCTCATTCTGAGCCAGTGCAGCATTTCTCCTCTGTTCCAGGACACTTTCATGAGGCTTTAAATCCCCAAGAGACAGCCCCTCAAACGCTACATCAATAATAATTGTATGAGAAACATGAAAATATCCACCTTTAAAGGTCAAAGTGAGCACTACTCTGCGTACCTTGTTCGTGTGCAATTCTCCCAGGAGAACGTCTCTGCGACACAGCTCCCTTTTCTGACATAAGAAATCAATATGAATAATAAAATGCAATAGAATACTATCTGGGCCAATGTATCACTCGTGAGTGAGGGTGACACAAAGTGACTGAATACCCAAAGTGACAGTTCTGACAAAGACAAGAGAAACAACAACTCCCTCCTTCTTCTCTAGGCTATATAAATGTAAAATAATGTTTTATAAAGAATTGTAGAATGATTTCGATCGTCCATTGACAGTCGAACGTTCTCAGGTTAAGAATCGAACCTAGTGCCCTTGCAGAGGATTCCAGAGAGTCTCGTCTGCAGACGTCAATCTCATCTGAAGATGATGATACATTCTTTCACGATCGATCTCAGATGCATGTGGTACATTTAAAGAAAGATACGAGATAATGGCTTCAATGCGTGTGGATAGTCGTTGTGGTAGAAGGATAGACTCTGTCCTTGGCACTGCCAGACGATATGTTGGTGGGTACTCGTGGGCGAGACAGACGAGGTATGGTGGTGCATTGTTGTTCAACGTAATGGATGATAATTGATGATACCTTTGTGTAGTGTCCCGTTTGTATCTCTGGTGAAGAATGTCACGATACAAGACCATTCTAACGGGCAGAGGTATCCTCTGACGACAATGGTGAGAGGATCGACTACTCCTGTGGGCCAAGTTGTGGAGGAATATGATGCTGTCATCATTGGAGGAGGAATGGGGGGATTGACAACCGCTGCAAAGCTTGCCGAAGCGGGTTGTTCTGTGGTTGTCCTTGAAAAATACATTATTCCTGGAGGATCCGCTGGGCATTTTTCAAAGGATGGGTTTCTGTTTGATGTTGGCTCATCAATGATGTTTGGTATGGGAGATGATGGGACAACGAATTTAATTACAAAAGCATTGGAATCGGTTGGGAAGCGTCTAGAGACGGTACCTGATCCCACACAGATTCACTACCACCTTCCACCATCAGCTAAGCATCCGGATGGTCTGCAAGTCAAAGTGTGGAGGGACTATGATGACTTCATACAAGAAATGTATAGGAAGTTTCCTCATGAGAAGCAAGGTATCAAGTCTTTTTATGACGACTGCTGGAAAGTGTTCAACTCTCTCAACTCTATTGAACTCAAGTCTCTTGAAGAACCTAGATATCTCATGGAGCAATTTTTCAAGCAGCCTGTTTCTTGCCTCACGTTAGCCTCTTTCCTTGGATCAAATACCGGTGATGTAGCAAGGAAATATATCAAGGATGAAGAACTGCTTAATTTTATAGATATTGAATGTTACTGTTGGAGTACAGTGCTTGCCAAGGACACCCCAACAATCAATGCAGGAATGGTGTTTTGTGATAGACATTTTGGTGGTATCAATTATCCAATCGGTGGAGTTGGAAGAATACCAGAGTTGATGGCGGAGGGGATAGAGGAGCATGGAGGACGTGTAGAGTACAAGGCAAATGTGAAGAAGATTCTTGTCAATGGCAATGGAAAGGCATATGGGGTTCAGATGGCTGATGGGAAGATAATCCGCGGCAAGGCAATTATTAGTAACGCTACTCGTTGGGATACATTTGAAAATCTCTTGAAAGATGCTCCACGGGAGGTCGCCATGCCAAAGTCGGAGGCTTCCTTCAGGGAGAAGTACAAGAAGAGTCCTTCCTTTGTGTCAATACACATGGGAATCCGAGAGATTGATTCCATCTCCAGAGCGACTGGAACAGAATGTCACCATATTATTGTAGAAGAATGGAAAAAGATGATGGATCCTCTCGGAACCCTCTTTGTATCCATCCCATCCTTGTTGGACCCATCCTTGTGCCCAGAGGGCTGCCACGTCTTTCACACCTTTTCTCCAGACTGGATTGACAATTGGAACGTTACAGGAGAGGAATACCTGAAAAAGAAGGATGCAGTTGCAGAGGAATTCATCCAAAGGCTGGAAAAGATCTTCCCAGGTCTTTCTGAGGCCATTATCTTCCAAGAAGTTGGGACACCACGAACCCACAGGCGTTTCCTGAACAGAATCGACGGTACATATGGCCCAATCCCTTCCAGAAGGCCATTCGGTATGGTTGGAATGCCATTTAATACCACTGACGTTCCTGGGCTGTACTGTGTAGGAGACTCAACATTCCCAGGCCAGGGCGTCAATGCTGTGGTCTTTTCTGGGTTTGGTTGTGCACATAGAGTCCTCTGTGACTTGGGGAAAGAGCCTACCTGGCCCACATTTGACAACCTCTTCAACTCTGGATTGAAAGCAGCACGGAATGCGGTGTAATCAAATTTGATGTAGATCGATGTAACATGTACACCACCACAGTTGAAACCAAATCATGGCCGCACATTGAAGGACGGCAGGCATACATTAACGATGTCACGAACTTCTCCAGCATTCGTCAAAATATCGTAATTTATTAACGCAGCTTGTATTTAAAGAAATATATTATGGCTGCTGCACGTCCCCTCGTGGCTGTGCAAGGTTTGGACGGCACTGCCGTGGGTCAGGTACGCCGACTGTTCTCCAGAATTGACGGCCCCTCGTTTCTTCTGATATCCTCTCGTCTTTGAACTACGAAACTTCTAATATGAATAACTATGAATATTTCAGGTTGAACTCCCTGCCGTTTTCTCGGCTCCAATCCGTTCTGACATCGTTCAGACTGTACACACCAACATGAACAAGAACAAGCGTCAGGCCTATGCCGTGTCTTCAAAGGCTGGACATCAGACTGCTGCTGAATCTTGGGGAACTGGAAGAGCTGTTTCTCGTATTCCACGTGTTCCAGGAGGAGGAACACACAGAGCTGGTACGTTTCTTTCACAGATGTGGTGCTGGAGGCTGAGTGGTCAATCTCATGATTCCTGCACGGAATTATCGAGATTGATGTATCAGTTTTATATATATTATCTTCTGATTGAGAATCAAGAGTGGGCGGTGGGATTGCGTCCTCGCCTGAAGAAAACAGTCGGTCGGCTGCGCCGACCGATGGTTCTCTTCCAAATTCTTGGTGTCTCCGTCAATGTGGTCTTGTATCCATGGAATCCATATAACAATCATATGTCTTGATATATTGTAGGACAAGGAGCTTTCGGAAACATGTGCCGTGGCGGACACATGTACGCCCCAACCAAGACTTGGCGCAGATGGCACAGAAAGATCAATGTGAACCAGAAGCGTTACGCTGTTGTTTCTGCATTGGCTGCCTCTGCTATTCCAGCCTTGGTTATGGCCCGTGGACACAGAGTGGAGAACATTGCCGAGATCCCTTTGGTCGTTGATGATGCCATTGAGTCCATCACCAAGACAAAGGCTGCCCTTGCCCTCTTGGCCGCTATTGGAGCCAATGATGATGTTGAGAAAGCACGTTCATCCAAGAACCTTCGCCGTGGTAAGGGTAAGATGCGTAATCGTAGATATGTTGCCCGCCGTGGACCTCTTGTTATCTCTGGGGGATCACCAGAGGTTGCCCGTTCTTTCCGCAATATTCCAGGAGTTGAGGTTGCCAGTGTTGACAGCTTGAACTTGCTTCAGCTTGCCCCAGGAGGTCACTTGGGACGCTTCATTATTTGGACAAAGAGTGCCTTTGCTAGATTGGACGAGATCTTTGGAACAAGTGAGACCGAGTCTGCTGTGAAGAAGGGATACAAACTTCCACGCAACATCATGACCAACCCAGATTTGGCCCGTCTCATCAACAGTGATGAGGTGCAGAGCGTAGTAGTGGCTCCTAAAGAGGGAGGACGCAAGGCTCCATTGAAGAAGAACCCATTGAGAAATCTTGGTGCTTTGCTGAAGTTGAACCCTGCTGCCAAGGCCCAGCGCCGTGCAGCCTTGGTTTCCTCTGAAGAGTCTAGAGCAAAGAAGGCCAGAGAAGCCAAGCTTCAGGCTGCTAGAGCTAACCGCAAAACTGTCAAGAAGATCTCAAAGGATTTCTTCAAAAAAATGGTCACTGATGCTGATTACGTTGGCGAGGACTATGATGTCTTCTCCCAATGGTTGGGTGCATAAGTACAACATTTTCACGTAGAGAACATAAATAGGATGATTTCGTCGCAAGACAGAGTCAGTTATATTATCAATTATTGAGTGCTTTGACATTCATATATTGTAAGATGATAAAAATCATCGTTTGCTAATCAACTTGGATCTTGTCCTTTTCTATTTCTACCGCCTCTTCACTAATCTGTGCTGTTTTGTCTTCATCCTTGTGATCCATCTCTGGATCATCTACAATATCGCCATCCTCATTACCACTTCCTTCCTTCTCTTCTCTTTGTTCTTCTACTTCTCTTTGCTCTGGAGGTGTTGATTGTTCAGGAGATTTCATGTCTTTGTCATCAGCATTGCTTGGCTGCCCCTCTTCAACTGCTTCATCCTGACCATCCTCCTCTGGAGAGGACTTGGTGCCATCACCATCCCTTGCTCTTATAGAAATATCTTCTATATCTACAGGGACTTCATCAGGATACATTGATCGAGCCACTACCTTCAAGTCTCCACCTGCCTTGACAGCAGCTGCAAACACTGGCAATGATGCCTTGGCCACCATTCTCAGAGTCTTCCAATTGTACACTTGATCACCTGATACGTTCAACATGTCGTCATCTTCTGTACTATTCATCTCGTCAATTACAGGATCCATGAGTTGTCGTAACGTTTTGAATCCACCCCTATCATCTGCTGCAAGCATGCTCAGATTATCTTCTGTCAAATTCCATAGTCTTGTGAGCTCTGGCACACCAATCTCTATACCATACATGGCATCCGACGACTTTTTCAGCTTTGTTGGCTCGACTCCTAGTTTTTCAGACTTTAAGTCCTCTAAGTTACGACTAGATTGGATCTGAAAAGGATCCGCTGGGCATCCTGCTTGTTTCCACAGGCTCCATGCTGTTTCTCCACGCAAGACATTCATAATTGCATTCGCAAACGTCCCTCCCTTTTCCGGAGTACGCGATAATTGGGCACACACTTTGCCTTTCATATATTCAATACTAGACAAAACGCGCTCAGTAGGCTTTTTAGACACAAAGTCTTTCAAAAGGGGATTTTCCAACCACCCAATCAGAATCAGGCACTGTACCAGAATAGTCCTTCGAAACGTGGCATCACGGATTTGCAGGGATAACAGTCCTGCACTACTAAGATATTTGACAGAAGATCCAGTATTTTCTTCAGGATTTCCAAAAGATCCCGAGGTTTCTGTCACAGTAACCTTGATAGAATCAAACTTTTTCAACAACAGCTTCATAGACTCCATGATGGAGTCCCATGCTCCAGGTGCTAGGGCAGAACCTGGGTCAGCAAACCATTTCTGAAGACCCCAAAATGTTTTATAAAATTCTACATCAATCGCGTTGCCCTCCGCATCGACATCACCTTCTTTGACATCTTCCAGAGGAGTCATATTGTCAACGTGAAAACTACCATACATGTTCACACCTGATCTCTCAGTCAATGGTAAAAACTTTGCCAGAAAAATGAGGACTCGTCCACATAGTTCAGCATCCTGGCTCTTTGATAACCTCTTGAGAAATATATTGCAGGTGCGAAGCAAGGTATATTGAGATTTCTGCCTCACACCAGGCCTGGTAAACATATCCATACGCGAGTCAAGGTAGTCAAAGATATCTGCACAGTGCATCGTCGTGGTAATCTCCATCAGAATTTCAAGACACATCGCTGGCATGGATAAATCCAGTGGGGGAGAGTGACTATACGCCATATCCATGACAGAATCTAAGAAAAGCTGCGTGCCCTCCATCTTCATCACAGAACATTCCTGATCCTCTGCCCTGCGCGCGAGTTCCAGCACCGCAGACTGCAGCGAGTGCGACAAGAATATCACATCATCAGTTCCTAGTTCCTCAACAGATGCTTTCTTCCTCACAGAGCACAGCTCTTTTAGAACATACTCTCCCAGAGCAGAGTGGGGATCCTTCTTCCTCTTCTTCGTCTTCCCCAATACGTCCAACACTCTATCCCGCAAAGATAATACTGATGTTTCGTAATCCAACATGATTCAGACGAGTGTCACGGATACTATTTCGTGTCCTATGCAGTGTGTTCTCTTGAGAGAGAAAATTCTACATGAAATATGCACGAGGATCTGGCAAGGACATGTCTCCGTCATCTACAAATGCAGTTTATAAATATGCAATTAAAAATGATTAGCATGACACGATTGTACCTATACATTGAGGAATTTGCAAATTGATCAAATGATGTTTTTAGATAGAATTTTTCTTCAGCTGAAACCAAACATCCCGATGTGATGGACGTCCCTTGGGAGGACGAACTACAAAAAGTCAACATACCTCTAGAGGCATTCATCAAACTAGAATATAATTTCTTCGTTTTACTAAAAATACGATGGGTGCTGGATGGAGACGATTTTCTGAACAGGTACGCTGGCTTCTGCCGTGTCTGTGCCTCGAGACTGTCAACGAATCCAGGAATCAGATCGTTACCTTTGACGCCACTCTACGGGTCCACTTTCTCCACATCTGGGTGAATTTCATGTAATAATAACATGAAATGAAATGACTCATGGGGACCCATCGATGGTTCTCGGATGTCGGGAGAAGCTGGTATCGGAATGAGCGTTGACGGTTGGTTTGGCTCTGGTCGGTGTATGGAAGCATATGGAGCATCTTGATGGGAATTTGTTGATGAGATTGTTTACTATGATTATTATTGATGAATATGCAGGCTCGCCAAAAATGGGGGTTTGGAGACAAGGAATTCCAGGTGACGCCCAATACTCGTAATGAGCTCATGTTGAAGGAGGCAACAGAATTTTCTGTACACCTGAAACGTTGTGAAAAGGATATTAGAGCACTGAAGGTGGCAACTGAAGGTATTTTGGTGACATCAAAGGTGGTTCTGACGTCTCCTCTTCCACGTGTCTTTGAAGAGACTGGTGGGGGTAAGGTGGTTCCTGTTGCCACAGGGCCTGCTGGGACTAGTGGGTCTGCTCCCATTGGTGGAGGGGATTTCTCTCCTGAAGAACTCGCCAGAATATCAAAGGAGACGGGATCTAAAATTGAAACAGAAGTATTGGCTCCTATGGAGAGATGGATGAATGCGTTTTCATTGGTGCAGAACCGCATGACCAAGCTTGAAGCCTTGAGACTGGAGGTTGATTCTAGGAGGCGAACCGTTGCAAAGTTGGGAAAAAAGGTTGATGTACAGAGAGCACAGCTCCCTCAAACTCGTGCGAGGGGAGAGTATGACATGGAAAATACGATTAAAATTTTGCAACACAAGGAGGCCAAGCTGTCTGCATGCCGCCAGTCATACAAGGAGCATGAAGCACTGGTGTATCATCAATTAACCAACTTGATTCGAGATACCGTATGGCTCAAATCATATATATCTGCTGTTCTGCGTGTGGAATCTGAAGCCTTTGCTATAGCAAATGTTGCTCTTGGATCCATGAAGGCTGCCCTTCCATCCTCTGCGTCACCAAGCGAGGCTGACCCTATTCAAATGAGTGGTATGATTGACTCTCTAAGCGATGATGGCATTCCTGCTGCAAGAAGCGATGGAATGTCACGGCTCAACTATAAATCAAGAGAAATGAATGGATCTCCAACCAAGAAGGCAACAGCAAAAGATTCGATGTATACTATTGAGGCATCGAGTGAAGGTGCCAGGATTCCAGGGGCAATTCCAGCTCAACATGACGGGTATGGTGCGTTGAACAACTCTGGAGAATATTCACGCCCTCCAGTTTCTGCTTGGTAATACTTGTTATTATTATTTGCTGTAAAATTGTTAGATTATTACATACATTACGAGGCTTGTTGGAGGCTTTTCCACATATCAACTGCAGCTGAAGTCAATGCACAGGTTTCTTGCATGTTTTGTTTCCTCTCTCTGGCTGCTACTCTTTTCTTCTCGTACTCGCCTTCCTCCTCTTCCTCTGATTCGGCATTATGTATCATGCTTTTGAAGAAACTGAACGTTGATTGGACCCGTGGTTCTTCAACCTCTTTCTTTTGATCTTTGGTGACGGGATCCATGGAGTTGAGTGCTATTGCATGAGGAGAGCTCACAGGGATCGCCCTTCGTCTCGTCAATTGTGACACTAACTCGTGTTCATGACCTCGCATTGGAACAATGACCTCTGATACATCCGACCCGAAGTGGAAATTCAGGATTATGTCCTTTGATGATCCAGCCTTGTTACCCCCCTTTCGAGATGGCAGTGTGACAGAGGTCACAATCAGGGCAATCGTATGTCCACTCCACGATATTCCAGAATATGCTGCGTACATACCTCCAGATCCAGATACAAGGACTTTGGAGCAGCATACAAGCCCCGCAGATTCGATAGATGATAAAACTTTGACAACACCAATCATTCCCCGGTCTACTGGCACTGCATATGCATTGGCCCTGTGGGGGAAAGTTTGCCACAGCTGGAAGAACTCAGCAGGAAAAATGGCTCTGTTGGACTTTAAGATGAGCTCCAGCGGAGAAACTGCGTATGGTTTGCATCTGATTGATCCAGCGTTGAAGGTTTGACCAAAACCAGATGGGCATTCAACTGGCAAGATGAGGAATGGTTGCACGACTGGCCATCCAAAACTCAAGCATCGACAAGGAATTTCCCACTCAAAAACATCCAAACTACTTAGAGGCCGTATCTTGTAGCTAATTGGCCTCCTATGCATTGCAATTGGCCCTCCCATTATAAGTTGAACTTCCATGCCAGATATTTTATCAGATGTTTTGTTCTCAATACGGCATTTCAGACGTATTGTGCTTGAACTAGGCTCTAGAGAATGAGAGAAGGCTAATGTCACTGGACTAAATAATCCAGTCAATTCGGTCCACGCATGTTGTCTGTTCAACGAGTCTTCACCCTCAGTAAGGTGCAAGACCTCTAGTGTTGTGCTCAATGTCGGCAAGCCAACACTTGCATCGCCTAGGCCTATGCTAGGAGATTGCTTGGTGGTATCATCTGAAGATATAATAGCTCCTTGTAAGTCTCCCCAAACTTGTTGATACCTACGGACAACATCACTGTTCACCAAGGATGGAGATGATGGGACTGTTGAGGGATATGACAATGAAATGCCCAAGTCATCCTTGAGGTCTACCACAGTATTCTGCTGAGGAGATCTAGCGTCTTCGCTATTTTCAACTTTCTGAGTTATACTATGACGGACACTTATTGTTGTAGCAGCTGAATTTCCGCCAGACTTTGACCCCTCCCTATGCGAGCTGGAGATTGGTGCCAAGAGTTTCTGCACTCTCTCTAGTCGCTGTAAAGACGAGGGAGACAAATGATTTTTGGACGCACAAATTTTTGTCAACGATTCCAACATTCCAGCAATGTCTGAAAGTTTCCCTCTCAACTCTCCATGATGGCTATGCGAGAGTAAATTAGCCAAGCGCTCCAAAACTAATACACACATCTCTTCAGTCTCACCAGATGCTGCAGCAACGAATGGGTCATGGGCAGATCTCCTCTTACTGTCCGTTAGAGGATATGTTCTGATGCTCCCCTCTGCAACAGAGGGAAAATAGCGAGATGGGTTTGATGACCCAACATGCTCTGCTTCCACAAGCAGTGATTTTAATGCATCAGCTAATGAATTCCATGACACATCAACAATACTTTTGAACTTCAGATTGTTTGCACAGATCCAAATTGCTCTTGGACGAACGATCGGGTGTAATGCACGCCAATTAGTTGCAATTTGTTGCAGCAGACCTTGGAACTCAACTTCCATGAGTGCAGCCCTGTGCTTCAGAGCTGGAATCAAGTTAGAAACTCCTGCCTCCACCTCATCATCAGATGCTTCCTTGTCGAGTTCTGGCTCACCACCAAGATGGTTATCTGGAAGATTATTTATTCTCGTCTTTAATTGGCTAGAGATACTGATACATCTGAGGAGAAGTTGAAGCCAGAGATCAACACACAATGTTGTACCAGTTGTTTCCACACCAGACACTCTATCCCACCCAAGGCATGGCTTTGTATTTTGGAGGGAAGCTTTGGCTGTAAAGAGCCAATCCAAAGCAGATCCAGCTGCTTGGATACCGGTGGCAGCAATCAGAGCAGAGTTTGCTGATGTCTTCCCCAGGGAAGCACTGTTTGCAAGGCCTGTCACAGGAGCTGGATGTGTAAGCAAAACATACAGCAGGGAGCCAACGACCTCTTCCCGATACACAGGGTCGTGATATCGTATATGGGAAACATTACCATCATTAGAACGTGTACCAGCGATGCAATCTTTCATGTTCTTCTCCAACAAAATGTGCTGAACCTCTGAAATGGGGATCACAGAGCCCTCATCTGCCTCTTCTATAATGGAGTTGATACACGAATTCATTTTCCAATCATACGCTGCAACAGAATACCAAAGACGGACAAAAGACTTCATGCGTTGTCTGGCGGATGGAATTGTTGCAATCATTCTGGGTAATGTACCAAACAACGTCACCTGCTGTGCAGGAGGCAACGCATCCATGTGAGACAGGAAAGCATCCAACAATCCCCGCTGGGCCACGTGTTGATACCTGCCTTCTAAAGAATTAATACTATCAATGCAAGATTGTATAGAGATAGTTACTTGGGAGTACAGGGACGCCGAAGACTTGTCAATCTTGACCAGGGAAAGCAATGCCTTGGTGGATTCAATGACGAGGGGAGGGTCAAAGTTGGCTGCACATTCTGCAAGGAAATTCACGACTTCATCCATTTGATGCCTCAAAATCTCACCAGGTCTATAATCAAATGTATTCATTGAATATACCAGTACTTTCGCATCCAGATAGGATACTAAGAATCGCAATACCTGTCTCTTGTAGTCAAGGCTTAGTGTACGAAACTTTGGGATGACTTCTGCAAACATGCCATCAATCGTTACGACTGCTTCTTCACAAACAGAAAGAGCAAGGAGAGTTGCCTGAGAATACTGTGATTCCGCCGAGGTTACCACAGCTTTTCCAAATGTGACACAGCCTGCTCTTACTTTTTCAGTCATGGTTTGCAGCAATAACTGCAGTGCATGGGCTCCACCAAGAGTCAACTCTGGATCAGAATCTACGAGCATACTGGATACGTTATTTATAAAATTGTTGAATAAAGCTCCAAGATTCTTGTTCTCTCCCAAAAGCTTCATCATCGTATCAAAACTCATGACCATGGCAATGGATTGGACACCTGCTGCTCGTACAGGAGGGGAGGACTGTTCCAAATGCCCTCGAACAATCGGTATAACTTTCGGATCACTCATGAAACTCACAAGCCTATGACTGGAGAGCCTTCTCATCGCAACAAACGCAGACACGTGAATATGTTCTGTCGCAGGTCCTGGATCCATTTGCAAATCAGACAGTATTCCCTGAAGTATCCACTGTGTATCAGTATCACTGAGTATGCTAGCTTGTATCACATCATACGCCTTGAGTCTTATATCAAATGGAACGTTCACATTTCCTACTATGTGCTGGCATATGTGAGTCACATATGCCGTGATATCTCTACCAGCAGACTGGAGAGCAATCACAGCAAGAAGAGCATTTGACTGACTTGCTGGATCACCAGACGCAAGGTCACTACCAATGTCCAGTCGTTGTGAGCTATCCCTCTTACTACCACTAGCCATATCTGTATTCCCGGTTGACGTTTAGCGCAAGGACTTTTTGAGGGAACTTTGAAAACACGTTTTGAGACTCTCAAATTCCCTCTTACAACGATCCTTCTCGATCTGCAATTCAAACGGTTCTAATCATATTCCATACGTAGGGATTATAGTATACGCCAGAGAGTGGACCATACACCGTGTAGATGTCGTCCAGAGTACGATCACTCACCTCGGTCAGGTTTGCTTTGATACAAAGCCCGTATGCGATAACCTACAGTGGAAATGAAATACTGTAATAGACTGATACCATCTACATACGTAATATGACATACGTACGTGTGAGTGACACCGAGAGAGGCCCTGGCTAAAGGCAACAGTATACTTTTCAGAGGAAATCACCTCTTTTCTAGACATGAATGATTTTATAATACTTATACTATTATTTACTTTATATTGTTCCTTACAACATATGTGTATTCAATACAATGAAAGGATCATTTGACCAGAGCATGTCATCTAGTTGTTGCATGAAGCTTTTCATCGTTCACTATTTCTAGATATTAATCAATTTAAGCTCCAACCTTGGACAAGACTGCTTCAAGGGCAGCCTGAAAGTCAGCAAGTTCCTTGACGGCAACGTCCTTGTTCTTTTTGCGGATGGCAAAGTCCAAAGCAGTAACCTCAGACTTCAAGGTCTTCTTGAGGGCCTCGGCCTCTTTGCGGTCAGCCTTGGTGAGCTGAGCAGCCAAAGTGTTAATATCGAAGCTCAAGGTTCCAACCTGGCGACGGAGCTCCTCACGGGCCTCAGTCCAGTACTTCTTCTCAATGTCTCCTGAGAGCTTTCCGGCAATGCGGGCCTTGGACTCGGCAATGCGCTTCTTGGTGAGCTCAATATTTCCACGGGCCTGGGACAAACCATCACGCTCTGCCTGTGGCAAGTCAAGATCACGGGCCTCATAGATGATATCAAATCCTTTGGCCTTGGCCTGGCGGTCATCAATAATGTCAACAGCGTTGGCAGCTGGAGCACTGACGGCAGCAAGTCCTGCGAGCATCATTCCTCCGAGAACAGCACGACGGCTATCCTCAGCACGAGCAACAACAGCGGATCTGGCCTTGTTGTTAACACGTGGCTGGGCAGTTCCGGCCACAGTGGTGATTCTGCATATGGACAAGTGGAGGTGAGGCAAGTGAAATCGATCAATCCCTCCCATCAACAGGGACTATCGATGGGAGATTAGATGACATGATCGAGATAATGTAATCTGAGTTTATCCTGTATCACCTGTGCAACTGGTTGTCACATTGACGAGACCTGTTCACACAGTCTGATAAAACTCAAGCCCATATATAAATCAAGTAAATAACAGTGACACATCTCCCGGCATCGTCACCATCCCGTCTCCAATCGCATCTCCAAACCATGGATGATGGACTGCGCTTCCGAAGACAACACGTACCTCTGCTGCATAACAGTCTGCATGATGTGTTTCTTAAATTGAACGCGAGATCAAAAGTTTTACAACAATAGATGAATTAAAGAGTACCCAGACCACTTCGAGAACGAGATCGATATCCTAAAATCCATCCATCATCCGATGTGAGATTGACCTTTTCGAGATGAAACCATTTACCTACAAAACTATGGTTGCACATTGCATTGCTATTATTGTAATGCTACAGGTACTGCTACATCATGTATGTATGTATGTTGTTATGAGTTTCCTATCATCTCCAAGGACCTGGTAGATTGTGATGGAATCTTTGTATTTAGAAGAGCACTGCACCAGTCCAGACACCACCACTCCTTCAATTCCTTCAATTGCACGGGTGATGTCTCGATAAGGCACAGACTCACCGTACAGACGAAGATCTTTATAAAATGCTGCATCAAGGATCATATCACCATCCGAGGTGATCACAGGGTCTGGCATTCCTCTGCAGTTTGCTTCTTCATTGTTTGACCTGCGAGTGATTTCTCCATCCCCTAGAAACATATCGTCAACCTCTTCCGCACATTCCTCCCAATCCAGTTCATCTCCTTCTATGAGAATGGGAAGTTGCCCCGATAGCCGTGTCGCTGTTATGTCCCCTGATTGGTGTGTGAGGAGAATGATTTTTCGGGCTGCCCCTGCCATCTTCTGCACCACAGGGATATCAGGCTGTCCTACCTGGGGACCATTTTGCCCAGTCCCCACTATATACGATACTATTCCATCTGTTACATGCACTTGATCCGCTTGATCTATAAACACATCAGCCCATAGAGCTTCAGAGTCTCTGGGCAAGCCCAGCATCTTGATCTCAGACTCCACTGACAAGGATGTTGGCGCAAATTTTACATGTCCGATATCCCTTTTATCAGCCATGTGTTCCAGAAACGCAGCGACAAGGTCACCACTTCCCACAGCAACTGTCCCTTTGCGAATCCCATCTGATATCTCACTCACAGCCTCCTCGAAAGTGGATGGATTTGACCTAGATCCAGCACATTGTATTTGAAATGAGGATAAACTACGATGCAATGTATCTCTTGTACATGGATGAAGGTTGTTCACATGTGACATGGAATGGAGAGTCTTTCTACAGAGAGATACGTTGATCGAATGCACCGATGCCATGGTATTTGTGATTTATGCTTATTACTAGTATATATATATATGTTCCAAAGATACTAGACGTCTTGTCTTGTCTTGTATTTGTCTCAGTCTTCAGACATCAGGATCCCCCCACAGGGTGGGTATCAGATATCTGCATGCAGTAGTACAATGTCTTTCTACCCATTCTATGAACGTAGATAGGTCCCACAGATGATCAACCATTTGTTACAACCTTGTGATGATTGAGATATCCTCAAGTACTTGACTGATAAGTCAAGTGTAGGGTATCTCATGAGATATCCTCAGCCAAGTACTAGGGATGCAACCCACCCCAACCCTAGGAGTATCATTTTGATACCAGTACTTGATCTTATGTTGGATACATGCATAATTTAATTTTTCTTTATTTCTATCACCATAGTATACCATTACAAGAGTAATACCCATGTTTCGCGTGGGGCAACGATCGTTCCTTACGAGACGATCACTTGGTGAGAAAACCGTGGCTGTATTACAAAAGTACCTAGGTGGAGTTGAAACAGGATTGGATACTACATCTTGTACTGGAATAGTTGAATATGGAGAGAGAACGGCAAGGGTTGGTACTATTTCAAAGGGTTGGTTGTCTGGTGCCCTAGAGAGGAGCAAAAGCACCTTTGCACGTCATATGGCTGATGAAGGGGAACATAATGGACAATGGTCCTTGTTACAACAGAAAGGATATGATATCAATCCCTGTAAGAGTAAGTTGCATCCGGCAGTGAAGGCTGAAGGTTTGGAGCCGGAAGATGGAGAGGAAGTGTGTGTGCAAGATGCATATACTCCAGACTCGACGTGTTTTGGGTGTGGTCCATCTGCCCCGGATGGTCTCAAGTTGCAGAGTTATCGAATTGAGAATGGATTGGAAGCGAGGGTATCTATTGATCCTAAATTTTGCGCCTTTCCCGGCATCATTAATGGAGGTATTGTGGCAACACTGTTTGACTGTCATGGAAACTGGACAGCTGCAGTGACCCTGATGGACAAAGGCTGCCTGCCGAAACCTCCTCTGACAACAGTGGCTGAAATACTTATAAGGTATGAAGAGCCTACCCCTCCAAACGAGGATTTGCTACTTCGTTCCCGTGTGGTGGATGTGGAAGAGACTGGTGGGGTTGGATCCAAGGCTACTGTTCACGTGGAACTGGCCTTATTGCAGAGGATGCATATGGGAGAAGGAGGAGAGGTAACGATTGCCACTGGGACAGGTATCTTTAAAAAGCTGGGAGCACTGCGTGCGTTATAGTCGTGTTGCTTTTTATCACAAGCCTTGTTCACGGGTATTGATGTCATCGTGAATTTGTTCGAGGCATTTGTTACACACGAAAGAATCAACAAGTGTTAGAATAGGTAGACCAAGTTATTTGTAAACGTCCATAGCAATATAAATGTCAAGATTTCTGTCTGTGAGAGTATTCCAGAGAGGAACATCCTCATAGGGGAAGAGAAGAATTTCCTTGGTTGGCCCTTGCAGGACACTATATACAAGAGGGCAGCATTCTGCATAGAGTGTACATGTATTGGCTTGAAACGGGTAAAACATAATCAGGACCATCATGATGGTATATGCCAAAGATCGTACCATGATTTGAGAAATGATGAAGAAGAGAAAACCCACATAGCCAGTGACTCCTGATATTCCAGTCACCACTCCCGCAACCAGGGCACTGAATACTCGACTGCATGATTGCGTGTCACAAGATCACGTGAAAATAGCATACATACATAGGTATATCATGGTATGATCCAAACATACCTATTATTAACTATGGAAACATTGTGTCTCACATTTGTTTGGTTCAACAACTCGAGCGTTGGCTTTGGAATCTGTCCAGTTGTAGATGTCGTCGGCATTGAAATATGTAACAAAATCAATAAATAATAACCATTTATCATGAATCTTGCGCAGCCTTGTGGACAAGTTGGTTGACCCGAGATGCATATTTTTCAATGTCAAACTTGCGCTTGCATCCCTGGTAGTTCATGTAACGAATCTTTCCAAAGACTGGCCTTTCTCTCCATCCCTGGTCATGGATACCACACATGGACCACATGATGCCGACATAACCATTTGGATCACGCCCATCCAGTTGCCAAGTGTCATTCAATCTGATGCCAAATTCAATGGCCTGTTCTGGAGACTCTGTCCATTCCAGTATCTTCTTGGCCCAGTACATTCTCAGGTACCCATGCATCTTTCCCGTTGCCGTCATCTCTTTTTGGCATGCATTCCAAAGATTATCATGTGTCTTGGCCTTCTCGAGCTGTTCGTATGTGTACAGATGATCTCTGACATCGTTCCTGTGCAAGTTGAGGCTCTCCTTTGCCCAGTCATATGCAGCGTCAATAGAGTCATAGTTTGGCGTGTAAAAGCAATAGTTGTCGGAAAGCTCTCTTCTGATGACCATTTCTTCCAAGAAACCTTCAACACTTTCCTTGTGTGCTGATCGGAGCTTGCTTGCCTCAATAGCAGCCCGTTGAGGGCTCAAATGACCGAAATGGAAATATGGGGATAAACCAGAGAGAGCGTTCGGTACCGTCGGGTCATTCCTCTTGGTGGCATACTTTGAAAGCCTCGTATCGGTCAGGAAACCTTGTGGTCCCAGCAATGCCTTCATACCAGCCTCTTCGCCTGGCTGCAGCCATGACACCACAGGTACATGAGCTCCCTTTTCTTTGGCGGCCTCTATCAATCCTTTCCAATCAACGGATCCTCCGTTTGGCTGTATTTTTGAGTCAGATGGCCAAGACAGTTTTTGTACGGGGACTTCTGGATATTCCCTCAGGTATTCTGGAAGTTTGTCTGTAATCTTCCTCCGAATGGTACGTGCAGCATACTCCCTCTTATCTGATGCAACCCACACTGGCACTACATTGTGCGCATCCACCTCAAGGACGGAAATTGTTGAGTATTTTAATTCCTTTACAACACCATCTCTCCACTGCCTTCCAAGTCGAAGTGGTGAGAAATCAGTCACAAGTGTTGATGCTCCAGAATCTTGCACCAGAGTTGCTATCTCCTTCACTGGGTCTCCTTGGGTGAAGAAGAATGGAATATTCTTCTGGTCTAAGATTTTTTGCATCCTTTTCAATCCCTCAAGCATAAATACAAACTGCCTCGCTCCAGCATTCATGAATTCTGGAACCAAGTTGAATACAATGGCCACAGGCTGACCAGCCTTCTCACCTCGTTCAATAGCACATAGCAACGCCCAATTATCCTCCACTCTTTGATCTCTTGACATCCAATATAATATAGGTCCTTTCATGTCATTCTGGCCTTTCAAAAGTGTCCTGACTCGTTTTGGATGCACGACAACACCAGAGGCAAGTCGTTTCACTTTTTGTGTCTCAACATCAGAGGCAACCCCTTCGAGTGGTCGCTTCTGAGACATAACGATCAATCCAAGATCTATAGATGTAAAATGCACAGGATATCTTTGGAGTACTGTTTTTGGGGGGAATGGAGGAGCACGAGAGAAACCTCTTTTCCCTTCCAAACGTGCGACCAAACTCAGTAAATGCCGTGCGACGATAATCGTGAATCAATCACAAATTTGTCAGAATAATTTTCTAGATGGTAAAAATCACATCAGATACATCAAACGCAGCGGTTGCTATATAAAGTCACAGTTGTTCAATAGGAGCCACTCACTTTTCAACCTGTGGTCAAGCATGTGTTTAACATGCAGTTCATGTTGGTATATCCTCTTGAAAATGTCACCATGCCTTACAAAGGGGAGATAGTCAGTGTATTGTACTATGATACTTGACCAAATGTCATATGACACGGGTCGGTGTTTCTCTTCATCTTGAATATGTGCACCATAGATGTCATGTCCTGAAACTTCCCTCTGTCCAGGGTAGTGTTCTTCCGGCCAGCCCTGGGATTACATACGCAACCGTTGGTAGGCATCTTGAGACCCATATTGCAATGGATTGATACCACTGGGAGACTTGGCTGCTATTCTTGCAGCATGGGATGCTTATGACCAGTCAAATATTACATCCAATGCCATCCTGGTTAGCAAGGGATTCCATACCTTGGAAGGTAATCTCTCTATGAGGTTGTACGCCTGATTTGTTCCAGAATATCTCTCTCATGTGATGGCGTCCGTGGAGGATCATTCTCAACCTGGCATATTGTTGGTCCAAGAGAAAATCCACAGCATTTTGGCTGACCCTGATCTTGACCCAGATCTGATCCATGTTAAGCAACACCAATCAAACAGATTTCTTCTACCATCGCAAGCTCGTTGGCATGTGATAGTTTCTATGATTGTAGTATACTGACATAAAGTGCATTTTGATATCTCAAATTGATCATTGTCAAAATCATTATTCGACGGAGCCTAATTGACTCAAGAATGCGAGCGATCGAGTCAGGTTCCACCCAGGTTCCATCCACTCCTTTGACCAAAAATATGCGACTGAAATCTCAATATTTTACAGCAGTAATCGACTTCTTTAACATTATTTTGTGGTATAAAACGTAACGGAGTCAATAATACCTCAATATTTGTACGAAGAAGATTCTTGTAGAAATGTGCATATCCGTCACGTAAGGTAAGCAGAGGATCCGTCCACCTTTGGATTCATATCTTCAAATGCTGTGCATATTCCCGTGGATTCGACAAAGATAATTTACAAACAACCCGAATATTCATACGATTATTATCATACATTTACATCATATAGTATCGCAACACACTGTATAATCGAAAAAGGTTTTAGCTGCCTTCAATGTACGTGACTCGTGCTACGACGGGGATCACTCCGCTCCCGTGAGATGGTCTTTTGGATTAATTTGGTGGATGAAACGTAATTATATTAATATAATTGATACCTTGTTCGTCTCCAAGGCCATAATGGAGGGAACACCCATAGTATGACTTTCTCACTCACAACTGCTCGGCTCCGGAACCCCAGCACCATTCCCGTGCCTACCTCGTTCTGTTTCATCGAAGCGGTTTACTAACTTCTGTTTTGTGTCTGTATGGAATAGATTGTCTAATCACCTGGCATGGTCAGTGCGATGCAAAAAGACTGTGTGGAGCGGTCTCTGTCCTTGACAGAAGACATGTTGGCAAGCATGATCAAGGATGGGAGTATTGATTTGGGAATGACGGCAATGGATCTAGCTCAGCTAAGTGCTTTTGCAAATAGTGAAGAGTTTGACGAAGTAGTCAAGTCACTCCCTGCAGTAACAGACAAGGATGAAGGATGGTTGGCTGATGCCAATGCAAAGATAATGAACAAGGCAAACTCGCTTGATGTATTTAAAAAGAAATATGGTGCAATGAGCCAGTATCAAGTGAATACGACGCTCCCAAACGTTGAAAGAGGGACAATATTGGCTGAAAAGGAGGACGAGACCACCAGCCAGAGTGGGGACACAACTATCAAACGAGACAACAACCAGGCTGCTGTCGTCGTCCCTGTGGATTTCGCAGGTTTTACTCCTTCTACAATTTTGACTAGGAACAAGAGGAACAGGAATGTAGGCGCTCCTTCCAGGAATACTTCATCCGAAGACTTTTGTAGTGGGACACCACGTGTTACACTTGATGTTGCACAGAAGAAACAGCGCCGAATGCTGAGCAATCGGGAATCTGCCCGCCGCTCTAGAAAACGAAAACAAGAAATGTTGCTGGATCTTGAGGCCCAAGTATGCAATCTGACAAACGAGAATGAAAAGTTAAAGAAAAGGATAATGATGCTGGAGCATGCTTTGGCAAAGAAGGGTGCTGAACTGCAGCATATGAAACATACGTAAAACTCAATTCCACATGTGCGCTGCATATATACATAGTCCAATACTATACTTAAGTATCCAAGCTTGGAAACATGACGCACGAGTTGATATTCAGGCCAGCAGGAAACCATTTGTTTGACTCTGTAGCTGCCACCTGTCAATACATTCGTTGATATTTTTGGTTTTTGATCCAAGCATATTGTATCATCTTTTTTATAGAGAGATATAAAAGCCATGAATGCATGTTATTACACTCTACATAATAATCTATTTCTTTTTTCATCTTGGTCTAACTGGGTCAAAGTACGGATGTGCCATTGCCTCCTTTGCCGTCAACCTCTCTTGATGATCATACCTCAACAGCTTGTCAATGAAATCCATACCCTCAGGAGTAACCAAATGCTGGTTCTCTGGAGTCACGAATTTGCTCCATGGTTTCCTCGAGTGGGTCCCCACCAAAGCCTCAAGTTGGGGATCCAGTTCAATACCGTACTTGTTCAAATATGAGTAGAGTTCATCAGTTCCTAAGACTCGACAAATTTTGACCAGTTGGTCATAGTTGTCATGCCCATAAAAGAATGGTTCCTTGCGATACACCATACCAGCAAGCATACATCCAAGACTCCACATGTCAAGGGAATAGTCGTAGTCTTGAAGGTCTACCAATAACTCTGGGCCCTTGAAATATCTGGACGCCACACGAACATTATATTCCTTACGAGGATGATACATTTCTGCTAGTCCCCAGTCTATCAATCGCAGTTGCCTCTTGTTATGATCAATCATGACATTGTGAGGCTTGACATCACGGTGCATTATGCCCATGGAGTGGCAATAATCTAATGCCTTCAACAATTCAAAGATGTAATATCTGATATCCATATCAGATAATGTTGGGTATAGAACTTTAAAGTCGGCAGCATTGACATGCTCGAAAATCAGAGACGGGGTTCTGGATTCTGGATCACGTACAACATCGAGGAGCTTGATAATGTTTGGTCCTCCCCTGAGATTCCCCAGTATTTTAATTTCCCTCTTTATCTTCTTCTTCTTGACTGGTTTGAGTATTTTGATAATGCAGAGCTCCTCAGATTCCGTGTCAATCCCTTCAAAGACCTCACTGTACTTGCCTCGGCCCACCTTTTTGATGACTTCATATTTATCTTGGCTCCTACATCATCATCCGCAACAACAACCTTTGAAACGCATCCATGTACAAATATACGTGTAAAATCACAAACATACCTCCATTCAATAGAATAATTCTCATAATCCCAATATTCCTGGGGTTTATTTTCATTTACATCAGCATACACTCGAGCAACACTCGCCATGCCTTCATCAGAGCGCGTAGCCTTTGGATACAGCCTCATTAATTGTATTGTATTCCCTCTGAACGAATATTTTGGTTTTCTTCTTTGTTGAGGTCCCTGCTTTGCACGTGACAACTTTTGTCCGCCAAATCTAGGCAGACTGTTCTCTCCCCTGCTGGTACAAGGCAGAGAACCACGTTGTAGTGCAGCTATTTTGGCACTTGAACAGTGAAGACCCCCTCTTGATCCAACCGTGAGAAAACGTGCAGTTATACTACACCAAAGTCGATTGCAAGGTAACGAAACTATGTTGATCCCACCTCAAGGTTTCTACGACGCCAAACTTGTCTTGCAATGAAGGGCGAGATGAATGGCACCGTCTCTCTCGAGATCTGCTAAAAAGCGTCAAACCGAAACCACGTTACTACGTTTATATATTTGATAAACTGTCCTGTGTCAGTTATCAAGCGTGAACGCTTCACGTTGCTACGATACGAACAGTGTCAGTCTGATGAGAGATTCGATCAGCGTGGTTAACAGGAGGTATCCAGTCGAATCGTATTGTTGGAATGGTGAAAATTATAATTTTTGAAACATACTTGTTACATTTTGCTATATCCTCGAAACCATTCATAGGCTCTGGTGGCATGCAGTCACAAACTTGGCAAGGAAATTACTTCAGCATCAGCCATTTCAACCCCTCTGAAACAATCTGTGGCACAGTATTTACGTTCCATGGTTTACCTTTACATCGAGTGAATAAATACAAGCATGCTAGACATGCTTTACCATTTTCCTGGGAGCACCTCCATCACTTGTTGGTGGCCTTTTTGTTGGCTGTGCAGGTGGCTGCTGTCCAGATACACCATGCACATGAGCAAACTTGCACTTGTCTCCATGAATACATCCTTTTGGCCTGTTGAAGAAAGCACATAATGGTCTCGAGTCGTTGACGAGCATCGGCCGTGGTGCATGTTGTATAGCCACAGGTTGTTGCACTGTGGGAACTTGTGCTGTCATCTTTTTAGGCTGCTGAGCTTTGTTGGCCCCATGCAATCCCAGCATTGGCGCTCTGAATTTCTGGGAGGCCATTGGACGATGCTGTGACACATTATTAACAGTCATAGCGGGCGGTTGCTTTACGGGGGGAGGACGGACACTGACAGGCCTCTGCTGCAGTTGCGGTGGCCTTGGTTTTGTACTACCTATTGTATTCATAGGAATCGTAGCACGTTTCTCCGTCATCTTGCGGGCTTCTTCTATGGATAGTGGTATTTTGGGAATGAGGTGCATGGGCTGCATTGGCATACTCGCTCCTACCGGGGCTTCCTCAGGGAACGGGGGAGCATTCTCCTTTGTGTAGACCTTTGCAGCTACTTTTGTAGTCTGTTGCTTTCGCTCTATCTTCTCTGTGGATTTTTCACCTCTACCTGCCACTCCATATTCGTCGAAAATATTCTGTGGAATCATTGGCGGATCCCTCCAAGGTATGGCCGGCCTCATTGCCCGGAGCCGCTGCTCAATCCCTTTTCTCTCTTCATCTTCCTGAGCTTTAAAGTCTTTCAAGGCCTGAGCCTCGGAATGGTGCTGTTGTTTTGCAGCTTGCTCAAAGTTTTCATGTGTTTCAGGGTTTTCTGCTTCTTCCTTTGTTATATCATCCAGCGTGGCATCATGCTTGGCTTTGCAAGGAGGTTGGTCCTTCAAAAACAGTCTGACAGACACGAGATTTGCTTCTGCAGCCCAGCAAATCTTTCGTGTCGTTTGCTTCTTTTTCTCCCGTGGTGGTTCATCTGGAATACTATCAGCAGCTAATTTAGCTCTCTGTGCTGCAGTTATGTGACCAGTCATCAGTGGAATACCGTTTGTTGCAGGGGTTAGTACTGTTCGTGGCCTTGAAGATTGTTGAGGCCTCGACTGTTGTGACACATCTGGGCCCGACAGAGAATCTAGAGGACTTGCACTGACCCTAGCCACCGAGGTATTCTTCTTTACATCCGATATTTGTGACTTTGCTGCGTTAGAGGCAACAACTCGGACTTTCTGTGCAGGGACTGTAGCAACCTGTTTTTTCTGAGGCTTGACATTAAAAATATCTACATCCCCCAGTCCCGCCTGAGCACCTGTTCCTTTCGGACTCGAAGGCTCTGTCTTAGTTGGGGCGAGTTTGGGAGTTTTTTCTGCCTTGGTCTCAATAAGAGACTTCCATTTCATCACAAGAATTCTTGCCTGGCTCCGGATGCTCTCATCCAGTTCGGGCATCTTTCGTAATTTACCGACAGCCTTGCCTAGTTCGCAAGGTTTTCTAAGTGAGGCTAACGTGACGGGTAAATTCGACAGTGTGGTAAGCATGAGAGCGATAAATCTTTGACGAGAGTCTGGGAGAGCATCAGCAAGCCAGACCTCCATTTTGATCAATCCTCCCTGAGAAACAAATGCCTCGAGAGAATCATCAGGAGATGCTTGCAATACTTTTAATAGTGCTTTTTTATGACTCCAGTCGGTTGCAATATCACAGATATCCAAAAACTCGGGGACATGTTGAGAATCCTTCATGCTTCCATCTGCCGCAATAATATCTCGCAATTTGTCCACAAATGAATCTTCTTTTTTTCCTTCTTTTTCCTTCTTATCCAGAGATTTTGATGATTTCCTCACATTGTTTGTCGGAGGAAGTGCGAGACAACGCTTGTGCCAATGAGGGTTCATGCAAGGTTTACATACCCCACATTTCACCTCTTTCGACACCTGGCTACTGCCAGCATCCTCATTCGACATATCTTCGTTGCCACTCCTTTCCTTCGTCCGTATGTAGGTACGTACGTACGTATAGATGTGTGTATATATCACAAGGGGAGTGTCAATGTATAATTATAATCTATGTATCTGCATCAACATAAGAGTACATATGATACTGTATCAGTACCCATTCCACGTGGTGTGTACGCATACATACATCAAGCGTCACATGAAGCAATCACATATTACAAAGAATTTCAATCATATGTGTCGTGGGCATGTGGGAGAATTTGACGCATCTCTCACCACAGAGTAGAATACAATTCAGGGGCAACAATTCTCGTGTCAACAAAGCATTCACATTCAACTCTATACAATCTCTTCTACATACCTTGTTGTTCCCAAATCTACATCCTCGTATCACAGAAAATGTCTCCACCAACTATGCAATACTAGAATGCTGTATGTTAGCTTGCACTTGAGCACACATGTGTGTTGATGGATGATGAGAACATGAACTTTTTTACTTTCTCGTTCGTATCGACTTTCTTAGAATATAGTACGTCAACGAGTGTTATATTTCATGGAATAGTACATACGATGACACTACGTGGAGTAGAAAGGATACACGAGAGAAATCAAGGGGGACAGTCCGTCGATCTCTACGAATCACGATACCACGAGACTGACTCACTGAATGAATGACGAAAACAGCACAGATGGATATTTATTATTCTCAGTAGTATAAGGTGCGTGCAAGGGTTGACGCGTTATCGTCGTTATCTAAAGATTGGTCGGCCGGACGAACGTGAGTGATTCTCTACTGTCGCAAGTATTCGACTATATTTCGTTGAATACAAGATACATCAATATAAATTAATCATGTATTATATAACGACTGTTGGTATCGTAGTAGTAATACGATTCTGTTTACGTTTGTTGACCCAATGCTTAATTGATGGTATGTTCCTATCAAATAAACAATTTGATAGGAAGATTCTGTCAATCACATCCTAGAGAAAATATTTCATTTTTCTGGTTTTTTAGTCGTAAGCTTAAGCTTAAGACTTATAAGTCTTAAGACTACCTAGGTAGCAGTCTTGTACCGAGAAGGTATTGTATGTATTTAATACGAGTAGAGTAAAAGATAGGATCAATGGATATGTAGAATACAGCATACATTCCAAGGATGTGGCAATTCTGGAGAGTGGACAAGACACCAACACTGCTCTAGAATGTCCTGTTGCTGGCAACAGAATCCATGCAAGGGTTCCAATTCCAAATGGATGCGAATTTATTCTCATAGAAGAACACACAAACGAAGGGTGGTGGTCTTATCAGGAAAGAGGGAACAAAAAGACCCGAGTAGATATAACAGCATAGAGGATATACGGAGGGAATTAGAGGAAGCAAAGGGACAAGTTCCATTCTCACTGACAAGGACTATTCAATGGTTAGGAGATGCAGCGAACAATGGAGGAGGAAGCTTGGCGTTTCGAGCGTATTCTTGGGTCCTGGGTCTGGATCAGCCTGCTGGATGGACAAGGTCACAGGAAACTGCTGAAGAAGAGCAGGCGGCGTTGGGTCGGATCCAAGAGCGATTTGAAGCAAAGGGAGTGGATCTAGAGCAACTAGAAGTGATCCTGTTGCTTAGCAGGCAGTCCCTGCTCAAACTGGTTCGACGCTGCCCTGAACTTGAAAACATGACTTCTGCAGACATGATGACTCGGATGATGGATCTAAAGCTGTTGTTTCCTCAGAATGATATTGCACGGATGGTTGAGCTGGTTCCGACCGGGTTGCTGGTGTCACCTTGGGATACCACATACAAGCAGCTTGAAGAGGCGAGTGGCATATTACGGACTGGTCTCCAGGGAGCAGATGTTGATGCCATGTTTGATGAAGATCCCACAATACTCTTTGAGGATCCCGAGAGTTTACGCGTCGGTTTGGAAAGGATGCAAGAATTGTGGGATATCGACGAAGAAATGCTACGCAATTCATTCCCAGATGAGTTGGCTCTGGCTGTCAGAGCCCTAGGTCTGAAAGGTGCACCCAATAGTATCAATGAGATTGGAGCAGAATCATCTACTATTTAATACACTCTTTTTTTGAATATAAGAATAGATGCAATGTTAGCCACCACCACACAGAATGCAGCCACAAACAAGAGATCCTGCAATTTTGCCTTTGGGTTGATGGTTGCTCTGTACAGGTAAAAGACTCCATAAACGACAATAGGGAAAAATGCAATTACAAGACCTCCATTTGTGTATCCAAGAAAACCAGAATTCTTATTCGCAAAGTCCACAGCAGTATCATCTGCAAGGGCAGGTCCACAACTTGCCATCAAAGTCATTGCCATGGGAAGAGGCAGGGACAACAATGTGGATTCGATAGATGGTGTTGTTGCCATCTTATTTTCACGGATGCCTCTACATACTACTCCTCTTGTCAATCTGCATGCCATCGATCCCATTAGACTGCTGCACGACTTGTCGTTCACTCATGGACAACTTACCCAAGTGGCACACGAGCCAATCCACGGGCTCCCACCCGACCGATATGCTGTTTCATCAACATTTTTATCAATATATAATAGGTTTTGTTATGGCTATCTTGTGTGCTATCGTAGTCACAAAGAAAGAACACTCTCTTATCCAGATGGATTCTTTCAGAATTTCTCTTGCATGCATGCACACATATGTGGTACTGGCTGACTCGTCAGATTTCAGAATCTGAGACTGACTGGCTGGTATATAGTAGCGTATTCTTCTGATGACAGGATCTGTCTGTCTGGCTGTCTGATGCTGCTCTAGTATACATGGGAATCTAGCTAGAGAATGAATTTCAGTACTGAAACCTGGACTAGTCCAAGTAGATGGCCACCTGCAAGCTTAAGCTTGTTCTCAAGATAGTCCTGTGATATTACTGTGCATTTGTGTATACGTAATGATACTTTTATACCATTATATATATATGTATTACTATAAAAGGATGGAGATGATGCATTTTGTAGTATGTCAGAGAAACTTGGTGCCCACATGTGGTAGTAGGCAAAGGAGTCGTACAGTGAAGCCAGGTTCGTCGTTTAGATATTCTTACTTGGTTTACATGCAATTTAATAGAAGGAATATACATCTGTCTAGGTCATTGTGATTTGTATGGAAAGAAAAAGTCAATCGTCAGCCAACTGCGAGCACTTTCTTCAGAGGGTTGCGTCTTGGCAGCAACTGTGCCTGATCAGATAGAAGACCCCTGGATTCGTCAATTTGCTACAGTGGTGGTGGACAATGGTGGGCTTGATGGTCTTCGTGAATCGTGTGTTGAGTCTCTCAAGTCTCTTCGTATGCCAACCCTTCGGAATGAGGAGTACAGGTTTACAGACCTCTCTCCTCTTACCCGATCGGATATGTATGTGGCAGAGAATCCTTCTGATATCTCTGAAATCATCTCAGAGACGACTCTTGAAGAAAATGCCACGACGATTGTCATGCTCAATGGCATGGTCCACTCTGTCAAGGTTGGTGGTTCTCTTCCAGATGGAGCCTATGTGGGGAATGTCGAGGGTGCTCCAAAGGATATCCTGAAATTTTCTCTCGGATCACAATCCAAGAGTCGTGGTGGAGTGTTTGCTACCATGAATGGGGCAAGTGCAAGGGACTGTGCTGTTGTGTATGTACCAGAGGAGAGTGCCATTCTGCACCCAATCCACATCATCAACATATCCTCACCAGGGAGTACCAATGATCAGGGGGAACTAGCCTACTCTGCACCACGTGTTCTTGTGTTCCTTGAAGCAGGGTCCTCTGCCGAGGTTGTCGAGGAGTTTGTGACAATGGGAGAATCCGGGACTGCAACGTTTTCTGTGACTGAAATTGAATTGGATGACAGGGCTTCCTTGACGCATAGGTTTGTAGAATTAGAGAATCAAAAAGCAATTACTATCAAGTCTACCCTTGTTTCTCAGGGAACAGAGAGCACGTATGCATTGACAGAGGTGAGACTTGGAGGAGAATTGTCTCGGCACGATGTTGGGATTGTGCAGCTTGGGGAGAGGACGCAGACGGCAATGAAACACTTTATATTGGCAGGAGATAATCAAACACACGACTTGCACACCAAATTAGCTTTAGATCATCCTGAAGGAGTTGCTGATCAAATACACAAGTGCATTGTGGCAGCAGACACGGCAAAGGGAGTGTTTGATGGGAATGTCAAGGTAAATAGAATGGCACAGAAAACTGATGCTGGACAATTAAGCAGAAACCTCTTGCTCGCTCCACGGGCCACTGTAAATGTGAAACCAAACCTGCAAATTGTAGCAGATGATGTAAAGTGTACTCACGGTTGTGCTGTGAGTGATTTGGAGTCTGAGCAGTTGTTTTACCTTCAGGCCAGAGGTATTGACCCTGCATCGGCACGGAAAATGTTGGTCTATTCTTTTGGAGGAGAGGTCATTCAGACTTTGAAAGATAAAAAATTGATATCAAGAGTGGAGCAAAAGACTACTGCTACCTTGAATCATGTCTATTCTGATCAATAAATACGTATTACCTACTATGTAATTTGACACTATACTCGTATTGCTATGGCATCATCAAGGCATAGTACAGTTTTGAGGCAACAGAGCGACACCAGGCAAGTTCTTTGGGCGACATGGCCTTTTCTCTGTCACATATCAGGACCATATACCCTGACAATGTGCTTGTGTTGTTCTCATCAATCGGGACAAGAGGGAGAATGGCTACTCCTCCAGCACCTGAGGGTATTATTCTGCATGAATTATACGATGAAGAGTCTATTTTGCTTCTGGTGTCGAGATATTCCATTGTATTTCCCTTGGGAATCTTTGTGATTTCTGCAAAGGCCTTCTCCAAGCAATTGTCACCTGATATATCCGCCCCAAGGGATCCTCTACATATGATTGATACATCATCTAGGCAAATATATATTCCACATACATTTGCATTTTTAATAATCGCAAATGATGCCCAGGCAGCCTCTTGCTTTTGAGCCTCTGATAATGAGTCAAGTATAGCAAATACATTTGTTGCACCCTCCACATTCTCTAATGGAGGTCTTCGACCTTTCCCGGGAGTAGATTCTTCTATTGTTTTTTGTAAGTCAGGTGCAGCTATTCCAACACCAGCAAGTATCAACCCTAATACTTCAGTAAATGACTGTGACTGGCTGACTTCCTCTCCTGTCAGGACATGGTTCAACAACAAGACAAATGCCCCAACGAGACCAACAACCCGTGGAATCAGCGCATCATCAAATCCTGGAATTCCCAAGGTGAATCTAAATACAGCTAATTCGACATCATCGTCATCTATTGCACGGGTACGAGTCGTGTATTGTCTTTGTGTCTTTGCCTGACCAGTGAAAACCTTCCCTTGCCTTGAGGATACCACGGGATGGCGATAGGCTCTGGTAACATTAGAAAAAGATGAGAAATTCATCATCGTTGATAAAACACGAGATCCCATCTTGTTTGATTGTTTTCAGGCGGGATACATTAACGAGTGGGCAGATACTTTGGGTGCCTTGGGCCGATGTTGCGTGATGTATCCTCTGGATGGCAATCGAAGCAAAAAAATGATACAAGTATTTAATTATGCAATGTAACGACATCAAATGGCATGATATGTTAATCTTGGGTGCCATTGTCCTGGTGGTGGGTACCATCTTCAGATGTATGAATCCCAATGCATGGTGATTTGAGAGACTTTTGGAGCCTTTTTCTTTGTTCTAATACCACGAGAGCATTAATTTTCTACATATTCGAATACTAGGCGAGATGAACTACACTGGAATCGATGATTGCCAGGAGTAACAAACCTCCACTGCATTGGCACTGCAGTTCGTGTTTGAACTCTATCGCTCTCAAACCCGGAGCACGTTCCCTTCATGTTGTCAGATCATTTCCTATAAAAAATCCTCGTCTTATTGTCTATGACCTACACGATACGGTAATACCATACGAAGAGGTATGTGTGTTTGTGTTTGAAAGAATAGCAGTCCTTTGTAATGATTGACCACGCATTCCTGCAGGCGTGGGCATGGCAAAAGTCTCTGGTGGATAAAGTGATTCAAACATCATCAGAAGATGTCCTTGGCTACATCGTCATTCTTCAGCATGATCCTGTCTACACCTTGGGAGAGGGTTCTACTGTTGAAAACCTCAAGTTTGATATGAATGATCCACCATTCCCCTTATATCGGATCGAAAGAGGTGGTGAGGTAACCTATCATGGACCAGGACAGCTGGTAATGTATCCAATTATCAACTTGAAGATGCTTCAAACTGATCTTCACTGGTATCTAAGGAACCTGGAGGAGATGATCATACGGTACGTCTGACTGTCTTTTTCTTTTCATGTGGTGCTTCCATCGAAGATGTATCCCCAAACATTGTGTTTTCAGATCGTTGGATATGGTTTCTGGAATTCGAGGAGAGAGGATTGATGGTCTCACAGGGGTTTGGGTTGAAAACAAAAAGGTTGCTGCCATTGGTATACGAGCTAGCAAATGGGTTACATATCATGGTATTGCCCTCAATGTCACCACTGATCTGGCGCCCTTTCAGAATATAATCCCTTGTGGTATACAAGATAAACAAGTTACACGTGTCAGTGATATGGTCGAGGACCCTTGCGGTGGTTTACTCATAGAATATAGCTATGGACTCTTGGAAGGATTTGCTTCTGCCTTTGAATTAGACTCTTCGGAATTCTTGGAAATATCGGGACAACAAGCTTTGGATGAGCTCAAAAAATTAATTTATTAAAACAGATTCTCTGTAAAATAAACGTGGATGGCTGATAGGGGGCTGTGTGCCTGACTGAGAGTGTCCTCGATGACGGAAAGTGAAGACAAGCCCACGTTTGTGAAGACTACTCTTCTCCGAGGGTTTCAGGGTTCTATACCTGAGAAAGAGATTCAAATGCGACATGTACGTGGTTATATACCATCCATCATATGCTCAGGGGCTGGGATGATATTTCAAGCACTCCCTGTCTCACTCAAGCCTGGTGACTTTTTCTTATTGCAGGAATTTCTGGAAAAATCCCGAGAAAACTTGCGAGCATGGCAAGAAAAACACTCTGTTAAAGAATATTCTAGATCATTTGATCTTAGTAGGGGTCTAAAAAGCTCTATATACTATTCTAATATTCATTCTTTGAAGGCTCCCGTTGTCCCCCTTGCCCTCCCTTTTCAGCCAACGAGTGGGATTCGATTCCTCGCGAGAGATCCATTCGATGACTCTAAAAACCCAAAAGTATTGTATGAAGAGGTGTATGCTGGCGGTGATGGTACGGCTGATGAAATAACGTTGCCTCTGTCTGATATTAACATGACAAGCAGAGAATATGTCCGGGGAGGTCCCAAGTCAACGTCTGCACCTTTTATTCCCGGTGGGGAATCTTGGAGTGAGGTGGAGACGTCTGAAGAAGAAAAAAATATGATCAAAGATGCACGGTCTCTGAAATGGCTGAAGGAGTATGAAAGTGGTTTGCTTCCAGAAGTGCCCATCCCAGGATTTGCAGAATACCTTGTTGCTTTAGAGTCTGATCAGACACATGAGGATGTGAAGCCTGATGATGCACCCACCCAAAAGATAGAGGAAGACAGTACGAAGATAAATATCTCAAACCTGTTTGATGGTATCATCAAGATTGACCATTCTGATGACGAAGAATCGGAGGAAGAAGTGCTGCCAAGCATTCCAAAGGAAAAGGCAAAAGAAGAAGACCCTGTTGACACAAGTTCTGAATTCTCTGCTGTATCAATTATAGAACAAGTGTTAGAAGGAAAAATTGATGTAGCATCTGCTCTGCCACGGTTGAAGGATGAAAAGGCATCATCTGAGGAGAAGGTGTGGGCTATCAGGGAACCAATTAGAGATATGGATGCGGAATGGTCGCAGGTAGAACCATATTTGGCAAAGAAGTATCCATTTGAGCTCGATAGATTCCAAAAAGAAGCTATACTTCATATGGAAAACGATAAATCCGTGTTTGTTGCAGCCCATACTTCAGCAGGAAAGACTGTTGCTGCAGAATATGCATTTGCCTTGGCAGAAAAGCACTGCACTCGTGCAGTCTACACATCTCCAATCAAAACAATTAGCAATCAAAAATTTCGAGATTTCAGTGGACAATTTGAAGTTGGTTTGCTCACAGGAGATGTGAGCATAAAGCCAGATAGCACATGCTTGATCATGACTACAGAGATTTTGAGATCAATGTTGTACAAGGGCGCTGATATCATCCGAGATATTGAATGGGTCATTTTTGATGAAGTGCATTATGTGAACGATGCTGAACGTGGTGTCGTGTGGGAAGAGGTCATTATTATGCTTCCAGACCATATTAAACTTTTGCTCCTTTCTGCCACTGTGCCAAACGTGTTGGAATTTGCAAATTGGGTGGGAAAGACAAAACAAAAGACAGTATACGTCACTGGAACGAACAAAAGACCAGTTCCACTAGAGCATCAGCTCTATTATAGTGGCAAGTTTTATAGTGTCTGCTCACATGAGAAGTATGACCAATCCGGCTGGAAACAAGCAAAGCTAGACCATGACAAGAAGAATGCTGCCCCAAAGACAAAATCAGAGGCAAAGCAGAGGCTTCCCACTGGTCGAGGAGGTCCTCCAAAACACAATGCTCAACTTCCACAAAATCAATACAAGAATGCTGAAATGAAGCTCAAGTCTGAGAGAAGCCAGTGGGGTAGCTTGATTGAGAAGTTTAAGAAGAAGGAGCTGCTTCCCATGGTGGCCTTCTGTTTCAGCAAGAAACGTTGTGACGCTTTGGCTGATTCTCTTCGATCTCTTGATCTGACCTCAAACAGAGAAAAAAGCGAAATTCACGTGTTTTGCGATAAGGCATTTTCTAGGCTGACAAGTGAAGATAGGCATTTGCCACAGATACTCAGGATTAAAGAAATGTTAAAAAGAGGCTTGGGCATCCACCATGCTGGGCTGTTGCCCATCGTTAAAGAGGTTGTAGAAATGCTATTCTGTAGAGGTGTGATCAAAGTTCTCTTTGCAACTGAAACGTTTGCCATGGGAGTGAATGCTCCAGCCAGGGCTGTCGTCTTTCAGTCAACAAGGAAACACGATGGAAGAGATTTCCGAAATCTCTTGCCGGGCGAGTACACCCAAATGGCTGGGAGAGCTGGTCGAAGAGGATTAGATTCAGTAGGAACAGTGGTAATTGCGTGCTGGGATGCCATCATGCCCGAATTGGAATTGAAAAAAATGCTCACTGGATCTGCAACAAGATTGGAAAGTCAGTTTAGGTTGACCTACAGCATGATATTGAATCTACTACGAGTGGAAGATCTCAAAGTTGAAGATATGTTACGCAGAAGTTTCGCAGAATTCCACGCTCAAAGATCTGCACCAGAAGATAGAGCTGCAATAGAATTGGGGCAGAAGGCTTTGCAAAAAATGTATGATATGCCATGGCCTACATCACCAAGCATGCTGACAAAAGAGGAGGTAGAGGAGTACGTCGATCTTTCCATGAACATTGAAAGAATTACAGAGATTCTTCAGGAAGATGTCATGACGTCACGTGGTGCATCATCTGCTCTGGTGAATGGTAGAATAGTTCTCCTCGGAAGGAAAGAAGCAAGTCTGACAGATATAGGAGTCATCGTAAAAGGAGGGGCAGATGGCAAATCAAAGAAGAAAAAGGTACTTTTGAATGATTCAGCATCTGAAGTAGAAGGCGGAACGAGGGTCGTGTTGAAAATTATGAGGAAATCTCCGCTTGATCCCAAAGTCTCTGAGAAGCTCAATACTACCAGTCAAGCCAAAAAGGACGAGTTTTCCGGGATGAAGCCTTTATCCAAGACATCCGATGACTTCTTTGGAGGCATGAAATTAAAAACAGTATCCAAAAAATCGGATGATCTCGACAGCATGTTTGGGGGTATGAAACTTGCTGGTAAAACTAGTGTAGACACCAATCCTGCTGTCCCACTGCCTCATACTGGGAGTATTGGCTCCATCTCATTTGTCATGCAAGAAGAGGATGTACGTAATATTGTTGCTATATCCAAGTCAAAGATAGAGATGGACGGAAACGCCATTCTGAGTGGGAATAGTGGAAAGATTGGCATTGTGGTGCAAGGCATGCAAGAGATTGATGCTGCTGATCTCGATTTTATGGACCCTATATCAGACCTCAAAGTTTCACGGATTGATTTGGTAGCATTGATACGTGAGAGACAAATGTACATTGAAATGATGATGAAATTCAGGGGTCACAGAGATCCTCTTCTCCCTGAGCTTGTCGCACAGGTGAAGAGTGAAAAAGTATTGATGAGCAGACTGAAGCAGCTGGTGGATAGGACAGGAGAAGCAGGGCTCTCACAGATGCCAGAATTCCTCCAGAGGGTCAAACTTCTCCAAAAAATGGGATATACTCGTTCAGATAAAACTGTCACAATGAAAGGTCGTGTTGCATGTGAAATAAATAGTGGTAGTGAACTTGTTGGGACGGAAATCATATTTGGAGGCTTGCTATCAAATCTATCTCCTCAGATGGCAGTTGCTTTACTGAGCGCATTGGTATTTCAAGACAAAACAGATTACAATTTCTTGGAAGATATTCCTTCAAAATTGATGGAGGCATACGAGAGAGCATCTGCTTTGGCCTGGCATGCAGGAGAAGAGCAGGCAAGCTTTGGACTGAATATAGCTCCAGATGAATATGTCAAGGAAACGTTAAATTTTGGCTTAATGTCTGTCGTGTATCACTGGGCATGTGGGATGTCATTCTCCGACATTTGTTCTCTAACCGATGTGATGGAGGGATCCATCGTGAGATGTATCGTGAGATTGGATGAAACATGTAGGGAATTTAGGGACGCAGCAAGGGTGATGGGTGACATGGAATTGTACAAACAAATGTACCAAGCATCTGAGAGCATCAAAAGAGATATTGTATTTGCTGCTTCTTTGTACATTGTATAAATATAAAATCTTCGTTGAAAACAGTATAGTCGTATAGAATTCAGTAAAATAAAATAAAACAATTCTTTCTTTCGCATCAGCGTCTAGGAACCCAGGGCTTTAACAATATTAACCCGCCTTCTAGAGTGAGAACTTGAGTTGCGAGATGGAGTTTCATCTCTTTGAGTCGTACCCTGATCACGACGCTTCTCATTTTCAGTAAAAGCTGTACCTCGACGGACAGATTTCTCTTCAATGTATTGCGAGACAGACTGCGAGAATAGCTTCAAAGAGGAGGAAGTTGCATTGTTGAACAGGTTCCTAACAGAACCTTCCTTTGGATTGGAATCCACATCACGAGCCCCATAATGAGAACCCTCCAATATATTTTCATGAACGTTTCTGCCAGCATCGTGTGCAATTGCAAAGCTTTTCCCAGCCAAACTTCGCGCAGCCGACCCAAATATTGAGTTGCCACCATGGGCACTCTTGTCCATCCTGATTGACCTATCCAGCTCTTCCAGATACAAATCTTTATCGGTTCGCTTCTTGCTTCTATTCGATCCAGAAGTATCGGAACTTTCCATTGCAGACAATCCTTTGGCCAAGAACCTGATCCGCCGCATTTCTGCAACAGTAGCAGCACCCAAGGCAGTGCTCTTGCCAAGATGACGGATAGTACGTCCTCCCTCTGTGGTAATCCATTCGTGCTGAAGGATTTCTTTCGCAGTAAGTCTCATTTCAGGGTCATATGCAAGCATTCCCATCAGTAAATCTTTTGCCTCTGGAGACAAGCGTCTAAATCGACCATCCTGCAAACCAGGAGCATCCTCAATGGGAATTTCATGATATTTCAGATTTTCACATTGCTGCAAATCATATGGCTTTCTTCCCACAAGCATGATGAACAAAAGGGCACCTAGTCCATAAATATCCATAGTAGGCGTGTGCTGTCGACCTTTAATCACCTCCGGGGCGATAAATCCAGCACTCCCGAGACATCCCCGTTCAACACCACCATCCTTGGGTATCCTATACGCTAGCCCAAAGTCCAGCAATTTTACCATTGGAATGTCGTATAACGATTTCAATGTTCTCTCTTCTGGTATTTTATCCACAAATACCACATTTTCAGGCTTGATGTCTCGATGAATGACCCCCTTGTCGTGAATATAGGCAACAGCATCAACCACCTGGGCAATGATTTGAGCCGCATCCTTTTCACTGTAGGTGTTTCTTAAATAATAAATCCCATCGAGGACGGTACATCCTTCGAGATACTCCAGTTCATATATCAAGATTTCACGAGATGGGAGTTTCCCCAGACAAGAGACAATATGTGGATGGTGAAATTCTGACAACATCTCTCCTTCTTGCACCAAAAGACGTTTTGTCCCTTCACTCAGTCCCGGATCATCCATGAATACAATCTTCAGCGCTGCAACTCTTTTCTTATCGCGTTTATGTTCCGCTAGAACCACTTTTGAAAACGATCCATGCCCTAATGTTGACAGTTCAGTCCATTCATCTCTTGCAGGATGGGAATCCCACGGTCTATTCCACACCCCATCATCTGCAGTGATTGTCAAGCAATTCCCCATAATGCACTGTGCCACAAGTATGTACAATGAGAAGAATCTCTTCAGCACAGAGATCAGAGTCAGACATGGACTGAGAAGCCCAAAAGAAGAAATAAAGAGAAGCAGCCCCAACTGCCGCTCGATTCAACTCTCTCTCTCGACAAGATGATGCAAAAAAAAGTGTCCTTGTGTGACGACGCAGATGCAGGATTCCCTCTTTCAGTCACCACTCTTCTGATAGATTACAATAGTACTCTACTAGATGTAAAATTCGCTTTTGCAAGTGTTACAATAATAGTATTGCACTACCTCGACCTTGTGAGAATGGTACCCATCAAATCTCCTCACATCACGCAAAGCCCTAGCAATACCCTAATCGTTAACTCATTCTCTCCCATCAAACATGCTACTTGATGGGACGAATAGATTGCCTGACTCACATTTTGAAAAAGTAAGCAAGTCTGTGAGTCTGATCATGATGATGACCAGATTCTTCACGAATATTGATCATCCTGGGTATACACAGATTTCACACGTCATTCGTAAAATATCATTCATAATGCCCATATAGAGCAATGGTATACGATGTGCACATGCCCGGTATCATATGTTTGCAAAGTTGAAAAGTTGAAGGAATAATATCATGCATGTCGTCTGCACGGAGGAAAGGAACTGTTCTCTTGAGACCTTGTGTCAATCGACTCTTTGAAACGAATACAAGAATATATTTGGATGGGAAGGGTCTCAGTGAGGTGTCGGAGGGACGGGGTTGTATATTTTTTCTCAGTCGTTGGAAACATGCCTTGACGAGACTGACACATGCTCAGGAAGAATCAGTGGGTTCTGGCGACTCTCTGTCGTATCGCTCGCCAGTGAAAGCACGAGACGAACGATTATCTGTATGGAGAGAACAATTACCTTCAAAAGAAGAGACGCAACGATCATTGAAAGCTGGTGGTAGAACCCGCCAAGAGGTTCCTGGTGGGGCAGCACCTGTGACGGAAGATGGGTTGGGTTGGAGGGAATGCGTGGACGTATCGAGGTCCTTATATGAAGATGAATTGAAAAGGATGGGGTCCGTGACATTTCGGGAATATTTGGTGAATAGGTCTCTCGTGGATACATATGGCCGTCGACATACCTACTTGAGAGTATCGTTGACTGAGAAATGCAATCTTCGTTGCCTATACTGTATGCCAGAAGAGGGAGTTGACTTGACTGCACGTGAAAAATTGCTTACTGTGGATGAAATAGAACGGTTGGTGGGGTTGTTTGCTCTTGCTGGTGTGCGCAAGGTTCGTCTAACAGGGGGTGAACCTACAATACGCCGCGATATACAAGATGTCGTCGGAAGAATTGCTAGAATAAAAGGTATTGATGATGTTGGAATAACATCGAATGGATTGACATTGAATCGGTCTCTGAGAGAGCTGAAGGATCTGGGCCTTTCATTGATCAACGTGTCTCTGGATACCCTTCAACCGGAACGATTTGAGCGTATGACCCGAAGGAAGGGACATGATCGAGTTCTTAAAACAATTGATCATGCATTGGATCTTGGGTTTGATCCTGTCAAAGTAAATGTCGTCGTAATGAAAGGAGTTAATGATGATGAGCTGATGGACTTTGTAGAGTTGACCCGAGATAAAAATATCAATGTCCGATTCATCGAATACATGCCATTTGATGGTAATGTATGGTCGAACAAAAAACTAGTTTCGTTTGACGATATGAAACGAATCGTGGCTGATTCAGTGGTGTTGGAACGTTGTGCTGATGGATATGGGGAGGTGGCAAAGAATTACAGGGTGCCAGGGTATCACGGGACTGTTTCTTTCATCACGTCAATGACCAAAGCATTTTGTAGTGAATGTACACGTCTCCGACTCATGGCTGATGGAAACGTAAAAGTATGTCTCTTTGGGGCAAATGAAGTAAGTCTGCGTGATGCCATCAGACAAGGTGCCACTGATGATGAGTTATTGGCCGTCATCTCTGCAGCAGTAGACAGAAAAAAACCAGCACATGCTGGAATGGACGTATTATATACTTTGAAGAACAGACCAATGGTCAAGATTGGTGGCTAGTGGGAGACAGCATCAATCAGATCTTAAGATCAAGCTTGAATCCCAAATGAACTCAAACGATACAAGTACAATTTCATAGTACTACAGTTAATAAATAATATTTGTGTCACAAACCTCGTAGTGTACAATAGAATGCTGAATTAGGCTTGCTTTTGCGCCTTGATGCTGATATTATATCAAAGTGTTATGGCATGCGTGGTCGTTTGTGGGCATTATATGTGTTCCAGGTGCTAGGTGGTGTGTGCTCTCTGTGCATGTACTATGCTCGAGGCAGTCTTGGACTGACCATGATGGTTGTCGCCTTCTGGTCCATCTTTGTGCCCATGGCGTGTGGGGCAACATTTGGAATCGTCCCATTTGTCACAAAAAAGAGGGCTAGGAAATGCTTCTGGGCTTGTGGGGGCTGGAGGAAGTGTTGGGGCTGCCATCACGCAAGCAATTTTCTTCACTCCTGCTTCTCTTACTATTGCAGAAGGATTCAAATGGATGGGGATCAATGTTTTTCAGGGGACGAGTTGAGGTGAGTGAGGAGGATTACTATCTTCGAGATTTCACAGAGGAGGAAATGAAAGAGGGTTGCCACCTATCGGTTGTCAAATTTGCGAAAGAATCGCATTCTCTAAGAGGGTCTCGTGGGGAAGGGTCACTCTCGAATGGCAATCAAAACCCAACAACAATGTAATGCATCATCTGTTTTTTCATTTTCATGTACATTTCTACTACTACTCTATCTCTTGCATTCTGGCTCGAGACTCTGCATTCTCTTTCCATGTCTCCCCATTTTCATAACACTCCTTCTTCCAAATTGGAACTGTCGCTTTGAGCTCATCAATGGCCCATGAGCAACATTCTAGTGAGTCCTTGCGATGTTTGGAAGATACAGCAATGATAACACTCGCCTCTTTGACCGGAACAGTTCCAGTTCTATGCCATATACACATTTTACCAATACCATTCCACCGTGCTCGAGCCGTGGAACATATATCCTGCAAGACCTTTTGTGCCATGGGCACATATGCTTCATATTCCAGTTTGATCACCTTTTTTCCTTCAAACGTATCCCTTGTAGTTCCGATGAATGTTGATATTGCTCCACAAGAAGCATCATTACACCATTCCGTACATTCTGTAAGATTCAGGGGAAGGGGTGTTATGGCAGTCAAACACAGAGTGCTCTCCATGATGGACGGTTGCTCTTCTTGTGAATTCTTCTTTGAGCCAGGCCGAAACGACCGCACAACGTCTTCATGTGTCTCTATATATACATCATCTTTCATGATACTGATGCACGCTGGAATTGACACAAACACCTCATCTATGATTTCCCTAATAGCCTTTGGCTTCCCGGGTAGGTTGAGAATCAGTGTGTCTCCTCGCAATCCAGCAGTCTGCCGAGATAACACAGCAGTAGGGACAATCTTTAAACTCAGCATTCGCATTTGCTCTCCATAACCAGGCATCATCCGGTCACACACAGATTCTGTCGCTTCAGGAGTGACATCTCGAGCAGATGGACCTGTACCTCCTGTTGTCACAATCAAGCAACAATCTTCCTCATCAGCCAGGCGCATCAACTCCTCTCGAATCAAATCATATTCATCTGGAATCACTCTATATACCGCATTCCACGGACTCTTGATCGCCTCATGAAAAAAATCGACTATTTCTGGACCAGAAGCATCCTCATATATCCCAGCACTGGCTCTGTCACTAATTGTAAGCACACCAAACTTTGCAGGACTAGATACTCTGCCAGTGAAAGCTCCACCATGTAATGGTTTCATGGCTCACCAATCGAACAAAGAACTTTCGTGTATTTAAAAATGATGACGCAAAGACACGCCCACATCTTTTTCACGTGATGAGATCTTTGAAATATGCGACGATGGATTCTATTGAATACAGTCATTATATAATATATATATTTACAGTATATAATAATTGGTAGATACAGGGTTGATCGAGGAGACTACGGCTCTCGTAAACCGTACAGGAATTGAAACACATTCTGGTTGGTTGGTGCACACACGCTCTCTCTTGGCAATCATGAAGATACCATATGTCACGAAACAAGTGCAAGATGAATCAACACACGTGAAGGGTCTATCCGGAGTAATACAGAATGGCTATCGAGTGCATGATACCAAGAAACCGTACTTGCCCTCCAGAGTGAGACTCTCGGCGTCATCCCAGCAGAGTTCATCCGGAACAGAAAAGAATATCAAGGGTTTCCTTGAGATGTGTGGAACACGGTTGACAGCAGCGTGCATCGCAGCTTCTCTCATGTGGGTTCCCAGTGGAGCTCTGGCTCTCACTGATCCAGTGGTGGAAACACAGTCATCCTTGTCGCTAGAAGACCAACGCATTGCCGATATATATGATAGAGTGAATCCAAGTGTTGTTAATATTTTTGATGCGACTTCTGCTGGCCAGCTCTCGGGAAGATCTCAGGAAGGAAATGGCAGTGGTTTTATCTTTGATAGGCAAGGTCATATTGTCACCAACTACCACGTCCTCGGCAAGGCTATCGATAGTATAGGAATAGAAAAGGCAAAATCGTCAAAGACACCAATTGCTCGGGTGCTCATTCTGAGCGAGAGAGATGGTCTTCAAAAGTCGTTTGATGGCTTTTTGGTTGGAGCAGATAAGTCGAGGGACTTGATTGTGTTGAAGGTGCAGGTGAACGAGGAAGAATTTGGAAATCTTAAATCTGCTAGAGTAGGTAATTCCTCTGACGTGAGGGTTGGAGATACAATATTGAGCCTTGGGAATCCATTTGGTTTTGAACACTCAATGTCAAAAGGCATTGTCTCAGCCAAGAACAGGGGATTCCAAAGCTACACAGACAGCACAATATCTGGAGCTTTTCAAATAGATGCTGCCACAAATCCAGGAAATTCCGGTGGACCTGTAGTCGATTTGGATGGTGAGGTTGTCGGTGTCAACACAGCAATCTTCACCAATACAGGAGTAAGCAATAGGATTGGTTTCGCTTTGCCATCTAACATGGTCGCAAAACTGGTACCACAATTAATAGAAAATGGAGAAATACGGCGAGCGTCCTTGGGGATCAAACCTGCCTCTGATCCAATCGCCCAGAGCCTTGGAATCACAGATGGTATTGTTGTCCAAACAGTGGATGCCCGTGGTCCATCAGCTGGAAAGCTTACAGGGATAGAGAGGGGCTTGGCCGGTGTACACGCAGGTGATGTGATTGTCAAGATCAATGATATCGACGTCCGTACCATTTTCGATTTCAATCAGCAGCTTGACCAACAAAGCATTGGAGACTCCGTCTCTGTAACCTACAAGAGAGGGGGAGGGTCCCTCCAACACGTCGAGATTACTCTCGCGCAAGAACCTTGATGACTGTTACAATGTAATTCTTCTGTAGTATTATACATTCAAGGATTATTCCACCAAATGTTGTACGTCAGTGCAGTGGCAAAACAGCTCCAACTCAGATATGGCAAGAGTAATCTGCTTGCAACTTCATCCCACTTTGCAAACTCCACAATAGTAGCTCCCAGAAACCCAACTAATGCAGTAATATCAATTGAAGCTAGACCAAGTGTATGGAATTTGAAAAACAGTGGACTCCAGGCAAGGTTTAGTACCAATTGGATGATGTACAGTGCCATTGGTTTGGAGAACAACCCTGCCTTGAGATACACCCTATGAGATGAGATTCCCATCATGGTATATAACACAGTCCATACAGGACCAAACAACCAGTTGGGAGGTTGCCACGATGGTTTCTTTATAGTAGGAAACCAAGAAGCGACTTCGTTTCTCTGTCCGATGCCAATGACCATTCCGGCACCCAAAGGAATGGCAATGCTGACAGCAAGTGATAGACTATTACCCATATCTCATATAAAAATTCATATAAAATATGAGATATATATATCTGCTTTGACATGAAGAACCATACTTCTAAAGTAGTATCAGACGTGCACTTTAAGGTCACCATGAGATCAAACATGGTGTTGCAGTGTCGACACTGAAACATACAATTCACTCTTCTTTTCCAAGAGATATCTGTAGACACATACGTTTGTATGGTTCTAGTACGTCAACACGATGGAATGAAGAGACATGAATGTAGAGTTTGAAGAAATATCTCAGAGAGATATCTCAGCTGAGAGATCCCACCTGGGTGGGTGAGTGAGTGGGTGTGAAATGAAGTATGTTCGTCGTATGAAATCTCTCACATTGATTGTACAATCAACTATACAAATACATACATAAATGAAATAGATGAAAGATGCCTGAGGATGCGAAGGATCAGCCAGGTATGGCACGATGCATGTCCCTTATGCCAATTGTTTTGAGTAGCAATCTCACTCGTGTATGTGTACCAATGATGTAGATTCTGGTGGAAGGAAGCGGAAGGGAAATATGAAGAAATTAACGAGAAGTCAGAGGAATCGATTGAAAAAACGAAAAGAAGTGATTGCCACAGCCACTGCCAATGGAGAAGATGTCTCAGAAGCACTCGCTCGTGCTGGATTTGTAGAGCAGCAGGATGAAAAGAAGGATGATATGGATGAAAAGAAGCGAGAAAAAGCACGGAAACGAATCGAACGCCTGAAGAAGAATGCACAGCCCAAGACAGATGGTGTTGCTCGTGGGCACGTGTATGAGGATATATTGTGGAGGGCATATGCTGCATCATTTGGTTACAAAGATACTGTGAGAGAATCGAGTGGTCTTGTTCACGAGACAATACACCCGTCTTCTCCTATTCCAGTATCAGCACTGGAATCCACACTGATTGAATCTGAACCAACAACATGGGAATCCATGTTTGCCACCCCTCCACAACTCTCAGATCCACCAGTGGCCCGTCCGTCTGCAGTATTCCTATCTCCTAGCGCAGTCGGAGCATTAGATTGCTTAAAAGCATGCCAGACATTTCACAAGGGATGCCACATTGCCAAGTTATTTGCCAAGCACATCAAGCTACCAGAACAGGTAGACTACATAGCAAAGAATCCAATCTGCATGGCACTGGGAACCCCAAACCGCATCCTCAAGCTAGCGAGCGACACTCACGTGTCGTTTACAGAACTGCGATATCTCATCCTAGATATGCGGGAAAACAAAAAAGCACAGACCATGGTTGACATTCCAGACATTGCAGGGGACTTTTGGAACCTGTGGAACACATTCCTCTCCCCACTACGCAACCCTGAAACAACCTCCATGCAGTTCAAGATCCTCATAGTTTCCTAAAAGTGTAATATCACGCTCACGAGAGAGATGATCATCCACCAGACACTGGTGTGATCAATGCCACTTCATCTCCACCCCGAATACACACACCATCCCCAACACCGTATTCTCTATTCAATGCCAGCGTGTATTCCCCACGTATTCCTTTCAAAGACGGCCACGTGTCCTCCAGCCATTCCACAAATGCATCAACAGATAGACCCTGTTCATGTTCCAGTGTCATGACATGTGAGGGAACCAAGGTCAATTCCCTCACACGTGCAAAGAACAACACCGTGACATTCCCTGATGACCCACTATCCATTTATTTATTTTCAAGTCTTCTTTTCTTCCATCAAGGATAGGGTATGATATATGATACTGTGAGTGAGTCTACTCATCTCGCGAGATCGATGATGATGAGCATTCATGCTCAATATTGAGTCCATATGACTCACCCAGAGTGAGATTGAGCCAGATTGACTCGATGATGCTCTTCCGGCATATATGCGTCGTCCGTCATGGTATCGTCGATATCGGTAGGTAGATGCCGACTAGGGTTTGATAACACATGTACCGTACCTCACTGGCGACGCCACTTCCTTTTCACTGGCATACATACACGAACGAAACCAAAACAATCCAATTTACTATAATCTTCCATACAAAACCTTTTCACATTGGTTGATTCATGTCGCATTGTCCTTCTGTACAGATGTATTTTGGACAGCTGGCCTCACAGTCTACGACAGACGTATCAAAGTCGTAGAGGCAACACTCGACATGAGAGTACGGCAACAAAGTATCACCGAAATAAGACAAAACATCTTAGACATAAAGATGATACCAACGGATGTCGCGACGACTCGACCCGTTTCGGTTGTTGACGGGGCACCATCCGTTGATTGTACGAAAACTCTCGCACGGGTTTTGGCTGTATTTCAACATAAATGTATATCGGAGGACTTGCTGCAAATGGCTTCGCAGAGTATCCTGTGTCAGGTTTGGTCTCCTGAACAGGGCGTTGACATTCGGCTGAAAACAAATGGACAACCATTTTTTGTGGCAGGGAAACAAGGGTCGGATATGCTGTCCTTGTTCCGTTGTATGTCATGTAGATATGAATTTGGAACAGATGCGAACAAGCCTCGTGAATTGGGGGCTCCAGGAAGGGTGTTTCTGTCCATGAAACCAGAGGCCCGTGCAAATGTGCAGCAGCTGGATGCATCAGAATATCACAGAAAACTCAGTGCGGAATTGTGCGCGGTTGAATCATGCTTGCATTTGCCTGTACTAATGCCTGAACATGGATACGTGATTGCAGTGATTGAAGTGTTGGGAAATGGGATTGACTACTTGCCCATTGTGGAGATCCTCTCAGAGTGTCTGCAGATGCATGGGTTGTCGACGACTCCAATCGAAAAGGTGGCGATGCAGCTGGAAAATCAAAAAATGACAATGGATTCGAATGAAATTCCTACAGAACGCACTCGAGAAGATGCATTTGCACTTGCTGTGCAGTCCTCTGTGGGGCCGCTGGTTGAATCCAATGGGTTTGCCTCGAACCAGGCTTCGAAAAGGCTCAACGTGAGTCCTGAAAGCCTAAAAGGGTTTATGAAGAGCAGAAGTATTGGAACAATATCAAAGAAAAAAATGCAGAGATATGAGACTCATGTTACTACAGTACTACAAAACAGACAAGGCAAGAGAAGCAAACAGAAATCAGAGGGAGTTGATTCTCGCTGGAATATGGTCCGACATCTGCCACATATTCGTGATATGAAAAAGATAAAGCCTCCGGATGGGGCATTTCCGATTCGTCCAACCAATAAGGGACGAGTTGAACCAGATATTGCTTTGTTGCAGGAATGGCCTGGTTTGGAAACGATGAAACAGGACTCTAGCGATTCTGGAAAGAGTATCGCCAAGAAAAGGAAAGAAAACCCATCATCATCGAATGAGAATGATAGTGATGGCTGGCTTGGCATGGTTGATCCATTCATGCTTGATTTAATCATGATGAATGACTTTGAAGGTGCAGGAGGTATTGGAGATGTTGCAGGTTTGCCTCAAGTATAATTATACTGTCCAGTTATAACTGGACATGAATACTAGCTATAGAGGATAGCATATTTGAGGTTCAGAAGAGTTTTTTTTCCCGGAGAATAACCGAATAATATCGGATACTGGATAATGATGCATGGCATCATGGTCCCTTTGCAAAGGAATATCATTAATCAATTGATTAGTATTCCTACTACTAAAAACGTAGTGCGCGCGCACTGACATGTTTATATTATTGTTTTATTTATACTTTTGTACCCATCGTGAATCTAGCATCACTTTTTACATACAAACATCATCAGTGTAATGAGTAAGCAGCACCTTTGTTGTATTAGACTTTCTATACATTTCAATCCCTTGTTTCCACTGATCAAATGGAAGGCAGTCCACAGTCACGGGCTTGATCACCTTTTGCCTGAACAACGCAATCACCCTATCCACCAGTATCTCTTTTGCCTTCCATCCCTGCTTCATTTGAGCAAACCCTCCAGTCAACCAGAATCCCTTGACAGTAATATTATTAAAGATAAAGCTCCCTGGTGGAATCTGTATTGGCTGTCGAGACATCCCACCATACACAACAAGCGTAGCATTCGCATCCAACACCTTTGCAACCTGTAAAGAATCATCTCCCCCAATACAATCCAGACCCAACCGTGGTTTACCATATGGCCACTCTTTCATGGCAGTCCCCAACTCCTCTGCTGTCACCACCAGAGATGATCCCAACTCTTTCAATTCATGCTCAGTCTCTTTCCGTTCTGGGCGATCACGAATAACACTAATGCATCGAATACCACGCTGCTTTGCCAACTGGAGGATGTACTTGCCAGTGGAGCTTGTGCCTCCAGTGTGAATAATGACATCCCCCTGATTCAAATCCACAAACTCTTCCAACAACCTCAGGGCAGTCGGTGGGTTAATACACATTGTAGCTGCAGTTGATATCGGTATGTCATGAGGAATTCTATACCAGTGATTCTGTTCAAATACACCATATGTCCTCCATGTTCCTTGTCCATGCTCAATCGGCACAGCCCTGTCCCCTGGCCGCAGTCTCGTCACATTCTTCCCGACCGCTTCCACCACTCCAACTCCTTCAAACCCAGGAGTACATGGAAGACTGGATGCCCGCAGAGGATACCTCCCTTCGATTAAACTGATATCAGAAGGGTTCACAGGAGCAGCAAGAATACGTATAAGCACCTGATCATCCCCCAGCATCTCTATCCCAGGCTTTGCCTGCTTTTCCATCCAGAGAACATCTTCAGGCTTACCATATTCTTTCAGCAGCAATGCGTGGTTATCCACGGGTGCTTCCATATCCCGATCAATCTGAGAGACACGAGAGGATGACGACGTGGCACGCGGCACATCTCCTCCACAACCCCATCTAGCTTTACATTCTCTACTATATTCAGATACTATATCAGAGGATATAGCACTGTCTGTACGTCCAAGAGCACAAGAGGTGTTCCGGAGAATTCGTTCCCATCCAATGGCGGAACGTACACCCCGAGCAAGCATGATGATTGATATTATATTTCTTTCTATTTTACTGTATTCTCGACTAGATCATGGTCATGGGTTTGTACCTTGATTTTTTTTGTCCCGTGCCATTGCCAGCTCAGCTTCTTGACAAAGAGTCTTGAAAGACTCAGCAAGAGTCAGTCACTGATGAGTGACTCTAGAGTATAGGGTATACTACTCCATGATTCTCTAGAATACATCTACAATGTATGCATACCCACAGACTGACTTACTGACAGACTCTTGATCATGAATCTATAGCTATAGACTATATAGTCTGACTAGTCTATAGAGTCTGCAGACTCACCGTCATGACGGTGCGTAGCCAATTGAAATTGACTTGGGCAAGAGAAAAAAATTACATACATGCGACACCAGTATGATCAAAACAAATAGAAAATAAATACATAGTAAAATACATCCACACATGGAACTACAACAACAACAACAACAAGAAGAAAAGACCACGCAACAGCTCTTTCCACCACCACCAAGGTACTATGGAGACGCTTGCCCTTGCACTGGTTCGTGTGTCTTGGAACCACCACCACGTCCACAGGACTCGTATCAAGTATTTGGAGAAATGTATAGTGTAGAGACTGGGATGCCATTGCTACAGGTATCCCAGGAGTTTAAGAGAAATGCAGATGGGTCTATAGATATTAAAAAGCAACTTGGTCAATTGTATGAAAAACTTGTAGAATGTATCAAAGAGGTTGTCAATACACTGTCGAGGGAACCATCAGAGTATGCTCGAGGGGTGGAACGACTCGGTGTGTTGTTTAGAAATATGCAGTACCTGATAAATCTTCTACGGCCAGTACAGGCTCGTCATACCCTTGAGGATGTGCTTGCACGGCGTGCTGAGAGACTGCAAGACATGATTGATACATTGTCGTCGTTATGTACGAAGAATGATGTTGTGAAAGAATACTAATTATTACTATTGGTATGTAATACCAATCATAGACACCGTGTCGTCCCGATACCTTCCCATACCCCTGCTCGAGAAGATACATACTCTTCCAATCCCTCATCATCACCACCGCCACCTGCTGCATCTCCATCATGTCCATCCTGGTGGGCCCAGAACGTTTCTCTGTAATGATCATATGGTACACTCGCCTGTCTCTTTCTATTCTTCTCCATCATCACCAGGGACATCTTCCTCTTCCGCAGCTGTTTCAAGCACCCTGTATTCCGTCCACGTGGAACACTCTTGTTCTTCTCTGGTCTCTCCCCAAGTACATACACACGAGAACACCCTTGGAGGGATTGTCCCTGCCCTCGAGCAACCCGTCCCTTGCCAGAACCACCCATCATCAGTTCTTCTACGATATCAGGACCATCTACGCGATCCTCGGATAGTTTCCGTATCGACGGCCCTCGAACGATGGAAACAGACTTGGAGAGAATCTGTTTCAGTTGAGACCCCTTGTCCCCTTGTCCTATTGCTGCTACTGCATCTTCTCTCGTTGTTGATTCTCTATGATAATTCATCAGATGCGTATTATGTCTTAATAATACCTATATACCACTATCTGTGTTGTACACAGAAACTGTTGCAATGTCAACAACCACTGCGATTTGAATTTTGAAATTGTTCTTGTCGAGTATGGTATGATGATGAAGACTATGACGATGACGATGACGATGACGATGACGATGATGATGATTCTGTATTTTTGTATACAATGGTAATTGGTGATGGCAGCAGCACGTTTACCAACTTTTTGGGTTTTTTTGGGTTTTTTTTTGAACATTTGGTTTCCACCAAAAGAAATCCTAAAAGTAATCAACATGCATGCTCCTGACGATTCAATATTCAGCTAGTAGTATACAAGTCATGATGATGATGGCATGCAGCATTTCCCCCTATTTCGTTCGAAATACCAAAATAATACAACCCTGCACCCACGTGGGTGTTGCCTGTGAAAAAGTCAAAACCCAGAGGAACACCTCTTTCCATCCACAGTGGTTGTTCTCTCTATATATCATACACAATTCTACAAAAATACAAATACACTAATAATGTATAGACATACTTCTGCATGGTGATACGCATGTCGACGACGACGAATGCCTGGTTGGAATCTCGTCGACGATGATGAAGATTCATGACACATTCCCTTGGTCTCGTGGTGTAGGTTCTCATACAAAAACACAGAAACGAAAGAGAAAGAAATATGAATATGAGAGTGAGGACCTGGATGAGAATGGTAGGCAGGCTCGGGGTATCGACGTGTCGTCTCACAGAGACAAGGTGACGCAGGGGCTGGGTGTTGCCTGTGCTCAGATTGTCAGGAATGTCGAGGAACTGGAGAGGTTCTTTTGGACGACTGGGTTGGATAGAATTATAGTATATAGATCGTCGGAACCACCTCGTAGCAAGCATTATCCATCGGATTTGAATATGTGGTACCCAAGAGATCTCTTGGGGGAAGACATCTCCACAGCAAGGTTGGATGGGTTTGTCTGTCCTGATATGGAGATCCCCACGATTGATGTGATGACGCAGGAAGAGGGTCCTATGTTTTCTATACGGGATATCCAGCGGTATTTTTCCATTCCTGTAGAAAAGAGGGATCGTATGCTTAATATTGTGAGTTTTAATCTTGGGTTGACAGATCTCTGTGGGTTTGTGGTTCCTCCGAGTATTGTGAGGGAGCTGGACCTGGTGCGTCGGGTTTGGCCACGGCAGGGTATGAGTCGTTTTCAACGAGAGGATGTATGGAATCCGTTTGCTTTTCTGCATGAGGGTGATGATGATGGGGATGTGTATGCTGCTCCAGAGACCATGACATATTTGTTGTTGGGTCCGGCAGGGGCATACACGGATTGGCATGTGGATATGGGTGGTAGTTCGGTGTGGTATCACGTGGTGAAGGGGCAGAAAGTGTTCATGGCTGCACCGAATACTGAAAAAAATATACAAGCATTTTTAGAATGGTCGTCATCGGAAGAGCAAGTGACGTTTCTAGGGGAGAGATTGGAGGGTTGTGTTCGGGCTGTGCTCATGCCGGGGGATACCCTGTTTCTTCCTGGTGGATGGCTTCATGCGGTGTCGACACCGCAGGATTCTATTGTCTTGGGAGGTAATTATATTAATCCACTGCAGTTGGGGAAATCTCTGCAAGTGATAGATATCGAAAAGGCACTTCGTGTAGGGAAGGATGCAACATATCCAAAGTATGACATGTTGATGTATTATGCGGCGTGTGACTTTATTAGTAGAGTTGAAGGATGCAAAGGAGTGTTGAAAAGTAAAACCATGCTTTCGAGTCACGAAGAAAAGGGGTTGCCATATCTGGTCCAGTACTTTGAAAACTTGGTGGGAACTCTTGTGAAGAGGGCTGAGAGAAAGAGAAAGGATGCCGAGGTATTCAAGGCACATGTAGATGCCTGTGTAGAAAAGATGGATATGGTTATACGTATGCTTAAGAAATCCATCAACTACCTTGCATCCATAAAACCTCGCATCAAACAGGAACCCTCCCCAGAGCTGGGTGTTTTTCATCAGGATACCACAAGCAGTCACATGTTTGGAGGCACGTTCCACAATATTCAGTCCGTTGACAAGAAAAGTATTCAATAAATAAATAGGTAGTACATTATTGCTGCTCGTGGTCACCTCCAGGAGGTTGCTCCACATCTTCAAATTCTTCCTTGAGTCTCTCTTGAGCCCTATATATCTTGGAAAGAAGGTAAAACGAACCATTCTTCTCATTCGCATCAAACATCTTGTGATACTTTTCCATAATTTCTTCCCAGGTGGCACTCGAATCCACCCCCAATATCTGCTGCGCTTCCTGTAACGAAATTTGACTCTTTTTTGTCCTAGTTGCCTGTTTCAATCCTTCTGCCGTCATACCACTCTTCGACGCATCTGCACCACATACATTGTCATGGTATACATTTATGATATAGCATTGTAATATTGTGAAGACGTACTCAGTATAGCCTGTTTGTAAGCTGTTGTAGCAGCTTTGAATATCATGGCACCTCCAGCAACGAGCAAATTTGCCAGAATCCTTGAGGCCATGGTGTCTTGTATTCGTTATCTTTCTACATATGTACCTGTTTATTTATGTATTTGTATGTAAAGTGGGTCATGTGAATGGATAGACATGTTTCTGTTTTGGACAGAAAATTAAAAAGCAACTTTTAAAGGTTCGAATGTTGTATTCTTCTTCTACCCTTGTTACGTGGCTATTGCGTACATCAAAATAGAATTAAAAATTCATGGTGTTGAGATGACGACATCATTCCTTGACATTGTGTACAATACAAGTGGTGACTGACTGACTGACTGTGAGTGAGTGAGTGAGTGAGTGAGTGAGAGAGTGAGGGAACCGCTATTTTTATTTTATAGACACAATGGCTTATGGAATGTATGTCATATAATTTAATAAACGTAGTACTGCGTGTGTCAATGACTGGTTATACGGTTTGTGGGTGGAAGGAGGGAACTGGTGTACTCTTTTCACACCACCACTACCAACGAAGAGCCTTGCCTTTTGTACACAATGTATACCCTAGACAAATACCAAGGAGACAAGACGATAGAAAACTTCAGAGGAATCTGGCGGTCTTTGCACATCAGGACAAGGAGATAGAACCAGAAGATGAGGAGGTGGTGCCCCCTCCAGATACCTTGGGTTTGACGACCCTGTCTCCAGAAAAGACTGTTGTGCTGGCCACGGCATGTGCATTCGTGATTGGAAATATGGATAAAATTAACATCAGCGTCGCCATTATACCAATGGCAAAGGATTTTGGGTGGTCTCCAACGATTATAGGGTTGGTTCAATCATCTTTTTTTTATGGCTACTTGTTGTCTCAGCTGCCTGGGGGATATGCATCATCACGATTCGGTGGAAAAAATGTGTTGAGTGCAGGGGTAGGGCTCTGGTCTCTATCTACAGCATGTATTCCGTTTGCAGCAGGGACGATCCCAGGTCTGTTTGCCTCTAGAGCACTTGTTGGATTGGGAGAAGGTTTGGCTCCTGCAGCAGCTACAGATTTGATTGCCAAGGTGGTGCCATTGAATCAGAGATCCGGGGCAACTAGCTTTGTATTCGGGGGATTACATGTAGGAAGTTTGCTTGGTCTGACATTGGCACCCTGGCTTATTGATACATGGGGCTGGCCCAGTGTCTTTTATATATTTGGGATTGGTGGATTGGCATGGAATGCATGGTGGCTGCAGCTGATGAGAGACATCGATCAAAATCACCCTCATATTCAACTCTTGGCTTCTGAAGATGACTCAAACCCAGAAGAGAATGTGAATACAAATGAACTGCCATGGAGGGCATTTGTGAGGGCTACACCAGTTCAGGCACTCTGCTTGGTGCATTTTGTCCATAATTGGTTTCATTACACCATGCTGGCGTGGCTCCCAACATATTTGACAGATTCAATGTCGTTGCCACTTTCTAGTGCTGCGAAAATCTCACTTCTTCCACCGATTGCAGCGTTGATCGTGTCTGGAATTGCCGGTCCATCTGCAGACGCGCTGATTTCACGAGGAGTACCCACAAGTATTGTCAGGAAAGGTGCCCAGACAGCTGCATTCGTAGGGCCTGCAGCTTGTCTTACTGGAGCATCGTTCACAGATGATGATCCAATAGCATCCATTGCGCTTGTGACACTATCTCTCGGGCTCTCTTCATTTTCCCTTGCTGGTTTATACTGCAACCATGCAGATTTGTCCCCTAAATACGCCCCATTTCTGATTGGGGCGACCAACACTGCAGGTGCAATTCCAGGTATTATAGGTGTCGTATTTGTCGGTCTCATGTACGATGCAACCGATTCTTGGGCTCTTTCTTTGTTTGCCCCGTCTATTCTGTTGTTTGTGATAGGAACTGTTGTGTTTCTTCGGTATGGGACTGCAACACGACAGAATTTTGAGAGAAAGAGTAGGAATACAAAATTTTCATGGGAAGATTGGCTTGTATCGTCTTTTAGTTCTAAGCTAGATTAAAATATTCTACCATACAATATCACCATAGTATTTACCATCCATATATCCCTTCAAATCCATGAAATACACCATCCATCACTGGGTATTCCCAACAAATATCCGCGTGGCACATTGCAAGAGAGACGGTAACAGCCTTGAGCATCTATGACAGTACGTCGTTTTTGCAAAGAATACTGCCGATTTGCGCTTGGCAACTTCTCTTACAAGACTCGAGCTTCATTGAGCTCACTCAATTGGCTCTGCGTTTGAATTTGGGGCATTTTCCTTCCCCATTACTACTTTATTGTTGCAATCACCCTGGTGTTTCACCAGCATTACATCATCAATGAAAAAACCCTCATCATCACCAATCCTTCGCAGTTTCCATGCAGCATGAGTAGAATTCTTTATCTCAAGCATTCCATACCCATAACCCTGAACCCTAAAGTCACTAAATGGTGCCTGTGACTTATAACAGAATGGCACATTAGGGTCAATGTATGGCGTCGCATTGTAATACGGCTGGTACGGTGCTGGCACCCATTCAGATATATTGGTGCAATATGACGCAGGAACAGGGTTATCTGGGCGCAACTCATCTACAAACTCAATGTCAGGACGTATGCCGCCACCGCCAACAGTTACGTAAACCGGGCCACATGAATTTGGTTGGTAATTATACACAGGTGGACTTCTATCATATCCGTGCATGTGACCATTCAACACAAAGTCCACTTTGTATTTCAGGAACAAAGGTTCAAAATATGACTGAAAACGGGCGACCTCTTTATAATGATCAATATATGTTCCATAGACTGATGAATGGAATTGGACAATTATCCATTGAGGCTTCCTTGAAATCACAGACTCCATGTCCTTCACAAACCACTGGTACATATCACTGCTTTCGTCATACGGCACATATGTATTAAGTCCAACAATATGAACAGGCCCAATATCAATGGAGTAGTATGTGTTGTTTGTGACAGCCATGTTTGACGTCTCTGGAGAATAGAAGCTGGTTTGACCAGGCAAAAGTGTCTGATCCCAATACAACTGAGCATCATTTGCTGCTGTATTGACCCTGTCTCTATATTGAGGCATCGGATATCTTTTATTGAATCCCAAGTGAGAAAGATTACCTCTTGAAACGAGACTTTCAAATTCATGATTTCCGGAGACCATCAAGAATGGCACTTTGCTAGCCAATGGCTGGAGGAATCTCCCATAGGAATCCCAAATTGGCTGATAAGACGTGAAGTAATTTGCAGAACTAGAGTAATCTTTTGTCTTTCTGGTTCCATTTCCTAAAAAATGATCAGCGTATGGATAATCCCCACATCCAAGGACAACATCGAATTGGCGTCTTAGCATGTCGTCCAGGAGATATGTGGTATTTTGTGAGAAACCAGTGTCGGCCCACACTCCTAGAGTGATGGGATACTCGTTCCTAGGCATTTGAAACTCCATAACTGTACTCCATCCATTGACGAAATTGCCAACTCGGTAGTAATACTTCTTTCCAGGGGTCAATTGGTCAACCAAAGTGTGATGGATGATTGGACTTTGGTACACACTTGGTTGATCATCGATTGCTCCAGACTTAATGTCGTATTCATAACTGTAGACCACTTTAGAATGTACTGAGGAAAATTTTATTGTATCAAAAGAATTAGCATTCTTTGCCGTGACGACTCTGCCCCCAATGACAATAGTGTCTAGAGCATCCTTTGATTCTCCATATTCTACCATGCTTACAATAGAAGAGGGATCATATGCTTTGGGAGAGCTGCCAGCTGGACCGACTCGCCCTTCACCAGTTGCCCATGAAATGAGCACAGAGTTCTCAGTCCATGCAGTAAGATGAATTTGGTCTGGGGAAAACTCTTCACCTATGTGTGGATATGAGCTCAAAGATACCACCCTGTTGGCATCTGCTTCCTCATTTGTAATAGTGAATCTGAATCGAAATGAAAGATCATAGATTTAAATTGTGTGCATCATAAATGAATTGCAATGATATAAACGCACGATCCATTCAATGAACTGTTGCCGCTTGGATATTCAACCAAAAGAATATTTCGCTTTGCATCGACTGTGGCCCAAAAGGTAAAGAGCAATGCGAAGAAGGATAAAGAACGCATCTTGAGAACCAAGTTGAAAAGATATTTAGCCACAAAAACTCATGTGATATCTTTAAGATGCATTAATAATGCAAGAAAACAGCAAACTTGCGTGCAAATACCGTAATGTGATCACCATATATAGATGACGTCATCTGGTCTGCATTACGATTCGTTCATCTGAATATATATACCTATAGGTATATATCCTGATCGGCCATCGATCTGTAACGCACGAAAATAAAATCAGGAGTGGTTTGGCAACCTCGTCTTCACAGTGCCAGAAAAGTATGGTGTCTTGACACAGGCATCTGTCTCTCACCAAATATACGGTGCTGAGCCATCTGCATGCACTCTGGTAGTTTGTGAGAAGAACTGTTGTGTTCCATGTCGCAATACGACAAAAGTTAGAGGGGAAGAGTAGGAATACAAAAATTTCATGATGAGATTGGCTTGTACCGTCTTTTAGTTCTAAAATAGAATATAAAGCATTGTATTATGAGACAAAATATTCATCGTCGCATATTCATCCCTGCCCTCAATACTTCATCAACTAGGAGGAGTTGAGATGCTATGATTGGTGCACTTTGAAGAACCTGACGCTTCACTATATAGTTATCATATATTCCAGAGAGATGGGGATCATTTGGAAGTCCTGAAGAGATGTCAAATCCAACGCAAGCTCCATGAGCTTGTTCCTCTGCCAGGGAAATGACAGATTCTTGTGGATCATATCCAGAGTTCTCTGCCAGTATTTTGGGGATTCCCATCAGAGCTTCTGCAAAGGCCTCGATACCTATTTTATTCTTTCCACTCACCTCACGCTTTGTATGCTCTCTTAGGTGTGCTGCACATGCGACTTCAAATGCTCCTGCTCCTGGAACCAATGCCTCATCATCCACAGTATTTTTCACTGCCCTCAGGCCATCTCTCACAGCATCTTTCAATTGTGCAATCGTATGGTTGTTTGGCCCTTTAATGAGAATAGTACACGAGGTTGGATTTGCAACGTCCTCGACAAATGTGAACTTTTCTTCTCCTAAAATATGTTCGTAGACTTTCCCGGCCTTGCCCAAGCATGCAGGCTCCAGTTCCTCTACAGAGTTGATTGTCAAACCTCCACAGGCAAGCTGTAATCTTTCCATATTTCTCTTCTTAGCCCTGCGCAAAGCCATGATTCCCTCCTTTGCAAGGAGATCAAGCGATTGCAGATCGATACCTTTCTGGTTCACGACCAGGAATGAAGAGTTAGGGTCAGTGCAAACAGATCTCTTGAGTTCAATGATTTTCTGGACCTTTTCATCAGTCACGGCCCTTTCTGCAGCTACCAACTTTTCCCTTTGTTCAGCACTAGAATAAAAGAATCCCGAATTTACCTCTGATTTCTCATACTCGAGACTTACGTTGCAATTAAGGACAAATACATTCTCCATCATTTTGGGCATGTCTGGGTGTCTTGCCCCATGGTCCAATACCAGTCCACGGATCAGCTTCGTATCAGACGAAAGTTTATGTCTCATTGTCATAATCTCAACCATATGGAGGTCAATAGGCTGGTCAGGCTTATGAATCGTCAGCACTGCATCAACCACTGCATCAGTCAACTGATCAGCCAAGTCCTCCCTCAGCTTTGTCCGCAGAGATGTGCGTGCCACACACCGCAAGGTTTCACGGTCCTCAATACTGAAACTTTCTTTATATTCCTTCAAAAATTCCACGGCTGCCTTTTTCGCTACTTCATATCCCTCGGAGATGACTCTTGGGTGAACACCTTCTGCTAGGTACCGTTCTGCTTGCTTCATGAGCTCACCAATCAGCAATACCGTCGTCGTCGTTCCATCTCCAGTAATATCATCCTGAGCTACAGCTGCACGTGCAATCATCACCGCAGTGGGGTTCTGAATTTGCATTTCACGCAGCAACACATTCCCATCTTTTGTAAGTTTGATGTCTCCAGCTCCACCAACCAACATCTTAATAGTACCTTTAGGCCCCAAATTCGTTTTCATAACATCATAAAGACCTTTTGCTGCATTAATATTCATGAAAAGAGCAGCTTGTCTTCCCATGACTTCCGCATTGGGATTCAAAGCCTTTACTGATGACGACGATCCTCCACCAGCACTCATGTTTATTCCCCTTGATCTCTCGAGTAACTCCAAAAATCTTATATTCTATTCGATAGTGTACGACAGGTCGAAGAAGACGGTATTTGAATGATCCACTTGTGCCGCTTTCTGACTTTGTCAGGAAAAAATCTACATTTGTAGTTGAAACCAATTGTATAAATAGGATTTTTTGGTTCCATGCTCCGATTCCGAAGATGTGTCAGATTTCTCGCAACTCCTTCACTGAACAGGTCGTCTCGTCCCATTAATAAATCTGAAATAATTTAACGATACGGTTGACGTACCAAACGCAGCGTTTTTGACTAATGAGTATAGTGTCCGGGCAATCTGGAATGTAGAGGCATGGCCAACCAGACCTGTCGAATTAAAATTTCAAGTTGACAGATACAGTGTGGACTCAAAAAATCTTTCGATATGAATTATGATTTTTGAATAACTATATATGGAAGAGAAATTAGGGAAACGCAAGAGGCAGCCGGTGAGAAGGTTTGAGGACGAAGACTTTCCAACTGGGCAGCCTCGCCGAAAGGGTTCTGGTCTGAAAAGGGGTCAGTATGCAAATGAGCTTGGGGGATATCAAGATGGAATCCAAGTGATAGCTAGAAATGATATAGTAGGGGATCTTGGTGGGCAATCTCATGCAGGCCTTGTGTCTCTGGGACAGAGTCCTGTAAAGTTCTTCGAGGCAGCTGGCATTGGAAATGTTCCTTCTCGTCGGCGAACAGCGGCGACATCGCAGAACAAAAAATGCAATTGTAAAAACTCCAAGTGCCTGAAGCTTTACTGTGAATGTTTTGCCTCGGGACGGTACTGTGATGGATGTAATTGCAGGGACTGCCATAATAACAAGGATCACGAAGAAGTCCGTCAGGATGCTGTTGTAGCAATATTGGAGAGGAACCCGAATGCTTTCCGACCTAAAGTGTCTATTGATGAAGATACGAATGATAGCACATCCTTGGGTATCAAACATCACAAGGGCTGCAACTGCAAGAAAAGCTGGTGCCTGAAAAAATATTGTGAATGCTTCCAGGCTGGGGTTTTCTGTACGGATAGCTGTCGGTGTGTGGGATGTAAAAACTACGAAGGAAGTCCGTTCAAGACCGGTCCTCAGGTGCAGGCTCATGATTCGGCAGGGGTGAGCCCAATATCTATGATGAGGCAGGCACCAATGCAGCATACTCCACTAGGCAGCCCATTGCAGCTGTCTCCAGAGAGGAGAAGATCGCTTAGACAGTCTCCTGAGAAAAATCTGCAGATGAAGAACATGATTCACGCGTCCTTAACACCAGAGCAAATTAGGGCGACGACATCCATATGCATCAGCGAAGTGATAAAGCCAGAGGTTGTCAAGCATGTGTGTACACTGCTGATGCTCTTGGTTGATGAAAATTTAGAGACATTATACAAGACAAACCCCATAATACAAAAAATTATGGTAGGAGATGATAGTGTCTTCAGTAATACTAGTCAGGATACGATTGATGGATTTTTCCAGGATATTCAGGAAAAGTACAATCAACAAAAGGATATTATGGACAGAGAATTCCTCTCAACAGTTCAAAAGATTGGGTTGGCAATCCAAGAGAAGGTGAAAGAGAAGAAGGAAGTGTTCCAAATGCACCAGAATACATTTTATAATACCCTTCTTGGCTCGCCATACAGGAGCCCACAAGAGCATATGCAGCAGATGTCCATGAGACTTTTCTCACAGACGAATGACAAGGGATCACCACAAGTACCTTTCTCTTTTCCAAATGACGAGGAAAAGGACCGATGATGACGTTCAATATATATATACGATGCATAATACGAGTTCTTTCTGTAAAACAAACAATATGTATGTATTCAATATAAGGTCAATAAGGCAAATGCAGTGTACATGAGCATACATGGGTATGCTACAACAACATTTTTGCCACGCAAAGGTCTACTCCGGAGTACAAAAAGCTTTGAAGCCGTTCCAGTCGCCCATAGTACCGCTAATATTGCGATAGAGAACGTTAGCATCGATCTCCTCGGGAATAAGAGCGATAATAATGCATGGATCACTAATGGCAAGAGGGAATACCCAACAATGGAGCAACACGAGTACAGATCCAACTGGTTCCCTTCACCTGCATCCCCATCGCTTGTTCCTGCCGAAATACTACTAAGAATGAACCACAAAAGTGTAGAACCAACAACCATCCACCCAAGTATGTATCCAAAATGCAGCTTTCCTACTAAAAGGTGAGCCATGGCAAATATGGACATGAAGATGATTGGCCCTCCTAGGTCCAAGGAGTCTGCATCCGACGCTGCAAATCTAAATGTCATTATAGCTTTGATTCTATGAACTATTGCTGGTACATCTATACCCAACTCTTCCAAAAGTGGCGCGTCTTCATCAAATGAACCATACTCCCCTCCACCCACTGCTGAATTTGAATATTGATATTGCGCTGCTCCACTGCTGTACGTTGGTGCCTGTGGCTGCATGTACTGATTCGTAGCATATCCAGAATTTTGAGATCCCATGGTCATTCCTGATGAATACCATTCTACTTGCTGTTGCTGCTGAGGTGCTGCAGGTTGCTGAGGTGCTGGAGGTTGCTGAGGTGCTGGAGGTTGCTGAGGTGCTGGAGGTTGCTGATGCTGTTGTGTGTAGGCTGGCTGTGCACTCTGTTGGGCATAATGTTGATTCCCCGGGGGGTTGACAGTACTTTGCTGAGTATATGTTTGGCTCTCATACTGCTGCTGCCCTCCCATCGCACTTCCGTACGCCGTCCCAGGACCAGAACTACCAAACGTCGGGGGCAGTTGTGACTGACTGAAGTTTCCCCGCCGCTGAGACATGCTTGAAACAAATATAGACAGTCTAAAATACTATTATATCTTTTATTGATCTCAAAATCTGTCAGGAATAGGTACGGTCAGAATGATGTATGCCTCCAGGAGGAAATGATACAGGCTGGTCGTTGTTGTTCTACAAATCTGGCAGTATCGACGACTCCTTTTCAAGGTAACGACGCCCGAATATATCTTAATGCAGATGTTTATTCTGAATGAAATGAATTAGCCGAGTATATTTGTGCTATGCGCTTTTGGTGACAAAATTAAGGGGAAAAGTTGTTTTTTTCCCTCAAAAGAATGTAAAAAGTTAGTTTACCGTGAATGGACAAAGTCTCGAGGCTGACACTGTAGATATATCGTTTAAATTCAACCAATAATGTCTTCTGTATAGGGTGAGTGTCTGAGAAGTGGTGATGGTGCTCTATACGTCAACCATGGTACCTTCGATTGTGCCAAAAACATCGAGCACCATGTTGCACGAGCGGGACTCCCTGGCTGAACTCACAGCCCGTGAAAATGAAGTGTATCAAAACCTGGACAAGATACGGTGGTTTCAGTGGTCTGGTAGAATTTTCGGAGCTGAGAGACAGCAACAGCAACAACAGACACAGACAGAGACTGGAAATGCCAGCCACTCATCAGGTTCTCCGCTCGATGGGCCGGACGAAGGAATGGACATGCAGACAGATGACACATCTGATTCTATAAGCGACGACGACGATTTATTTGGTGATGATCATGATGGCGAAATCTATATTGAAGGTCAGCAGGGCTTGTTTGATGGCCCTGATGATGATATTGCTGAGGAATTCTGGTGATTTATAAGGAAACGATTATACTATGGCTAGTCAAGTGAAAGATATAAAGATAGTTCCGGGCATAAGCCCGTCATTCATAGTGGATGGGTTCAAATTTACGAGTCCATTCGTTCGGCATTATTTTTTGACTCACACACATAGTGACCATACAATTGGTCTT
>PJEL010000119.1_pt1 | contig 89488 bp, 81 predicted proteins | sample 1853271 | NCBI WGS metagenome assembly PJEL01 (sample SAMN08108733, study PRJNA415343) | Invertebrate metagenome, whole genome shotgun sequencing project. | host: Globobulimina | place: Sweden: Gullmar Fjord | collected 2015-08
TATCAACGGGCCTCGCATTTAGGGAGTGGGATTCTAAAGTTTCTCACTTAGAAGATAATGGGAAAAGTATGTCGGGGCTCAGTCTTAAGCTAGATTATGAGCTATCTACCTATGTTTCGATTTTTACCAAAGCCACTAAATTTCATAATAATACCAATTCAAATGCCCCATACTCCGTTTCAAAAAGACCCACTGAAATTAATCGTAAAGATTTAGTTACAGCCATCAGCTTAGCACCTTGGAAGAAACGCTTTACCCCATATATTTATACAGGCATCAGTTACTTCAAATATTCTTCAAAAGAATATGCCAGTGTAGAACAACCCGACGTACTGATAAATAAAGAAAATAAACAGGGTTTATTAGCGGTTGCTGGACTAGGCATTAGATTGATGACCAAATATCTTTTTTGGGAACTTGAACTTACAACCGATAATTCAACCCATCTTGGATTCAGAGAATTAAAGACCGATATCAGTATTGGTATAGCGATCTGATATTTAATAATAGTATTGCCTTAACTTTCTACCGATTAGCTTATTGTGATCGGCATAACGTTTTCTCTCTGACTAAACTTGCTAATGAACCTTAATTCTACGGAAAGAATTCATGTCATTAGCCATTGTTCGTACCCGCGCCCAAGTGGGTATACAAGCCCCACTTGTTACTGTTGAAGTTCACCTCTCTAATGGATTGCCAACCATGAATATTGTTGGTTTACCCGAAGCCGCAGTGAAAGAAAGTAAAGACCGTGTCCGTAGCGCAATTCTTAATAGTGAATTCGAATTTCCTGCAAAAAAGATAACGGTTAATCTCGCTCCTGCTGATCTACCAAAAGAAGGCGGTCGCTATGATCTTGCCATCGCCATTGGCATATTGGCCGCAGACGGAAAAATTCCAGAAACGTTATTAAACCAACATGAGTTTATTGGTGAGCTGGCCCTCAGCGGAGAACTAAGGCCTATTCGCGGAGTATTAAGCGCTGCTATTCAAACTCAATATGCAGAGCGTACTTTAATATTACCGGCCGAGAATGCTGAAGAAGCCAGCCTTTGCCAAGGTGCCGTACAGAAAAATGCTCGCAGTTTATTAGAAGTCTGCGCCTATCTTTGCGGCCAAACGAGTCTAGATGAAGTTGAAAATTTAGAACCGACTGAGTTTATTGCGAATCATGCCGACCTCAATGAAGTGCGAGGCCAAGCGCAAGCGAAACGCGCCTTAGAAATCACCGCCGCCGGAAAACATAATTTATTATTCATTGGCCCACCAGGAACCGGTAAAACCATGCTTGCCAGCCGTTTGCCCGGCATTCTACCCCCAATGACAGAATACGAAGCATTAGAAAGTGCCGCCATTCAATCCGTTAGCCACCAGCATCAAAATGATTGGTTAAAAAGTTGGAAGCAAAGACCTTTTCGCTCTCCTCACCATACGGCCTCAGGCGTATCACTCGTTGGTGGCGGTAGCAAACCCAAACCCGGCGAAATATCCTTAGCCCATGGAGGTATTTTATTTCTCGACGAATTACCTGAGTTTAGTCGTAAAGTTTTGGATGTTTTACGGGAGCCGTTAGAAAGTGGGGAGATATGTATCTCCCGTGCCAGTCGACAGGTGACTTACCCTGCTCGCTTTCAACTCGTTGCAGCGATGAATCCTTGTCCGTGTGGTTATTATGGCGATGCATCGGCTAAATGTACCTGCACGGAAGACCAGGTTAAACGCTATCAAGGGCAAACGTCTGGACCCTTATTAGATCGAATAGACCTGCAAGTCGAGGTTCCCCCGATTTCAATTAGTGAATTGCAAAAACCGAATCATAATCAACTAGAAGCCAGTTCCGTGGTTCAAATGCGAGTTTTAAAAGCATGGAAAGTTCAGACTTTGCGCCAGCAATGCTCTAATAGCCAACTATCAAATGCCCAAGTAGAAGCCTATTGCCAGCTAACGGAAGAAGATGAAAATTTACTCAGACTGGCGATCGAAAAACTAGATTTGAGTGCGCGGGCTTATCATCGAGTATTAAAAATATCCCGCACTATAGCCGATCTCGATGAAAGTTTAAAAATTAATACGGGGCATATTATGGAAGCATTAAGTTATCGGAAACTAGAGCGCTATCGGCAAAGTTAATCGCCACGTATTACTCATAAGTTCCTGTACTTTTAGGGAAGAAACCTTCGTCAGCTCGCATTAACACATCTTCTAATGCGAGAGGTCGCGAGAAATAATATCCCTGCACACGATCACAGCCAAGCTGTTTAATTTTATCCATACAACGAGAATCTTCAACACCTTCCGCCGTCGTTTCTAGCTTCAACTGCTTCGCCAGAGATATCATCGCCGCCGCAATATGCGCTTGCGCACCTTCATCGGCTAATGGCGATACGAAAGCACGATCGAGCTTAATGCCTGTGATCGGTAAATCACTTAAATGGGATAAGGAAGAGAAGCCCGTACCAAAATCATCCAGCGAGATTTTAATGCCCGCGCTCAGTAGCTGAGTTAAATTGTTCATGGTGATCTGTTCATCTTTTATCACCGTTGTTTCAGTTAGCTCTAATTCTAAATACTCATGAGGCATGTCATTATCAGCTAAAGCCTGTAATACCTCATCGGCAAAATTCGCATCTGCGACTTGTGGGAAAGAAACATTCACCGCCATGCAAATCGTTCGGCCCGTATCGATCTTAATGGTTTTCCAAGCGCGCATCGCTTCGTGCAGCGCCCAGCGGCCCAATACCTGAATTAAACCGGTTGATTCCGCTTCTTTAATGAAGGCACTTGGCGGTAATAAACCAAAGCTCGGGTGCTGCCAGCGAATTAATGCCTCTGCCCCTATCCACTCACCACTTTCAACATGGAGCTGAGGTTGATAGTGCAAGATGAATTCATTGCGCTGTAATGCCAGATGCATACTACTCATCAAACCAATATTAGCTTGCTGATATGATTGCCATTCAAGTTTCGCTTCTTGCACGAGTTTATCGCGCGCAATCTCTTGAACCGCTTGCTGCATGGCCAATGCTAAATTTTCAGCATTAGAAACTTGAGTCGCCGTACTGATATAAACCATCAACTTAATGTCACTAAATTCCTGCTGGCAAAGCTGATAGAAGTTATCTAAATCTTTATTATCCATAGGCTGATCGTTAATCGATAACAAACCTGTTTGCTCATCCATTAACCGCCCTAACAAGGTACCTCGACTCACATATTGAGCTAAAAATCGTTCGAAACGAATGCGTAATAACTCACTATCTTGCCAACTTAAATCAGCACTCTTGGTTTTTAACCAGCGGCACTGAACCAGCTGAAAGTATTGAACTCGCTGGCTCGATTCACTTGCCGATAATAAAGAGTTGGCTTGCTGGAAAAACTGCTGACGGTCTAACACAGCTTCTCCTCTGGATACTTCTCGTTCATCTCCTAGGTCACAGGCGGCATGGCTAATACGATACTTTAATACCGCGATATCAATGGCACGGTTGAGGAAGTCGACATCTAGGGTTTGTTCGCTAAGCCATTCGAAATCAACCGCCGTATTTTTAAGTTGCTGAAACGCTTCAATTTGAGTCTTATTAGCAATAATCACGACTGGCCACTGACTCGCGATGGCGAGGTATTGGCTAATTAATTCTGGCGCTAATTGAGAGAGGTGAATAACCACACAAAACCAATTGGCATTCGTTTGTAAACTTTCTCCCGCTTTCCAAGCGCAGATATCAGCACCCGCCTGAGCATGCTGCAAGAGCTTCAAACTAGCAGAATGACGTGTGCTACCCGTCGTCATGAATAACAGGCGCTTGGTATTATTCTGCACGACTTTTTTATTCCTGCTCAATTCTTGTGCAGCCCTTAATACCAATTTAGGTTTAAACAAAGATCACTTCCTACAATAGACAACATAAGTACATTAAACCCATGTACATAAAACGTGCTGTATTCCGAACAGCTACCTTATTTATAGGTTACGATTCAGATTCTGTCTGCCTGATGAGACTGATCTCTATCAAAATTTCTCATCGTTGTTAGAATAGCGGGCTGAATTAGAGAGGAACGTTCGTGGTCGACTTAAGTCATCTAAACCCAAGGCAAAAAGAAGCCGCCAAATACATCGATGGCCCGTTATTGGTACTCGCCGGTGCTGGCTCGGGTAAAACCAGTGTGATCACCCGTAAAATCGCCTATCTGATCGAAAGCTGTGGTATCAAGGCCCATCACATCGCGGCGGTAACCTTTACCAATAAAGCCTCCCGTGAGATGAAAGAGCGTGTCGGCCAGCTGTTACAAGGTGGTGCAGGGCGCGGTCTAACGGTTTCGACCTTCCACAACTTGGGCTTAAACATTATTCGCTCAGAATATAAAACCGCAGGGTATCGAACCGGTTTTTCTATTCTCGACCAAGATGATGCCAAGAACATCCTAAAAGACATCATGATGCGTGATCATGACCAAGATGATGACGCGCTGGATATGGTGCAAAGCGCGATATCCAATCATAAAAACGACATGCTCGATCCTGATCAAACCATCGCCAAAGCTGAAAATGCCCAAGAGATGATGATTGCTCAGTGCTACTCGGTCTATCAGCGCACACTTAAAGCCTATAACGCGGTGGATTTCGATGATTTGATTTGGATTCCGACCATGTTGTTCAAAAATCATCCCGAAGTATTACAGCGCTGGCAGAGTAAAATCCGCTACCTACTGGTGGATGAGTATCAAGATACCAATACCAGTCAGTACGAACTGGTTAAGATGTTACTGGGTAACCGCAGCGGTTTAACCGTGGTAGGAGACGATGACCAATCGATTTATTCTTGGCGTGGTGCAAGACCTGAAAACCTGAATTTATTGAAAATCGATTATCCGCATTTGAAACTGGTTAAGTTGGAGCAAAACTATCGCTCGACGGGTCTAATTCTAAATGCTGCCAACAAGGTAATTGATAACAACCCTCACGAATTGATCAAAAAACTGTGGTCGGATAAAGGCTACGGCGACCCGATTAAAATCATGAAGTGTAAGAATGATGAAATCGAAGCGGAACGCGTGGTTACCGGTATTGTTGAACGTCGCATGCGCTATGGTGGTAAGTTTTCAGACTTCGCTGTGCTATATCGTGGCAACCATCAATCACGTATTTTAGAAATGAAGCTGCAAGCACATCAGGTGCCTTATAAATTGAGCGGTGGTCAATCCTTCTTTGGTCGCAGTGAAATTAAAGACATCATGGGTTATTTACGCTTATTGATTAACCCGACTGATGATTCGGCCTTCTTGCGAATTATTAATACCCCTCGTCGTGAAATTGGTCCAAGCACCATTGAAAAGCTCAGTGAATACAGTATTCGCCGTGGTATTTCCATGATGGCGGCGACGACGGAACTCGGCTTAGAGCAACTATTAACGCCGAAAGCATTAGATAAGTTAAAACGCTTTGGTCACTGGCTCAATAACATCACTCGCATGGCCTATGCAGACGATGCCGTTGCTGCCGTGAAAGAGATGATTGAGGATCTCGATTATGAAGCGCACCTTAACCTGACCAGTGGCACGCCACATCAGGCAGAGCGACGCATGAGCAACGTATGGTACTTAGTCGACTCAATCGCAAAGATGATCGAAAAAGCCGACGAAGTGGGTGATGAAGTGACCATTGAAGATGCGGTGAGTAAGCTAATTCTTCGTGACATGCTAGAACGCCAAGCCGATGAGGATGAAGAAGATCAGGTGCAATTGATGACGCTGCACGCTTCGAAAGGTCTAGAGTTTCCTCACGTGTATATGGTGGGCCTCGAAGAAGAGTTGATGCCGCACAGAAACAGTATTGAAGCTGATACCATCGATGAAGAACGCCGCTTGATGTATGTGGGCATTACCCGTGCTCAGCGTACACTCACCATCACCTACGCAGGCAAGCGTAAGCAGTTTGGCGAGATTCTGGATACGACCCATAGCCGCTTCTTGGATGAATTACCGCAAGATGATATTGAGTGGGAAGGTAAAACCGAAGTTTCGGCTGAAGAGCAGAAAGCCCGAGGCCAAGAGACGATGAAAAGCTTGAAAAACCTGATGGCAGATTTTTGATCCGCTATTTCGAGCAAAAAAAAGAGCCGTTAGGCTCTTTTTTATTCTAAATAACGTAATTATTACTTAGACATAAACTTGATAGCTGCACTTAGCTCGTCATCAGAACAATCCATGCACAAACCCTTAGCAGGCATAGCATTCAAGCCGCTGATAGCGTTAGCCAAAGTCTTGTCGAAGCCTTTTGCCAGACGCTTATCCCATGCCGCCACATCACCTTTCTTAGGTGCGCCAGCAACACCAATTGCGTGACAACCCGCACAAGCAGCTGCATAAACCGCGTCGCCCGTACGTGGGCCAGTTGAAGCTGCAACCACTGGGCCACCGCAATCATCACCCTGAACACAAACTTCAGCCACAGGCTTAATACGCTCACGGATCTTTTCCGCTTGTGCATCAGTGCTTGCATTAGCTTGAGCCATTACTAAAGTGGCTACCAATAACATCATTGCTTGTAACATTTTCACAGAAAAGTCCTCTCAGCTATCACGGTTAATCCGTGTATTTTAAATTTCTGGCGCGGATTATAGCGGCATTTTGTAAGGGATTAAAATTTTTCCACACATTCTGTATCAGAATATGGCGAAAAATTGATTTTACCGATAATAAAAGCTGAGTTTAGATTAATAATTGAGTAAACACGTCATTCCTAATCATGAGATTCAGGCTTAACCAATTTACTTCCCTAATGCTTCGCTCTAATCTAGCCGCCGGTATTAATCCCCATTATCAAACAAGGAACGTCATGATAATTACTAAGGCACCATTCCAAGCCAGTATTCTAGCCACTGCAATTTTATTAACCGCTTGCGGCGGTGATTCTAAGAGCTCAAATAACGAAGTCATCAGCCAGGTTGGTTTTTCTAGTCAAACAGAAGGCAATGCTACGATTTCTGCGATAGGTGGCAACTCTGCCTCTCGAGAAGGCGGTAATGGCGGTGATATTGAAATCACACAAAGCAATAGCCCTGCTGCGCTGAATATTCAGACAGCTGGCATTGCAGATACAAGTTATCAATTGCCCGAGACTAATGTAAACCTAGGTTCGTTAGCGGTTACTATCACTGAAGATACTGAGGTAGAGACTGTTGATCGCATTACTAGCAATACCCCTTCCGGTACGATCTACATGGCTGAAGGTAAAAACCGTCTTTACCAATATGACGGTGAAAGTGATTTTGAAGCTCGGAATAATGAAATTACAGGTTTGGTTATCGAAGCTGGTATAACTCTAACTCTTGAAGCTGAAAGTGATTATAACATTGAGTTATTATTTGCTAATGACTTAGTAAATAACGGCACCATTTCAACTTACGTCTCTAATACTGAATGGAACGCACGTAATAAGCGTACCTCTATTAGCCTTTATCCAGCGGCTTATTCTGGCAGTGGCGATATCATCACAGACGGCGAGCATGCAGGTCAGGGCGCTGGGGACATTAGTATTTCCGCATACACTCTAAATAATTCTGGCAAGTTATCAGCTATTGGTGCTGATGGAGAGGATGGTAGTGATGTGAATGGAGGCCAAGGTGGTTCTATTTCTTTATTTACCAGTACCTTCCTAGAAAATACAGGCAATATTAATACCTCAGGTGGTGAAGCACTTAACGGTTTAGCAGGTCTTGCGGGGTCAGTAAGCCTACGCGCTGATGAAGTTTATAATTCAGGCCTAATCACTGCCATCGCGAATGAAGGCGAGAATAATAGCGACCAAGATTCAACTCAAAAAATCGAGATTATTGCAGAAGAAGTCTTGATCAATATTGCTAATCTCAGTGTAAATGGCGCAGATGCCCTTGAAGATGGATATGCAACGGATGCCGGTAATATTCACTTATACCTAATTTCAGGTAGTGCAACTAAGAGTAATAATCGTCGCTTAATCAATACCGGTAACCTTACTGCTAATGGCGGTAATACCGCGACCACCGAAACTTCCCAAGAAGCAGGCCAAGGTGGTGATATTATTATTTATGCAACCGGTAATGATGACTCGAATGTCGCTAGTGAATCTTTAGTTATCATATCTGGTAACTTGTCTGCCAACGGTGGTGATTCAAGCCAAAACTACGTAGAAGACGAACAAGATCAAAGCATTACTCAAGGTAGTGATGCGGGTGATGCGGGTAATATATACATAACTCATCAATCTCATTCGGCCCATGCTTTACCTACTTACCTAGCAGGCTATAAAAACTTGATCGTTGATGGGGGCAATGGCCTTCAAGCGGGTAATGCGGGTGATGTTAGTATCAATAACTATACCGGCAGCCTAATCGAGAAACCATTAGCTGGCCCAATGGTGGTTGAAACCGATATAAGTGCCAATGCAGGAACGTCTATCCCATCGGCTTCTGAAAGTGCTGCTCGTGGCGGAAATGGTGGAGGTGTTGAACTCATCATCACCCATGCTCAACCATTTCTCCAGCCAGGTGCTCTTAAAATACAGCTAGCGGGCAACATCAGCGCTAATGCTGGTGATGTTAACAATGGTATACCAGGCTCTACTAGCAAAGTCCTTGTGAAAGCGGCCCATGGTGTAACGATTAGCGGTGACATTAGTATCAACGGCGGTAGCGATACTGAGCAAGAAGATGAAGATGACTTATATAATCAAGGTAAAGATGCCGGTTCTGTCGGCTTTTCTAGTCTAGAAGGCAACGTAAACTATTCTGGTACAATTTCCGCAAATGGCGGTGATGGTATTGAGCGTGCTGGTAATGCTGGTAGCTTCTATAGCCTGGCTTCTATGGCAAACGCCGTTGCCGGCAGTATTAGCCTAAATGGCGGTAACGCAACTCCAGATGAAATTACTACTTTTGATACTGTAGGTGGTGATGCCGGTGTCGCTCTCGTTCAAAGTGATGACTTTATTGCTACGTTTACTGCGAGCTTATCCGCTGTACCAGGAACGGGTGATGAACCTGGCCGCGAGGGCGGTGTTCGGGTAAATGCCGACTGCCAGCAAGGCACGTGTAATGATAAAGATGAAAACCTTGTTTATTAATTAAGGCTTTTATTAGACCAGTTGGGCAGAGTATCTCTGCCCAACTTCTCAAAAGAAATATTATGAAAACAGTTATACTCTCCTTTGCCCTTTTTATTTTCGGCTTTCAATCTTGCTTAGCCAATAACGCTTCTGCCATCCGATTTGATGCCTTAGAGCAGAAATACCATCTCTCCGATGAAAAAATTACAGCCCATCAGTTGCTTTCGTTTTTTGGTTTAACGTCTGGCTTAGAAGTTCGATTCGCGCCAAGCTTAGCGCAACAAACCTATGAGCTTCCGCAGAAACTCACGGAAACTGAATTGCTACGATGGTTAGCGAATACTTTTTCCAGTATTCAAACATACAATCAGCAACAGCAGTTAATATCCCTAACAGTTTTACCCAAAGGTCAGGTGCAATCCGAGTCACTCATTTTAGCGAATGATCCCGTCAACGAAGGGAAAGCGCACAAGCTTAAGCAAACCAATAAGACCGCAAAAGAGCGATTCCAATTGCGCTTAAAAGAATTCGATCAACAGCTACAAGCCCAGATCAAGCAGCAAATCGAACGCAGCATTCATCGTGAAGAGAAATTACAATATCAAAAAGAACAGCAAGCTCTACGGAATGCACAAGAACAATCCGTACTGACTGATAAATTAAGAAGATTAAAGGTTCACGACCCTGAGCTCTATACTCGCCTACTTGAGATTAACCAAGGCCGTTATCCCGATTTAGAGTCTGAAATTCTCTCTAGCAAGGATTAATACTTCTGACTATTATCAGATAAAACAACGACCTATAAAGGATTTGTGGCCTAACACTAGACTCAGCCAACAGAACCGCATACCATTGCCTAATTCTCTATGACCACCCTTAGCTCAGCTGGATAGAGTGCGCCCCTCCGGAGGGCGAAGTCACAGGTTCGAATCCTGTAGGGTGGGCCATTTCCAGTTCAAGCCGCTATTACCAATCGATCATCCAACCTTATTCCCAATTATCCTTTTCTAAGCATCTTTAGATTCTCTACACGGCTGTAATATGCGATTTTCGTATATACCCTGAGGCTTTGAAGCCAAAGATTACTGCTAAGCTCAATTTACTAAGTAAAAAATGTACGATTTTCAGCCGAATAACTAGTTTCTAGAACATCAAATGGATGCTTAAGCCCACGTTATAAGGACAAACTCAGAAATTATTTAATTCGCCGGCTAAGCAACAGGGCAGTTAAATGCAGCAAGAGATTACATTCTCAAGTAAATTCAAAACGGCTTTTGGTCTCGTAATAGTGGCCAAAATCGCTTTGTTATTGCTGTTTTCATCAGGCTATCAAGAAACACTCTTCTTCCCATTCGTCACCTCTTATTTAGAGCATGGTGGAAACCCTTGGGAATATCGCCATACAGTACACGAAGCCTTCCCTTATCCACCTCTGATGCTTTATATACTGTCCATCGCTTTGTCTCCCATTCAGTTTATCGACTCAACGTCGCCTATTTACTCGCTGCTATTATCATTATTGTACGGTTTACCCTTACTGCTTTCTGATCTAGCAATCACCGCGGTTTTGATCCGCATGTATCTTTGGCATAAGACAGAGATATTTTTCTTTTACATCTGCTCCCCCATCATCATGTACTCAACCTACATGCATGGCCAATTAGACATCATTCCAACCGCATTATTGTTTGTCAGTATCTTTCTCTTATCACGCTACCAATATTTCTATGCTGCAATCCTTGTGGGATGTGCTATTTCAACAAAATTTCATACGATTGCCGCATTACCTATCTTAATCATTTATCTTTTTCATCAAGGAAAATATAAAGAAACCGTCTGGATGCTGTTAATTCCTATCTCGATGTTTTTCCTACTGTCTCTTCCCTATCTAATAGAAAGCTCAAGCTATTGGGACAAGGTCGTTCAGAATCAAAAGCAGAGCATGATATTTTCTTCTTCGTTTTCGATCGGCAGTGTCGAAGTCTATTTACCGTTACTGGTTTCTGCTGTCATCTATTTGAGATTTAGTAGTTATCAAAAGATTAATCAAGACTTATTAAATGCAACTTTAGGCGTTCTTTTTTCCACCTTTCTATTACTGATCGAAGCATCTCCCGGTTGGTATATCTGGATGATGCCCTTTATCACAATTTTTTATATTCGTTATTTTGATGGCTATCAACACTACTTTTTATACAGCATTTTAGTGTTATTTTATCTCATTTATTATGTGCTATTTTTCCAATACGATTATTCAAAACTGATTCTCTTGGGTGAAGAAATCACTTTCAGTTTGGCTAACTCATCCCTTCCCCTCAATAACATTGTCTTTACACTATTACAGGCCATTTTATTAGCGACCATCTACCAGTTTTATAGAGCTGGCATCCAAAGTAATAATACTTATGAACGCCAGCAATCATTTATTATTGGCATCGGTGGGGATAGTGGCTCAGGTAAAAGCACCTTGATCCACCAACTTAAATCTTTATTTAATAAACAATTATTAGAGCTTGAAGGAGACAGTGATCACAAGTGGGAACGAGATAATGAACACTGGCAGGAGTATACTCATCTAGATCCAAAGGCTAACGCGTTACATAAGCAAGCGGATCAGGTGCAACTGCTAAAGAACCGAAAATCGATTAGGCGCTCGGATTACAACCATGGTACCGGTAAATTTACTGAGCTCGATACCATAAGATCGAGAAACTTCGTTGTACTGGCTGGATTACACCCTTTCTATCTTCCTAAAATGAGGAAGATTATCGACTTCAAAATTTTCTTAGATCTTGACGAACGCTTAAGATCGAGCTGGAAAATTAAAAGAGATTGTCATGAAAGGGGTTATACACCTGAGCAGGTCATTGCCTCTCTTGATAAAAGACAATCGGATTCCTCCCGCTACATCCACCCACAGAAAAGATTCTGTGATCTTATTGTTTCAATTTTTCCCGCAGAACCCGATCTATTCCAGGACCATCAATACAACGGAAGACTGGGTTTAGCCATCGAAATGAATGCGAGTATTCCTTTAGATCGTTTAATACAGGCCTTTCAAAATAATGGCTGTGATCTTAGCTGGGATTATTCTGAAGACCTAAGCCATCAACTATTGAGGTTTAACCAGGAACCTAAAAATCTAGATATGAATTGGTTCGTCAGCACCTACATCACCAATGCTTCTGAACTCATTGACAAACCCAGTTGGCAAGCAGGCTACGCAGGCATTATTCAATTCCTCATTATTTATGCAATCAGCGAGATAATGAAAGATAGGAGCAGCAAGAATGTTTAAAGGTATCTTATTAGATATTGATAATACGCTATATCCCTATCAAGCACTGCATGAGTTAGCTGCCGATAAACAAATTTCCTATTTGTCAGAAATATCTGATCGCACTACCGCCGAGATAAAACAAGCTGTCGCCAGTGCTAAATTGATCGTTAAAAATACATTATCGGGAACTGCTGCTTCTCATAGTCGCTTATTGTATGCCCAACGCACCTGTGAATTACTGTCGGTGGATGCATTAACTCATAGCCTCATATTAGAAAAGATCTATTGGGACCATTTTCTACAAGCGTTAGTTCTGCCTCAAGACTCGAAAGATTTTCTTAATCGTTATAAGCATCTACCCATATGCCTTGTTACGGACTTGACCGCTGAGATACAACATAAAAAAGCAGCTTGCTTAGAGCTAATGAATTGGGCCAATTTTATCGTCACAAGCGAAGAGGCCGGATGTGAAAAACCCCACCCCTTCATCTTTGAACTAGCGTTGCGCAAGCTAAATCTTCAGTCGGATCAGGTTTGCATGATTGGTGATAACTACCAAAAGGATATTATCGGAGCAAGGCAGTTAGGCATACACGCCTATTGGTTAACGGAAAGTGCTGAGCAAGAAGACGGGGTCACTACGATCAATAGCTTAGGAGATATTCAATGGTAACAGCGGAGAAAAAATTATCTTCAGAAAAGCGACTTGAGCTTATATCAGCGTATGCAGGCAATCGCTTTGATCTTGTTCAAGCGGGTGGTGGTAACTCTTCAGTCAAGCTTGACCAAACTAACATGCTGATTAAAGCATCAGGTATTAGCTTATCTGAAGTTTCTAGTGAGTCAGGGTATGTGAGTGTTGATTATTCGTCTATTCGCTCGAACCTAGCTTCTGAAGAGTACAGCCAGCTAGATAAAAAACAGCGTGAGAAAAGTGCAGAACAACTCATGAAAGAAAGTCTCTGCTCTTCATCAGGCAAGCCCTCCATCGAGACGTTCTTACATGCATTACTCAATACCTATACCCTTCATACCCATCCTATTGCGATCAACATAATAACCGCCTCCCAAGACTGGCAAGTAATCCTTAACGAGCTTTGGCCAGCATCAGTATGTGTTCCCTACCAAACACCGGGTATAGATTTAGCGTTAGCATTAGTGCAACAGCTCGACCTCTATCAAGCAAAGTATACACAAAGTCCCAGTATTATTTTCTTGCAGAATCATGGTTTGATTGTATCGGCATCAACTCACGAAGAAGTCATTGAACTAACAGAAGCTGTAACCGAAAAATTTGAACAATATCTAGGAATAAATCTAACTCGCTATCGCCGTACCACACAATTACAGCAACTGTTTAATGAGCTTGGCCAAAGCCATATTAAATGTCTATGCAATGATGACCAAGTCATCTCGAGTACATTAAGTAAAGAGGATCAAGCAGCTACCATCTGGCCTTTTTGCCCAGACACCTTGATCTATTGCGGTGTGCATCCTGTCTTTATGACATCTATTGAGGATAAAGCAGCGTTAGAAAACTATCAAAAACGCTTTCACGATGTGCCCAAAATACTCGTAGTTGATCACACTGTATATTTCTGTGCGGCGAGTCTAAAAAAAGCCAAAGATACACAGGACCTATTCAAGTTTCATTTATTGGTAAGACAACATTCAAACGACAATATTCAAAGGCTAACCATGGATGAAGTTGCCTACTTATCAAATTGGGATGCTGAAAAATATCGTCAAGGGGTTTGATATGCATATAATTATTCCCATGTCGGGAGTCGGCCAACGTTTTATTGATGCCGGTTATCAAGATCCAAAACCATTAATCGAGATTGATGGTAAAACAATCATTCAGCACGTGATTGAACTTTTTCCAGGGGAAACCAAATTTACGTTCATCTGCAACCAAACACATTTAGCCGATACCCAGATGCGTTCTCTACTGACTCAATTAATGCCCAGTGGGAATATTGTTAGTATTCCCAACCATAAGAAAGGGCCAGTATTTGCAGTATCACAAATATTAGAGCTTATCCAAGATGATGAAGAAGTGATCGTTAATTATTGTGACTTTGGCACTTACTGGAATTACCAAGATTTTCTTCAACATACACGTAACCGTCAGGCCGATGGCGCTATTGTCGCTTATAAAGGTTTTCACCCACATATGTTAGGCACAACAAACTATGCCTTCTTACGTGATCAAGATCAGTGGATGTTAGAAATCAAAGAAAAGGAACCCTTTACCAATAATCGAATGAATGAGTATGCATCTAATGGCACTTATTATTTTCGTAAAGGCAGTCTCATCAAGAAGTATTTCCCATTACTTCAAAAACAAAATATTGATCTGAATGGCGAATTCTACGTCAGTTTAATCTACAACTTATTGGTTGCCGATAAACTAACGGTATCCATTTATAATATTCAGCATATGCTGCAGTGGGGAACCCCACAAGACGTCGAAGAATATACTAGCTGGTCGCAGTATTTCCGCAAGTTAATTGAGCCCATTAAGCCTTGGCTGGCTGAAGCAAACAGTACCACTTTAATTCCTTTAGCTGGCCACGGTAGTCGGTTTCGTGATAAGGGCTATCAACTTCCCAAACCATTATTGCCCGTCAGTGGTAAAGCCATGATTCTACAAGCGAATAATCAACTGCCCTGCAGTGAGTTAAATCGCTATGTCTGCTTAGATAATCATGTCAAAACCTACCATATCGACGAAATAATACAGTCTGAACAAGTTGACGCTAAGATCATCACAATTGAAAAAGTCAGCGAAGGGCAAGCGATCACCTGTCATAGAGGCTTAGAAGATGCAGAAGAATCTTCTCCATTGCTCATTGCCGCTTGCGATAATGGCATGTTATGGGATCACGTTGAGTACTCGAAACTTATTAACAACCCAAATGTCGATGCCATCGTTTGGACCTTCAGAGGACATCCTTCTGCCCGCAATAATCCGCAAATGTATGGCTGGGTAAATACCAATCTCGTCAATGGTATAACCATGGCAACTGGGGTCAGTGTAAAAAAGGCCATTTCAGACAAGCCAGATAATGATCATGCCATTGTCGGAACCTTTTACTTTCGAAGAACCGCGTTATTTAACCAGGCATTAGCCTTGTTACAAGAAAGAAATATCCGAATAAATAATGAATTCTATGTCGATAGCCTCATTGGCATTCTCGTCGAACTAGATTATCGCATTGCCGTATTTGAAGTTGAAAATTATATCGGTTGGGGAACCCCAGATGATTACGAAACCTTTATCTATTGGCAGAGTTATTTTCATAAAGATACTAATCATCCCTACCGCATTGAAAAAGACACCACGGCTGATACAAAAAACATTGAAGATTTGATTTCACAGACTTCAGCCTTCTCTCAGGAGTATCGGTAAGCCTATGACAGACCTAAACTCGACGAAGAAAGAAATCCCAAAATTTCTAGTCACTGGGATCTTAGCGGTATTCACAGATTATTGCAGTTATCTTTTACTCAGTCATTTCATAACAATAGATATAGCAAAAGGGATAAGTTTTACACTGGGAGCGAGTGTCGCCTTTATACTCAATAAGTTTTGGACATTCGAGTATGAAAAGAAAGCAATCAGCGCAATCCTTCCCTTTATTAGCCTTTATGCCAGTACTCTCATTGTAAATGTGACGCTGAATCACTTTTCTCTTATTTATATATCAGAATTAAAAACCGTTGCATTCCTCATTGCCACATCCGCGAGTACGGTGCTCAATTTTATCGGCATGAAATTCTGGGTTTTTAACCCTACAACTCCGCGGGTTAGCAAATAACATGTTAGAAAAATATTTCACCGATACCCGGGGATTGCTATCATTTATTTTATCCTTAATATTTATGGGATTATTTTATCAAGTGGCATGGCAATATCCGGTAATCGATAGCTTCCCACTTATTGAGCGATTGCTTGACCCGAACTATCTAGCCAAAGATTTCTTCACAAATACCTTCAGCGAGTTTTCCCCCAGATTGGTCTCGGCTAATATCATTATAGGGCTAAGCAAGCTATTCAATATTGACTATCCGTATATTGTTGCTTTTGCCAATATCGTTCGAATTTGGCTTTATGGAATAGGCTTATACTTATTTTTCTTAAATCTAGCAGGGAGATCCATTGCAATAATTGCCTTTACCCTATCGGCTCTTTCCTTTTTATCCATACCTTTCCTACCAGCTTGGTGGCCAATCACATATGACTTGACCAGTTCAAATATTGCGCTCACGTTCGCGATGTTTTCATGGGCCACAGTACTAAAAAATAACATCCATATTTCATTAACGTTTTTAGCCCTTTCCGTATTTATCCACCCAGTAGTCGGTATTCATGCCTTTATCATCAGCATCATATTATTTATATCAAGCAATTCTTTTTCAGAATTTATAAAGTTATTTAAAACGTTATCTATCTATCCTTTTGCGCTTTTATTTTCGGTAGCATTCTTCTATAACTACCTTTCCTATCAACAAATACTACCTGACCAAGAGTTTATTGATATTAATGCTCTATTCCGTCATGGTCACCATTTCATTTTCAGCCATATGGAGATAGAAAAATGGATATCAACCTTACTCATGCTTATCATCACCATCGCAATTGCTGAGTATTTAGATCGAGGTAAGTCAACGAGAATAAAAAAAATCACTTATGTGATCATCCTATATTCAATAATGATGATGGTTATGAATTATCTATTCGTTGAGTTAGTCCCTGTCCGCTTTATGGTGTCTTTTATTCCAATGCGCAGTTTTCCGATTATTGTTCCTATCATCATATTGGCCGTTGCACGATTAGCGCATTACCATTGGAAAAAGGAGAATTTTTGCATTTTCTTTTTATTATTTATTCCATTCCTGCCCTATAACCATGTTGGTCTTACTTGGTATTTACTACCTAATCACCATGAGCTGGTATTACCAATCGCACTAATACTATTAGTAGCTTCAATCATATTAATGGAGCATTTTAATAAAATTTCTTTCCGCCTAATTGATAAAAATTTAAAGAAATTATTTCATTCAGGCTCAATCGCAGTTTATATGTTACCGATTACCGTATTAGCGTTGCTTCTCGCCATCTTTCGTTTCAATATTAATATTCCTACCTTTGAAAATAGCCCTAAGATATACCAATGGCTAAGCCAAAATACACATACTGAAGATATAATCGTTACAGAACTGAACGCAGCCAATAATCAGAAGGTTCGCTTATTGGCTCGACGAGCCATCGTTATTAGCAAAGATTTTCCGTTTAATGAATTATTCTATCGTCAATGGTATCAGCGCTATACCGACCTCTATGGGCATAGAAATACCGCGCGAGGTCATATCGATAGCTTGTCAGAATCGACATCAAACCTATTGCTCGATAAGTACCAAGCTCAAATCTTAATAAGAACACAGGCTTTTATTGATCCCACGTATTTTACCTTAATTGGAGAAAGCCAAGGGGAAAAATCAACTGCCTACATCTACCGTAATAATGAGGTGCCCACACATGAATAAGCCTGATTTATCCATTGTTGTGCCGTGCTATAACGAAGCAGATAATATTCCAGAGTTAATCACTCGATTTGCTCGCGTTATTGATGATCAACCGATCGAACTAGTCATCGTCAATAATGGTTCCAATGACCTCAGTGCAGAAATATTAGCTAAATACCAGCAGCAATACCTATTCATTACAGTAGTCGATATTAAAATAAATCAGGGTTACGGCTATGGAATTATGGCAGGACTAAGACAAGCAAAAGCGGACTGTTTGGGCTGGACACATGCTGATTTACAGACTGACCCTAGCGACGTCATCAAGGCTTTTCATCTATTGCAGGAACAGAAAGAAACTAATCGCTGCTATATCAAAGGGGATCGTAAAGGCAGACCGTTATTTGATCAAATTTTTACAATGGGCATGAGCCTATTTGAAACACTGTATCTGGCGACTCGTTTATGGGACATCAATGCTCAACCGAATATTTTCCATCGTTCTTTTTTTGATAAATGGAAATCTAAGGCACCAGATGACTTTTCATTGGACCTATTTGTCCTCTATCAAGCAAATTTGGAAAAGCTCAATATCATACGCTTTGAAGTCTATTTTCCTGACCGAATTCATGGTCAATCTAGCTGGAATACTAGCCTACTCGGTAAATGGAAATTCATTAAAAGAACGATACTCTTCTCTACAAACCTAAAAAGAGGGCTAATAAAATGACTCATTTCATTGCTCATCGAATTAATACCCTCAACGAATTAAAGCAGTTACCCCGCGAATATGGAGTAGAGCTCGATTTAAGAGATTCAGGTAATGAGCTGATCTTACAACATGACCCTTTCACCGAGGGTGAGCTTTTTTCAGAGTATTTGAAGTGCTACCAACATGGCACGATGATTTTGAATATTAAAAGCGAGCGTATTGAGCATAGAGTTCTTGAGCTATTGGAAGAACATAAAATTGAAGATTACTTTTTTCTTGATAGCTCTATACCTATGATCTACTTACTCAGTAAGCTAGGAGAAAAAAGGTCGGCTGTTCGCTTTTCAGAAATAGAAAGTATTGAAACCGTTTTACTAATGGCTGATAAAGTCGATTGGGTTTGGGTCGATTGCTTTAATCAACTTCCAATCAATACAACTTCTTATCATTTATTAAAAGAAGCCGGTCTTAAACTGTGTTTAGTATCACCCGAGTTACAGGGCCGACAGGAAGATATTGAACGCTACAAATGTTATCTAGCTGACCAACAAATACAATTCGATGCCATCTGCACTAAATATCATAATATGGAAGCATGGAAATAATATGCAAAACTTAAAGTATTGCTTATTAACATTATTGCTCTACTTAAACTTAAGTGCCTGTATCATGAGCGATTCTTCTCATGATGCTGAACAAGTTAACTCTCAAATCATTCTTGGGCCTAGCGGGCAAGCGGGTGAACACACGGCGGTTTATCAAGATACCGGAGGTAATGTATATGGCTATTATGAATATTTACCCAATGAGTTCACCGAAAATAGCGATGAAATAGCGCTGATATTCTATTGGAATGGCTCTAATGCGATCACTGGCAATGGCCAAGAAGAGCTAAAAAAGCTATTAACCCAAGGCTTACCGCAATTAATAAATCAGGGTCAAGACTTTAGCACGATTATCATTTCCGCCATGATGACAGACTGGAAAACTGCAGATGTAAGCCCCTTTGTTGATTATATATTTAGGCGTTATCGAGGGCACTATGATCCTGATCGAGTTTATATGACTGGGTTCAGTGCCGGCGGTGGTTTAACAATTCGCTATGCAACAGTTCATTCCGATAATCTAGCCGCTATCGTTCCGATAGCACCTGCGATTAGGTCCCCAAAATTATGGCAACCCAATCATTCAATGGCTTCGTTGCCTAGTTGGTTTTTTCACAATAGGGCAGACGAGGTCGTAGAGGTATGGCGTAGCGAAGTTTGGCACCAAGCGTTAGTAGAAAAAGGAGGAGAGCACAAAATCACTCTCTATGAGAAAGAAGGTCATTACGCGTGGCAAGACACTTATAAAAATCCTGAACTATGGCATTGGTTATTATCAAAAAGTAAATCACGCGATAAAGAAAAGCCTCACGATGGGGAGTCATAATATGCAGCGTTTCCACTTCCTAGATGCTATGCGAAGTATACTCATGATGTTGGGAGTCGTGCTGCATACGGCGGTTGTTTATAGTACAAATTCTTGGCTACAGCCAGACGAAGGTTCTGTTTTCTACAATCATCTGGTTCACGTCATTCATCTTTTTAGAATGCCGGCTTTTTTCATTATCTCAGGATTTTTCTGTCACCTCATGTTAAACCGTGTTAGTAGTTCTGTTTTTATAAAGCAGAAAGCTAGCCGAATATTACTGCCACTCATAATAACGGCGATCACACTCAATACACTACAAAATATTATACTAAATGATTATCGTACAATAGAGATGGAAATACTCAGTCTAGAATACTGGCTTGAGGGAAACTGGGTATCTCACTTATGGTTTCTTATAGCATTAATTTATTTCTTATTATTCAGCACGGTTGTTAAAATTCTGTTTCCTAAAGTATCAGATAGACTTCTAACGTTCAGTTCACAGTGTTTACTATCTTCCAAGCACTTTTCTATCATTCTATTACCTTTAATTTCTTTAGTCTTAATCAAAGCCAGCCATATATTCAGTTTACACATTATGAACTTAGAATTTGATTGGCAAATCTCTGAGAGCATTAAGTACTCAATCTACTTCTACTTCGGAATCTTGACAGCTCGACATCCTAAGCTGTTATCGAACTTTACTCACATTAGCTTTCCTACACTCGGGATCTCTTGCTTCGTCATTGGAATGCTTGTAAGTCTTAATCCATTAGGGGTAATCACTGAGAACCACTGGCTAGCAAGAATACAGTTAGTCGTCGACTCTTTCTCAACCTGGTTACTTTGCTATCTATGCTTCATCCTGTTTCATCAGTTAACCAATTCACCCTTAAAACTCTTTCAATATTTATCAGATGCATCCTATACCATTTACCTTTTCCATCATGTTCTCGTTATTGCTTTTTCAATCTTAGTCATCCCCTTAGCTATACCTATATTTATCAAGTTTATACTCGTCATCATAATGACTTTTGCTAGCACAATAATCATACACAATAGATTGATTTGTAAACTCCCATTCATGTCAATACTCTTCAATGGAAAAGTCCAAAAACGATAAATTGAAAGTGCTTTATTCACCCTAAAAATATTCTTGAAATAAATGAATATTAAAACCTAAATTATAGGGTATACAAGTTATAAAAACTAAAGACCTAGCCCCTAGTAATTCATTGCCTATGTGCTTGACTTAATAGTAGATAAATATCTTTTAACGCCCATTACCTATGGGATACGAGCAGGTTGAGTATGAAGTACCTTTATCACCATAGAACTCTAGGGATAAACGTTGAAGGGGTTCATATACATAGTATTTGCAATGCTTTAGTTGACCTTGGGCATCAAGTAAAACTCGTTTCAATAAATAGCATTCACGACAGCTCGTCTAATAGACACTTTTCAAATCACAATAGCGATAATCCGAGCAACCTAAATACTAGGCCTAGTGTCTTGAAAAGTATGGTAAGAAACATACCGGAACCCTTCTTTGAATTGCTTGAATTTTTCTATAACTTCTATTCATTTTTCCGCTTATGGTATGTCATTCATCACTATAAACCTGATCGCATCTATGAACGTTATTCACTTTACTTATTTTCGACACTGCTACTTGCGCGTCTATATTCGATTCCGATTGTCTACGAGATTAACGATTCAGCCCAACTTGAACGTTTAAGGCCTTTATTCTTTCAAAAAATTTCGAGCCAAATAGAGCGTATAATTTTCCGCTATGCCAATGGCTTAGTTTTTGTTTCAAAACGTCTACAGTCAATCATAACAAGCGCGTATCCCAGTATGACGACGCTATCAATCGTCAGTCATAATGCGTCAAATAAATCCATATTTTCATCAGATCACAGATTGAAAATGGAACATAAGCATCGTTTAAAATTAGATTCTAAAATCGTCTGTGGCTTCATTGGCTGCTTTGCCCCCTGGCATGGTATCGATACCTTTATGTCTGTTATCGCTCCTCAACTTAAGCACTATCCCGATCTAACTTTGCTACTAGTGGGTGATGGTAAAACATTGAAGAGTATTCGACAGATACAAGACAATTACCAACTCGGCAACCAGGTTATCATTACCGGTAACATACCCCATGAAGAAATAATTAATTATATTCATGCCATGGATTTCTCTGTATTACCCAGCTCAAATGAGTATGGCTCACCCATGAAAATGTTTGAACTAATGGGCGCAGGCATTCCTTTACTCGCAGCTAACTATCCACCCATCGCAGAAATCATTGAAGATAATAAGGATGGCTGGCTATTTCCTATTAATGATATTGATACCTGTATTGAAAAGCTCTTCTCCCTCTATCAACAACCAGAACAAGTCAATAGTGCAGCTCATCTAGCTGAAAATAAAATTCATAATCATTATCAGTGGGCAAATAATGCTGAAGATTTAGAGCAGCTTTATCAAAGCTGTGCGAGTCAAATTCATCATCAGAATACGCTAGGTTAACAATGAAGATTAGAATTTTACATGTGGTTCAGTCGTTGAATACCGGAGGTTTAGAAAATGGCATCGTTAATTTAATCAACTATTCAAATAAGGAAGACTTTATTATCGATGTCTTATGTCTTCGTAGCGGAGGGGCTTTAATACAGCGTATTGGCAATGAGAATAGCCATATATATTATGATGATCATTCTAACCAGGGTAAGTTGGCAGCTATAAAAAAAGTATATGCCCTATGTAAAAAAAATGAATACGACATAATCCACAGTCATGGCTTTGCTACCATGCTTGCAGCCTATTTTGGCGGGAGATTGGCTAAATGCCCCTGTATTATTAATGGTGAACATGGAACTTTATACTATTCCAATTTAAAACAGCGGCTCATACAACGGTATTTATTCAATAAAGTGAAATTGAATCTTACTGTCAGCGCTACGTTGAAAACAAAAATATGCCAGATTTATTCAACCCCACCAGAGCAATTTAAAACCATACTCAATGGGGTCGATAGCAACCTTTTTTATCCCAATAAGCGTCAAGAAAAACTCAGACACTCCTTAGTTCTATCTGAAGATAATGTGGTCATAGGGAGCGTTGGTCGATTGGTAGAAGTTAAAAATTATCCCAGCTTAATTCGAGCAATGAAATCTGTAAGCGCTAAGTTTCCAGAAGCCATTTTACTCTTTGTCGGTGATGGCCCTGAGTATGAATCGTTACAGAAAAAAGTAGATCAGGCAGGCATCAATAGCCAGGTCAAATTTTTAGGGCGTCGTGATGACATACCCAATCTTTTGAACCTGTTTGATGTCTTTGTATTACCCAGTTTCTGCGAAGGTCTGTCCAATACCATTCTAGAGTCCATGGCCTGTGGTACTCCTGTTGTCGCATCTCGAGTCGGTGGTAATGTTGAAATAATAGACGACGGGGAAACAGGCCATTTATACACTTCAGACGATTCAGAAGAACTGGCCGAGGTCTTGCTAAAATTAGTCGCAGATTCTCATAAAAGAAAACTATTAGGGCAGCAAGCTAGACGGCACATAGAAAAACAATTTTCACTGAGCTCCATGGTAAAAAATTATGAGCAAACGTATTACCAACTTGTTGACAATAAGGCCAGCTATCAATGATCATAGCAATGGTCTATTACCTCTCCAGTTTCCTGATAAGCTTAATTAATCCATTCTGGGGATTAGTGGGATTTGTTTGCAGCTTAATATTACGCTTTCAAGATCACTATCCCGCCTTAACAACCTACAAACCCTTCTCGTTTCTATTTTTTGGCATGATCCTCGGATGTTATTTAAATAGGTCCGCTTTAGCAAAGGGATTATGGCTGCAAGATAAGTTAATCTTCTCGTTGTTTATCATTTCTGTGCTGGGTCTATCAGTTTTGGCGCCCACTCGTTTGATCGCTGAAAGTTATCATTTTATTTGTTCCATTTCTCTTTACTTCTTTGCTAGTCGAATTCTACAAACCCCTAATCAATTCCTTATATTGTTTACCTGTATGGCCGCCAGTATAACCTTCTTAGGTTTCCAGGCAGTTCAAGATGTCATGCTATTTGCAGATGAAAGTGAATATTTAGACCCACGAAGCGGACGTTGGCAAGGGCTAGGATATTATGCAAATTCAAATGAGTTTGCCCAGTTAATGATCTCGACGATTCCTTTTCTCTTCGTCCTATTGGTCATTAAGGTGAACTCTCTTTTGAAACTACTCGCACTCGCGATGATGAGCTTAATGCTCTTCGTTATGGTTCAGTGTGCCTCCCGTACTGTCATGGTCACGCTAGCATTAATAATGATTACTCTATTTATGTTACGAGGCCAAGGCAACATTATGAAGAAGGTCGTAATCGGCGCTACTATTTCAGTATTCTTACTCATCTTGCTCACCTTCATGCCTGAATCCCTACAAGAACGAATGGGAACAGTATTAAATGCGAGTGAAGACGAATCATTTCAAGGGCGAACGCGATCTTGGGGTTATGGTTTTGATATGCTTTCCTGGTACCCATTCACTGGGGTCGGGAAAGGCCAATGGATGGAATACCATGGTTTAATGCCTCATAATTCATATGTTCAAATCATGGCTGAATTAGGCATCTTTGGTATATTTGTTTTTTTATGGATCCTCAAACTTTGTTATCAGCAATTTTCTATTTTATTTAAGTCTCGACAAAATAATCTTGTCGAGACTCCCCTTGTATTTTCTCCCAATACTGATTTTTTCACTATTAATACTATAACGGCTTCTCACGCTACGGATTCCGGTACTGCCGTAGAGCCGAAAATAAAGTCTAATAACTCGCTCAAAAGGGCCGTTTCATTAGCAGTATTCACGACATTCTCTGCATGGTTATTCTATATATTTTTAGGTAATCAAGGGTATTCGGTCTGGACCTATTTTTATATTGGTCTCTGTACGGCTTTATCCAACTTTTCACCTAAAATAGTTAACAAAGAAGAAATTCATTTCAAGTCTAACTTAGACGAGGTTCGTTAATGGCCCTTTTCTTTTTCATTTCAATAGGACTGTTCGTTTCTTTAAGCGTATCGATTTATGTTAAAAAGAAACGTATTAATCGCTGGTTATGGTCTTACTTCAAAGGCTTAATTTCTCCCTTAGGTAAGGTAAATCAACCGATTGATATCATGTTCATATTCGTTGACCATTTTGAGCTCAATGGCCATGCTGATCGCTTAGAAAGCTGGGTTCACGGTTATCCCAAAATTGCGGCCAAACATCTAGACAGTGATGGCCGACATCCGGTTCATAGTTTCTTTTATGCCCTCGACCTCATGCATGAGCATGAACTAGAAGCGATGCAGCCCGTTATCGAAAAGGGCTTTGGTGAAATGGAACTTCATTGGCACCATCAACATGAAACCGAATCGAGCTTTATCAAGAAGTTAGATGATGCGATGGCATTATTTCATCACTATGGATATATGCGCCCTTATAAAGATAATCAGCCTGCATGCTTTGCATTCATTCATGGTAACTGGTCCTTAGCTAATGCCCGAGGCGCTGAATTTTGTGGGCTAGATAACGAAGTTCAAATTTTAAAAGATAGAGGATGTTATGCCGACTTCACTTATCCTGCGTTATTCAGTGAGGCTCAGCCACCAATAATTAATTCTATTCATTACTGTAATAAATTAACTGAAAATTCTTGTTACTTTAATGGCAGGCTAAGTGAGTCTGGGCGAAAAGAAGCAGAAGATGAGTTCATGATCTTCCAAGGCCCAATGACCATTAACTGGAAGGACTGGCGGCATAAGTGGCATCCAACCATCGAAGATGGTGATATCAATTATACAAAAACACATAGCGACCCTAAGCGTATTGATGCCTGGGTCCGTCAAGGAATTCATGTTAAAGGTAAGCCCGAATGGCAATTCGTAAAAGTTTTTTGTCATGGGGCGCAAGATCATGAGTCCGTCGTCAGTTCCATAACCGATGATTTATTTAGTTACTTAGAAACTACCTACAACGATGGTAACCAATATCGCTTACATTATATCAGTACTCGTGAAGCATATAACATTGTCAAAGCGGCTGAATCAGGGAAAACAGGCAACCCCAACTTATACAGAGACTACCTCATACCTCATCCTATGAAACGAAATGAGAGGGTGAAATAATGTGTGGTATAGCAGGTATCTATCGCTACAAAACTGGCCAATTCGTTGAGCAGTCTGAAATCGAAGATATGATCCGTGTTATCAACTATCGAGGGCCTGATGGAGAAGGACTCTATACTCAGAAAAATATCGGATTTGGCCATAAGCGCCTATCAATCATAGATGCCTCTGAGCGTTCCAACCAGCCTATGAGCAGCCCAGATAAATTCTCTACATTATGCTACAACGGGGAAGTATATAATTACTTAGAGTTAGCAGAACCTTTAACTCAGCAAGGGATTGAACGAATCACACAATCAGATACCGAAGTTGTTCTCCAACTGTTAATGAACGAGGGCATTGAAGTATTACAGAAGTTCAATGGCATGTTTGCATTTTCTTATTGGGACTCCAAAAAACAACAACTTTTTTTAGCAAGAGACCGGGTTGGAATTAAGCCTTTATTCTATAAGGAAACAAGAGAGGGTATTATCTTCGCGTCGGAGATAAAATCAATTTTAGCCGTGGATCCTAGCCCTTGTGAAGTTAACAAAACCTTGATTGATAGCTACATGAGCCTAGGATACTGCCCTACCGACGATACACTATTTAAAGATATAAAAAAGTTAGCTCCTGGTCATTATCTCACGATTCTCGATAATGAGATTGTTATTGAAAAATATTGGGATATGACGATAGAGCGTGAAAAAGATCGAGGAGAGTCTTATTACATTCAACAAACTCAGTCGCTATTCAAGGATGCAGTAAAGTTACAGCTTAGAAGTGATGTGCCGTTAGGTGTTTTTTTAAGTGGTGGTGTGGATTCCTCTGCTGTTGTCGCCATGATGAGTGAACTCGGTATTCAAGATATCAAAACCTTTTCTGTCGCTTGGGATTACGGTAAGGATTTTGATGAAACTCAATATGCACGCCAAATTTCAAAACAGTACCGTACCGACCATACCGAATACTTCATGACCGCTGAGGATTTCATTAACTTTATGCCCGAGTTCATTCGGCATATGGACGAGCCCGTCGCGGAATCAGCTGCCATATCGTTATATTACCTAGCGCTTAAAACTAAAGAGCAAGTCACGGTTGTTTTATCGGGAGAGGGGGCAGATGAAGTCTTCTCAGGCTACCCCATATACAAATATATGGAGATAGTTTCAAGATATAAAAAACTACCTAATGCTGTCAAAAAGATTTTAACTCCAGTACTTATATTACTTAGTAAGAAATTCAAGAAATATATCAAACTCAGTCAATTACCTTTAGAGCATGCTTATGCAGGTGTTTCTTTCTATGACGAAGCATTAAAAGAACAACTTTATAGTACCCCACAACTCAATACTTCAAAAAGCCATTCGAGTTTCAGCAAGCTTAAACAATACTACCAACGAGTATCACAGGTTGATGATCAAGGTAAAATGCAATACCTGGATATTAAAACTTGGTTAGTTGACGATCTATTAGTAAAGGCAGATCGCATGAGCATGGCGGCCTCGTTAGAATTACGAGTGCCTTTCTTAGACCATCGTTTTTTAGAGTTCGCTGGTAAGCTTCCTATTAAGTATCGTAATAAAGGGTTTGAAAGTAAGTATTTATTAAAAAAAGCCCTGGAACCTTGGCTTGATAACAAGATTCTTTACCGTAAGAAACAAGGTTTTCCTACTCCACTGGCCATTATGTTTAAAACAAGTCTTAAAGAATATCTAACTCAAACCTTAGATTCAGAGATTGCCCGTTCTCGTGGTTATTTTAATCCGGATACCATTCGAAAATTACTTGATGAACATAGTAATAACCATAGGGATCACCATAAGGTTCTATGGCAACTACTGGTTCTTGAATTATGGCACCGAGAATATATAGATTAAGCGATCAACCATTTTAATCTAGTAGGCAAGTAGTCTTTTATTAGACCTTTCTCTTGAATGGTTAAAGACTGATTTTTTCTAATAAGAGAAATATAAATAGCACTGAAAATAATTGCCATCACTAACAAGTTTACCCATATATTAATATCAGCATCTAATAAAAATATTACCGGTAAAGATGCAATGACTGAGGCTAATAAGCTGTGTGCAAGTGCTTGCCAAGGAATCACCTGCAACATTTTGACCTTCAAATAATACGTAATACCTATTAAATAGGCATATCTCATCATGGCTGTAGTGACCACTGTCGCAATAGGGGCACCAAGCAGTCCCCATAACTCCATAAGCGTTATCGTTAAATAGATATTCAGCAAGATAGAGAAAAGGCTGATCCAAAGAATAATTTTTGTTTTTCCTATCGCTCTCATTATGACATTGAATGTTGAAATTCTGGTTAACAGGCCTAAGGTATAAATCTGAAATATGATGATGCTGCCAATATATTTATCTGAAAATAATGCCGGTATTAATAAACTGGCAGAAGTAATTAGAAACAGGCAACAAGGATAAATAAAAACGGCCATTAACCGTATCATGCTATGCCAACTATGCAGTATTTCATCTGTTCGTTTGTTCTTATAAGATTCAACAAACTTAGGCATCATTAAATTATCTAATGTATTCGCGAGAATACTCACTACGGGAATCTCCATCGCACCACGGGTGTACACAGCAAAATCTTCGGGGTTTGTTTGATTACTAACAATAATACGATCGGTATAGCGTGAGAGCTCCATAACTCCCATAGACAGACCAATAGGTAGAGAGTAATCGAGTTGCTGCTTAAAACTATAAGCCTCTCCTACTTGATCTTTGATGTATGAGAGCGCTATTTTACTGGCGTAATAGATCAATATGGCATTACGCAGACTATATAATACGGCCGTCAGCATTAGAATTTCACTAACATCAGCATTAAATAGAACAGCCGCAGAAATCAACGCAAATAACCCTAGATTAAAAAATATCTCAACCTGTGAAAATTCCTTAATTTTACCAACGGTAATCATTAAGGGTTCAAATAATGATAAGGGAATTTGAAATAGCACCATTAAGCCAATGATATAAGCTAGATCGATTAACGCCGGATTAGATAGCAGAGAAGATAATGACGAAGCATTATAAAAAACGAATAGACTGGTGCTTAATGAGATAATGACGATCACAGATAAAGTCATGAAAATAAACTTCTTTTGCTCTGCTACTCTCGGCAAAAAATAATAAACACTATGAGGTAAGCCGAGCAAAAATGCCCAAGTCGCAAAATTAACAATTAATTGAACATGCAAATAAGTTCCATAGTCATCTTTGGTAAAATACCGAGATAGAATAATACTTAAGGCAAATATGCTAATTGAATGGGTTGTTTTACTGATGGTCGTAATTAGAAGTTGAGTTGAAATATTCACGTTAATATTTCTTTGAACACATGACTTATCGATTCGGCATTTTTATCCCAACCATACCAATTGAAATCAATTACTTTCTCCGTTTTAATTTTCAATATATTAGGAATTTGTTGGGCTAGTTGATCAGCAGATTGGGGAGAGACTATAATCCCATGAGCATCGTCAGTTATGATTTCTGGAACAGCTCCTACGCGAGAGGCTAATACTGGCGTGCCACAACTTAACGATTCCAGCACAATATTAGGACAGCCTTCACGAATGCTGGGTAAACACAGTGCATTGACTGCATTTATATATTTCGGTATCAGGTTGTGGGGTATGCGACCATAGAAGTGGACCACAGACTCTAATAGAGATGCTTTCACCAAATTTTTAATCGATGACTCTAACGGGCCGCCACCGATTATGATGAGTTCACATTCACAAGGATTCAGCATGCTCATAGCATCTATGAGATACTGCAAGCCTTTCTCTTGCTGAAGATTACCAACAAAAAGGAGGTAATTTTTCTCAGCTTCCAAGCCGAGTTCAAGTCGAACTGATTGCATATTTTGCTGATAGAAAACCTCTCTATCCACTCCATTATGTATCACTCTTAAGTTATTTTCATTCGCACCTAGCTGCATGGTCTTTTTGGCTAAATCTTGGCTTTTTACAACAACCAAATTACTATCTTTCAGTGCTTTCGATATCTGTATCCTTCTCATCAGATATTTACTGTATTCGTTGATATCACAGCCTAAGGCATGAACAACAATAGGTAGTCCCATATTTTTTGCGGCTTTAACAGCACCAACACCATCTGGATATATCCAATGAGCCGAGACTAGATCAATCTGTTTATTATGATGTAATTTTTTAATTGCCGGTAATAAAGCCTGGTACATCAACCAGCCATAACTCGCTCTTAATAGCTTCGGTATCACGATATGCCTTGGGTAAAAAACGTCAATACCATTGATTGTGTCGGACGCAGGTATTCTATCTTTATCAACCACTAGAAAGTTTGGCCGCCAAGGAATAGGGCAGATAACCGTAATGTCGAACTCGGCAGTAAGCCTTTCAACAAGCTGCCGTATAAAAACACCTCGATTTTTATCATGTAGATTAGGGTAGAGATTTGTCACGATGACCACATGTTTTTTCATCGGATCTGCCTAACTATGTATTTTGGAAAGAGTGAATAGAAACTTCCCAGATGGGCTTGGTGCAATGTCCGTTAAAAAACTGACATCTATATCGACGTCGTCTTCCATTATTTTCCGTATTTTATCTTTAATATTTTTTAAAGCTTGATTGATACTGTCATTTTCAATAGCCACTAATTTCAATTCAAGCGTATCAAGACTATGCTGTATGAGCTGGAATTTCTTTATCTCTTGCAAGCCATAAAATAAATGCGTGAAATATTCACCATGGATTAATTTACCAGACTTATTGAGTATGAAGTCGCTACTCCTTCCTTCAATGCGCTCTAATAGAGGTAAATTAATAGCGCATCTACAAGACTCTACTGCTAGCGCCCCCCTATCCCCTAACTGATAACGAATCAAGGGCATCCCTTTATTGCTAAAGTCTGTCACCACAATATTGCCTGTCTTGCCTCTTTCAATACTGTGATTACCCTCTACAATTTCCAACAATATATTATCCGCATTGATATGTAGTCCTTGGTGTTGCTTACATTCACTGGCAATTAAACCGACCTCTCTAGATCCATAGCGGTTGTACACTGAGCATGAAAATGCCTTTTCTATACTCGCTCTGTTTTCTGGCGTTAAGGTTTCAGCGGATGAAATAATACCTTTCAACTTGATCGTATGTTCAGGGTAATTTTTCAGGACATAGCGAGAGAACTGGCCTAAGGCATTTGCATAGCCAAGAATCATTACTGGCTTTACTCTTTCAAGTATGGAGACAAATTCCGACATTTTTTTCTCGGTCAATTCAAACGCATCCAATTCCCAAATACGCGCAATGTACCTTGTAATAATAAACTCTCGCCACGATTGAAATGATTTCAGATCTCGATTTGCTCCCCATATCAGTGCACTGCGTTTGCCGATATTCCAACCACTCCAACGATCATGTCGTAATTGATCAGCCCGACGTAAATTATGCCGAGCATAGTCTTTATAAAATACGGTCGGTTCTCCCGTCGAGCCACCCGAAGCATCTTGAATAAGCTCAGATTTTTCATATTGGTCCGATCGCAATTCTTCACTATGTTGTTGAATAATACTTTTCGTTAAAATAGGAAGCTTCTCTATATCCGACAAACACTTGATGTCTTCAGGCTTCAACCCTCGCTCATCCATAATGCGACGATAGTAAGCCGTATGTAGATAGGCATAACGAATAATGTATTGTAATTTTTCCAGCTGTAGTTTGGCCAATAACTCGGGGGATAAGTACTGTTGTTCTTCTAACTCTTCCAACCTCTTAAGGCGCTTATCACCATTTCTCCAGAAATAAATTGGAAATATTATATGTCGATTAATGAATTCAAGAGGATCAAACATTGCCGATTCCAGAATTTAAGGTTGCTATTTCAGAATAGCACAAATCAATTTTCGGGCGTCTCTCAGGCACTATTTATCGATGATAAGCTCTCGGATTTGATAACCACGATCTTTATTAAAACTCTCATAATAGATCGATATAGTTTTTATATTATTTGATTCTAAAACAACATCAAATTGATTTAATGGCACACTTATAGAATTCCAGCCAGATACCATTAACCTCCTCGTTATCACATTGTAGCGCCCATCCAGAGCCACAATTTTTATATCAAGATCGAGCGAAATTCTCGGGCTAAAGAAATCAAAATTTAAGGTACTAGCAGACTCTAATTTAACGGGTAACGACCAATCATAACTCACTCCCGTCCATGGGTAATGTAATGCCCCTCCCTGTAAAGCCAGATCTAACGCTTCACTTTCATCAATGCTCTCGAGCGCTTTCAATTCAACTGCTGGATGTAGAGACTCATCGATATTGCGCCAACCGAATAGGGACTTATTCGAAGTAAAATCCCCTATCGTATGAATACTTATTAGCGAATTAACATGAGGCCATAAGGAGTGAATACTGGTTAATAGATAAATGCCGAAAACTACTAGGGCCAACCATAGCCAATAACGAATGCTACTCAGTCCATACCAAACGAAAATACCTGCCCAGCCCCATAGGGCATCCAGTGGGTCCATAGAGCGCCCTAAGTAGAACTGTAATGCCTCTGCAAAAGGAACTAACAGCAATAGCAATACCATACTCATTTTTCTATTAATGAGACCTGATAATAAAAAACCGAGCACGATGAAAACGGGAAGATGGGCAAGATCAAAAAGCGTGCGGATAAGTGGGGCTGATAACCAAGGAGAAGAGGGAATAAACAAGCTGACGATCAATACCAAAATTAGGCTAGTCTTGATCGCCACCTGCCAATGTTTATTCCACACTATTTATTCTATCGTTAGCGTCGGTGGTAATGGGGCTGACAGTACTGTGGGGTTACCCGTCACTGCATAGGCGTAATCACTTTCGTCCCCCCCTTCGCGGACTGAGGTCACCGCTAATTGCACAGCCTCTCCATTAACCAGATCTGGCAAGGTGTATTCATGAATATTGCTCGCAATACTGGCTAATAATGAAGATTCCCCATCTTCAATCTGATATACGTTATAACCACTAATCACATCTTGATAGATCGGAGCCGATTGACTCCACATGAGTTTTAATCGCTTATCCCCCTGCACCACTGACACATTAAAAGGAGGTGTCGGGCTGCCTAAATAAGACCAAACATAGTTAGTCACCGTTTGGTTCGCTACCGCAAATCCTCTAGCGCCTTGAATCCCCTCTATTCCGCCTTCTCTATCGGTACCGCTATGGGTAAAACTGGCAAAATGTTCATGGGCTAATTGCTGATTAGGAAACGGCCACATAGGGATATCTGTTTCGCTATCGTAGCCGGGATCTCCATAGAAAACACCCGACTGCCCTGACATGGTCAATAGTTCAGCGCCGATACGACCTTCATTTTCGCCACTGCTACGTAAAGCGGAATCCCTCGGTAGCATAGTCAGATAACGAAGCTCAGGCTGAATAGACATAGTATTGGTTTCTATTGGGCCTCCGGAACCAGAACTATCAGTCAGCTCTCCAACAAAGTCGACCAAGTTATTATCACTAAAGTAAAAACTGCCGCCACTGCCGCGCCGAATCAAAGCCCCCTGATCAACCGTATCAGTGCCATTCCAGCCAACACGAAATAAGAGTGAGTTTTTAACCGTAGAATCGAGTTCTCTAGAATACATAAAATAACTGCCTTCAGAATTGACCTCTCCTAACGTCATACGATCAGTGATAGTTGCACCAACCCCAGATAGCATAGGAACAACAGCACCATTGCCCCCACTATGACGTGCAGGTTTTAAATCCCAACCAACAATGTCTTGCCATAAGCTAGGGTTCGAGTTGTCGCGAGCATCGGTATTCATTAATCCCATGTGGGCGTTCAATGCTAGCCCCTTGTTAAATTCATTGAATTCAGGGTAGTCATAACAGTTCGTCGCTGGCACACCAAACGCATTAATGATCTCATTATGACTGCCCCAATAATGAGAGTGATCAGAATCAATTAGAATATTATTTTGGAATAAAATATTACGAGAACAGTAAGTAATATAACCACCAATAGGTTCACCGCCGATATAGTCATCAATTCGTACAATGCTTCTTCGAACAATGCCCTCCGAAGAATTTTTGAATTGAATTTTATATCGGCCATGTCCCCAAACATACATACCTTCAATCAATACATATTGTGAGCGATAGACGTAAACATTGGCGTAAGCACCACTGTCTCTTGATGATGGCCCAATACCTAGATCAATCAGTTTAATGTACTTACTATTATTAACTCGAACCGCTTCCGCATCCGAATTGATCAGCACTAAGCCTTTAATCGCTAAATAGTCGGTATCCGTTGTAGAACCATTATTGCTTAACGGCCAATCAGGGTGCTTTTCACTTCCCCACAGACTAATGAGCTGCTCTTCATCGTTACCATCAATGATAACGCCCCCAGGATCTTCAGCCATTAAAGTGGTAAATGCAGTGGGAGTCCCGGCGGGTAAGGTTTGTGTTTTTTTCTGATTTCCAGGAATTGTATTATCCTGATCTGCATGACCCCAAGTACCATTGCGCATGACTAGAGTATCCCCAGATTCAATCGCTGACATACCCTCTTTTAGCGTTGTGATTAACTCATTAGGTCCGATATACAGAACGTCTCCGCTGCCCACAGTAACAATCCATGCCTCCTCGATGGCACCCTCATTATTACTGGCTTTTACGCCTAAGTGATAGCTTTCTCCGATGGCATCATTGGCTAAAATCCAAGTCACTTTTCCTGTGATAGGATGTACCGATACGTCATCAGGCCCAAAAACTTTTGTCCAATAGACATTCTCTCCCGCGGCAAGACTCGGCTGATAGACGTAAGTTTCACCCGCTTCAGTCCTTTGGTCAGCAATGGTATCAATACTCGGCACGGCTGAATAAACCTGAGTACTGCAAGTCAGTAAAAATATAACTGTAAGATTTATTGTATTAAGCCGCATTAGGAATCCCTGTAATATTTTCATCTAATTCACCTGTTTATGAACAATATTAGAAGGCTCACTCGATGTTCCGTAAATGGTATTAACGGCAATAGCAAAATAATAATCGCCACTTTCAGTTACCGTAAATACATAGCTTTCAATATCAGCCGAAGGAATCTCAATTTCCTCCAATAAGCTTCCCTGAGAGCGACCCCAAAAAAGGGTATAGGACTCGATTTCAATTGATTGAAAACTATTACCATCCTCTAATATAAAATTGGGACTCCAGTTCAAACTAATGTCTTGCGGTTCGATAGGAAGAACGTCGGGATCACTGGATTTTTTTGAGGCTTCAGGAAGGCAGCCCGAAAGAACAGAAAAGCTTATAAATAGAAAAATACTAACAACAATTTTCATGAGTTAATCCTTGAGTGATGCTAATTTTCAATCAACGTTTATCGCTAGACACTAACAAGCACCACACTCTTTTTATAATAGATCAGCTACCTTAAATTTGGTGCTGTATTCTCATTCAATTAAACATTCAAGCTGAACTTTGTATTATCTTAACGATCTATTTCCAAGCGCCCTCGCGGTGAGAAAAGAAATAATACAGGAAAGCTAAAAAACAAAACCAATTCATTAAAATAAAGGATTCAATCAGCTTCAATAACTTAAAGCTTCTAACTTCTGGGTAGATATAAGCTAAAGGTATTATAAATAATCCAGTCGCTAATAAAGAGAGATAGCTTATCGCAATAAGCGGGTAATTAGTCATTAACATGAATGCTAATAGAATAGAAAGGAGGATTATAAAAGGAACGAGCAAGCGCGCTATTTTATGGCTAAAAAACTGCCAAGCGATAGGATGAAAAAATGGAACAACCCAATAAGGAAAACGCATTAATAATTGATAATTTCCCCCTAGGGTTCTGATCTTACGCCTCTGTTCTTTTTCAATAGAAGTAGCAGGCTCATCCCATGCAATAGCTCTATCATCATAACCAATACGATAGCCTTGACTCGCAGAGACCATAGGGATCTGAACATCATCAAGTAAGGTATTGATAGCAATCGGTTTAAACGTACTTGCTCTTAGCATATACAGCGCCCCAGTTACTCCAGGCACACTGGCATATCGCGCTTCCGCCTTTCTAATATACTTTTCATAGCGCCAATAGCCATCGACAGCTCCTGAGAAATCGGTATTAGAAGCCGGTTTAAACATAAGCTCCCCACTGATCGCACCAACGGCCGGATCCTCCGCAAACCAAGAGGAAAGATGCTCGATAACAGATAACCCTAGTTGCTGACGACAATCAACAAAGGCCACGAGCTCCGTTGAAGCGGCCTCCATCGCTAGGTTAATACCGTTCGCTTTTCCTAAACGTTGATCTGATCGAATGAGCTGGCAAGCAAAATTAGATGATTGTATTAAATCCACGGTATTATCATCACTGCAGTCATCCACAATAATGAACGTTAATCCGCCTTTGCTATATTCCAACTCTTTTAGGTTGTCTATCTTATTCATAATATTGTCTGCTTCATTACAGACAACCATCACAATAGAAATATTTCCTTCATATTCTGTCTCTGGGTATCGTTTCTGAATATTTCTAGTGAGAAACCAAAGTATTGATGGATACCCCAAATAGACATAGACGATAAATACGAGACATAGGATAAAGGATATTAGTATCATATTTTTACTCCTAGCAGATACCAGCGAATCTTTTCGTAAAGCTGGTTTCCCAAAATCAACTTCATTAACTTAAGAAACTGATATCGAGCTCTCAACTTAAGCAGAGAGCTATTACATCGATGCGTCATCCTTAAAAGCTCATCAATATCCGAATCTTTTTTTATCGCAATTCGAGGCATGATCGCATTAGAACGGTTAATAACGACCCCTGGTGCAGAGTTTAAAATAGACTGATATCCCATCTCTTTAGCGAAGAATAAACAGCGCTTATCATAGCGACCACCCGGAGGGGATAAATACCTAACCTGACTATGAATATGCTGCTCTATCATAGTTTTACTTTTGGATAATTGATTTTTTAAATCCGCATCACTTAAATCAGAAAGATATTTATGATCGAGCCCATGTGATTGAATACCCATACCCAGTCGAGATAATTCACAGACTTGGGGCCAGGTCATATAGTTCTCTTTGCCTATATGTTCGGGATTAATAAAAAAGTCTGCACTGCCATAACCATGTTCATAGATATATTTCCCAGCCCAATAGTTACTCAAATGACCATCATCAAACGTCAGAACATAAGGAGATTGAGCTTCACCGTTTATAGCACTGCCTAAACTAGACACACGACCTGACTTGTATAGAAAATACTTGAACAGGTCTTTGCTTAAGCAATACTCAGGGTCAGCCCAGTCATTGCCAACGACCTCCCCTATTGCATGAAACATATAGACAGTAATGCTGCTCATTTTTTACCTGCAATAAGTGCAATATTCTCATTTAGGTTTTCTATTGCAACTGCCAGTCGCTCTAACAAAACGCCATACCTGATAGCCCCGGTCTTAACAACATTCTGCGGTTTATTACTCTCCGTTGCGATCATCAGATCTACCAATATCGATTCTAGATCCTTAGGGTCTAAAATATATCGATCATCTGCATACGCACAGATAAGCAAACCATCACATATTTTATTGATCAGCCTTGGAATACCATTAGAGTGCCTGAATATTTCAGATATTAACGGACCGTTAAATAATTTTTCGCCTTCATAACCAGATTTTTCCATTCTAAATTCGATGTATTTCTCTAAATCTTCAATACTCAAGCCTTTCAAATGGTAGTGGAGCTTGACCCTTTGTTTAAATTGTTCGGTGGACTGGATGGTATTGATCAACTCAGGCTGCCCTAACAAGATGATCCGCAAAAGAGGCCCATCAGTCCCTTCCAATGCCGCTAACATTCTAATATCTTCTAATTGGTCAGCCGTTAGATTTTGTGCTTCATCGATGACTAATAAACAAGGTCGCCCATTACGAGAGCTCTTTTTTAGGTATTCATGCAATGCATAGACTAGTGATATTTTGTCTTGCTCTTTATAACTAACACCTACCTGTTTCAATAAATAGATGAAAAAGTCATTGCCTGTTAGGTTGGTAAATTCAACATGAAAACATTGGTTCTTGTTTTTAGATTTACTTAACAACCATTTTACCAGCGTTGTCTTACCAGAGCCTATTTCACCGGTAATTACTACGAATCCTCCAGCATTCCAAGTCGCATAATCCATATAAACCATCGCCTTGGTATGCTGTTTACTAAGAAACAGACAATCAATATCGGGCGTTAATTCGAATGGTGCGTGCTTCATGCCAAAGAAATCGAAATACATACACAATTACCTATCTGACAAAACCGTGGCTGATCCACTATATGAAATTAGATAATTAATACTCCATAATGTGTCTTGATCAGTTCTTTCTGTTTTCCTGAATGAAATTTCACTGGTTATGTTCTTATTATTTCTTTTATTAAACCCCACCGATGAAATATTTTGCTCTAGTGCTAAATTGAACCTTGAATATTCATGAGACAGCGCTAAACGACAAGCTGTACAAGCCCAAGAGCTCAGTCTAAAATCATAGAATATTGAAGCATCTTCCTTTATTTCTTTATTTATACGATTATCTGAATTAACCCTACGGCCATTGATTTCTATTCGAGTTCTACCACGTTCATATAAAAAATTAGCAATACGGCCAAGCTTAACAGAAGAATAATTATTATTTTCTAAATCATCTTTGATACCAATCCTATCGACTAAACGATAAGCACTAAAGGTCATAATGCTGGTCGAGTTTAGGTTAAAATAGCTACTCGCCGAATAGATATCCGTTAATACATCATTATCTTTTGAATACCCATAGTCAAAAGCGTAGCCAAAATCCTTTTTACCAGTCTCAAAACCAAGACTTAATTCATCTCGACAAAAGTCGTCAACCAAGGGATTTTCATTGGTCGAGCATATATTTCTAATAGATAATGATAATTGAGTAATATGCCCAACAGATTTCGTAATATCTAAAGAAAGTAACGATTCGTCGGTAAAATACTCCTGAGCATAGGCTCTTGAAATTTTCGCAGCCATAAGACTATTAAACCAAGCACCTAAGCCATATTGAAATTCAGGGCCCGTAGTGATACTCCAAGATTCATTGGTATTACTATAGTCTGTAGAAATAATTTCATTATCAGCTTCTTCATCATCTAAACCATCATTAAAATTTAACCGGTGAGATAATCCACTTAACCATGAAAGCCTAGGGCTATAGAATGTCATCACATGGTTCAAGTCGTTCTCAATAAACGAAGCTTGATATTGAAACTCGTGTGCTGCGGTAGCAATAAGCGCGCGGCCTTGATCACCACCCAATTGAGCCCTCGTGGTTAGGTAGGTTTGATGATTGCTAGCTAACCTTTTCATGTTATATCGCATTCCTATCCCCGCATTAACTTGCTCATTATTACGACCAATACCCAATTCAACTTCACCAGACCCTACGGTAGAAGAAAATGTATTCATCAGAGGACAACTAACAAGAAGAATAGTGAAAAGAAATCTCATTTAATATAATCATTAAAAACAACGCCTTTAAACTTATCCTTACCTATTATATCTGTTGCGGCTTGAATATCTGACAAATTAGCTCTTCCATAAGGCACAACTAAAACAACCTGATCACATAAGCTCAGTAAAATATGTGAATCAGCAGACTCCAGTATCGGGGGAGCATCAATAAACAAATGCCTTTCAGAGTATTTGTGTTTTAGTTGCGAGAGTAAATTTTGGAATCGAGGATGAGAAAAGTGCTCACCGATGGCCTGTTCAGAACGCCCAAAGGGAATGATTCTTAAACGTTTAATGCCACTTTCATGAATAATATCTTCGACTCGAGCTTCATTATCAAAAATGTAATTAATAATTCCTTTTTCGTCAGGTAATCCAAAAAGGTCGCCGACGTCATTTGACCCGATACTGCAGTCAAATAATATCGCCGTTTTTGATACATCAAATGCTGTTGCAACGGCTATATTTCGAGCAAAAAAGCTGTTACCCGAATTTTCACAAATAGACGTTACCATAATTATATTTTTCTCTCGGTCTCCCGTGAGTTGCGTTCTAAGGTCTCTAAACGAGTTAACTAAACTTTTCTCCTTCATCGCAGGAAATATAATTTTCTTTTTTCTTAATTCGACATTTGATAAATCAAGGTGATTTTCCATTCTCTCGATTTCTTCAACACTAGAATACGAAGAGTTAAAATTTTCTGAAAAAATATCATTCTCACCGGATATTTTTCTAATGGCCTGTTCAATTTTATTCATATCAATACTGTCCAGTGAGTTTTTGCCAACCGATGTATCCATATAATGAATAAACCAGAAGAATTATTAACATCGCTAAAAACACCCATACGCCAATATAAAATTTATCTCTTTGATTATGGTAGGTAGAGATACTTCCCAGTACAGGCAGGCCTTGTACTGCTTTTAATGCTTCTATAGATTGGTATGAAACTTCAATTCGACTCATCACAAACGCGATAAAGAGCGGTGCAAAAAAGGACCCAAAAATGCCAAGTATTGCAAAGTGCATGAATTGAATGCCGATAGGGTTCACCGGTAAACCAGCCATTTCTTTTACTTTTAAAGTCATCCCTTGATTGGCAATATCAATATTCATTGATACTCGAGCCGATTCTCTTTGCTTCAATAATTTTTCATATAGCTTTTGATTCCCATCATAATCTCGCGTTAACTGAGCATGCACCGCCATGGCATTATTAATCTGCATGGCTCTTGCTTTTTCTTTCACCAAAAGTTGATTCGTTTCTGCAATACGAGTTTCTAATGCGGCTAGCTCCGTTGTGAATTTCGATCGCATGCCTCTAAGCTGTTGAAACAAAGGATTTAACTTTCCACTTTGGACCAGGCCTGATGACTCTTCCTGCCCCACGTTTTCCATTTGAATTTTCAACGCACTGATCTGATCTTTAATAATAATTACATCAGGATATGAATCTAAATAAGTCATACGTAAAGAATCTAGATTAGATTGCAGACTATTAATGCGTTCTTGTATTTGCCCTTCTCTGGTTAAATGAGCCGATACCTCAGCTTCACCGGAGAGTTGAGCATCAATGTTCTCCATTCTTATTTTGGCTTCATTATGAGCCAGATTGCTTTGCTCAATTGAACGCTGCAATTCTAAAATACGATCATTCACTACAGCAGAACTTGCTGGGCTGGCACCCAGGTTGTCTGAACGGAATGTTTTAAGTGCTTCCTCTGAAGCCAATAGCTTTTTATGATATTCGTCCGCCTGATCGGCGATAAATTGATACGCGCCTTCACTTTCTCTGCGTTTCTCTTCAACGCTTTCCGTTATAAAGAATTCAGTCAGTGTGACGGCTAAAAACATCGCTCGCTGGGGATCTACAGAGCGATAATATATTTCAATTAAATTGCCCCCCATATTCGAAACAAATACATTATCTTGTATCGACTCCCAAAGCTGTTCTTTTTCTTTGTCCGTCATCAGACTCGTTTGCTCAACCATTTTGTTGATCACATTTTCTTTAGATCGCTTGCTGAATAGCAGTTGTTTGGCATTTCGAGCATGGTCCTTCACCGCCGTCGCTACCGCACTGCCTTCTAATAATGGCGTTAAAATATTTTGTTCATCAACTTCGATCACAGACGTCGATACATAGACTTTTGGCCAGTTCAAACTGAGTATTAGAATCACCAAGGCAATCGCAACTAGTATAAATACGGATAAATTTCTATGCCGCCAAGTTTCTTTCAATACAGCGCTTAATACTTGTTTAGGAATATTCGACATAAAGCACCTTTAGAATAACCGCTCTGGAACCGTGATAATGTCTCCGGGAAGCAACATATAATTAGTTTCTAACTGACCCGTATTCAGAATATCATTCAGATATACATCATATTCCGCGGTAATTCTCCCTTCTTTCCTATAAAGGCGAGCACTGTTAGCTGCGGCAAAATCATTCACGCCCCCAGCTTGTAGCATGGCATCGAGTACGGTCATGCCTTGCCTAAAGGGGATTGATGATGGTGTATTAACAGCCCCGGTAATTCTCACTCTAGAAATAAATTCATGGCTATTTAATTGCGTCAGAATCACTGCGACCTGAGGTTCACGAATATATTTTGCCAGTGCAATTCTAATTTCTTTGGCGACAGCCATCGGTTCTTTTCCGCCAGCAACCACATCCCCCACAAGGGGGACCGAAATTTTACCGTCGGGACGAACAGGCACAGTGACTGATATATCAGGGTTCTTCCAAACATTAATCTGCAGCATATCGTCCACACCGATGTAATAGGTATCAACTGAAGAAAATGCGAATTCTTTCTGAATTGTCCTATTTCTAGCCTCATCAATTATATTGCCACTACAAGCAGTTAATAAAATCATGACTAAGACTAAACAACCGCTTCTAATCATCATCTAGCACCATTTCCCATAATAACGACCTCTATGGTTTGCAAGAGAATAAAAAAATCCAAAAATATATTATTATTTTTTACGTAATAAAGGTCATATTGCAATTTCTCGTACGCATCTTTTACCGTAGCACCATAGGGGTACTTTAGTTGTGCCCAGCCTGCTAAGCCTGGTTTTACCGTATGTCTTTTCTTGTAATGAGGAATGCTGGCTTCTAACTCTTTAACAAATTCTGGTCTTTCTGGACGCGGGCCAACTAAGCGCATATCACCCCGTAGAATATTCAATATTTGGGGTAGTTCATCAATACGGGTCTTACGCATAAAATGACCCGCAAAAGTAATACGATTATCATGCTCTTTTGCCCATACTGCTTTGCCATCACTTTCAGCATCCACTTTCATACTTCTGAATTTAAACAGGGTGAATTCTTCTCCATCAAGGCCGACTCGGGTTTGACGATAGAATATAGGCTGCCCAAAACCTGATTCAGCAGAAATAATAAAGGCTGCTAATGCCATCACCGGAAACATTACGATAAGAATAATCAAACTGCTTAAAATATCGAAACCCCGGGCCAGTAAACTTTTTAAATCATTGCGATTAAAACCATTGCAATAAATCATCCAATCGCCATGCATCATTTCAAGATTTACTTTCCCTTGTTCGCGCTCCAAAAAACTTACAGGATCACTGATCCTAACCCCTTCAAACTTACATTTTAGTAACTCTTCCGCGGGATAAGTTTTCCGCCTATCTTCTATCGCTAATATAATTTCATCTATTCTATGGGTTAATACATATAGAGGAAGTTCGACTTCATGATTGAATAACACCTTATCTCTAGGGACTTTGATATCTTCATCTTGAAAGTCTAAATAGCCAACAATTTGATAGTTAATACCATCTTGAGGTCCACCCGTTTCATGGATCAATTTATTGGCTCGCTTACCTGCACCAATCACCAGAATATTTCTCTTGATCAGTTTGGTTTCAATCGTCTGTAAAAACAGCAATCTGATGAACATAATGCCCATAAATGAAAGAGCAATAGCGATAGAGTGAATTCTTCGCTCTATCTGTAATTGGGGGAAAATAATAGAAAGTAAGATACACGCTAACGATCCTAAAAGAAGAGAAATGAAGACTCTAAGTAGGGTGCCGGTTAGTATGCCAGTAGGTAAATATTGATGACTCTTATAGTGACCCAATGCAACCATTGATAACATCATAATGATTGAATAGCATAACGATATAAGCGATAGATTTGGGAGTAAAGACGGAATCAGAATTTCAGATTCTTGTTTGACTTGCTCTAAACTAACCCAACTTGCGATATAGGTAGCAGCATATATCGACGCTGCGAAGATCATAATCTCAAAAGCCGCTAGGGGAATTCTAAGGTAGTTATTGAATATTCTTACCGTAGCCACTACAACCTCCCAATAATTACTCTTCATAAACTTATCGCACGTTCAGTAGTAATAAATACTAGCAGTCAAAATTGGTTTGTGTATTTTCGCCATCAACTTTTATTTTATATTCTAAAAATTCTCATTCTGATCAAAATCTTGATGATTTAATATTCTACTTCTGTCCATTAATATTATTAAAATTCCAAAATGTTATATTAAAAAGTCCTTAAGCCTGACTATGCTCAATAGAGTTTCTATCGCGTATCTAGGAATGGAAGATTATGAGCAGAAATATTTCCGTTATCGGTTTGGGTTACGTTGGCTTGCCCGTTGCTGTGGCTTTTGGCAAAATCAGCCCCGTAATTGGTTTTGATTTAAACAAGAAAAGAATCTTAGAACTTCAATCATTAGAAGATAAAACTCTTGAAGTCAGTTCCGAAGAGTTATCCAGTACTGACATTAAATTCACTTCTGACCCGAAAGACCTTTCAAAAGCAGACTTCCACATTATCGCGGTTCCGACCCCCATCAATGATGCTAATCAGCCCGATTTATCCCCCTTACTTGGCGCATCAAAAACCATTGGTGCGCAGCTAAAAGTCGGAGATATTGTTGTTTATGAATCGACAGTCTATCCGGGGGCGACGGAAGAAGACTGTGTGCCGATCTTAGAAGAAAGCAGCCAATTAAAATGTGGAAAAGATTTCTTTGTCGGTTATTCACCGGAACGTATTAATCCTGGCGATGATGACCACGTATTTACCAATATTACAAAAATCGTCGCCGGCCAAACGCCAGAGATACTCGATATTGTCGCCGAGGTTTACTCCAGCGCTGTTACTGCGGGGGTACATAAAGCTCCCTCGATTAAAGTCGCTGAAGCAGCGAAAGTGATTGAAAATACTCAACGTGATTTAAATATTTCATTGATGAATGAGTTATCCGTTATCTTTGAACGTATGGGAATTGATACCGTCGATGTTTTAGAGGCCGCAGGCACCAAATGGAACTTCCTGCCTTTTCGTCCCGGTTTAGTGGGAGGTCATTGCATTGGTGTAGACCCTTACTACCTGACCCATAAAGCACAAAAGCTCGGCTATCACCCAGAAGTTATTTCCGCTGGCCGGCGTATTAACGATTCCATGCCGGCCCATATCGTAGAAAGAACGATCAAGAAAATGATTCAAGCAGGCAGCCCAATCAAAAGAGCCAGAGTCGGTATCCTTGGCTTAACTTTCAAAGAAAACTGCCCTGACTTGCGTAATTCGAAAGTGGGTAATGTGATCAAAGAGTTACGTTCCTACGGTGTCGATATATTGGTGCATGATCCAATGGCAGATGTCGAAGAAGCTAAGAAATATTATGAGGTCAGCTTGTGCAATTGGAATGACCTAGTCGACCTCGATGCCATCATATTGTGTGTATGTCACCAAGAATATAAAGCGCTCACGATTGAAAACTATAAAGCCATGATCAACCCAGGGGCTGTTTTAATGGATGTAAAATCCTCACTCAATGCCGTCAATTTCCGCGCAGCAGGCATTAACTTATGGCGCTTATAAATTTTCTTTAATCCCACAAATGATGTAGAGAATAAGATGTAGAGAATAATATGACAAAATATTCTGACATAAAAGACTCGTTAAAAGATCATCAATCCAACTGGTGTGTAACCGGCGTTGCGGGGTTTATTGGTTCCAATATTTTACAAACACTGTTATCTCTCAACCAAAAAGTGGCTGGTCTGGATAATTTCTCCACCGGCTATCAAAAGAATCTCGACGAAGTTCAGAATAATGTCAGCCCTCAACAGTGGCAAAACTTCACCTTTATAAACGGTGATATTCGTAATTTTCAAGAGTGTAAGCAAGCGGTCGACGGGGCTGATTACGTGCTTCATCAAGCCGCGTTAGGATCCGTACCGAGATCATTAAACGACCCCATCACCACCAATGAAGTGAATATCGCAGGGCACCTCAACATGTTATCCGCGGCAAGAGATGCCAAGATTAAAGGGTTTGTCTACGCCGCATCGAGTTCAACTTATGGCGATCACCCAGACTTACCCAAAGTGGAAGATGTCATCGGTAATCCACTCTCTCCTTATGCTGTCACTAAATATGTGAATGAGCTCTACGCTTCGGTATTTGCCAGCGCTTACGGCTTTAAAGCAACGGGGTTACGGTATTTCAATGTCTTTGGTCAACGCCAAGATCCCCAGGGAGCTTACGCCGCAGTAATCCCACTCTGGACCGCCGCATTAATCGCCGGTGAAACACTGTTTATAAACGGCGATGGTGAAACCAGCCGAGATTTTTGCTTTGTGGATAATGCCGTCCAAGCCAATATTCTAGCCGCCCTCGCAGAGGGCGATAGCCAAAGCCAAGTTTATAATGTCGCCTGCAATGCTCGCACTAGTTTGAATCAGCTTAAAGACCTTATCTACCACCAGCTCAAATCTCTAGATGATAAAACCCCAGAGCTAAAGGTTGAGTATCGTGACTTTCGAGCGGGGGATGTACGCCATTCCCAGGCTGATATATCCAAAGCGACTGAGCTACTAGGCTACCAACCCAGCCACCAGATTGCCGCAGGGTTAGCACAAGCAATGCCATGGTATTTAGCCAGTCTAAAGTGACAACTCACTGTTTCATAATCAGGGCTTTTTCTTGATATTAAAATGATCAAATAAGAGTATGATGCAGCTTCGCACAGTACTCGTGCTTCTTTTCATTTTCTAGCAGGGCCTTAACTTGGCAAAGCATGCTCTTAAAGCTGATTTTATTTTAATCATAGTGACGTTACTCGCAGCGATCAGCTGGATGTTTTCTAAAGAAGCCGTTAATGAAATGCCTCCCCTGCTTTTCATTGGCAGCCGGTTCTTATTAGCGGGGCTTTTCTTAGCTCTTTTTAGTAAACGCTCATTAATCGGTTTAAATCCCAAGCAATGGCTAGCTTCAGCTCAAGTAGGCATATTATTTGGCCTATCCATGTGTTTATGGATCTTTGGCCTTTTTCATGCCAAAAACTTAGGGGAAGGCGCTTTCATTACTAGCATCGCTTCTATCCTAGTAGCCCCCATCAGTTATTTTATCTTTAAAGCGAAAGTCGAAAAGAGTAACTGGATCGCCTTACCGATATCCTTCTTCGGCTTAGCTTTATTAGGATTAGAAAATGGCTTTCACCCGGAAGCTAGCCAATTATTTTTCTTAGGTGCTGCGGTTCTATTATCCCTCACCTTCATTCTTAATGGTCGTGCAGCAGCTCGCATGTCAGCGGCGGCATTGACCGCCATTTCCTTATCCTTTGTTGGTATCATGGGAATTATCATTTCAGCGGCCACAGAAACTTGGCCTGAAGCAGCTACAAGCTCTATGTTGCAATGGCTGGTCTTAAGCGCTCTCATCGGAACCGCAGCGCGCTTTTTGCTACAGACTTACGCCCAAGGGTTAACGACCCCGAGCCACGCCGCTGTGATTATGATTTTAGAACCGATCTGGACCGCACTCATCGCAGCGGCCTGGTTCAATGAAAGGATGTCTAACTTACAGTTGATCGGCTGTAGCCTGATCTTTGCAGCACTACTGATCAACCGCTGGTCTAGCGTACAAGTTTGGTTTAAGCGGAATTAACGATTCGACTCCGCTTAACTATTCCTTTTGCTGCCAAAGTTCTTCTAAGTCTTCACTCAAATCGTGATACTGATCTTCGTCCATTCCTACCTGTGAAAAACATGCTTCTTTCATGTCGTCCCAGCCTTGAACATTCTGCCGGCGCTTAAGGCTACTCACCATATTATCGGCAATCTTTAGCGTAGCAAAAACCAAATTCTCCATATGGCTCTTATTACGGGCTAAAAAATCAGCTTCATGGTGATTCAATATCACTTGGCAAATATCTCGTGGCAATTTCCACCCAGACGCGATGAAATAACCGACGATGGCATGATTGCTATTATGCAGTTCGTTCTCATGCTCAACTTGAGTTTTAGAGTGATCCTCGTTCGCCAATAATAAGGTTTCTAAATAAGTCCCGGTATAACGCATGCTCATTGCAGCAATACCACAATCATGGAATAACCCTGCGGTATATAAATTTTCCGGGGGGATTTTGTTATCAATATTTTGCCCTATAAATACCATGGTCTCCGCCACTAAGGTCGCATTATCCCATAAGCGCTCGAAGCGGATCGCCGCCTCACCTTTAAAGCTTTGCTTAATTAGTATTCCAGCAATCAGGGTCGAGACTGAGCCCATTCCCAGTAGCATCACCGCTTGGCCGATATCACTAATTGCCCGATTCATGCCATATAAGGGAGAGTTAATGGTTTTCAATATGGCCGATGACAGCCCAATATCCGTGGTAATGAGCGTCGCTAGATCCGCAATCTCTCCGTCGGGATCCGCACAGATTTTCTGTACCTTAATCAGAATGTCTGGCATAGAAGGAATGCTAAAACCTTCAGACACATGATCGATGACGTCTTGGGTAATGCTAATCATGGGTATCGCTAACTTATTAAATGAATCTCTAATAAGGCTAGCTCAAGCAAAGGGATAGAGTGCAGAATTTCGCAGATAGAATTATAATGATTAGTCATTTAACTAGTACTTATGACCTAGGTCATTAATTCTTTTCACTCCAGGGTTAGAGCTATCACAAACCGCCAGTTCACTGCAGCAGAATCCAACCTGTTAGACCAAATACTTCTATCTCGCCGTGATGTGCGTGGTAACCGCTTTCTTCCTGACCCACTGTTGCAAGAAGAACTCGACCAGATCTTTGCCGCCGCGTTAGCCGCCCCTTCGGTTGGTTTTTCTCAACCTTGGGAATTCATCACAGTCACCAGCCCAGAAAAACGCCAGCAAATAGCCCACAGCTTCTTTGCAGAGAATGAGAAAGCGAAGCAGCTGTTTCAGCAAGGAAAGTTTGAAGCGGGTAAGCTAGAACAATATGAGCAGCTAAAACTAGAAGGCATCATCGAAACCCCGCTCAATATCGCAGTATTTTATAACCCGCAAAAAGGACCAGTATTAGGCCAAACCAGCATGCCTGAAATGGGTAAGTACAGCGTCGTCTGTGCGGTGCAGAATATGTGGCTAAAAGCCCGCTCGCTGAATATTGGGATTGGCTGGGTGAGCATTCTCGACCCTGAGAAAGTGAAGTCTCTTTTAAACGCTCCCCAAGACAGAGAGCTGGTTGCTTATCTTTGTGTTGGCAAGGTCGACAAATTCTACGATCAACCAGAACTAGAAATGCTGCGGTGGCAAGAGCGCAAGAAAGCAGAACAAGTGATTCTAAGTGAGTCTTTTTAAATAGCCATCACCCGTCTAGCAGAGCGATCAGAGAGTGCTATTCTTATAGTACCTGTTTACCTTCGAGTTCTTGATGCGACACTGGATTCTCTTATCGCTTTTATTGCTGATTGTTTCAGCTCCCAGTTATGCTGGCAATACAGCTCAGAATCATCTGAATCAGCTCGGTGAATACCCGTTAAATTTAACAACCCAATATCTAACCGCGGATATTGACGAGACATTAGAGACTGTTCAACACAGTGATCAATGGCAGTACTTCGATCAAGGCAATTCTAATTTCGCATATAGTCAAAAAAACTATTGGTTTAAAACGTCAGTACTCTTGGGTGAAGCAGTGGAAAAAACCCGCTGGTACTTCAAGCTCGTCTACCCTGCAATTGATTACCTAACGCTTTACCTGTGTGAGAATGAACACATCACTCGTATTGATAAACAATGCAAAATCCTCCGTACGGGCGATTTATTAACATTTGATCAAAGAGACAAAAACAACCCCAATTTTATCCTTGAATTACCCCTCAAAGTCGGCGAGAACTATTTATTCATCCATATGGTAACAGGTGGTTCCTATCAACTACCCGCCAGCCTCATTGATGAACACAACCTTGACGATTACCTCGCGCTGAACGCCCTTTTAAGAGGGGGGTTATATGGCATGCTTGCGGTCATGATATTTTATAACCTCTTTATCTATGTCACTGCCAGAACAAAGAGTTATTTAATTTATAGTATTTATGTCACCAGCTACTTAGTATTTTTGCTGTCGTATGAAGGCTCAGGATTTCAATACCTCTGGCCTAACTGGCCCGAGCTTAATCGCCACTTACTTCCGATCACATTAAGCTTAAGCCCTGCCATCGCGCTTACTTTTGTTATCTCATTTCTGGGTTTATCCCCCAGTAAGGGTTATAGCTATTATTGGCTAACCTTATTACGACTTCTAATTCTTGGGACAATGATACTTAGCCTATGGTTACCCTACGCGACCATAATAAAATACATCAATGTACTCACTATTATCATGCCAATCTCAGCACTTTCGGTCGGTATAATTTATAGCTTCAAAGGGCAGAAGTCTGCACGTTTATTTACCCTAGCTTGGGGAATCTTCTTAATCGGTATTCTAATGGCGGGACTCCGTAATTTCTCATTATTACCGAGTAACTTTCTCACATTATACGGCTATCAAATTGGCTCATTTTTTGAAGTCGTGCTGCTATCTCTAGCCCTTGGTTATCGCATACAAGAATTACAAGAAGATAAAATATTAAACAAACATGAACTGCTGAAAGTACAAAATCAATCGATCAATAACTTACAACTTTATGAGGGGCTTTATCAGACCTCCATATCAGGTCAATTTAAATTAGATCAGAATTTTACGATTATTAAATCCAACCCATCGTTCAGAAAAATAATCGCTCACGAATCAGAAGTCGAGTTAATCAATAGTCATATATCTTTATTTGATGTATTAAAAGAAGGCGCAATTAAGGAACGATTTTTAATAGAAGTTGACAATGAAAGTATTATCACGGCATTTGTCTTGCCCTTGATCACAAAAGATAAAAATGGCCTTTATATCTCTCTGACCATGAATAAGGTTACCGAAGATGGCATCACTGAATGGCATGGCTCATTATTAGATATTAGCGATAAAATAGAGCGCCAGAAACGAGAAAAGTATGACCAAGAGCAACGTATGTATTCCCTAAAGCAAATGGTTATGGGGGTATCCCATGAAATGAATACACCCATAGGGAATATTAGATTATCAGAATCTTATTTAAATACTCTGGTCGAAGAAAGCGTCAATCAGCTTGCTAATAATACCCTTAATAAACAACACCTCATCGATAATTTAAGCCAGCAAGCGGAAGCTCTAGCGAGTATCAATACCTCATCTTCACGCCTATCGGAACTGACAAAATCCTTTAAAGGTGTCGCTGTGCAGAAAAGTGATTACCAAGTAATTCCCTTCGATAGTCATGAGCTACTAGCACAATGGGCAGATGAACATGAATTTAAACACCATATACAATACGTCCCGCAAGCTAGTCTATTAATTGAGTCTTATCCCGCTGCTTTATTAGAAGTACTCAATCAATTATGTGAGAACAGCATCGAACATAATTCTGCTCTGGCCATAAAAAACACATTAGAAATTGATGTCCGCTTCCAACGCCGAGAGAAACACGCTTTATTGATTTATCGAGATAACGGTAGTGGCTTAGATGCTGCTGATTGCCAAGATTTGTTTCTCCCATTTTTTACTAAGTCTAGAGGGCAGAAAAAGAAGCTGGGTCTAGGTATGTATTTTGTTTATAACCTAGTCGGTGAAGTTTTGAATGGTAATATCTCAGTGAAAAGTATTGACGATGGAATTCAAGGCTTAGAAATCACAATCACGATTCCTTTAAATGTCACAGTGACTGAGCCATAGAACACCCCCTTCACTTTAACCAATGAGCACGACCAAAACCAGCAACATAGCGCCTCTTTGTTATCTTTAAACGATAGAAATCAAAGTCTAATAACTGAAAATATTCACGCGCTTCTGGGAATTGTTGAAAGTATTTCTCCCCATCTTGCTGTATCGACGGATCGTCAGCATGCACTTTTTCCATTTCACCCAACAGGGTCAAGCGCGCCGTTTGCTGCATATCATCGCCAATATCGGCCGAGACTAATAACGATACCTTATTCTGCTGAGCAATATGTTTACTGTGCTCGGCAATACGGCTGAGCAATAAGATAGGCAACGTATTATTCTCGCTGCTTTCTCCTACAATAAAGCGCACCATCGAACCAAACGGAAAGCCCGCCGCTTTATCTTCACTATCGCAATCGGCGAAGGTTGATAACATGCCATGAGATTGGGAGTTTAATAAGGTTAAAACTTCTTGCTCTAGTTCATCTTTTTTCATTTTCTATCCCAATAACAAGTTCTCAATTTGCTGCTTACACCAAACCATCGCCGGATCTTGCTGAGCCTTATGGTGCCAATATAAATGCACTTCTAGCGGCTCCGTTTTAAACGGCAGATCTACAATGCAGGTGGTATTACTCGCATTATTTTCATCGCATAAGGCTTTCGCATAAGTCGTTGGCAAGGTTAACAACCAATCGGTTTTTTCAACGACTTTAGCCGCGGCATAATAGTGCTGGCAGCGCATGGCAATTTCACGACTTTCACCCAAGCGAGATAAGGCTATGTCTTCTACTCCCGGGCCATCCGGGCGGCTAGACACCTGAATATGCTTAGCCTGTAAATAAGTCGATAAATCAAAATCAGCCGCCGAGTTTTGCGCTAACGGATGATCTTTCGTCATCATTACCGACAACTCTTCACTGCCTAATAATTCGTGATTAACTTGTTTAGAAACTGGAATCAGCACATCCGCGGCAAAATCAACGGTGCCACGCACTAAAGCACTTTCAATATCTCTCCGTGCCATACGAACACTGCGAATACTCACGTTGGGGGCTACCCTTTGCAGATGGGCAGCAATTTCCGGTAAGGCTCTCGCTTCCAATACATCGCGCATCGCTATAATAAAGGTGCGCTCCGCGCTGGCAGGGTCAAAGAACAGGCCATCACTTAAGGTCGACTCTAGATTTCCCAGTCCATCGCGCACGCGCTCAATGATCGCTTTCGCTAGCGGGGTCGGTACCATCTTCTTACCCGAGCGTTGAAATAGCGGATCATCAAAACGTTCACGCAAGCGAGATAATGCGTGGCTTACCGCTGGCTGTGATAAGTTCAATGCTTCACTTGCCCGAGTTAAATTACCTTCACGGTAGATCACATCAAAAACGACAAACAAGTTCAAATCAACTCGCGATATATCTACATTGGCCATGACCAAATACCCTAAATTCTTCTTTAGATCATAAATAATAAGAATATAATCTCATTAAAACTATTCAGTTCATAGATAGTCAGCGACATTTTAGTATAGTGGTATTAATTCTATTGATGGAAAACAGACAATGAGCAAAGTATTAATCACAGGGGCTGCCAGTGGCCTAGGTCGCGCACTAGCCCTACGATTCGCCCGTGAAGGTGATGATATTTGCATTGCTGATATCAACATGGAAGGCGCTGCGGAAACCTTAGAGCTGGTCAATAGCGCAGGTGGCACAGGCTGGGTATATAAACTCGATGTTACCCAACCGGAGCAATGGCAGAGCCTTTTAGAAGAAGTTCAACAACGCTGGCAGCGCATCGACGTTGTGATTAATAATGCTGGGGTCGCGACGGGTGACCGCATTGAGCAAGGGGATTGGTCCACTTGGGAATGGGTGATCGACATTAACTTGAAGAGCGTTGCCCTAGGCAGCCGTACTTTTGTCCCGATGATGAAAGCCCAAGGCAGTGGTCACTTCATTAATACCGCATCGTTAGCGGGATTAATGGCTGCACCTTTAATGGCTTCTTATAATGTCACCAAAGCCGCTGTAGTCGCCCTGAGCGATACCATGCATCACGAGCTAAAACCCTATGGCATCGGCACAACCGTATTATGCCCTGGTTTCTTCCGCACGAATCTCGATAAAGGCATGCGTTCCAGCGATCCACAATTATTAAAAATGGTGGACAAGGTCTTTGAGTCCTCTGAACTCACCGCTGATGATGTGGCCGATATTTGCTATCGCGATATGAAGAAGAATAAGCTCATCTGTAATCCACATAAAGTCGGCCGCCGTGCTTATTTTGTGAAGCGTTACCTACCTTGGTTATATACGCGCCTAGTGACCAGTACGGCGACAAAGATGAAAAAATACGACCCTCAGCAGGCGAAATAAACATGTCCCAAGAGAAATCGAGCGAACAATTTATTGATCAAGCAAAGGCCTTACGCAGCAGTGATGCCTTTGATATTCAAGCCGTGCATGACTGGCTGATTCAACAAGGCATCGAACTGGGTGATAAACTTCCTGAAGTAAAACAGTTCGCCGGTGGCGCTTCCAATCTCACTTATCACTTAAAATATCCCGCTGCGATTAAAGGCGGCGATCTGATTTTACGCCGCCCACCCGCAGGCCATAAAGCAGCATCCGCTCATGATATGAAACGTGAATTTAACGTCATGCAAGGGCTAAAACCGGTCTATCCTTTTGTCCCCGAAATGATCGCTTTTTGTGATGATCAATCGATTATCGACTGTGATTTTTATGTGATGGAAAGATTACACGGCATTATCCCGCGTAATAATTTTCCTCGTGGTATGAAACTCAGCTCAGAAGAAAATCGTAACTTCAGTATCAGTGTTTTAGATAAGTTAATCGATCTCCACAAGGTTGATTATCAAGCCGCGGGCTTAAGCGACTTAGGCAAGGGCTATGGTTATGTAAAACGCCAAGTCGATGGCTGGAGTGGCCGCTATACCAAGTCTAAAACGTGGAACGTTCCCAGCTTCAAAAAAACCATGGATTGGCTTAGCCGCAATCAACCCGACGATGTAACCACCTGTATTATTCATAACGATTACCGCATGGATAACGTAGTTCTGGACCCGCAAGATCCACAGAATATTATCGGCGTATTAGATTGGGAAATGGCGACCCTAGGGGATCCATTAATGGACCTAGGTAATAGTCTCGCCTACTGGGTGCAAGCCGACGACGATTGGTTTTTACGTCAAATTCGCCGCCAGCCTACCCATCTAGAAGGTATGTTAAAACGCGACGAAGTGGTGGATTATTACTGCGATAAGATGGGCTTTGATAAATCCAACTGGGACTTTTATGAAGTTTTCGGGCTATTCCGCTTGGCCGTAATTGTGCAGCAAATTTATTACCGCTATCACCATAAGCAAACGGACAACCCAACGTTTAAAAACTTTTGGCTCATCGTCCACTACATCAACTGGCGCTGTAAAAAAATCATAAAACAGAGCCACATCAAATAATGGCGAGCATCTATCTCATCCGTCACGGCCAAGCTGGATTTAATAAACTCGACTACGACCAGTTATCCGATCTTGGCCACCAGCAAGGTGAACTCATAGGGCATTCATTAAATGGCCGCGCTGTTGAAGCGAATCTTGTTGTGCATGGTGCCATGCGCCGCCACCGCGAGACCATGCAAGGGGCGCAAAAAGGTTGGCACGCGTATGGCCCTGTGGTTGAACACGCGGGATTTAATGAATTTGATAGTGACGATGTAATTGCCGCCGCGCATCCAGAGTTTTCAATCAAAGGCTTATCAAAAACCGGCATCGGCCAAAAGATCACCCTAGGGGCGTATTTAGCCAAACAGAAAGAACCTAAAAAAGCCTTCCAAGTATTATTCGCCAGTGCCATCGAACGCTGGAGCAGTGGTCAGCATGACGAAGATTATATTGAATCTTGGAATCAATTTACGGCTCGCTGTCGCCAAGGATTGTTCGATGCAATAGAACAAGCGAAGGGCAAAGATATCGTGGTATTTACTTCTGGAGGACCGATCACGGCGATTGCCCAATACTGCTTAGGGCTAGATAACGAGCATGCGTTTAAGCTGAACTGGTCGTTGGTCAACGGTGGCATTACTCAGTTGCTTTACAACCAGCAAGGCAAGGTGAGCCTCGCCAGTTGTAATGAACAAGAGCACTTAATACGCGCAGGAAAAAAATCGTTAACCTATCGCTAGACTAGCGCCAACCTATCGTTAAAGTATAAGTGCTTTTTTCTTTATTGTGCAGCGGCAACAGGCTCTGCAGCTTCAGCAGGAGTCGATGTTTCCTCAGTCGGGGCTTCAACAGTTTCTACTGGAGCCGCTTCTTCTGTAGTTTCAGGCGTTGCTGAAACCTCAGTCTCATCGGTACTAATCGACGCTGCAGCCAACTCACAAGACCAACCCCAACCTTGCTGCTTTTCTACAAAAGCGGCGGCTTTTTCTTCACAAAATCCCGCTAAGTTATTGGCACTCCAAGGGGTCGTCGTGCCTTCCTCTTTACTGTAACGCACTTCACAAGGCACGTTATCTTCACTGGTATAAACCACTTCGATGACTCGTGTTTGGTTACCGTGCGAACAAACTGTTTTTTGGTTTTCAATTGCTTGTACAGAAGTTGCTGAAACCGCAGCGAATAAACCGGCCAATAAATACTGTTTCATTTTTATGTCCTTATTTTTATGAAGGTGTGTGAGCCAAAGGCTAAGTTACTAAATCGCAACTCAGCACTAGGGTCAATATGATTTATTAAACGATGCAGGATTTTGAGAACTGTTTAGGATTATTCATCCATCGAGACCAACGCCTGTGCTCTTAATCGTTCTTCTGGCGCAAAGTGTTGACTATACAGTTTCTCTAATCCTAATTGATATTCTTCGTCGGCTAAACCGGCTTGCGACAGAGCACTCTTTTTTTGTTTGAATACAGCAATACGATCACGCCAAATTGCTCTTTGCTCATCCAGCTGTTGCAATCGTGTCGCGGCATCGGCCCCTACTTGCTCGGCCCTTAATTGAAATTTCTGCTGGTCATTTAGGTCTTCCGTATTATCGATCAGCAATAACTGCTTTTGCTTTTCATTGCGAGTTAAACTTTGCACCGTTTCAATCGGCAACTGGGCATTCAAATTAATCAAACGTTGTTGTTTTTGCTCAGGGGTTAAATCACTGGCCAATAGCTCGGCTTTCGCTAAGGTATGACCATCCAACTGACGATCAAACGCAAAGATAATTCCCGCCACCTCAGCCCCGAAGATAGAATCCTGTAACCCCACCAACGCTAATTGACGTTGCTGTAAAAGCTGCAGCTGTTGTAGCTTTTGCAATCCCGCCGTGCTCTGCGGATATTGTCGATCAAATTCAACCAGCTCTTTTTTATAGGCTAAATAATTCAACCAAATTGCATTCGCTTGTTCAAACGCCTCACCTTGCAATTGCTCCGCAAGATTGGCCGTCACTCTAATGCCAATCTGTTGATGGTTTTCTTCACCGGCGGCCGAAAGATAATAATCGAATAAATCTTTCAAACTGGCGGTAACAATCAAGTCCCCATTATGAGCACGTAATTGCACCCCATGGGATGTGCCGGCTAACGAAGCGGGTAAGGAATTATCCGCTATTGAAAAACTAGCTGAAGGAGCTTGTGAGGTATTCGTTGAGTTTACAGAAAGGGTCTTAACCGATTCTGATTTAGCAAGATTATTGGTCGAGGGATCAGACTCGATAAGAGCCCATGCTGTTACCAGCACGGCTCCTACCAAGGTCACTACTTTAAAAGATTTCATCAGTAACGTTTATAAACCCGCTTGCTTCAAACGATTCGCATGAGTGCGGTATAACGCTAACGGATCGGTATCAAACCAAGTATGCAAACCCAAAACATGGTTGATTAAATCACCGTGGTTCATATTGTAATCATCACGAATCACCTGACCAAAGTGGCTAGAACAACTACCCGTAATACCATCACTGCTTTCACCGTTAAATAACAAACCCGCAGTACCAAACAAATAATCCAACGGATCTAATGCGTTAGTAAACGTACTGCCGCCACCCCAAGAATATAAACTAATGTCGTGACCGTTGAGGGAAACAGACGCCGGACCTTCGCCACAATCTGAGCTAGGCAGACCTGCTGGGTAAGTTGCATTAAAACTGGCGGCACCTGCGGTAGTAAATTCATAGGTGAGTGCACGGGTATCACCTTTATTCACGCCATCGCCTGACAATTTATCAATCAGCGAACCTGCGGCATCCGTAACCAACTCAAATGCACCGCCTAAGACAGAACCTTCAGGGAAGATATTATTGACGACATCAGCAATCGGAGCACCTTGGTGTGGAGAACCCATAGTCGTCACCGATGCGACTAAATCAGGGCGTACGTTCATCACATAGCGTGATGTTAAACCGCCTTGGCTGTGGGCAACTAAGTTAAACTTCTCAATGCTAGGATCCACTGCACGAATATTATCGAGCTCAGCGATTAGCTGCTCACCACGAGCAATGGAATCATTCAATGCATTGATATGGGCGGTATACACCGTCGCCCCTTCGGCTTCTAACTTCTCGGTAATTTTATACCAGTATTTCACACCGGCGATTGAATCAAACGCCAATATGCCTTGTACCAGCATAATCGGGTGCTCGGTTTCGGTATAACCCGACGGTGCCGGTTTTGCGGAAGACATAGCTTGGGTTGATAAAGACGTTAAAGACGAACACGCAAAAATGGCGCTCGCCGCGAGTATTGAGACTGGCTTGTTCATGGTTTGACCTGCATTATTATTTTTATTAAGCACAGGAATCATAGTTAAAGATTTCGTCAGCATATACGTCAGAATGTGCCATAAAGGCCCTTTGGTACATTTGTACCCTAACTAAATGCTTGGTCACTTATTCCATATAACCTTCAGCAATATGTAAGTCCTTTAACTTCACATAATTAGCGGCTGTATAAGGAAAAAAGCGTAATTCTTTCTCGGTTAATGGTCGGGCTTTTTTCGCAGGACTACCCACATACATAAAACCCGACTCTAATGTTTTACCCGGTGGTATTAATGCCCCTGCGGCGACGATCACTTTATCTTCGATGACCACACCGTCCATCACCATAGCTTTCATACCAATCAAAACCTGATTACCAATCGTGCAGCCATGCAGCATCGCCTGATGGCCAATGGTGACATCATCACCAATAATCAGCGGATAACCGCCAGGGTTAAAATCACTGGCATGAGTAATATGCAGCACCGAACCGTCTTGCACACTGGTGCGCTCGCCAATACGGACATGATGCATATCACCGCGAATGACGGTTAATGGCCAAACCGAGCTATTCGCACCCATTTCAACATCGCCGATTACCACCGCACTACGATCAACAAAGACCTTATCCCCAAGCTTGGGGGTCATCCCCCGATATGCACGGATTGATTGTTTCACCTTGGCCAACTCCTATTATTCATTTCACCACTCAAGATAAATTCAACGCACTTGAATTGTGAGCATTCGTCATCATCTATAATCAATATCATAATTTATTCAGCGCCCGATTCACAATCAAGAGCCTATCCATGTCTAATCCCTTATTACAGCCCGTTAGCGCCAATGCCTTACCCATGTTCTCGCAAATTAAAGCCGAGCATGCACAACCTGCCATGGAACAGCTACTCGCCAGCAACCGTGAACGTATCAATACTCTGCTAGCGGCAATTAACTCGGGCGAAACTCCCGTCAGCTGGGATGCACTCGTTACCCCAATGGAAGCGTGGGATGATGAACTAAGCCAAGCCTGGTCACCGGTCAGTCACATGAACTCCGTGGTGAATAGCGACGAACTGCGTGATGCTTATAACGCCTGCTTGCCGCTATTAAGCGCCTATTCCACTGAAATGGGCCAGAATCAGGACCTATACAAGGCCTATAAAAAACTGGCCGATAGTGATGAGTTTGCAAGCTTATCCACAGAACAGAAAACCGCCATCGAACATGCACTGCGTGACTTCCGCTTAGCGGGTATCGCTTTAGAAGGTGATAAGAAATCACGCTATGGTGAAATCAAACAGCGCCTTTCCGAACTCACCAGTAAGTTTGGTGAAAACGTGATGGATGCTACCCAAGCATGGTCAAAAACCATTACCGATAAAGCGGAGTTAGCGGGTCTACCCGATTCAGCCTTGGCACTGGCTCAACAGCAGGCTCAAGCCAAAGACTCTCAATTTAAAGACAAAGAGGGCTACCTATTCACCTTAGATTTCCCTTCTTATTTCCCAGTACTCACCTACTGTGAAAATCGTGAATTACGCCATGAAATGTACAAGGCCTACCTGACCCGCGCATCCGACCGCTACTCGGAATCCGGCGGCGATAACAAGTTTGATAACGCCGAAGTGATGAATGAGATTTTGGCCTTACGCCATGAGCTCGCCAACTTATTAGATTTTAATAATTACGCTGAATATTCAGTCGCCAGCAAAATGGCAGAAGAGCCACAACAAGTCATCGACTTCTTAGAAGACCTAGCGAATAAAGCGGTACCGCAAGCGAAACAAGAATTCAGCGAACTCAGTGCCTACGCCAAAAAAACCTTTGGTTTTGATAACCTAGAACCTTGGGACGTGAGTTACTGCGCCGAGCAACTACGTCAGCATCGCTACAGCATTTCACAAGAATTAATTCGCCCTTACTTGCCGATTGATACCGTATTAAAAGGTATGTTCGAGACCGTACAGCGTTTATACGGCATCGACATTGAAGAGCAGTCTGAGTTTGATTCTTACCACGACGATGTACGCTTCTTCCACATTCAAAAAGATGGCGAAGTCATTGCCAAGTTCTACTTCGACCTTTATGCCCGTGATAAAAAACGTGGCGGCGCATGGATGGATGAATGCCGAGTACGTCGTGAAACCACACAAGGTTTGCAGCTACCCGTCGCTTACCTAGTTTGTAACTTCAGCCCAGCGGTAGGTGATAAACCCGCACTGCTAACGTCCGATGAACTGACCACACTCTTCCACGAATTTGGTCATGGCTTACACCACATGCTGACCCAGATCAAAACCGCCGCCGTCAGTGGTATTAATGGTGTCGCTTGGGACGCAGTAGAACTACCCAGTCAGTTTATGGAAAACTGGTGTTGGGAAAAAGAAGCCCTCGCGTTTATCTCGGGTCACTACGAAACCGGCGAACCACTACCAGATGAACTGCTAGAAAAAATGTTGGCCGCGAAAAACTTCCAAAGCGCCATGATGATGGTGCGCCAGCTAGAGTTCTCTCTATTCGACTTCCGCATGCATAAAGAATATCAGCCAGACTTAGCTGCAGCCGAGCAAGCCGTTTATATTCAAACCATGCTTGATAATGTACGCAGCCAAGTCGCCGTAGTACCGATTGTCGATTACAACCGCTTCCAAAATAGCTTTAGTCATATCTTCGCAGGCGGCTATGCAGCAGGTTATTACAGCTACAAGTGGGCAGAAGTATTAAGCGCCGACGCGTTCTCGTTATTTGAAGAGCAAGGCATCTTCAATACCGCTACGGGACAAAGTTTCTTAACTGAAATTTTACAAAAAGGCGGCAGTGAAGAGCCTGCTGTATTATTCGAACGCTTCCGTGGTCGCGCACCAACGACCGACGCACTATTGAAGCATTGTGGAATAAAATCTGCCTAATTGGATAGCCCAAAATACTCTAAAAATCACTCTGGTTTTTAGAGTATTTCATCAATAACTCTATATAATGCGCCGACAAATTCGCTTTATATGGATATTACATTGGCTATAAAACTATTATGCTTTTTGCTCTTAAGCCTTACTCTTACCGCTTGTGGTGGAAGCAGTTCTTCAGATAAAAATGCCGCCCCTACTGTCAATGCAGGCTCGGACCAGCAAGTACAAGAACTAGCCCTTGTCGATTTAGCAGGATCCGCTGCGGATGAAAGCGGTATTGCTTCATATGTTTGGTCTCAAATATCAGGCCCGCAAGTTGATTTACTGGCGCCAAACAGAATCGGAACTTTTTTTTCAGCCCCACTAGTTGCTGAAGAAACAGTATTAAGTTTTCAACTGACGGTAACGGATACTTTAACCGCGAGCAGTACCGATACTATTGATATTACGGTTTCCCCCATCGTCGACAACCCAATCGTTAATGCGGGTATCGACCAAACCGTTGACGAAAATTCTGCTGTTACATTACAAGCAAGCGCCTCAGATACCCACGGAATTGCCAGTCAGACTTGGTCGCAGACCAGCGGTCCAAGCATTAATTTAGAAAACACGGATAGCTTAGTATTAAATTTTATTGCCCCCCTTCTCACCGTAGATACCAGCTACACCTTTAAGATTATCGCCACTGACCTGCGCGGAGATTCTTCCGAAGATACTGTTACGGTTCATGTCTCCAATATCAATGAAGCACCTACGGTAAATGCTGGCCCCGACCAAACAAAAGATGAGTTAGCGAATATTAACCTATCAGCTCAAGCGAGTGATGATGTAGAAATAATTTCAACACAATGGCTCCAGTTGAGTGGACCCACTATTAATTTATCCAACTCGAACTCACTCTCAACCTCTTTTACTGCCCCTTTAAGTGCATTAGCAACGGTATTGCGTTTTCAATTTACGGCTACTGATAACGAAGGTGTTAGCAGCTCAGATATTGTAGAAATAACGACATCACCTATTGTTGATAATCCCGTGATCGATGCAGGCTCCAATCAAACTGTTGATGCAGCGAGTAACGTTACGTTGACGGCATCCGCTTCAGATATGCATGGAATTGCTAGCCAATCTTGGTCACAAATCAGTGGTCCAAATATCACATTACTTACAACTGATAGCCTAACAACCAGCTTTACGGCCCCTTCACTAAATGATTCTGCAACAGCCGTATTTCAACTAACCGTAACGGATAATCGAGGATCGATTAGCCAAGATCAGGTAAGCATTACCATTCAACCCGTTGCCGCTACAGCAACCATTAGTGGCTTAGTAAAATACGAGAACGTTCCCCATACGGTTAATAGCGGACTCGATTATGCGAACTCTACTTTTGATCCTATTCGTGGAGCCGATGTTGAACTATTAGATTCTAATAGTTTAGCCGCTACTCCTATTGTCATTGCCGCCACCAAGACCAACTCATTAGGTGAATACAGCTTTAATAACATCGAAGCAGGGCAAAGTGCCATTGTGCGAGTGAAAGCGAGCTATGTGAAAAGTCCTGCCGCAGGAGAAGCGTCTTGGGATATGCAGGTAGTAGATAATACAAACTCAGGTGCAATTTATGCACTTGATTCTAGTATCTTCACAACCGCCACAGAAGATCTTACGAAAAACCTAAGCGCTCTTTCGGGCTGGAATTTATCAGATAATGATTACACGGCACCTCGAGCAGCAGCCCCTTTTCACATTTTAGACCGTGCTTACGACATGGTCATGAAAATCGTCAATGCCGACTCTGATGTCGTCATGCCAGCGACTAAATTGAATTGGAGCATCAAAAATGCACCCGCGAATGGGGATAAAGCCAATGGATTGATTGGCACCTCACACTACGTTAATGGCAACCTATATATTTTAGGTTTAAAAGACAGTGATACCGATGAATACGATGGTCATGTCATCTTGCACGAATTGGGACACTATTTTGAAGATAAATTATCGCGATCAGATAGCATTGGTGGCAGTCACTCTAATGGCGATCGCCTTGATATGCGTGTCGCCTTTGGTGAAGGCTTCGGTAATGCTTGGTCAGGTATTATTAGCGACAATAGCTATTACCGCGACTCTTCAGGTAATCAGCAAGGCGTAGGTTTTTATACCAATGTTGAAGAAAATAATAATGCAAATGCTGGCTGGTATTCAGAAGGCTCTGTGCAAAGCATATTGTATGATATTTATGACTCTACAAATGAAGCAGGAGATGCTACCAATTTAGGTTTCCAACCCTTATATGATGTATTGATTGGTGCGCAGAAAAACACTCCCGCATTTGCCAGTATTTTCTCTTTTATTGAAGCGCTGAAAACCGAGAACCCTTCCTCTGAAGCTGCAATTAATACCTTACTAACAAACCAAAGCATCGTAAGTTCTACGATCGATTTATATGCTTCAACAGAAGATAATAATGCTGGAAATGCGGATCATGTCTTACCCGTATATACCTTATTAACAACTGATGGGGTAACCAGTGCCGAACGCTGCAGTATTGATACTTACTCTACCTATAACAAACTTTCGGTCGCACGTTTTTTCCGCTTTACTGCAAATAGTACTAACAACTATACCATCACAGCAGCGCCGTCAGGCGCCAACTCAGCAGCCAGTGATCCAGCCATGACGCTCTATAAAAAAGGAGAACAAATTAGGCATCAAGACCAACAATATGGAGGCTCTGCAGAAGTGATAAACGGTAATCTTGCCGCAGGTGATTATGTTATTGCCGTTTCTCATTATGACAATAGTCGTGATCAAGCCAATAAAGGCACAGCGTGCTTTACCCTAACGATTACGCAGAATTAATTTAAGGACGATACGATGAAATTATTATTAGTTACCATATTAGCTCTTCCTCTTTTAATCACAGCTTGTGGTTCTAAAGAAGAAACCCAAACTGAAATACACACGGAAATGCTAAGCGAAAAGAAGCTGAATAAAAAGCCGAATATAGAGTCGATCGAAGCCATGCAGTATCAAAGCCCAGGTAAACCCTCCGCGCCTATTTCGCTTGAATACAACCTCGTTAATAAACCCGTTTTAGGTCAGCCTTTAGCAGTTAACATAAAATTAACGGAAACCCGTGATGGCAAAGCAGTAAAAGCCAAACTTAAATATTCACCTGAGCTCATTGAAAACCAAGCGATTAATGAAATGGCGTTTGAGCCTTCACCAGCGAATGCGGATCAAACTGTGACGGTTACGCCAGTAGAGAATGGCATCTACTTTATCAACATCCAAGCCAGCACTGAGGTAGATGGCCAAATCATGTACAAATCTTTCTCCATTCCTATTGAAGTTGGAAATGTCGATTGGGCTAAACATACCAAGCCTGAGGGCAATTTGAGTAACAATTCTGAAGCAGGAAAAGTCATCTCCTTTCCAGCAGCTGAATACTAACCAGTTATAACAATAATGCCTGCCTCTCTAGGCGGGCATCCCCAACAGCACCACTTCCACCTAAACAGCCTGCATTATCTCTGCTAAAATGCCGTCAAATTTCTCTCTGAGTAGTAATCATGGCAACAGAATTTATCAAGAAACGTTTTATCGCAGGGGTCGTATGCCCTAAATGCGGCGAGATGGATAAGATCCGTATGTACCGCGATGAAAACGATGATGAGATTCGTGACTGCGTCGCCTGTGGTTTCACCGAAACCTATGCCCAACACAAAGAGACTCAAGCGAATGCCGAATATGAGGAAATCACCACGCGTGTAACACCCGTGGGCAAAGCATTGTATGACGAAGAAGAGCAACCGCTAAAAATTATGGACCCAGGTTTAAGCAGAAAAGATCATTAATGCATACGCTGAAAAGCGCTTGTTAATACCAAGCGCTTTTTTTATGACTAAACAAAACTCCATGCAGTAATCAAAAACCAAATCAGCAAGACCCCTGTCACAGCCCAGCGAAGCACTGAGATACCCTCGACACCTTCAAGTCCTTCAAAATTCTTAGCCAGATAATCTGGTTTCTTTAACTTCAACTTTAACGGCGTAACCGCTAAATACGATTCCAAGCCGCGGGTAAACCAAAGCCAATACAAGATAAATAACCGCATTCCCGCCATCACTAACCAAGCACTGAGCAAATAAGGGTCAGATAAATCATCAGCAAAAATATAGAAAGGGCTCTCATAGCCCGCCAATAGCTGAATGATGCCCAATAAAGCCGAAGGGATGCCAATCATTAATATCAGCGTGATAGAAACCTTATTCGCATCCAACTGTAGTAGCGGGTTATCAGCAATTAACGGCCGCGCACGCCGCTGCACAATCCAAGCATTCAAAATACCCAGAAAGATTACCCCAAACCAGAAGTGCTTTAATAAAATTGCACTGAGAATTGGCATCAGCAATGTCCTATGACTCGTTATTATTGTTTTAAGAAGCAAGAACAAACTACCGCGCTAGACAAAACTTATCTGTAAGCTTTCACGTTTTTTACATACCGACATTCATTCCAACAATACATACCATTGAATCAATTAAACAAAAATTGCAGGCACAAAAAAGCCCAGTCAAAACTGGGCTCTCTGATATCACTAATCAACGACTAATAATATTTACTTACGAATGCCTTCAACATAAAGATGAATCTCTACGTTTGCCGATGCTGGCCCAAGGTTATAAGTAATACCATAATCGGCTAGCTTCAAAGATGTTTTACCTTCGAAGCCTGCGCGGTAACCACCCCATGGATCTTTACCTTCGCCAATTTTCTGTACTGGGAAGCTGATGGTTTTCTTCACGCCGTGCAGCATAAAAGTACCGGTCACAACCGCGTTATTATCGTCTTTTACTTCAAAACCAGTGCTCTTGAAAGCGGCTTTAGGGTATTTCTTAACATCTAAGAAATCTGAACCTTTCAAGTGCTTATCACGCTCAGCGTGGTTTGAATCGATACTGGCCGTTTCGATTACGATTTCGATTTCAGATTTTTCCGGTGCAGCGGCATCGTAAGAAAAATCACCTTCAAACGTATTAAAGCGGCCCAATAACCAGCTGTAACCTAGGTGTTGAATTTTAAATTGAACAAACGCGTGAGCACCTTCAGTATCAATTTTATAATCAGCCGCTTGTGCTGAAACTGAAAACAAAGAACCTAGCGCAATCGCCGATGTGGTTACTGCGGTTAATAATAGTTTTTTCATAAATCCTCCTAAGGATAATTGATGGAGTTTACTGATTAGCCTTAGGGCGAATCATTTTCATTAAAGTGCCGTCTTTATTTATTAGCTGATGCTTAATCGCTGCCAAGGAATGCAAAGCCACCATTAGTATCAAGCTCCAAGCAATTGCCCAGTGAATGTCACCGGCAATATCTTCTTGGTTTTCAAAACTGATCGACATTGCCGGAATCTCGAATAATTCGAAAACCACAATACCGCGCCCATCAGCGGTCGAAATCAAATAGCCCGTCACCATCAGTGCGAGCATTAAAAAATATAAAAAAAGGTGTACAGCATGCGCCGCCTTTTTTTCTATGGCCGTACCGACCATCGCAGGGCTGGTATTGATCCAGCGCCAAACCACTCGGCCAATCCATAAAAATAACAGCACTAAGCCCAAGCTTTTATGCAGCTCTAGTGAACCTCGATACCATTCATCATAGTAGGTCAGTTCAACCATATATAAACCCAAGCCAAAGAGAAAAAAGATCCCAAAAGCCATGAGCCAATGTAAAGCGATTGCCATCCAGCCGTAACTGGTTTTACTGTTCTTTACCATGTTGATTCTCATTCTCATAAAGCGATCGCCTGTTTCGACATATAGAATCGCTAGAAATTCAATAAAACTACTCTACGCTGAAAGCACTTGTTGAAAAATAGACAAAAAAGGGAAACTATTGTGCATATATGAACAAATGAATTTTTAAAGGTAGCTCCATGTCGCAAGCCAGCTGGGATGATTTCCGTATTGCCTATCAAGTCGCCGAATCGGGCACCCTGACCAAAGCGGGCAAGGTGCTCAACATGAACCACGCCACCGTTCTTCGTCATATCAACCGCTTAGAAGAAGCATTAGATACCAAGCTGTTCATCCGCCACCAGCGCGGCTATCAGCTGACCGACGCCGGAGAGCTGGTAGTTAAAGAGCTACCCGATATTCATAAAAGCTTTAGCCGCTTAGAAAACCTCATGGCCAGTGCTGAAAAGAACATTAGCGGAAATTTGCGCATTACCACCTTGAGCGACTTCTCGCCGATACTTAACCCAGCGCTGAAAGCCTTCCGTCAGGCTTATCCCAAACTGCGTATACAAATCATCGCCACCGACGACATCATCCCTCTCGCCACAGGCGCCGCGCACGTTTCTTTGCGCGCCGGAGCCGAACCGAATGAACCCGACTTAATCGTTAAGAAATTAACCGCCCCTGATATCTTTTATTTTGCCGCCGACAGCTACATTCAAGAATACGGATTACCGAAGGATGAAAGTGAGTTCTCACACCATCTCTGGGCTTTACCCAGTGACGACAAAAGAAAAATTCCGTTTATAAAACAGGTACTTGACCACATTGATGAAGAACAAATCATCTACCAAAGTAACCACTTTCCTGATATCCACAGTGCAGTAATAGAGGGCATGGCCATCGGGCCAATTGGGGTTCATCATGCCAACAAACAAGATAATCTAACCCGGCTAGATATTGAAATGGATTTGAGTATTGAAGGCTTATGGTTTGTGTATCACAAAGATTTAAAGAACAGCGCTCGGATTCAAGCGCTGTATGAGTTCTTAGATAAAAGTTTAAACTAGCTCATTAGTTATTAAGCAAACTGGAGGTGGCCGTCCAGACCCATTTGCGTCGACATACAAGGCCAGCGCTGAGCGATTTGAATCAGGTTGTCGTTATCTTTCTTATCCATAAAGGCTAAGAATTGATCGTTACCTTCGTAGGCTTTTTCTTCACCGAAAATGCCTTTCGCTGCAACCATCACCACCTGCTCCAATTCATTGGCAAACGGTTCGCCAATAAGAGAATGCACAATCACATTCGACATAGTCATATCAAACGGAATCATCGGCTGGCCGACACGCATAATGTAGGTATCGTTTACTTCTTCAAACAGACGGTGCGCCAAAAAAGCTTCATCCATCAAGGCTGCTAAACCGGATTCTTTATCCAGTTCTTTCGGCGGCGCCATAAAGAAGCCTTCTACTACTTCTAAGATAGGGCTTACATAATTCAATAGGCCGGCTTCTACCGCACCCTGATGTAAGTCTTCTAACATCTGTGGTACTTGCTGAATGTACCGTACAACAAATTCGTATAAACGCTCTAAAGCTTCTACTTCGGGTAATTGGACAATTCGTTCGACGGTATCAAGGCGCTGCTGCAAAATCTGATGTAGCTGCCCAGTTTCTTGCTCTTGAGTGACAGATTTTTGAATCAATTGCTGTAACATTTCCGTGTTCATCATTTTGAATCTCCAACTACTTTAAAATAAGTAAGCTTTTTATTGTCGCTGATACCTTAAAAGGTGATCAGTAAATAATCAATGGCCTAATGCGGCATATTCTGTTCGCGGCTAGATGGATTTCTTATAAAAAGACCTGTTGTTATGTAAAAGAAAAAAGCTAACAAAAACAACAAGTTAGATACACTTTCTAACCGTTATGAAAAAAGTATAGTAAAGTTTGACGCGTCCGCTAGTTTTTTTCGGCAAATAATTGATGTTTGTTCAGAATTGTCAAAAATGCAGGCAACATAAAGATAGATCGTGCCAATAAAAACGCATAGAACGCACTCCATAATCCGTGGTTGCCCATGCCCTGTGTCAGAAACCAGACAGGCAAGAAGATGACGATGGCCGCCAATAACATGCTATTGCGCATTTGAGCACTGGCCTGCATACCAATAAAAATACCATCCAGCCAATAACTGCTGCAGCCAATTAACGGCAACCAGATTAACCAAGGGCTGAATTCAATCGCCATCGCTAAAACATCGGCTTGATCGGTTAACAAACCTAATAGATTGTCACCCTGCCACGCGAAGCCTAATACCATAATAAGAGCGATGATCAGCGCATTGGTTCCCGTCAGCCAGATGCTTTGATTAAGCTGTGAGTAATTTTTTGCCCCTAAACTTTGCCCCACCAGCGTTTCTGCTGCATGAGCAAAGCCATCTAGGGCATTAGAGATCAATAGCAATAAGGTGAGCATGATGGCATTCACCGCTAATACCAAATCCCCCTGCTGCGCGCCTTGGGCGGTGAAGAAGATAAAGACACTGAGCAAGCATAAGGTCCGAACAAATAGCTGATGATTAATATTGATGAAAGGTTTCAGCTGCAACCAGCTCAGCCGCACCCATTGCATCTGCTCTGGGCGGTATTCTTTCTTTAACGTTCGCCATGCCCAATACAAGCCTGCGCTGGCGGCAAAATAGTCCGCGCACAAAGTCGCCCATGCCACACCGTCACTATGCAGACCATAGCCATATACCAGCACCACATCTAATAGCGCGTTAATGCTATTACTGGCGATGAGTAGAAATAGCGGCACCTTGGTTTCGCCACGGCCAATAAACCAACCAATCAACACATACTGCACCAATACTGCCGGTGTGGCATACAGTCGAATACTGGCATACTCCACCGCTAAAGCCTGAATGACCTCACTGCCACCCATCATCGCGATAATGTATTCAATGGTAAGCAGGGCAAAGATCAGCAAAGGAAGGCTAATTAATAACGCCAGTAGCAAAGCATTATGCAGAATCCGAATACTGCTATTAATTTGCTGAACACCCTGATGAGTACCCTGTTGAGTTCGTTGCGCCTCACCAATCGCATGGGCGCTCAACGCCGTGGTGCCCATGCGCAGAAATCCAAAGCTCCACAATAATAACGTCACCACCTGGCTGCCCAGCGCTACCGCGGCCAAATAGCTCACTTCACTCAAATGCCCCAATACTGCCGTATCCACCAGCCCCAATAAAGGCACCGTGATATTGCTCAGCATGATCGGCCAGGCGAGTTGAAGAATACGTTTTTGTAGTTGCAGCATGATAGAGACAGATTCGGTATGATGGGCGCATTAAGAGTTCATTTTATTGGGGATCGCTATGTCGGCGCCAGAGAAAACTTCGCCTACCGCAAATAAAGCATTTATGCCGCTCTTGGCCATCATGAGTCTGGTATTAGGCTTGGCTTCATTTATGGGCTGGCAGTCTCTTACTTCAACAGAGTCCGGCAACGATTCATCGTCTCTTCAGACCTTGCTGCAAGAACAAGGGGCCTTTGCATTCCCACAACCCATTAATATCACCGACGTGCCTTTCATCAATGAAGAAGGCCAAACTGTGGGCAAAGCAGACAACATCGGTAAATGGTCCTTTCTATTTTTCGGCTATACCTTTTGCCCCGACGTTTGCCCAACTACCTTATCGGTCATGCAACAAATGTGGGTTAAATTAAGCCCCGAAATGCAGGCACAGACTCAAGTGGTTTTAGTGAGTGTGGATACCGAACGCGATACTCCAGAGCAATTAAAAACCTACATGGATTACTTCGACCCCAGCTTCACGTCCTTCACCGGCAAGCCCGCGTCTTTACGTAGCTTTGCCGCCCAGCTCAATGCGGTATATGCCAAGGTAGAGCGTCAAAATGAAAAAGGTGAAGTCGACCCAGAGTTGGGCTACTTAATGGATCATAGCGCGAACATCGCCATACTCGACCCGAATGGTAATTATTATGGGTTTATCAAACCACCGTTTACGCCGAAGAAGATGTTGGCGTTGGTGACGGCGATCGAGAAATCAAATTAGTAGTGATAACGACAAGAAATTATCGTTAGGTGTGTATCATTAACGGCATAAACCAATCGGTTGGTATCGTCGATTCTGCGTGACCAAAAACCCGCTAGATTCTCTTTCAATGGTTCAGGCTTACCAATCCCTTCAAAGGGCGAACGCTGAGTATCAGTGATTAGCTTATTAATGCGTTTGAGCGTTTTCTTATCTTGGCCTTGCCAATACACATAGTCACTCCACGCTTCATCGGTCCAAGCGAGGATTCGACTCATTCGAGTAAACCTTTTTCAGTCGTTTGCCCGGCATTGTATTGAGCGATGGACTTGTTGAGGTGCTCTGCATTCGCAGGAGAACGAGTTAAATGAATCGTTTCCATTAAGCTATTGTAATAGTCCATCGACATTACAACCGCATCTTCAGCATCACGGCGGGTGATCACCGTGCAGTCAGCATCATTAACCACGCCATCAAGAACAGATTTAAGGCCATTTCGGGCTTCAGTAAAAGAAACTATACGCATAGCGGCCTCTATATTTAGTTGTACATAATATAGACAAGTTTAACGTAGAAAACCAACATGTACAATATATTGCACATATAGTTATATTAAGAATAAATGAGCGCAACTATTCCGGCTAGAGCAGCGACAGCAACTGATCTGAGGAGAGGCCCCACGCAAGCGCTTGATCTTTCCTTTTAGCGGAACGAAGTAACTTGTAAGAAAAGTCATCTCCTTATAAGAAGATCCCAACGAACAGGGTCTATTCAAACTCATATCGTAATCGCCAATGTCGATACCAGACGCGCCCCTCAAAGTAGTTAAAAGCCGTAAAGGTTACTATGGGTTTGCCAAACCACCGTTTAATCCCAAAAAAATGTTACCGCCCGTGTCTACCATTGAAAATCAGTAGTCCTAATATCAGCGTTATTTCAAAGTTTATTCACAAGTTATATTTGTATTGGCAGGAACTCTATTGGGGCAATACTTAAGCATGATTATCTTTTAAAGTTCATAAGTGAAAATTCAAAGTATTCTTTTTAAATGTTATATAAAGCACCAATATTATCTATAAATATAACGAACTAGTTGATTAGTTATACAACATCAAGAGATATCAATATGCATAAACAGTTTAATAAAATTAAACAACTACTTTCCCTATCGATGATGGGGCTTATCTGTTTATTATTAATGGCATGCCAGACAGCCAAATCAACACAAGAATCCGCTCTTCAAATTAAAGCTGCTATAAATGAAAATGATTTAATTGCATTTAAATCATTTATTACGCTCCCCCTTTTTGTAAGCGATCAAAAATGGGAGAGTGCTTCTGACGGTATAGGTTTTATGTTAGGAGAAAGAAGCGATAAAAAAATATCGTCTGACCTTCAAATTAAACAATTAGTTGAGGCAATTCATATTATAGGGTCTTCAGCAATCACCGAAGACATTACATTCTCGTTATTCTCTCAAGAACTAACAAATTTGAATTCTCAATGGAAAGATCTTGAGCTTGTTTTATTCAAGCGAGGGGAAGGAGATGTAGAGCATGTTGTTTTATTAGGATTAGATAAAAACACAAGACTACTACGTTCAATATATATCAACTAACTGTTATTTAAGGAGAGATAGACAGTGACATCTTCATTTGACCCGAAAGGGAAAACATTTGATCAACGGCTAAAGGCATTTCTAGCAGATGCTAAATCAACATATTTGTTAACTATTGGGCAAGATAACGGGAGAACAATAGCTTGGCAGCAAAAACATCATGTTGCTCATATGTTTCTTTATAATTCCTACAAAAGTACGAAACCGAGCAAAGTTTCTACAGGTAAACGTACGATATCTTGGGAACATTTTTCAAGCCCAACGACTGTTTGGAACACAATTAAAGCTAGCGACTTTCTACGCACAAAAGCAAATGCAGCACCGATTAAACAAGGATCTAAATGGAAAGTTGGATTTGAACCAGACCAAGCCGCAACAGAAAAACAAGCAAAATTCTTACAAACTTCGGCTGGAATTGGAAACAACGGTAAAGCAATGGTTTCTTCCGGTTTGAAGCCCTGCGGTGAGCCTTGCAAATGTGGCGCTGGACGTTCAAAGCATCTAGACGGGGTCGCCGCAGACTTAAATAGCGGACATCTAACCCAGCTAAAAACTAAATTGACGGTCGCCAAAGCCGGAACATTAGATGAATATCTAAAGAAATTTGGTTTACACCGCCCCTTACTAAACCACCCTTCTAGCCCAGAGAAATGGCATGTAGAGGCAACTACCTAAGTCTGATATTTGAAACCCCGACAATGCTATAAGTTATGTATTAAGTAAATTCAAGTAATATTTAATCTGTACGCACACACTTCTAGCATTATATCGGGGCTATTTTTCCCAAGACCTTATGAATTGTAACTAAGAAGGCTCAAATAATTCCCACAGCTCCTCACTAGTTAATGCGCCACGCAAACGCTTAATCTTACCCACTAACGGAAAGAAGTAACTCCTAGGCAAATCACCATACCAGCGAGGGTCAATGTCATAGCGCAGCTTTTCTTCATCGCCATTAGCAAAGCCCCAGTTATCTAGGCCTGCTAAATCAAACTGCTGAAGAATCTTCTTCACCCTCATCTTTTCTTCAACCGCATCGGTATTAATTAGGGTTAATTGATAGTCAGGGAATTGCTGGTGCAGCTCGGATATTTTTTCGAGCTCGGTAATACAAGGCGGGCAATCAAACGACCACAGGATTACAAGGTGATCTTGTTGATTTTTATCAGTAACGATCTGCTCAAAGCTGCCAAGTTCAAATGCTTTTAGGCTAACTGAAGCGCTAGCAGGCGAGTTAGCTTGAGCAGCAGCGGCCATTAATAAACAAAGGCTAATAAGCCAATAAGATAGTCGCTTCATTTTGAACCTGTCACTAGTGATGCTGGAGATAGCGGAAGAAAGCGATAGCCTTCATCCTGAGTATGCCAGCTCAAATATACAGCCTTCGAGCTCTTAACCAATAACGGGTGGTCAGAAGATCCTGCTGTGGTGCTAACCACTGTATTCTGACTCCAGCTAGCACCCGCGTCTTGCGATACCTTCATTAAAATATCGGTTTTCTTACCATCGAATTCTTTCCACACTAAAAACACAACCTGCTTAAGAGTCATCACATAAGGATGCGCAGACTGCTTATCCGCTTGGCCAAATCCCATCGGGTTATAATCATTTGAACTGTTTCCATAAAACAGTACGTGATCGCCATCCTGCTCTTCATTAGAGGAGTCATTAAACCAAGTCGAATGAACAACATCATTACCATCCACATCCACCGCAGGGCCATGATGAGGGCAGCCATTAATTTTCCATTGCTCGTTGCTTAGGCGGATTTTCTTCGCAGGTTTCAATTCAGAATCAAAGGTGATTAAGCTATGGTCGCGAATCTGGTTCTTCGCATCGCCATAAATATCACGCCAAGCAATCACGGGTAGATTATTGTTATCTAACGCCATGGCAATACGACAACACACACAGGAGTTATCCGACAAGTTCATGTTTTTGCTGAACGTCTTACCTTGGTCAGCGGAGTAGCTGTAATACAAAGCACCACCAATATATTCCTGCCCCTTATCTTTTGCCGCTTGCTGGTCGCGTTTATCCAACCAACTAATAAACACCTTACCGTCATCACTCACCACCATGGAATCAAAACGGTGGCTGATTTCTTGTCGATCGTCATTCACAGTAATCGGCTGGCTAAAGGTTTCGCCACCATCAAGGGAGCGGCTAAAGCGAATATTGCCGGTATATTTTTTCTCTAACGACTGGGTCCACGAGAGATAAATATTGCCAGCGCTATCCAATTGAATCTTGGCGCGGTTTTCAGCGCGGGCGGCAATTTTTTCAGGCACTCGGTTCACACTCAATGGTTGAGAATAGGTCTTCCCATGATCCACCGAGTGCTGCACATAAACATGGCCACCAAAGACCCAAGCTAACCAAAGTTTACCGTCAGGGCCAAAGCTCGCCGACGGTGCCTTGGCACACTTAAGTGAGGCAATGGTGCAAGTCGTTCCATTCTTACCTTTTCCAGCAGAAGAGCTTCCATGCTGCATCGAGTTACTACTGAAACTCAATAAAGCGATGAACAGAAATGAAACTAACTTGATCATAAACAATTTCCTAATTCCAAGATAAAGATTCATTGTTGGGTGTTTGTGTAGCAAATATGCGAGGCAGGGATTGCCGAACCTAAGGCTACAGGGAGCGCTAGCGCTATGAATACCTGCAATAGCTGGTATTTACGCCGTTTTGCGGAATAAATACCCAACCATGTATCTGTCTCAACTAAAACGAATAACTAGCAGACACATACGCCGTACGTGGCATACCGGGAGCATACTCAAACTTCTCTGGTTTACCAAAGGCCGCAGTTTTATAGCTAGCATTGGTCGCATAGGTTTTATCTTCTAAATTCATAATACGCGCACTCATCTTAAACGCTGGCGTCACTGGAAAGTTAAAACGAAGATTCAACAACTGATGGCCTTTATAGGTTTCAGTATTCGCTTGATCCATCCAGTATTGCCCTAGGTGAGAAAACTCTAGCTCCACCTTACCGCCGTTCAACTGGCTAGGGTGATAAGCCACCGCTACGTTACCCATATCTCTTGGGGCCGCAACGATTTCATTATCACTGTAATCCGTATTTGCATCTGGCTGCCAATCTTCATAAGTAAACTCAGTGTAGGCATACGATACCGCAAGATCGACATCCGCATGCAACGGCGCGGTTAAACCCGTTTCAATACCTTGGTGCAACGTCTTACCCGCATTCATCGTTTCTCTGCTGCCGTCTTCAACATGCTTGAAGGTTAAAATATCATCTTCCTTCACCATGTAATAAACCGAGATCTCATAGTTCACCTTAGAGTCATCTATTCCATCGAGAGTACCCCTAAGACCAATCTCATAGTTATCCACCTTCACTGGCTCAAGCTCAACCGTATTGGTCGACTTCCCTTGACGGAATAACTGCCCCTGCGCTGGCACTCTAAACGCATGGCGATACGATGCAAACGTATTCAACTGTTCGCTAATCGCATAGGTTAAACCTAACTTAGGGCTTAAGTGCTGATACTCAACATCGGTATCTTCAGGTCGTCTATGATTACCCGTATCGATATCCGTTAAATTATTTTCATAGTCATAACGCATGTGGTCAAAACGTAAACCCGCGTTCACGCGTAACTTATCGGTCGGCGAGGTTTCAACATGGGCATAAGGCGAGACCGACGAAAAGGTCACGTCGTAGTCATACAGCTTTTCTTCAACCGTATAATCAACGTAATAATTGCCTTCTTGGGTGGGGTCAATTCTATTTTGATCCATCGAGCCCGGGCTGTAATCCACATCGGTGCCCACAATTAAACGTGTACGCATTGGGGCAAAGTCTTGACGATACTTCATCATCACACCCGCCGACTTGTTTTCTGTTTTATAGGTATTCGGATCGTAGCTCAACGACCAGTTCGGCAATAACTCCATGCTGTTATAGCGGAAGTAAGGGGTAATACTGTAAAGACTCGCACCCACTTCTTTTTCGAACGCACTGGATAAACGCAGCGACTCCACTTTACGCATCGAGATCGGCGTGTAGTTACGGGTAGGATTGTTTTTATAATCGTCTTCTAATAAACGCGAAGAACCCGCGGTTTGCTGATCAATATTCGAAACGTTCAAAACCGTTTTAACTTTCACGCCGTTATCTAAAAACGAATCCAAACGGAAATTAGCACTTTGACGATCGTACTCGGTAGAATCTCTCCAACCATCGGTATGGGTCAGGTTCACATCCGCACGAATACCATGATTCAAACTCGCCGTACCGCCACCCAATAACAAACGCTGCCAGCCAAAACTGCCCAGCTCTAAACTCACATCACCTTCCGTCTCTTCCGGTGCGGCCTTAGTACTCACGTTAATCACCGCCGCCATCGCATCACTGCCATGCAACGCACTGCCTGGGCCTTTACTGACTTCAATGCCCGCCGACTGAGGCACATTGATTTCATATAACGCGTTGTGATTAAAGAAACCCGTTGAGCGTGTTGGAATACCATCTTCTAAATACAAATACACAGCGTTGGTGCTGATGGGCTGACGAATCGCCGTCATGTGGCCTTCGCCACCGGTCACATTCACGTGCACACCCGGCATGCGATTTAATACTTCAGAAGGGTGGCCGGGTTGTAAAAAGTTAAGGTCTTCTTGGCTAATCTGACTGGTGCTCGCAGAGGTCTCAGACTTTAACGCGGCTTCGCGGGTATCGGTAATGGTAACCGGGGGAAGTTCAACTTCGTTATTCTTAACGGGCTCTGCAAGGGTAAAAGAAGGATAGAGAAGGGTGGCAATGGCTAACGCTAACGGCTGCTTATGGTTCATTTTCAACTCTGCTTTTTCAGGGACTGCGTGAAAGGAATTGCGCGCAGTCTATAGAGGCAGGTTGGGTTTGAGAATGTGACACATTGTCACACCAGTGACTTAGGTCATGATGTAGGGGGGGCGACCGATATATGTCGGTCATGAGTTTATAGGGGATACTAGGTGGAATACCCTATTTGCATGCCATAACATCCTTATTAATATTGATAATCCACGGTCCCTCTTTTTTAGTTATTTTTTCTATAGCACCCCGTTCAAGCACAATAGTGCATCCTCGCTCATTTTTAAGTGTGATCTGTTTTAACCCTTTGTCTAATTTATTTTCTTCCAGAGGACCTAGTTCATACTGCCATAAATTATTTTCACCAGGTTTCAATTCAAAAACTATATTATAGGGTGCATGCGGCTGATGCTCGAACTCACCCTGAAATATTATCGCCTCTTTCGTATTGTTTTCTATAGCGACCATATTAATTGAGCTGCAAGAGGTCGCGCTTAAAAACATAAGTAATAGAATTGTAGTTTTAATAAAAGAATGGATAGTTATTTTTTCCATTGAATTTTTGCTCCCCAGATAAGTCTCTTAATATCTATTTCGATGCGAAAGTTGGCGTAACATAATTTTTGAACTGACTGCCGTTCTTATAAGCGCGAAGCTAGTCATAACAATAGACTAGTGTGAGAATTTAATTCCCAAAAAATGTTCAACTCTTTGAACAATGTAATGATAGGTGGATGTTAGTTTTATTGTAATAAAGGGGATCTAATGTTGATGGTTCATTCATAAATAGAACCGTTGTGCTTGAGCCAGCCATCTTGATGCCGACCCGCAGGATCGTGATGAGTCCAATGTATTACACCACCTTTGCTATTCCAATCGTATTCGCCATTAAACTCAACGACATCACCTCTGCGTAGAGAGATTATTTTGGGAGCAAGGTCTATATTGTGTGCGACTAATACTGTTTGGCTATTGGAAAGCTTTAGAATGAAACGTTGATGGCGAGAGTCTTTATTGTCATCAGGAAGCAATTTAACAACAATCCCGCTATTGCTTACCTGCAAATCGTTCGTTTGGGTTGCGTAGGCTGAAGAAATTTTATTTACATCGTCAGCATTAATATTCATGCTCGCGAAAAGAATGAAAATTGTTAGAAATAAATACTTCATTTCTGGGCCCTAATTTTTCTTAATAATCGGTTCAAAGAAAATTTGCAGACAGGCGGTTATTAACCTATTCATAGCGACGAGGCCAAAAACTTCGCTGTGTACGCGCCAGTTTTTGCTATACGTTTTACAACCCCAAATAGGGCGTAGTTGCTACCTGCTAATTCTTTTCCTGAGTCTCTATGCTGCTGTTCTTCTAATTGTATCGCCCTTATTTTAGTGCAAATAGCGATATCACTTTCAAGTTTAATAAGCGCCATCTCGAATTCTTCATTTACTATTTTTTCTATCGTATAAGTACTCGTACCAATCGCCTTAAGCCCAAGTAGTCCTACGATAACACCATAAAAAAGGCCACCTATAAAAAACAATTGGTGCGCAAAACAAAATCGGGCATCTCGCTCTTTTAGTAAGTCTCTAAAAATAGACGCATGGTCCTTCTCATGAAACCGCATATTATCTAAATCGGATAGGTTAGCCCTGAAGAAATAGCGTGCAACGCATTTATGCCCTCTATAAACCCCAACAGCGCCTAATTCACATGCATGCATTATTCTTAATTCTTTTTCAATGCTCATTAGCTATCTTCTGCTCGCAGTAGCCCTTGATAGGAAACCAAAGAACCAATAATTGGAAATAAAAATTCAACATGAAAACGATACTTACCGTTTTCAATAATTTTATACGCATTAGTTTTTGGAATTAACCAGCGCGGGATCGGCAAACCTAGGAAATTAACTTTTAGACACCGCCAATACCATCCACCTTTATTAATATCTACAGTCAATCTCATTGATAGAGGCCCTGTTGTTTCAATCCAATAACCTTGTTCAATATACCCTACAGGTTTGAATAATGACTTAACCAATGCCTGATCATCAAAACAACGGTCCCAATGCAAGCCGTCATTATCATGCGAGATACTCACTACCAATTTATGGGTGCCTTCATTAGGCAAGTTCATCTTCTTTGCGAGCCTAGCGCCAATAAATCCAGCAAGCCCTTTCCCGTATTGAATTTGAACATCTCCAGCAAGCTTGCCACCATCTATGTGCAACTTCTGAAGTAGTGGATGAAGATGACTAAACTTATCTCCGAACCAATTTTTGACTAATTCATTTGGCATAATAATTACGTAGGGTTAACGCCGCGCTCTGCGGCAATTTTGGAGCGAAGCGGAAAAATTGTCCGACAGCAGCGCCTTGTTATGTGATTGTAGGCAATGCATTAAATAGGTTCCCAAAGTTATAGCGCCATTGAAGAGCGAAACTTAGACCTATCTTTCCGTCCAGCGGACTCCTTAAGAATCTTTGCCACTCATTATCATTAGGTAATCGTGCAAAGTCTTTATGATTATCGATCACCCAATCACTACAAGCATTAATAATGGCTGATACCTTGGTGTTTGATTCTTTTATAGCCTCAATCATTTTAAATTCGTCAATAGATATTGGCTCAATGCCTTTCTTAATATCCGCCCTTACTTTCTTATTAAAATGAGATTCTAATTCGCAAATTTTTTCATCAATTGCGACGTCACCATTGTAAAGAATATCAACTAAATTGAGCAGGGCTTTAGCTCGCCAATCTTGCTGATTAAGGTGGCAAAGAAATTGAACCATCTTCTTGCACAGAGCTTGATTTTCATCAAATAGACGCTGTCTATTTTTCAGTGCAATAGCACCAAGATTCCTGTCTGATATTTCACTGCCAGACATATAGGCAGCTTTAATTATTTGTATTCGTACTGGCGGAGGATTCTTTTTTGCAGTCTGATAATCTGTAAGAAGGATAATAGCGTCACTCTCATTACCCAGAAGACGCTCATAAGCTGAAAAAAATGGTTCACTTGTGCAGAAGTTTTCAGATGGTGATTTAACGCCAAGGTCAAGCAAAGGTATATCTACGCCTTTTGCTGGATTGACTTCAAGATGTGGAATATCAAACTCGGCCAAGGTGTGTTTCTCTAAAACACCAAGGAGAGTCATTTCGATAACACTCCCTATTGTTTTCCCGTCAAGATTCGGCATTGATTGCCCGGTGTTAAGAAGTTCGTACCAATGTGGAAGTTTTCCACCACGCCCCTCTCTTTCTAAGATATCCTTAATTTCACTAACATTTTCACCACGCAAATATTCATTTAACTTTTCTACAATTTCTGGAAGGCTATCTTTTACCTTCAATCTTAATTCCTGACTTGAAGTCATAAAAGTTCCTGCTGTGTTGTTGAAGTCTCTAAATCTATATATTTCCCGTTAATAGCTCTGTCTATAACCCACTTCACTAACTGAGGAGGTACGGCGTTGCCAAATAACGGATATTGATCGTAACGTGTTGCTGACTGGCAATGTTCGTCAGGAAAACCTTGAATTCTTGCATACTCTATATTTGTAAGCCTTCTAAACTCCTTGCCTACTTTATAGCGCTCATAGTGTCGACTCGTGGTACAAGTTAATGTGGGTGCTACACCAGCGGTACCAAAAATTGAGTAGCCCATGCGAGCACCGCCTTTTTGGTTATAAAGGATTTCAACACCATTAAAAAATCGGTTTACTTCATCGCTATTCTTTATTCTTTCTATTGTATCTTCAGTAAAGAAAAACTTTTCATCTGGTTTTTTTTCTAAAATGGATTTAAGTTTTACATCTGAAAGTTTTTCTGAAAAACCTTCAATTTTTGCATGGCAAAACTTTCCATTCAATGCCATGCCCCATTTAGAAAATGTCGAGGTATGATTTTCAATTTCTTTCCATCTATCAAAGTGTGCAATATTAGAAAGTTGTTTGTCAGTTAATTCAGAAAGGTCTTCTTCTGTACAAAGGTATGATCGAGGAGAATGCTCAAGATGGCCAATAATTACAATACGTTCTCGGTTTTGTGGTAAGCCAAAATTTATTGCATTTAATAGTCTCCACTCAACTAGATAACCAAGACTAGATAAAGCATCAAGAATTGTTGCAAAATGAGCGCCTTTATCCATTGATAGAAGCCTTTTGACATTCTCAAGAACAAAGTACTTTGGCTTGTTTTTGCTTAAAATATATACTATTTTCTCGAATAACGTTCCTCTAGAATCTTCAAGACCAAGTTTTTTACCTGCACTTGAAAATGGCTGGCATGGGAAGCCACCAGTCAGGAGGTCGTGCTTAGGGATTTGATCGATATAACCTTCTACATCACCCTCAGCGTGTTCTTTGGAACCAAAATTACTTCGATAAACTTTTGAAGCCTTTGAGTCAATATCATTAGCCCATACAGTTTTTATACCCAATTCATCACATGCAATTCTAAATCCACCAATTCCCGCGAATAGCTCAACAGCTTTCATTAATTATCTCAACTCATTAAATTTAGTGATTTTACCTGCTGATCTGTATCAGTGCGAGTTTTTCATATAACGCTTAATAATAAAGGGCGCGCAGCTTTTTGCGCGTCCAAGCCCACGTCTTTTTTGTGGGCTGTCTTTGATTGAATTGTTATACATTTCAGTTCCCATCAAAGGAAACAGATATTCCATTGTACATATGAGTTTCATCATACATATACATTTTTCCAAAAAGTTTACTACTTCCCGAAGTCTTCCAGCCGCCAAGAACAAACTTAAATCGACCAGATTCTTTACGGTGACAATTTACAATCAATATATCATCAACAACTAACGTATCCTCACCTTTAAAGGAGCACTCTTGGAGCGAGTTAGGTTCAAACTTTCTAGTTACATGACCTGAAAAATCTGTATTTATTTCTAAAATAATTTCTGATCGAGTGTACTGGTTAAGTTCTTGAAGCCAATTACCAATAAAATCTGGTTTTTGGAGCGTTTCAGACGCAACAGAAACGGAAGTAATGATCAATGGTAGTAATAAAAAGGATATCCGTTTCATAATAGGGCTAAGATTCCAATGAGTGTATAACAGCGTGCTATACGAACCAATGCCGCATAAGTACTTATAAATGGGAAAGGCGAACGAGAGGAAAATTCCTTTGAAATCATACTGCTATCCCTATTATTGATATTCCGAACACTATATTGAGTGTTCGCTTTTGTCAATTTACTATCACCAAAGCTTCACGGTTCGCATAACAAATGACTTTTACAATCAACGATTTTTTCTTTTGTTTTTCAAGAGTTTACAAAGTCGTTCATTTTACTGTTATACGAACACGTACTTCGAGAATTCTCCGAGTAGCAGAGCCAGCTACTTCCTAACCGAATGATAAACCTGACTCACCACAAACAAACTCGCCGCAGAAACCACAATCGTCGGCCCAGTAGGCGTATCCCAAATAAACGAAAATGCCATACCCGCACAAACAGAAATCATGCCGATTAAACTCGCGAGCATCGCCATTTGCTCAGGACTTTTTGCCAATGGCCTTGCCGCCGCGGCAGGAATAATTAGCAACGCACTAATCAATAATACGCCAACAATCTTCATCGAAATCGCAACGACTAACGCAAGCAATAAAACCAACATGGCTTTTAACCATTTCACTGGGTAGCCATCTATCGCGGCAAGTTCTTCACTCACGGTAGAGGCTAATAAACCGCGCCATTGCCAGATCAATAAGCCAATCACTAACGAGCCACCGGCAAAGATCCACAATAAATCGTTTTGGTTTACCGCTAATAAGTCACCAAATAAATACGCCATTAAATCGATGCGCACGTTATCAAAAAAGCTCAACACCACCAGCCCGATGGCTAATGACGATTGCGATAAAATACCTAACAAGGTATCGGAGGCAATGCCTGTGTATTTGTCGAGCTGCAATAATATGAGTGCTAATACCGAGCAGGAAAATATCAATGCGAGGGTTAAATTAAGATCCAGCAATATGCCTAAGGTAATGCCTAATAACGCACCGTGGGCTAAGGTATCGCCAAAGAAGGCTAACCGACGCCAAACCACTAAACTGCCTAATGGCCCTGCGGTTGCTGCAACGCCTAAGCCGGCGAATAAGGGTAATAACCACCAACTAATCATGTTTGTGTTCTCCACTTTTTTCTACATGCGTGCATTCGTCACTGCCTTCAATATGGCCATCGGCACAATGTGTGTGGTCGTGGTGGTGGGTATAGTGTGCTAGCTCGGGGGCGAGTTCATTATTCAATACGGGGGCAAGATGATGATTGCCGAAGAGCGAATTGTATTCTTCACTCACGCTCACTTGGTCGGGGTGGCCTGAACAGCAAACGTGACCGTTTAAACAAATCACGCGATCGGTTTGTGCCATCACTAAGTGCAAGTCGTGTGAGACTAAAACAATGCCGCAGCCGAGTTCGTTGCGCAGTTCGGGTAATAGTTGGTACAGCTCGCGCTGACCTTGAATATCCACCCCTTGTACGGGTTCGTCTAATACTAATAAATGCGGTTCGATTAATAAGGCACGGGCTAATAAAACGCGCTGCCATTCACCACCGGATAAACGCTGCACGGGTTGTTCGGCGAGTGAGGTAATGGAGAGGCGTTCGAGCCATTCTTGCACGCGTTCTTTGCGCGCCCCCGGTGCCAGCATGAGGAAGCCCGATACCGATAACGGTAGGCGATCGTCGATGCGTAGTTTCTGTGGCATATAGCCAATGCGTAAACCTTTGCGGCGGGTGACCTTGCCAGAGTCAGCGGTATTTAAACCCAGCAAGATGCGCAGCAGGCTGGATTTACCACAGCCGTTGGGGCCGATGAGGGTGACGATTTCGTTTTCGCTGATCGCTAGGTCGATGTTCTGTAATACATGGCGATCACCCCAAGTTTGGTTGATGCCTTGGGCCTGAATCAATACCTCGGCATCGGTTTTTACCACCGCTAGATCGGGGTTCATTCGCTTGCTACCTTCTCGGCACACTCTTTAGCACATTGGGGGCAAGTGCCAACGACTTCGGTGATTTGGGTTTCTACTTCGAAGCCTTGAGTTTTAGCGGCTTCGGAAAGCGCGCTGAACCAAGGGTCTACATCCATTTCGTGGGCCTTGTCGCATACCTTGCAGATAAGAAAGCAGCTTTGGTGTTCGTGCCCTGGGTGTGAGCAACCGATGAAGGCGTTTAGCGAGGCTAGGCGATGGACTAGGCCTAGGTCGAGTAAGAAATCGAGGGCGCGATAAACCGTTGGTGGTGCTGAGTTAAAGCCGTCTGCGGCTAAGGCCGGTAATAGATCATAAGCCCCCATGGGTTTGTGGCTCTGCCATACCAGTTCTAATACGCGTTTGCGGATGGGTGTTAAGCGTACCCCTTGTTCAGCACATAATTGGGCCGCTTGTTGCAGCGCCGTGCTAATGCAGCCTTGGTGATCATGGGGGTGGTAAGCAGAGGCTGACATGGGAGTTCACTCTTAGGGGTATAAAAGGTTATAATATTACAATTTACCATCGACTGCATAGTTTCACCTGCAAGCCTCTACCCGTTATAAAGCGCTATTTATGAAAAAACTGATTTCGTTCGTACTCCTTTGCCCAGCATTATTAGCGGCTAGCCTTTATTCTAGCGCTGCCGACGCCCGCATTTTGGTATCGAACAAACCGTTGGCGTTAATCGCAGCGGCCACGTATCCCGCTGAGCAAATCGATATTTTGGTGCCCGATGGCATGTCGCCGCACGATTACAGCTTGCGCCCTTCGGATATTGGCAAGATTCGCCAAGCCTCTAAGGTATTGTGGGCGGGTGATCACATGGAGCCGTTCTTGGCTAAATTTGCTAAGCAGGCGAGCAATAAGGATTTGTGGTTAAACGCGACGCATTTGATGGAAGACATGGGTTTGTATGGCAGCGATCCGCACGTGTGGTTATCCCCAGAGTTGGCGATTGAGATCAGCAAGCGTATTGCTAACTGGAATACGGTTGATACTGTACAAGCGAAAAAAGATCACCGAGCTTTTGCCCGTGAGTTAACGGCATTAGTGGCGACGAGTAAGGCCCAGTTGGCACCACTGAAGCAGCATGGGTTCTTTGTTTTTCACCAAGCGTATGATTATTGGTTTCAGGCCATTGATATTAAACAACTTGGGGCCTTCTCTTTATCCCCAGAACGTAAGCCCGGTGTGCGCCATGTGCAAAACATGCGTAACCAGTTGCAGAATAAAGAAGTGACCTGCGTTTTATCAGAGCCTCAATTCAGCCCTGCGTTGATCAATACGGTGGTGAATGGTTTGCCGATTCAGCAAGGCGAGTTAGACCCATTAGCGGGTGCGAGTGTATTAACCAAAACGGCGTATATCGATTGGTTAAGTGATATGACAAATACCTTAGTTAAGTGTCTAAAGTGACACTTTTAACCCGTTTAAAAGGTGAACAATAGGTCATCAATTAAGTATCTTGAAGATTTAATATTTCCCGCGCATAGTAGATAAAAGCACAATAAAGGATTGTCTTGTGATGTCTACAGCAGAAGAACTATTGCAAACCTTGCGGCAACAGCAGGCTGCAAATCATGGGCTTAATGAGGAAGCAGATTCTCTGCTTAATCGCTATCAGCGGGTGCGCCAGCAGTCGTTAAAACTTTGCCATGAGCTTGAGATCGAAGATTTTGAACTGCAAGCCGAGGCATTCGTTAGCCCTACCAAGTGGCATCTAGCCCATACCAGCTGGTTCTTCGAAACCTTTATTCTTAAAAACACCCCCGACTATCAAGCCTTTCACCCTCAATTCGAATATCTGTTTAACTCTTATTACAACGCGGTTGGCCAACAGTACCCTAGAGATAAGCGTGGCTTGATGTCGCGGCCGACGGTGCAAGAGGTGAAAGCCTATCGCCAGTATGTCGATCAACGGATGAGTAATCTCATCAGCCAAGCGGATACACTCGATGCCGCCCAAACTGAGCTGCTGATTCTCGGTTTAAACCACGAGCAACAGCATCAAGAGTTGATGCTAACGGACTTAAAATACAATCTCTCTTTTAACCCTTTGTACCCCATTTACGCCAACGCTAAATTCCCTTTTGGCCAAGCACCTGATAGCCAACAAGATTCAACCATAGAGCCGATTCATTTTATTGAGTTTGGTGGCGGTATTTATAACTTTGGCCATAAAGGTAATGGCTTTAGTTTTGATAATGAAACCCCGCGCCACCAGAACATGTTGCAGGATTTTCGCTTGGCGAATCGCCTGATTACCAATGCTGAGTATTGCCAGTTTATTGATGCCGGAGGTTATCAAGACCCTCAATATTGGTTAGCTGATGGCTGGGCTTGGGTTCAGCAAAATGCTATTACGGGCCCGCTGTATTGGCAGCTGGAAAGTGAGGGCTCAAATAAAGCAGATCAGACTAACCCACAACGTTACGAGTTTCGTTTAACAGGTTATGGCCAATTACACCCACAGCAACCGGTAACCCATGTCAGTTTTTATGAAGCCGATGCGTATGCTCGCTGGGCAGGGAAGCGTTTGCCAACGGAATACGAGTGGGAAGTTGCGAGCAAGAAGCGCGAGATTAAAGGGACGTTTGTTGAGTCACAAAGTTTTCATCCTTTGCAGCTAGCCTCGACACAAACAGAACCTAGAGAGCCTTATCCGGATGATGGTATGAGGCAGTTATTTGGGGATTGCTGGCAGTGGACTAAGAGTACTTATTCTCCTTACCCAGGTTTTAAAACCCCAGACGGCGCTGTTGGCGAATATAACGGCAAGTTCATGTGTAACCAGATGGTTTTACGTGGCGGCTCTTGTGCAACGCCGAAAGATCATATCCGAACGACCTATAGAAACTTTTTCTATCCTCAAGATAGATGGCAGTTTACCGGTATTCGGTTAGCGGAAGATGTATAACTTTTTATAATTAATACCTAGGGAATTGGCGTTAATGAATAGTGAGCAGAATCAGCAGGCGAATAGCCAAGCAACGAATAATAAAGCAGATCAGTACCCACGCAGGGGCTTAAAATTTTTCGATGACCAGCCGGTTGCGGAAGATATTTTAACCGAGGTGATCGCGGGCCTGAGTCAGCCGCAAAAAGTATTACCGGCAAAGTACTTTTATGATGAGCAAGGTTCTAAGCTGTTTGAGGCGATTACTCAGCTGCCGGAATATTATCCAACGCGGGTAGAAATTAATTTATTACGCGAGCATCGTGAAACCATTGCGCAGTTGGTTAAAGAGGATGTTTGGCTTTTAGAATACGGCAGTGGCGCGAGTTTAAAGATTCGCTTATTACTGCAAGCGATTAAACCAAACTGTTATGTGCCGATGGATATTTCTAAGGATTTCTTATTAGCGTCGGCTGAAAGTTTGATGGAAGATTATCCTTGGCTGAACGTTTACGCCGCTTGTGTGGATTATTCTCAGCCGGTACGTTTGCCCGCCGATATGATTACCAGCGCGCAGAAGCTGGGGTTCTTTCCGGGTTCAAGCATTGGTAATTTTTCGCCCCATGAAGCACAGATTTTTCTACAGGGGGTTCGCCAAACCTTAGGCAAAGATGGGGCAATGTTAATTGGCATTGATCTGCAAAAAGATAAGCGCGTTTTAGAGGCGGCATATAACGATTGCCAAGGTGTGACCGCGGCGTTCAACTTTAATATCTTACAGCACATCAATGGGGTGCTAGGCACTCAGTTCAATATTGAACACTTTGAGCATAAAGCGATTTATAGCGAAGAGAAGGGCCGCATAGAAATGCACTTGATCAGTACTATGGATCAGATTGTTCATATATCCGATGCGAATAACCCAGACAGTGAATCAGCACAAGTTGTATTCAAAACCGGCGAGACGATTCATACGGAAAACTCTTATAAATATTCTAAACAAGGTTTTGCTCAGTTAGTAGAAGGCGCAGGCTTTGAGGTGCGAGAGTGCTGGACTGACGATAAAGAGTATTTTGCTATGTTTTATTTGCACTGTTGTTGATTTGTTTTCTTCAACACGCCGTGGCGCTGAGGTTTTTCTCGCCAATACGCTTTTGATCGATATTAGGTATGTCGTTAGGCGGCACGTCGTGGATACGTCGCTTCGCTCTCCCTGTAGACTCGGCTAAAAGATCCCTCTTTTAGACGGCCTTAAACAACATACCCAATACCGATCAGCGCATTGGCCGCAACATCAATTCAGACGATTAGATTAAATATTAAGAGTTGATGACGGCTTATGGGTTGGTGATAAGCCGTCATTAGTTTTCATTTACAATTGCTATATTCTGGAATAGTTTTTGTGGCAATGTATTAGGCGATGCTTGGATCAAAATCAGCGCCACGACGTTTAAAATTTAGAAAAGCCTAATATTCAGTCTCACGATGACGAACCAACTTCAAAAAATACTCCATTGGATCTTTTGTCGTTGTTACTAAAGCGGCCATAGGGTCTTTCGCTACGACTTCAGCCTGATGCTGCTGGGTTAACAAACGGCTTAACCAGAAGCGTAATGCCGCCCCACGTAAACACATGCCCCACGCTTGTTGCTCGATTTCTGTTAGTACACGGACAGACTGATAACCTGCAAACAGGGCAGGTAATAGATCTTGCTTCCATTCACCCGCATGATTAGCACACCAATCATTGGCGACGATGGCTAGGTCAAATAACCATGCGTCTTGGCAAGAGTTATAAATATCTAGGATAGAT
>PJEL010000120.1_pt1 | contig 89242 bp, 62 predicted proteins | sample 1853271 | NCBI WGS metagenome assembly PJEL01 (sample SAMN08108733, study PRJNA415343) | Invertebrate metagenome, whole genome shotgun sequencing project. | host: Globobulimina | place: Sweden: Gullmar Fjord | collected 2015-08
CACAATGATGAATGGTGAGCGATGCTTAAAGTATACCCCAGAGTTGACCGGGTCGGTAGCCATCTGCTAGGTCATGCGAATCAGGTCCAAGCTCCGGAGCATGGTGGTATCGCGCTGCGGGGAAACGGACGACCCGGAGTTGGTTGCAGCGCATCCCATCACAGTCATGATTGGATTGAGTACCAAGATCATGAAGATAACACATGGAAACGAACATGAGCGAAGCCGGTGGTAGGTCATCATAACAAGATATGGATCCCACCGCTCAGCGTGCCCAGCGGAATTGAATTTCAAAGTCAGCGGCGTTCAGGCCGGTCGGTAGCATGTTGATCCGTTCGGGTACGCGCATCTCCAGCATCTTGGTATGCCAACTTGATTCCGGTTGTAGCACTGCGCCTGCGGAATCCAAGAAGATTGGACGGTAATCAACCCGCAACGGTGCATGCGCAGCTGCCCGGACAGTGATTTCTACACTCCGAATAAAACCTGCCTCGTCCCGCTTTACAATCGGCTCATCAAATCGAAGTGAATCCGCCAAGCGATCATCATTGATCATCACTTTCGAATACGGCAGTGCAGGGTCGCGCAGCCCCGGCTGCGGATGAGTTGGCGGCGCTTGGCAACCTGTCAAGACGAATACAAGCAGAACCAAGAACGTAGCCAAACTGAGATCCAAGTGAGCCAGTTTTTGAGACATAGGGGATCATCTTTCTAATCAAGCATGTTGGAGCCGAAATTCGTCGCAGAGCTGTGCACCTGCCGGGAACATCGAACAGACACCACTGGGCTCACCATATTCCCGAATGGCGGAGTAAGCCAAGACTCCGGGTAGGCACCTGAACGCGCATCAGAGCATGATCCGCCTGCATTCCAGCTATTTCAAACTGACTTCGGCTCTGACACGTAACTTCGACTCACGCCGTCACTAGAGTTTTACCCTAACCGTGGTATCAGCCCTTACTAAATTGAGCGATTCCAATGCTTCGTGCTCCGATTCTCCATCGGGGCGGGCATTTTGGAGTAGCCTATCTTAACGGGTGCACACCATTCGGGAGCACACGGGATACTAACCACGTTCTTGTGGAGGAGAACACCATGTACATAGAATCGAATCGGTTAATCTGCGCTGCCGTTCTGACGTTAGCGGGAATCGCTGCACCAACGATGCTTCTGTCCGGCGAGGAGGCGTACGGGCAAGACCCGCCCAATCTCGTGTTCATCCTGACCGATGATCAAGGCTCCGAGTCTATCAGTGCAAGCGACACAACCGCTCAACAGATTTTTGGCAATGAGATGGGATGCTTCACACCGACGTTGAGCCAAATGTCGAGTATCGGCGTGAGTTTCCGTAACTGCCGAGTAAACCCAAACTGCTCACCGACTCGAGCCGGACTGCTGACCGGCCGCCGATCATTGAGTACAGGCGTTACTGGCGTGCTCCCGCACTATGCGACTGGTGGAGATCGCGGCGGTGACCCGTGTGATCCTGACTTGATATTTCTCACCGGGATCCTCGCCAATGCGGTAGATTCCACATCCCTGCAAACGTACGAACGGACCATCGCAGAGGCGCTTCAGGATGCAGGATACTACACCATCCAGATCGACAAGTGGCACGTGGGGGAAGACCACTCAGGAGTCGGAGAGGCGTCAAGCGAAGACCGTGGTGCGAGCGCAGATGAGCAGGGGTTTAGTGCAGTCCGGAATTGGAAAGATTACATTTGTTTAGATGATCGGGATTCGAGTTCGGATCTGGACCACATGGTTCGAATGGCGGACATGACCGTTGACATTGTAAACAACGAAGTCCCCGCCAATACGCCCTACGCGGTCTTTTTTCACACCATCACACCACACCGAAGAGCCAAGGACGCGGGGGCCCAGTTATGGTGGGAAGTGAGTGATGACTTGTTGTTTCACACGAAGGATGTGAATGGTTTTGGCGACAACAATCTTGATCGATTCAAGCAAGCGGTAGAAGCAATTGATACGGTTCTTCGAAAAGACCTGCTCCATCCGCTTGGCATCATCGACAATGCTGGTCAGCCTGAAACGAACCCGTTTGCATACGTCCCGGAAAGCGATACCGTCGTATTCTTGCTTGGAGACAACGGCACGGACCCACTCATTTCGTGGTACAACGAACCGGAGCAATTTGGTGGCGGCCACGCTAAAAATTCTCCGTATGAGGGTGGCATTCGTGTTCCATTGATTGTATTTGGCGAGGGAATCTCCGAGCCGGGAAATCAATTGCAAAATACGATTGAAGATACGCTGATAAGTCACCTCGATTTCTTTGACACGTTGGCTGATGTTGCGGGTCTTACGTTAGAAGAGCGTGATAACCCGCCGAATGATGGCCCTGTTCTCCCGCGTCACGGAACAAGTTTCGCCAATACAATCGGGTATTCACAAACCGGGTCATCTGACGAAAACCGGTATACGCTCAACTTCCTTGGGCTCCAGGAACCCGGCCTAGCACGCGCTGCATTAGTCAGTGATGACGGATACAAACTCATTGCCCGTGCCGGCGACAAACTCCCTGCTCCATTGAGCAGTGACGAGTTTTATCATTTGTCGACCGATGGATATGAAACGTCCAATCTGCTTGAAGAGGGAATGACACAGGATCAACTCAACCGGTATTACGAAATGCGTGATATGTTGGCGGATCGTTGGCCAATTGCGGTGGGAGAATCTGCGTACTCCATCACCAGTCTTCCTAATTACTCCTCGGAACTCTATCAAGAGGGGCAGGATCTTTGTGTGCTCGTGGTTCAAGTGATTGACGGTTTGCTTGCTGCGCCTGCAGGGAATGATGAATTCTACAATTTATCTGCGGACCCGGACCGTTTGGTCAACCTGTTCCCTAGCATGATGAATGGAGCAGAGACCTCCATTTATAACGATCTCCGACAAGAGGCAACCTCAAGCTGGATGGAAAATGCGCTGGGCGCATCTGCGGATGTTGTGTATGTTGACATTCCAGTCAGAGGCTCATTCGTTGCAAGCAATCCTTCGGGCGGATCATGGGGGGGAAGCCTCTTAGCGGTCGGTCATGAGGGAGTTGGAACGGCTCAACAGATCGAACACCGTGGATTCTTAAAATTTCATATCAACGCTATCGACTCCCTCATCCCGCCCGGCTTTGCATTAACTGATGCTGTGCACGCACAGATCATCATTGGGTTCGAACAGGATTCCGCGGCCTTCCTTCCGAATTACATTGACTTCTGGGAGAATGATGCTGCAACCGGGCCGATCCGCATTCACAAGCTCACCTCTTCGTGGTGGCGAGCGGGTAGTTTCGATGCGATCGATAGAAACATCAATCTCGGATTTGTTGAGTTGCCGCCACACGTTGTGGTGGAAGACATCATTAGCTTTGAAGAATTTGAGGATTTTCGCGAGACTCCGATGCCGCCAGGTACACCCGTCAGCTTTGGACATTTCACAAACGTCTCAGACGAGCAACCCAATGATCTCTTGGATCTGGTGTGGGACTGGTACACCGGGGCAGAACGGAATTTTGGTGTTGCGTTGGTTGCGGATGAATTGTCGAATATCCATCCGCTGACCAATCAGCAGGTGTATTTCAAGCGTGGCTCAGGAACTGCAGCCATACGCTTGACATTGGATCGGCGTTGACTCAAACGGGCTCTTTTGAACCGACCTTTATGCAACATCCCTGCAGTGAGCATCCATCGCTCCCTGCAGGGATTTTTTCTGCAGAATCTACACGACATCATGCCGCTAGAATGATGGTGATGCCAACGAGATCCATTTTCAATTTTGTGGAAGACCTTTGCGCCCAGCTTGGTTTCGCGGCCTGCGGAATAACGCCTGCAGCGCCGATTGCCTACCAACACGAGTTGGCGGAGTGGTTGGCGGACAAGAAACATGGAGAGATGGCTTACCTTGAAAACCATCTGCCGCTACGGATCGATCCTGCTGTCATGCTCGACGGCTGCCAATCAATCATTGCGGTTGCCGACCGCTATGCCGGGTCGGATCGGGATGTGCATGACCTCACGAATGGGCGAGTTGCGCGGTATGCCCGGGGAGATGATTACCATGCGTCGATGAAGAAGCGCCTTCAATCGCTCGCCGACAGAATGCGCGCAGAATTCCCTGATGAGACATTTCGCGCTGCGGTTGATACCGCCCCGATTATGGAACGTGAACACGCTGCCCGCGCAGGGCTTGGGTATGTGGGAAAGAACACATTGTTGATTCAACCTGGGGTAGGAAGTTATTTTTTTATTGGGGAAATCCTCACCACGCTTGAGATCCAAACGACTCCAACGCCCCTCGCTGATCATTGTGGAACGTGTACTAAATGCATTGACGAATGCCCGACGGATGCGATCACGCCCTACTCTGTTGATGCGCGCAAATGCATTAGTTATCTCACCATCGAACACCGTAATCTGATTGATGAACAGTTTCATGCACCGATGGGTGAATGGATATTTGGGTGTGACATCTGTCAAGAGGTCTGCCCACACAACGGCGACACGGCCGCGACCGCTGCAGCCACGATCAACCCTTCCTACACCGCTCGTCGTACGGGCCTTGATCTATTGAAGATTCTCGGGTGGACACTCGAGGATCGTCAAGCTGCTTTCAAGAAATCGTCGATGAAGCGAGCAAAAATGCATATGATGAAGCGAAATGCGATTATTGCAAGTGCAAACGCGGTGCAACATCCGGAGGTCGACCCTCGCTGGAAGAAACAGGCCATTGCGCTCATCACGCAGTTGGCCTCAGATCGAACGGAAGATCCAGTCGTCTGTGAAACCGCTTCCTCGGTCCTCGGCAAACTCAATACGGATTGATCATTTGAGGATCACCCGAATCACCTCACACGGTGAATCAACCCCTGCTATAGTAATGTGATCGAATGACGCCGGTTGGCAATGACGTCAGGCAGGAATCGTTGTTTTTGCGACCCTTTCTTTATAGAAGGAGCAGAGTTAAGATGGGATTTAGCATGTTTCAATTAAACCGTGGTGGCGGCGTCGTCGTGTCGGGTGTGAGTCTAACCTTGGCAATCGCAGGATTCGCAATAGGCCAAAGTCAAGATGCGAATACCCCCCCGCCTGCTATTGATGAGCCTGCAGCTATCGAGGATTCCGCGCCACCATTCTACCCCCATACGTTTCTTGATGTCACCAAGGAGATTGGGCTTGATGCGGGCGTGATTGGGACATCGGTTTCCCGCTGTCTCTTTGCGGACCTCAACGACGATGGATTTGCCGATGCAGTGATTGATCGTCATCGTGTGTTTCTCAACTTCGAAGTGAGTTCACGGGACAGCCCTAACGTTGGTCGATCATTTGTTGAAATGAAGGCATCAAACTTGCGCAAGCCCGAGCGCGGGACCATTGTCGTGTTTGCTGACATCAATAACGATGGACATTTGGATGCGATCTCCACCCAACTCGTAGATGGTCACAACATGAACTGGGATGATCATGGCCAGCGCACCGCTTGGCAACGTGGCAACGGCGATGGTACTTTTGAATCTAGGGTGAGACTTATCTACGCTGCGCCTACTGCCTCCACCTCAAGCATTGGCATTGGCGATGTAAACCTCGACAGCAAACTCGACCTCTTTCTGGGCAACTGGTATGTCGTGTATGGTGATTCGTACGATGGCTTCTCAAATGATCTTCTCATTCAATCCGAATCATCTCAACAACACATGGTCGAGGAAAAGGAGACTAGCGATGCGGGAGATGATTCTGCCGCTGACGAAGTAGTCGACATTTGGGTAGATTGGCGGCGCATTCCTTTGCCAACAGACCGCAAAGCGTTTGATGTGATTGCGGACGCCGGCGGGCGGCCAACGTATGGCACGATGATTGCAGATCTCAACAACAACGGCAAATGTGAACTTATCGAACTGAACTACGGCCGGCGCTGGAATCGATTGTGGCAGTTCAGTGACGCTCGGGCTTCCATCGCTTCTGAAACCGCATGGGCTGACACCGCCAAAACCGCGGGAATGGATGGCGATTTCATTCGTCACGGCCGATATCCCGACTGGTTGAAAGAGCGAGCCAAAACCGATAAGCGATTTGACCGCGAGGACGAACCTCCATTCCGTGCCAACGGCAACACGTTTGATTGTGAGGTGAATGATGTCGACAATGACGGCGACTTCGACATCTTCCTCGCCACCATTGCGCACGGCTGGGCGGGCGAGTCATCTGATCGATCACGCTTTCTCATTAATCGAATGAGCGAATCGGGTGAATTGGTGTTTGCATATGAACCTCAGCGGTCGGTTGATCGGGTTCCAGCGGATGTTGACAACTGGAACCAAGGTGATCTGTTTAGCATTCTCGCAGATTTTGATCAGGATGGCTTGGTCGACTTACTGCTCTCTAGTGGAGATTACCCGGATAATCAACGACTTCGATTCTATAAGCAAATGCAGGATGGTTCATTTGAAGATCACAGCGAGACGGTCGGCCTCGATCACGACGGATCGCAACAACTCAGCGTGGCGGACATTAATGGTGACGGCTCGCTTGATATCATCGTTGGACAAACCTTTGCTCGATACCCCCGTGAAATGAAGGAAGGCAGAGAGCCTCGCCTGTGTGTCTATTTGAATCGGCCCCCGGCTCCGTCGAGATCCATCATTCTCCGACTCGAAGGTGACCTTGAAGCGGGGAGCAATCGCGATGCCCTCGGGGCCATTGTGGAAGCTCAGATTGGCGACACCACGATGACCAGACAGTTGATCGGGGTCGGCGGACACTCTGGCAAACAACGGGATTTCATCGTTCATTTCGGACTTGGAGAAGCATCCACAATCGATGCGCTAACGGTCCATTGGCCCAATGCGGATCGCAGTGTGCAGATCTTCTCTGGCGTTGACGCTGGGATTTACACCATTCGACAAGGCGGTGAATTGGTTCGTCGCCCGGCTTCCAAATAACCACTGCGAACACCCCCGGTCTACCTGTAGACGCTCAATAAGACCTCAAAAATGATGATTTCGCCTGCCTTGAGCTTACCTGCCGAAAGTCTAACATCGCGGGTAACGTAAAAGGGGCTGTGCGCCGACGCTTCGGATCGTGATCATTGAATCGGCCACACACTATTTGACACTATCTGCACCGCACGATTTGGTACACCAGTTCGCAATATCGCATTGCAGCGCGTAGAGGAATCAGTTGTTATGGCACGATTGCACGAATACCAAGGAAAAGCGATTCTTGCTCAGGCGGGTCTGGCGACGCCACGCGGCTCGGTCGCTTCTACACCCAACGAAGCCGGCAAACAAACACAGGCATTGCTTGACACCGGTGCAACAGGCGTGGTCATTAAAATCCAAGCCTGGACGACCGGCCGCAAGGCAATGGGCGGAGTTAAGTTTGCCCATTCTGCAAATGAAGCGGTGGCGGCAGCGGAGCACATGCTCGGGATGAAGGTGGGCAACTTCCCCGTTGATCAAATCTTGATCGAAGAAATGATTCCGATTCGTGATGAATTATTTGTTTCTTTGTCAATTGATGATGCATCTCGTCAGCCGGTCATGTTACTTGCCCTTGATGGTGGGTCGGGTATTGAAGACCGTGCAGAGCATGTCCATCGTCTGCCCGTCGATGTGATTGACGGCATAGATGCAACTCAATTGCGTGACGTTGTTTCGTCATCGACGATCGATGCATCATTTCACAACGACATATTCAATGCGATTAACGAAATATGTACGACCGCACAGCGAATCGAAGCGCGCAGTGTGGAAGTCAATCCGCTGGTTACAACAACCGATGGCAAAGTGATTGCAGCGGATTGTCGAATGACTATTGATGATTACGCAGTCTTTCGCCATCCTGAACTGAATATCGAAATCGCCCGTGAGTTGGACCATCCCCCCACCGCACTTGAGCGTTTGGCTTACGACATTGAAGAAGCGGACCATCGCGGAACATTTTATTTCGCGCAACTGCCGACCGATTCTGACAAGCCCATTGTCGGATTTCACGGTGCGGGGGGCGGCGGCTCAATGATGTCGATGGATGCAATCACCCAAGCAGGATTCTCAATCGCCAACTTCACCGACACCTCAGGAAACCCAAGCTCCGCAAAGGTGTACCGGGCGGCCCGCATCATTTTATCCCAACCTGATCTCGTCGGGTACTTTGGTTCTGGATCAGGTGTCGCATCACAAGAGCAGTTCCACTCCGCATATGGACTCGCCAAAGCGTTTATTGAAATGAAGCTCGCAATTCCTGCTGCAATCCGCTTGGGTGGCAACAGCGAAGATCGTGCAGTCGATATTCTCGATGATGCATGCAAGAATCTTCCCGCTGCGGTGAAGGGATTCCGAAAAGACGACACCCCCGCTGACTGTGCAACCGCTTTTCATGCAATGGTCAAAGCCGCGGGTTCGAAACCTGTGCTCATGACGCGAACGGTACCCGCATTTGTTGGTCAAAGTAGTACATACTCATTCCCCATCACAGGCGGCCGGGTTTGGATTGACCATACAAATTGTGATGCTGCAACTGCAGCCTTAGTCGTTGAACATGCAACGAGTATCTTGACGTTAGATGAACAAGGCCTCCCCACGCTAGCGATTGCAGAAGACGATGTCGCCAAGCGAGATAGTGAGTTGATCGCCTGTGAAATCGAATGTGGCCGAGCAGGCAAGCCTGTCGTGTTTGTTGATTTGCCGATTGACACGATTGATTGATTCTGTACTCGCAGGTAGATAGAAGAACTGAAGTATTAGCGGAACTCGAGAAGGCGTACGACTATGGCCATCATCATTGACGAAACAAAACAGGTTTTAGTACAGGGAATAACTGGTCGCGAAGGCCAGGCCCGCACGCGGCTTATGAAAGAGTTTGGCACAAATGTCGTTGCCGGTTGTACACCCGGCAAGGGCGGACAAGAAGTGCTGGATGTGCCGGTGTACAACAGTGTGCGCGAAGCTAACGAAGCGGTGAACGCAAAAACGGGGCGACCGATTGATATTTCTGTCGTCTTTGTGCCCGCGCGATTTGTGAAGAAGGCCGCCATCGAGGCTTTTGAAGCAGGCGTAAAACTATGCGTGATCGTCCCCGACCGTGTGCCCGTCTGGGATGCAATGGAGATCGCAAAGGTTGCAGAAGCACACAATGCGCAATTCACGGGCCCAAATACGTTGGGCATCCTCAGTCCGGGTCGCGGCGTACTGGGAATGATTGGAGGCAAGGCAGCTTCCGCGCGAGAGTGGTTCAAGGATGGCTACACGGGCATCATTTCACGCTCGGGTGGCATGACATCATCGTGCGGGTATTACCTCGGCCAAAAAGGAATCGGCCTGTCGACGCTGGTACACGTCGGGGGAGATCAAGTGCTCGGCACGCGCATTCCAGATGCAGCTCTCATGTTTGAAGAGGACCCGGATACCAAAGCGCTTGTGATCTTTGGTGAGATTGGCGGCAGTCAGGAAGAACAGCTCGCAGACCTCATGCAACAAGGCAAAGTGACGATGCCCGTCATCGCATACATCGGCGGCGCAGCAGCCAAGGAAGGCACACGATTCAGCCACGCTGGTGCGATTATTGAAGGCGGCAAAGGTACCCATGATGGGAAAGTGACGGCGTTACGAGATGCGGGAGCAACCGTTGTCACTCGATTCGGTGACCTGCCGGATGCAGCTCTCGAATCTTTGACACAACACAATATCCCACTCGTCCGATGAGAGTGGTGTGAGACGCGACGAACTGTGGTTCGTCCCAACCCGGAACCGATGCTTCCGGTTAGCCGAACAGAGTAGCGGTACTGACTCACCCTTGGGCTGATACTCCACTGATGACATTCACTCTGGCGAATTCGATAACCCCGGTTCTCCTTCAAACGATGGCGTTGCTCTTCGTTGGTAACGCGATCATTGGGATTATCGAAGGCGCGGTGGTGAGCCGGGTCTTTCGATTCCCTTTAAAGCGAACAATCTTCGCTTTCATTGTGGCGAACTACGCATCCATGTGGCTGGGTTTCATTCTCTTTCGCCCCCATGTATACAAGGGGGCATTTGCACAGGTTTTCTTTGATGTCCCTTTGCATCACACGACTCTCATTATCTGGATCTGCGTGCTCAGTTCTTTTGCGGTTTCGGCTGTAGTTGAGTGGCCATTTTGCTGGATCGCTTCGCGATCGAAGAAGGCACAAATTCGTCGATCGGTGCAAGCGGTATTGCTAGCTCAATGTGTTTCTTATCCGCTAATGGGCTTTTGGTTTTTGGGTGCGTCGAACACGATTGGCGATGAAGTCGCCGTCGTGCCGCTCGAGGAGATTGCGCCGCATGACCTGAATGCCGTCGTTTACTTTGTCGATCACAAAGAAGAAGCGGTCTATTCCATTAATCTCGATGGCACCGACTTGACGTTTATCGAACCCTACTCTCCGCAAGGCCGCTACGCCGATCTCATGTGGTTTGAGCCAGGGTATCTGGGTTTCAATGATTGGATTCTCACTCTGAAAACCGCAGGGAGCAATGACCAGATTGTGCTTGACAAGAAACCTGAAGGCCTCGTCGCTGCCTATCGGATGGGTGATGGTGACCCTTTGTATTCGGGAGGTTTTTCTCTGGGATTCAATGCCGTTGCAGATCTACGCTCGCTTGAAAGACGGAATTGGCAATCTGATGTTCGGGGGATTTCCGGCGTGAGGTTTGAACACATCCTATCGGGCGAGGAAGTCACGCTTGAATTTAGCACGCCATTCGGAGCTTGGGAAGGACGATGTTTCACTGCGATGCCCGGCGATATCTTTCTGTTTGAATTAGGCGAACAAATCTGCATTCTGTCCGCTCCAAAACGCCAAATTGCGTTTTTGACGCATGGCAAAGGACCTGCTGTCCTTCTTAGAAACACACCACCAAAACAGGAACGTTGAACTCGTTCCTGTTCCATCGTCTATTCGCCAAATTAACATGGGCATTCGGCCAGCAATAACAGATTGCCCAAATTCTGCAGTCCGGTTTTTCGGCTTCCATGGTTACTTTCCTCTCCATTTTGGCGGTAAGGCCGTCCACCCTTCTATTCCTGTGATACTCTCTAACTAGAGAGATCTTTGCGAGAATGCCCATTCTTCGCATTGACGTTTGCGCACCCGTACTCAGGTTGTGCGCGATATCGCTGACCGCTACCCCGGGTGGATATTTGAGATAGGTTCATTTTGTAACGCGGGTACACGCTCATTGTGCCCTGCGTTGTTGTCGCTTGCAGTACTTACCAAATCAGTGTTGTGGTACGTCACTAAGTTACTAAATATGCAGGCGACCGTTGGTTCACTATTTGGAGGCACAAGTTAAGACCATGAAGAACTCAGAAGTTAAAGAGACAAAGAATATCAAGCGCTCAGCACTGGTTGCTGCAACCCTCGCCGTCGGGCTTTTGAGCCTCACCGCGAGTGCGAATCCCATTCGACAATACGGCGATTCGGGCTATGAAGGATACGCGACCTGGCATGTTCACCAATCATGGGATGGCATTGGCGCAGCATCAGGATTACAAAGTCGTAGCAGAATCGTGAGCAAGAATGTGCACGCCACTCCCGATTTTGTGATTCAAGGATCGCCTTACTCATTGCAAAGCGATGATGTTGAGCTCGGCGTGCAGACGTCGAACGCCTACGGCCATCCTTCAAGTCAGCCGATCCGAATTTTCACCCGCGTTGTGAATTCTGTGGTGACGGTTGACCCGTTTGAGACATTACGTGTGCAATCCACTCCATCGGTCGTTCTGCGAGCTCAACGAGAGTTCCTTACAACCAATGGCTATGTCGAAGTGGCCCGCATTGTGCGTAAAGTGCCGCGAGGCAGCAGTATCGAAATACCAAATCTTGATGCATCAAACAAGAAAGCGGTGCCGACCCCACGCGCCACCATCGAAATTCACCCAGGCTTGAATGATCAACCTGATTTACCCCTCGAAGTGAAGGCGAGTGAGATTGAGACCAATCTCGCCCAATTGATCAACGGAACGATTACCGTTACCCGCCATTCCGCAAGCGATGATCAACAGAAGTTGGTTCAGGCGACTCGGCAATGAATTTCGGGTGAAAACGATGTTGATTCCGGAGGCAAGATAGAATCCGTCTCCACATAGACCGCGGGCAGTTCTAACCAACTGTCCGCGGTTTGCTTCTTTTTCTCTGAGATGGAACTCCGAATCGACGCCTTGAGGGGACAACTTCGAGTCTCCTAACTCGCAGATTGATTCTCACCATGTCAGGCATTGCACCAATTCAATGGGGTTCAGGAGGAATCTCAAGGGTGGAAACACTGCTTCCGCTTTTCTTTGATCTCGTGCAGTGGTACCGTCCTGACATCATGCCCCCAGAAGAAAATACCCAATCTACCAAAATCGAAGATAGCCCTACTGCATCCCCTGATGCGAGCCAATGCACAAAAGTGTGGCTGGATGGCCAATTCGTTGATCCAGATACTGCATCCATCAGTGTATTTGATGCCGGGATTCAGCACGGCGTCGGCCTGTTTGAAACCATGTCCGCGATCAACGGTCGAATCTATCATCTCCAAGAGCATCTTGAACGACTCGAAGCATCCGCTCGTGAGCTCCGACTTACTGAGACGCTGCACACCGGCCCACTCGCTGAGGCAATCACAAATTCCCTAGCTGAATCAGGCTTAGCGGAAGCTCGGATCCGTCTCACACTTACGGGCGGAAATCTGAATCTCCTCCAGCAAAGTCGAACCGGCCCGATTGCACCTACGATCTTCATTGTTGTCCAGCCGGCGACCAAGTACCCTGATGGATTCTTTACTAGAGGTGTAACCGCAATGGTCGCGGATGCCCGGATGAATCCCTTTGATCCGACGGCTGGTCATAAGACGCTCAACTATTGGAGCAACTTACAAGCGTTGCAGATGGCGGCCTCAAAAAAATGTGCAGAAGCGATTTGGCTCAGTGTGAGCAATCATGTCATGAGCGGGTCCGTGAGTAATTTGTTTGTCGTCAAAGATGGCGCGCTCCTTACCCCACTCGCTCGAGGTGAAGAACCCAAAGGCGGAATCCCCTCCCCGGTCTCACCTGGCATTACACGATCTGCGGTGATTGATTTCGCGCAAAATCGTAATATCGAAGTCCGAAAACAGATGCTCGATGTCTCCGCAATTCTCGACGCAGATGAACTCTTTTTAACCAATTCGAGTTGGGGAATCCTTCCCGTGGTCGCTGTCGAAGCGAGCATTGTGAGCGAAGGGACCGTAGGCGACATAACCGCTACATTGCGTGAAGTGTGGCTACAGGATCGAACGACCTGACAAACGTCTTGCATTCATTGACTCAGCTAGTATTCTCGGACGAATGGTATTGAATCGCAGTGGACACCCACTCCGATCTATCCGAAAACAAGGCTAGGTAGTATTTGAAGTGTCGGAATGCCTTTTATGAACGTCCGTACGAAAGATGCAAGATTTATGACCGCTACCCAACATCAGGAATCCTCTACCGCAGCTGCAGCCGCCTCATCGTCGTCTTCGTTCGATCCCGAAGCACACACGCAGCGGACTGCACCCGATGCGGATGGCAAAGAATATGAGTACGATGTGTCGATCGGCCTTTTGTGCTATGCGGACAAACAATTTATTGATGACCTCATCGCATCGATCGAGCAATCCACTCACCGTTACAAATACCAATTCCTGTTGTCTGACAATGGTTCGACTGATGGCACGCGCGAAATGATCGCAGAGAAATACCCGTATGTGCGCATCCTTGAGAACGGCGGCAACCTCGGCGTCGCAGCTGGCCGCAATCGGTTGTACTGGAACAGCAACGCCAAGTATACGATGATCCTCGATTCGGATACGCTGATGCACGAGGGGACGATCGACACACTTGTTGATACTGCAGAGTCGAAACCAAATGCAGCCATGATCGCTCCAAAGCTCACGTACCGAGATGGATCACTGCAACTCAGTTGTCGGCCGTTCCCACGTTTTCATCACATTCTGATCGAAGGTACCAAGTACCGTAAGTTCTTTGAGTGGACCGGCATCCCTTCTCGAGTCGACATGCGGAACATTGACCACGATCAAATCATGCAAATCGATTGCGTGTATGGCGCAGCGATGCTAATACGAAACAGAATTATCCGCGAGATCGGCGGCTTTGATGAAGGGTACTTCTATCAGTATGAGGATTATGACCTCTGCTTCCGATTCAAGAAATGTGGCTACGAGAATTGGTATGAACCCAAAGCCGTCGCCACCCATTTCTATGAACGTGAGGAACGTGGGGTGATGCACCCTCGGATTCAAACGCATCTCAAATCCATCATGCGCTTCCAAACCCGCAACATGTGGAAAATTCGTAAACATCCGATCGTCCACCGCAAAGATCTTGATGGCGAACTCGTACCGAACATCCCCGGCGCGGTCTTGCCCGCTGAAGGTTGAATATTGAGGCCATTCTTACCCGCCCATCACGTACATGTTTGCGTTGAGCGGGTTACAATTGCATCATGAATTATCACGACACTAGGCCCCCGGCCTTTCTGCTCTCTATTCTAATCGTTCTGTTGCTCCCTCTTTCTGTAAATGCGCAACAGCCTTCTGCCCTGACTCATCCAAACAAAACTGTGGTAACCAAGCGTGTAACCGTCGTGGAAGCAGGTGCAACCACCGCGCACGGCTTACTCGTTGTGGACCGTCACACCACATTAGTGTCAAAGTCGTTTATACAAGATGGCTACCCGCTGATCTATAAGATTGTTCCATCGGTTGAAGAAAACAAGGCGCCGCCGACGAGTGAAGAGTTCATCCGTATTCCTCTCATGCAGCCATGTGGATTGGCATTGTCACCCAACCAGAAGACATTGTATTTGTGTGATACCACAGCCGGCCGAATCTTCTTGCATGATCCGAAGACCGGTCAATTGCGAAATGCGATCACGACCGCAGGCATGCCTTGGAATGTTCGGATCGAGAAAGATGGCGAGATCTGGTACCTCACCACTGATGGTCGTCTCCATCAATACATTCGAAGTACACAACAAACCTCAGTAGTGATGAACAAGGAAACAAAGCAACCTGTCGAAATTCCAAATGCATTTGACTTCGTCATCCACCCGCAAACACAAGAGTTGATCGTCACGCAACAACAGCCCGCTCGAGTGGTTGCGGTTGATCGCACTACGGGACGGGTTCGGACGATTGCGGAAGCAGGGCTCACGAATCCCGAAGGTATCGATGTCGTCGTATTAGATGAAGACCAAGTCGTCTTTGTGGTAGCAGATACCGGTTCAAACAAAGTGTTTGCATTGCGTGATCGCAGCCGACCTATCGAGCCCGTGGTGATGTTGGATGGCAACCCATTGGAGGATGGCTCACCCGCTGCCTATCCGTTTACTCTTCCAATCTGTGTGCGCACGCGCCCGGATGATTCAACGGCAGTCACCGTAACCGCCCGCCGCCCGGATGGCAAAACCCCATTGTTGATGACATTGGTTTTGGCAATAGAAGTAGAGTGAGTCCCCGACCTCACTCCTTCCACCGCGGTTCGACGTGTAGCAACTTGCGTACAAAGAAATCCTTGAGTCGACGTTTGCCGTAGGGTGTGCCGGTTGCCCCGTGTCCAACGCCGGGCATGACGAGTAACTCAAAATCTTTGTCCGCTTTGATCAGTGCATCGACCACTTGCATCGTCGACGCGGGATCAACATTTCTGTCCAATTCGCCCACCACGAGTAGAAGATCGCCTTGCAAGTTGTGTGCTTGGGTGACGTTTGACTGCTCTTCATAGTGTGAATCGATTGGCCAACTCATCCATAGTTCGTTCCACCATATTTTGTCCATGAGATTGTCATGACATCCACAATCCGCAACTGCAGCATGGTAGAATTCGCCGTGCCCGAGCATCGCGCGCAACGCACTTTGGCCTCCTGCTGATCCGCCATAGATTCCAACTCGAGTGAGATCCATGAATGGCCGCTCTTTTGCTGCTGCCTCTATCCATTTGATGCGATCTGGAAAACCAGAATCGCTTAGATTTTTCCATGCAACATCGTGAAATGCTTTGGATCGCCAATTCGTTCCCATGCCGTCAATGCGGACGACAATGAATCCCAATTCCGCCATCTCACGCGATCCATGCCAATGACTAAATGCTTTCGGCACAAAATACCCGTGGGGACCGGCGTAGATATTCTCGATGACTGGATATCGCTTTGCGGGATCGAAATCACTGGGGTAAATGATGAGGCCGTGAATGTCTGTCTTGCCGTCTCTCCCCTTTGCGACAAAACGCTCAGGCGGAGTCCACCCGTCGCGGTAGAGCTCGGTCGCATCGCTTGCTTCTAAGGCGACAATTAAGGAGCCATCTTCGGTTCGGCGAAGTTCGTGCACCGGAGGCAGGTCCACTCGTGAATAAGTGTCAATGTAATACGTTCCATTCGATTGCGGTGCGTATTCGATTTGATGGGTTCCATCCCCTTCGGTCAGCCATACCAGATCGCTGCCGTCAAAATTCACTCGGCCCTTGTGCTCGTAGTACGGATCCTGATCAGGATACACACCAAGTGCGGTGAACCAGATTTCACGATTTGCTTCATCAACACGGTCGATTCGACGAACAACCCATTCGCCAGTTGTAATAGCGTGCTTAACTTCGCTTGATTCATAATCGTACAAGTAAAGGTGGTTGTATCCACTCCGCTCCGACATCCAAATCACTTCACGAGTTGGTTGGATCAATTGGTGAAACTGCTTATTCGCATAATCAAAAAAAGTGTCGGGCTCATCATTGATGACGACGCGCGTTGCCCCCGTTTGAACGTTTAGTTCAATCAGACGCATCACACGATGGCCACGCTGATTGTAAAGAAATGTGACCGTTTGCCCATCAACATTCCATGCAAAACTCGGCCTACTCCAAGGCGTGGGGAACAGCGAATCGTCAACCGCGATTTCAATCTTGTTCTCCACATCGAAAAGTCGTGGCCTCGGATGCGCAATTCGATCACCCGGCTTCAGATAATTCATCGAGTGCAACTTTGGCTGCTTCTGATCCGAAGGCGACGACTCGACGAATTGCACTTCATGTGTTTCTGCTGGAATCTCTTGTACTGCTAGCAGGCGAGTGGAATCTGCGGACCATTCAAAATGACCCAAATACGTGTCGCCGACGTGACCATCGGTACTTAGTGCATGCTCGGCAGATTGACCTTGATCGCCAGCCAAGCGAATGAACACGTTGTGATCCCGAACAAATGCGATCCATTTCCCATCGGGGGAAACATTGCGACGACGAGCACCTTCGCGATCTCGATTTTTGGGACCACCAGTTGCAGCGCGACGATTGGACTCGTCATTAATGATTGCGATCCCTCCACCGATCGGTGCAACGAATGTACCGAATTCCCGAGGATCATCCTCTTTCGTCCTCGCAACCCATGCATGCCCTGCGAATGTATGCTGAGTATGGCGATCGCCTGACTTGATTGTTACATACGTTCGTTGACCACCATTCCGATCTAACCACACCATTTCGACAGGCACGCTTAGTTGATTGATGAACACCGTATTGCACTCACCTCCCGCATCGCGAGAACGACGATGATCACTGCGCTGAACAAAGAAGGGCGCAGCTTGCTCTAATGGGATTTCGTGAACATTGCCGTTTAATCTCAACTCAAAAACACGCAGTTCCTTTTCCACCAAGGTCACAATGGCGTTGTTCACTTTCGCAAATCTATTGAAGGGAAGTGCATCTGCTTGGATAGGCCGACCCAAGATGGTCGTGAGTGTTTCCGCGACCATAGTGTGATCGAATGCCCGTTGCTTTGTGCTCGACCGAGCATCCACAACCATGAATTGCCAATGCGATTGATCCAATTGTTTACGGTATAGGAGATGATGTGCATCCACCCACACGTCATGCAGATTGACGTTCAACACCTTATTTTGCCACCGGTTGTACAACGATTGCGATCGGTTGTAGTCCTTCTCGCTCCCCTGTGCAAAGACGCATGGAGAAATGAGCAACATCACAAGAAGGGCCAAGAAGCGGAGAAGCCGGGGGGATTGTGTGGCCATGAATCAACCTATCAGTTCATCATTAGTATTCGAGTGGAAGTGTAAACCGCTTCAGGGATTGCGGAAACAGATGATGAGATGATAGGCGTATCACTACTGATCCCAGTAAATCGGGCGCACAGATTCGGCTAAGGCAACATGCAGCGCTGCCTCGTCAGAGAAAAGAATGAATGATTGAGATAGATACGTTCGTTAGCTCAGGCTCACGGGCATCAGGACGTAAACAAAGTCTGTCCCTGATTTCATGAGGCCTGGTTTGTTGGCGGCTTTGAGTTCAAACAGCACTTCATCGCCTTCAACGTGACGTAACGCATCCGTGATAAACGTGGGATTGAAACCAATTTCAAGCTCCGAGCCGTCAAATTTGTTCAACGCCACCTTAATCTCTGCTTCGCCCAATTCGGGGGCACGGCTGGAGATTGACAGGCTCGATTCGGAGAAGGTCATGCGAATCCCTTTGGATTCTTCATTGGTCAGCAAAGCAGCCTGCTTCACCGCAATATCGAGCAAGCCAACATCGAATGTCGCTTTTTTGTCGAGGTCTTTGGGAATGACATCTTCGTAAGGTGGGAATGCGCCTTCAACGAGGTTAGTGGAGAGCATGGATTGCTCATCGCCAGCATCGCCGAGGATAAAGATTGCTCGATTGTCTTCGATTTTGACCTGAACCATGGCATCAGGATCATTTGCAGCGAGTTTTTGCAACAGGTTGAGGGCTTTCGTGGGAATGATGCAGACCCCATCCTCGCTGCCACTCGTGGTGCATTTGCCCTTGGCCAAGGCAAGTCGGCGACCATCCGTGGAGACGAATTCGACATTCTTTCCTTTTCGGCTCACGAGAACACCATTGATCGCGTACCGGGAATTTTCCCGAGCGGTCGCAAAAATCGTTCTTTCAATAAGGAGGCAAAGTGTGTCCGCATCGATGGTAAAATCCGCATCCAACTTGCCGGGATCCGGGATCGATGGGAATTCGCTGGGCGTGTGGCCATAGATCTTGAAGGTCGTTCCTTCACCCTTGATGGTGGCAACGGCATCCTTCACTTCGATCGCAAGGGTGGCATCGGTTAGATTCCTGCAAATCTGCATGAGTTTGTCAGCTGGGACGAGTGCATCTCCCGGAGCCTGGATATCGACACGAGTTGTGCTCACTCGGAGAGCAGCTTCAAGATCTGTGCCAGACAGGGTCAACACGCCGTTTGCAGCCTCTATTTTGACACATTCGAGCACAGGTTTCGGTGTCCGGGTGGCAACTACACCATTTACCAAAGTCAGCGCGTCGAGCAGGGCAGCACGGTCACAGATCATCTTCATTGCAACAGCCTCACGGGGTTGGGAAATCGTCTGGGGCATGGCCTTCCCCTTCTACTGCATCGTTCTGTGCAGTGGTTTGAATCATATTGGCTTGCCGGCCTGTAGATAGAGTCCGGGGAGTAGTGTACGCCGATGATCAAATGTTGCCATGCTCCTTGTTGCTCAATCGGCAAAACTTCCCGTGACGATTGCGAAGAAGGTGCCCCTATTCTTTGCCTATTCATCCTGAGATTGGACAGAATCATTGCAATTCTGCACGACGTGATGCTGGCGACGGGGTGAATACTTGCCACATGCCAACTTGTGGGCGATACTTCGGAACAATTCGAATCGGACAACGTCTTCGGGTCAATCTCACCCGCCCTCTTGTTTACAGTGATCGCTAGGCGAGATGAGCAGTTGAAGAAGCCAGGGTGCATTTTGCAGAATTGATCGCCACCCTTGGTTGACCCCACGATGATGTGAATTCGACATTGCTACGCATGATGATGAAAATGATTGTATTGACATGAGCGTTTGCTCGTTGAACAAGAAGGCTGCCCCCCGCCGCTACTGCCTCTACCCCCTATTTCCGATAGATGGAGCCCGCCATGACCTCGTTTGTTCCTGCCATCCACGCCAAAGCGATATCCCTGGATAAGAAGTCTCTGACCATGTGTGCGGGCTCCGGCAGCGGCCACCCCACCAGCTGCATGAGTATTGGCCATATCGTCTCTACTTTAATGTACCATAAAATGCGATGGGACCCGAAACAGCCCGGTCACCCGTGTTCTGACCGCCTCGTCTTGAGCGAAGGACACGCCGTACCCATCGTTTATGCGGCATTTGCGGATCTCGGCGGGTTGATCGGCAAAGAGGATGATCTTCGCCCTTGTGTTGATGCAGACCTCGAAACATTGCGAGAAACAGACTCAGTCCTCGACGGACATCCTAATCCGATGGAAGGATTCCCCTTCTTCGATGCAGCAACCGGCTCACTGGGTCAAGGCTTGTCCGTTGCAGTCGGCTTGGGAATTGCTGCTCGCTTGGATGAGCTGGATCGACGGATTTATTGCATCATCGGAGATGGCGAAGCGCGGGAAGGCCAAATCTGGGAAGCACTGGACCATATGATGGACCGGAATCTCACGAATGTACTCCCCATATTCAACTGCAATCAGTATGGACAAGCGGGCGCAGTCTCCAACCAGCAGTCTGCTGAGGTGCTAGAGAAGAAACTTGCTGCCTCAGGATTCAATGTCCTCCGAATCAATGGCCATGAGCCTGAGCAGATTTGGAGTGCGATTGATTCGTTTGTTGAGAATACCACGGCCAACGGCTCACCCATCGCAATCGTGGCGGAAACTGTCAAAGGCTGGGGCGCGGCATCTGTTCAGGGTACTGGGTGGCACGGCAAGCCTGCATCTGGCAGCGCACTCGACAAGGCGCTCTCAGAATTGGACGAGCAACGAGTTCGTCTCGTCACCGGGATTGGCACTGCGGACGCGCCGGTTCGGCTGGAATTGCCGACCAATTCTGCACCTACCCCAGGCGATTTGCCCGACACGCCGGACTTCAGGGATGCGATGGCAGAGTACGACATGGGCCACCTCATCGCTCGTGGATCGCTCGCCACTCGTAAAGCCTATGGAATAGCACTGCGAACGCTTGGACGACATAATCCCGATGTCATCGCAGTGGATGCAGATGTTTCAAATTCGACGTTTGCTGAAATGTTTGCCAAAGATCCGATTACAGCAGATCGTTTTATCGAGTGTCGTATTGCGGAGCAGAATATGTACTCCGTCGGAGCAGGCTTGAGCGCCGCGGGCAAGATCCCATTCTGCTCGACCTTTGCCAAATTCATTACCCGGGCCTACGACCAAATTGAAATGGCGATCAACTCCGGAGCGAATCTCAAGATCGTCGGTTCCCATGCTGGAATATCGCTGGCTGCAGATGGTCCTAGTCAGATGTCACTCCCAGATATCGCATGGTTCCGCTCATTTGCAACGATGCAGGATCATCGCGGAAATCCCGGTTGCTACATCCTGCAACCGTCGGATGCCTATGCCGCCTATGCCTTGACAATGGCAATGGCGGAATACGAAGGTGTTTGCTACATGCGAACGCTGCGGCCGGACACTGAATTCATCTATGACGATTCAACCACGTTCAACCTTGGCGGCATGGAAACATTGGTTGAAGGACGAGACCTGCTCATCGTTGCAACAGGGTACATGGTTCACGAAGCCAACAAGTGCCTAGATGCACTCGATCAAGCGGGAATTGATGCCACGTTGGTTGATTTGTATTCGCTCCCATTTGATGAGAATCAGCTACTCGACCTAGCAAATCAGAACAACGGAATGGTGCTCACCATCGAAGATAACTATGGTGGCGGGTTTGGCTCAGCAGTAGCCGATGCGATCACGGCGGACGGGGGCGGGTTTACCCTCGAACAAATGCATGTCAGGCGAATCCCCAAGTCCACTCGAACTCCCGACGAAGCACTGGAGTATTGTGGGCTGCATCACACAGATATCGTCGCTCGGGCTTGCGAAATGCTGCAAGTCGCTTGTGTATAATGCGTTACAGATAATCCCCCTTGTTTGAACGAGGATTTTGACCGCGATTCTGGCTCGTCAGCCTTGATTTTCAAATTGCCATGACCGCCCCACCCTTAGCGGTTTCTTGCGGGGGGCTAACTACTGAGATGCAAACAATCTTCTCACTGAGGGTTGACACTCTCGGTAGAAGGTGGACAATTGGCCCGGCCAATGGGCCCGTGTTCCTTCTCTGGCGACGAAGGAGTGATCGCTGATGCGATTGTTCCCGGCATGTCGGAGTGGCAAGACACTGTTCGGTTTGAAAGATGGTTTGAACGAACCCAAGAAGATCATCTACCAGATGAGTCGTTGGGTTCAAAGGTGGATGGCCTTTCCGAATGTGGGAATCGATAGGCAAAAATTGCCGATTCGACTTTTGAAGTTATTCCACCACCTATTTGACAAATAAAGAACGTGAACATGAAACGAACGCTGATATCGCTGTTTGCGATATGGTGTGATGCTGAATCAGTTCCAACAGACGATGGAGCAAGATAGCTCTCATCATCCATTGGTGAGGCTTGAATTCCTTTTGGAGATTAGATGGAATTCAAGCCGATAGGATGAGTCAGCCAATAAAAGCGTAGTGTTATCAGAAGGTATTTTTAGTTTGTGGAGTAGAGATCGAGTCGCTTCACCGGTGAAGCGGCAAATGAAATTTGATTGGTAATGTAGGTCGTATCAGAAAACAATATTTTTGGATCATTAAGGTGTCGCTCAGAGCGGCACCAACAAACTCTCTTGTAGGAGAAACTTCCAGATGAGTCTGAACAAGAAAATGGGAATGGTGGCGACAACTGCGACGTTTGCAGTTGCCGGTTTCGCTGTTGCTGGTGGTAATACCCCCGTCAACGGCACTGATGCACGAATTGCAGCTCTTGAGCAGCAGATTCGTGATCTTCAACATGACAGTGGCCAGAATTGGCTAAGTGAAGCCCGAGCCGAAGAAATTCGAGCAATGGTTGAAGATGTTTCCTTTGACGCCAGCCGTCGATCCAGCCTGCTCTCAGGCAGTGGTTCCGCCGGTCATGGAAGTAATGGGTTCTTCATCTCCAACGATGATGGCTCCTTTACACTCAACATTGGTCTTCTTGCCCAATTCCGAGCTGTGTGGAACAACCGAGACGACAGTGGCAGCGATGACAGCATCTTCGGATTTGATAATCCCCGCACGGACATTGATTTCTCTGGCAACCTTTTTGGCAGTGATTTCACTTACTACGTCCGAGCATCTTTCGACTATGACGGTAGCGGCATTAACCTCCGTGAAGCACTGGGCCACTACCAGATCAACGAAAACATGGGCGTTGCTTGGGGTCAGTTGAAAGCTCCCTTCCTCAAGGAAGAGATGATGTCAGCCGGCAACCAGTTGGCCGCTGAACGATCCTACATCAACGAACTCACCACTGCTGGTCTCACCCAGGGTGTGCAGCTTGACTTCGGTGGCGGCGACGGCACATGGCGTGCATTTGCAGCCTTCACCGATGGCTTTGCTCCCAGCATGACCGGAACCAACGGCGAATTGGCCAACACGAGTGCAACTGCCTCTGGTGGAACTGAATACGCCTTCACCGGTCGATTTGAATGGATGGTTGCAGGCGAGCAAGGTTGGGGTCAGTTTGATGACTTCACATCCTGGTCTGACGATGCCTACGGCACCGTCATCGGTGGTGCAATCCACTTCCAGGACAGCGAATCTGGCACATCTGCCGACGAAACCGAAGCCTTGGCTTGGACGATCGACGCCCAAGTCGAAGGTGGTGGCTGGAACTTCTTCGCCGCCGTCACCGGCACCAGTGCTGAAGAAAATGCTGGCTCCGGCGATTGGGATCAATTCGGTCTCGTCGTTCAAGGTGGCGTCTTCCTGAAGCCTGATGAGTTTGAACTCTTCGGCCGTTGGGGCTACTACGATTTCGATGACGCCCTTGGTTCTTCATTCGATGACGAAATCAACCTCTTGACCTTCGGTGCCAACTGGTACTGGGAAGGCCAAGACAAGAAGTGGACCACCGACGTCGTATGGTCCGGCGATCGCATCCCGGATTCCGCAACCAATCTCGGTATCCTCGCGGATGCTGCCGATCAGGACGGCCAGTTTGTGCTTCGCAGTCAAGTTCAGTTCGCCTTCTAAAAGACGACTGCACGTATGACAATGCCTCGTTTGCATGTGTTGGAGATTTCTATTTGACGATGCAACGGGCACTAGTTTGATTCCAAGACGGCCAGCTCCAATTCGGAGCTGGCCGTCTTCTTTTTTTGAATGGAACACAATGCGGTTCATTGTGAGACATGATGCAGCAGCAACGGAAAGAAATCTAAAAATGAACTCAACATGTATCACACGATTCGGAATCACTACGGGCGCAATCCTCGGGTCCCTGGTTACGGGAGTCGCACTTGGTGAAAACGATCAGTCTTCGGCTTCGCGAGAAACAACGGACTTTGAATCACGAATTGAATCCATCAAACGCGAATTGGCTTCTATCCGCGCCGAGCAGGAATCAGATTGGTTGACCAACGCCCAAAGAGAAAGCATCCGAGCGCTGGCAGAAGACGTCATCAATGACACCAATCATCGCACCAGTCTTCTCGACGATGGCGAGAGTGGAACCGCAGGATTTGATGAGCATGGCGTGTATTTTCGAAGTGCTGATGGTGCCTTCAATATGAGAGCACGTTTTGACATCGCCTTCCGTGCAAACTGGAACAACCGTGACGACTCGGGAGTTGGGGGAGATGACAACAAGTTCGGCTTTGAAAACAATCGAACTCGTGTCACTCTTAAAGGAGATGCCTTCGACGAGGATTTTAGCTTTAATCTGAGTGGTTCGTTTTCTCAATCGAGTGGCGGAATGGATCTTTCGAACGCCTACGTCAAACACAAGTTTGGGAACGGCTGGTCTGTTCGATGGGGCCAAATGAAAACGCCGTTCTTGCAGGAGGATGTCATCGCAGGTAGACATCAACAAACGGTTGGCCGTTCTTATGTCCATGCACTCACAACTTTAGGGCGAACGCAAGGCGCTGCAATAAAATATCGAGCGGGCAAGATCCGTGCAACATTCATGATGAATGACGGTGCGGTTATCCGAGAAGACGGTCTCAATGACGGAAACGCCAACACGAGTTGGGAAGATTCGAATGTTGAGTGGGGCTTGTCCAGTCGAGTAGAATACATCGTCAAGGGCGATGATTTCCGTCAGTTCGCAAAATATTCCTCTGACGCTGAGGAAGATTTTGGGTGGGTTGTCGGCGGTGCGATTCACGCCCAAGCCGATGAGTACGGAACCGCGTCTGCTTACAAAGATAGTTACCTGCAATGGACATTGGATACCCAACTGAAATTCGGCGGAGCGAACATCGCTGCAGTTGTCGTGGGTTTGCACACTGATGCTGGCGATCCGTCAGCTGACGATCGAGACCAATTCGGCTTTACACTTCAAGGCGGTTTTCACCTCGATCCTGATAAGGTCGAAGTGTTTGGCCGTTGGGAGTATTTCGATTTTGACGATGCCGTTTCCACGAAAGATGAAGAGATTAACCTGTTTACCGCGGGCGTGAATGTATTTCATCAAGGCCAAAATCGAAAGTGGACAACTGATGTCGTCTACGCTCCCGATCGCCTGCCGTTTGCAGCTTCGAACATCGGCCTCCGCGCAGACTCTGCTGACGGCGATGGCCAAATTGCTATTCGCAGCCAGTATTGGATCAGCTTCTGAGTCAATCATTTGTGCAGATCACGAACTGCATCAAGATACTCTTTCGCCTCTAACACAAAAGTCCCCAGCGTGACTCACGTTGGGGACTTTCTATGTTTTGGAATTGATGAGGCTTCGTAAGAAGAGTGAAGCAACGAATCAATTATGCAACTCTGGTCGTGCGGGAGGCGGCTTCTATCCTTGCTTCAGTCTCGTTGCCGGCAGCTTGCGGGGAAGAAGACCCTCCTTGTTGGTCGTCGTTCGATCGGCCAAAAAGGTCAGGGTCATCATCATCTGCTGCTTCATCCCGTTGTGTACGCTCGGGACAATCTTCCGCTAATTCATCGGACAATGTGTTGGGCCATTGACGTAATCCGTCAACGTGCGCAGCCTTGGCGAGAATGTGCGACCCGATCGGATTCGCAACGAACGTAAAGATAATCGTGAGAATTGCTTTGGTGGCAATACCAATGGTTCCAACGTGAAAGATCACACACAGCAGCAAGCCCATCAAACCGAGCGTCGAACACTTACTCGAAGCGTGTAATCTGTTGTACGCGTCCGGAAAGCGTAGTATACCGATCGCACCCACGAGCATGAACGCCAAGCCTGCAACAAGGCAAAAAGTCGCGAGGCAATCCGAGATGATTTGAACCGTCGTATCGGAGATCATGATGTCGGGGTACCCCTTCTGTTTCCGATGTATTGTGCAAATGCGAGGGTGCTTGCAAAACCAATAATGGCGACAATGAGTGCGGCATCAAAGAACACATCCGTCTGTAATCGAATGGCGAGCAGGACGATGATCCCCACCATGTGCAACGAAAGTGCATCCGCTGCCAAAACGCGATCCGCCAGTTGGGGGCCGCGAAGGATACGGTACAACATCATGACCATGCCGAGAGTGAGCGTAAGCACACCCGCATTGACGACAAAGAAGAGGACATTCGTTGACCATACGGGATGGGTTGCAACATCAGTAGCCCCGGTCGAAGTCCCATGAGCTGGTCCTCCATCGGCGAGCATCCATGATGTCATATTCAACAAATCATTCGCAAAATCCAACATCATGCGAACACCTCGCTTTCTAGATGCAACCGGAGTTGATCGAGTTCAGAAACCGCAGCGTCACGATCTTTGGCGTACATGCAATGCACATAAATATGTCGGCAATCTTCTGCAACATCCACCACCAATGTTCCCGGCGTGAGGGTGATTGCATTAGACAGAATTGTAATCTCAGTGACCGAAAGATGATCAACCGGGTACCGGATGATCCGTGGCGTCTGACTCAATCCGGGCGTAACAATTTCGATGGCGATTTGGATGTTGGCCAAAAACAGGATCCACATAAACCAAAAACCAAAACGAATGATCTTGAGGAGTCGCAGTGGATAATTCGAGCCTCCGATACCGAGGCAGTACAATTCGAGTACCCCAAAGCTGATGACAAAGCCAATGGTAAAATTCAAGCCGGAGTAGTCGCCCGTCAAGACGATGTACAGTACCGACATCACCAAATTGAGTAGAAACATGTTTAGCATCATGGCATGGAATCCTCATCGTGGACAGCCAACGTCAGACCATCGTAGGTGATTCGGCGAGTCGAAGCCGATCGTTCTAGGGCCGGTGCAGGATTGACCAAACTGTCGCCTGTCTTGGCATCCTCGATCGGGTTAGTCACAAGGAATGGTGAGATTCCGTGGGGATTGTCGATTCGAGCAGTCGCTTCAGGTCCGAGCACGGCTTCGATATACGCATGGGGGTCTTCAAGTTGCTCGCCCGCATGGAATGCAATCTCATAGACCGGCTGAGCACCAAATCCTAATCCCAACGCGACGACCACAAGAAATGCTGCGCCGGCATAGGCAGGACGTAGCGAACGAATGCGAGGCGATCCTTCGGGGACATTGACATGATCACCCTTGGGTGTTCCCCAGAATCCATAACTCCAAATTTTCAGCATGGAAAGCAACGTGAGAACGCCGGTCAGGAGACCGAAGATCGACAAATACCAGAAGCCCTCCACCCAGCCGGCTTGGATGATCACCATCTTGCCAAAGAAACCAGAGAGTGGAGGCAGTCCTACAAGGCTGAATGCCGCGATGATGAAGATTGTTGCGAGTAGCCAATCTCGTTTGAGAAGTCCGCCGATTTTATTGAGATCATCCGAGCCTGCGTACCGTTCCATCATGCCGCAGCAGAGGAAGAGTGCACTTTTGACAACCATGTGTTGGATCATGTAGAACACACAACCTGCAAGAGCGTGCCCGCTCAAGACTGCAATACCGAACACCATATATCCAACCTGGCTAATCACATGGATCGACAGGATCTTGCGTACGTTGTGACGCGACACCGCGCCGAGAACGCCAAGGAACATGGTAAAGACGGCCGCAACCGCGATGATGCCTTGGATCAAAGGTCGATGTTCACCCACCGCAAGGAACAACGGTACGGTTCGTGCGAGCGAGTACATGCCAACTTTGGTGAGCATGCCGCCGAAGAGTGCACCAATGGAAATCGGCACGGTGTAGTATGTATCTGGAAGCCAGAACCACAGGGGAAACATTGCGCCCTTGAGGCCAAAGACAAAGACGAGCATCATGGCGACCGCGACAAACCCAGAAGGCAACGCTTCGCCTGCAGCTTTGTGCTCCGCGACGATGCGAGCAAGGTCCGCCATGTTGAGCGTTCCCATCATGCCGTACATGAGGCCCGCGCTAATCACAAACACCGTTGAGCCAACGAGATTCAACAGCACATATTTGTAGGCTTGCTGCATTTGCAAACGTGACCCACCGATGGTGAGCAGTGCATATGAAGCCATGAGCATGATTTCAAACGCGACGAAGAGGTTGAACAAATCGCCTGTAAGGAATGACAAATTGACACCCATCATGAGCAGTTGAATGAGCGGATGAAAATACCGGCGTTCGATGACGGGATCTAGCATCGCAAAAGAATGCACATAGCACCCCAGCGCGACAATGGACGAAGCGGCCAAGAGCAGTCCGGACAGGCTGTCAAAGACAATGGTAATGCCAAATGGCGCTGGCCAATCACCCATTTGTGAGGTATGCACTCCGCCGTCTTGACGAATGGAGGCGAGAAGCCCAACCGCAAGGATGGAGGTCGTGACGAGTGATAGCGTACCCAATACCCGGGTGAGTCGTTGGTTCTTCACGAAGATGAGATTCAACAGTCCGGTGGCCATCGGTATAACCACGAAGAGTACGATCCAGTTGGTCCACATGGTGCGTTACCCTTCCGGCTGATTGGCGGCAGCGACAGCCAAATCATCGATGTTAAGCGTTTGAGTTTGCCGCCCGGTAATGACAATGAGCGTAAGTAACACCCCTGATACCGCGAAACTAATAACAATCGACGTCAGGATCAATGCTTGTGGAAGCGAATCTACCTGCACCCCGTTTTCCGTGAGAATCGGCGGCACTTTCAGTGTGCCGTCCGCCAGCAGCGGAGTCCGCGACATCGCAATGATACTGAGATGAGCAGCGTGACTGATCAAGAAAATGCCCATGGCAATTTCCTTCAGTTCGCGGCCAAGAATAAGATAAATACTCACAGCGAAAACCACGCCGGAGCAAATGGCGAGCACAACAGTCATTCGAGTTCCTCGCTTAATCTTTGAATCATGCCCACACTCACGCCCACAACAACGAGCAATACACCAAAGTCAAACACCGCGGCGGAAGCGAAATGGATTTCACCGCCGAACGGCAAATGAACATTCGTGTTGAGTGAATGTAAGAATGCATTTCCATATAACAAAGGGATGAACGATGTTATCAAAGCGATCGACAGCCCAAGAAAGACGAGGATGCGAGGATGCCACGGCATCGCCCTCATGAGCGCTTCTGCGCCATTGGACATGCGGTAGGTGCAAAAAGCAACCGCAGCCATCAACCCACCAATGAAGCCGCCGCCGGGCGCATTGTGTCCTTTGAGAACGACATAAGCAGCAACGAGCAATGACAGTGGAAAGATGAGCCGCATCGCGCATTTTAAGATGGGGGAGGTGATCATCATGATTAATGCCCTTCCTCATGGTGATGTTCTAGATCACGTGTCGCAAGCCCTATCGAAGGTGGACTGGCCCCGCCGCCACCTGTCTTACTGAGTGCGTCTTTGATGCGAGGCAAGAGTGACCAGACCATGAGTGCGGCGAGTGACAACACGGTGATTTCGCCGAGCGTATCAAATCCACGAAAATCGACGAGCACAACATTGACAATGTTCTGCCCACCACCACCTCGGCCGGCCGTGTCGGCAAGCCCCTTGTAACTATGGGCGTAGAACCATTCACCAAGTGCGGGAACAGTTTCTGCTTGCGAAGCCAACAACGTCATCCATCCAACGATAACACCCACCATTGCGCCAATTGAAATCCGCATGACACGGTTTGGACTCTTTTTCCGATCGACCGTGGGTAACATGCGCAGAACCAAGACGAACAATATCACAGAAATGATCTCAAACATAACTTGCGTTAGGGCGAGATCGGGAGCTTGCAAAAGTAAGTACATGCCGATCACGCTAAACCCGCATACGCCAAGCACAAGAACGCGAATCACGCGGGCTTGCACAACAGGCATAAGTAACGCAGATCCACACACAATGCATCCCATTGCCATTGCGGGCCAGAACTCAAAGGCAGACCCGAGATCCACATTGAGCATTCGAGGATCAATCCACACTGCGCCCGCAAATCCGAAGAGCAACGCAACTAGGATGATCAACATGTATTGGCGGAATTTGCCCGTTTGTAGTGTTTCGAATGCGCGCCCACCGCCGGTTACCGCGAGCCAATACATTGCCGGGTAAATCTTGTCATGCGGGTCAACCATTGTGCCTCGCATAAAGGGGCTCAATCCGAACAAGATACCAATCGAGATCGCGCAAATCGACATGATCAGCGGAACACCCCAATGCACTTGCCAGAAGAACGGCATGCCAGAGGCAAAGGCAGCATAATTGATATTCGTTTCTAATGATGTGAACACTGCATTCCACGCTGGAGGGTAAAGCCCACCAACATACTGGAACAAGACCAATACCGCCGCCGGAATCCAGAGCATCGCCGCCCATAGTCCTGTTTCGTGTTCATGATGATCATCGTGTGCATGATGACTGTCACTGTGTTTTGGTGCTGCTTTGAGCCCCGGCTTCCAGCCCATCAGTGTGGTCGTAAGTCGTACGAAAATACTCACGTTACATACTGCGGTCAGCACGGCCATGACCGCCAACACTTTGAAGATCCAGTGGATCTCGAATGCGTGATAAATCGAATAGAAGAACAGTTCTTTTGCGGGGAATGAGATCGTGCCCGGCCCACCCGCGAGGGCATAAGCCGCCAAGATCAACAATATCGTCATGATGCGATGGGTCTTGAAGAACCCAAAGAGTTCGGGGAGCTGACGTGTGCCCGCTACGTGACCGATCGCACCCGCCAATATAAAGAGCGGTGCTTTGTAGAAAGCATGATTCGCAATTTGCGTAATGTCCCAATCAATGGCCGGCAAGAGATGCCCATCGTGTAGATAGTTCAATGCGCCGAGGCCATACACACACATGAGCAATCCAAGTTGGCTAACGGTGGTATAGGCAAATATACGTTTGAGGTCATGTTGATTGACCGCGACCACCGCACCGTAGAACATCGTGATTGCACCAGGAATGAGAATGACCCATGGCCACATCTCAAGTTGGCTAAACACGGGAAAGAGACGCGCGGTGAGAAAGATGCCTGCTTTGACCATGGTTGCGGAATGCAGGTATGCAGACACGGGAGTCGGTGCTGCCATTGCACCGGGGAGCCAATATTGCCAAGGCCATTGTGCGCTCTTGGTTGCTGCGCCAAGTGCCATCATCGCATACGCGGTTATGGATACCCAATTGACAGGGAGCCCTGCTGCAGCACTTTCGCCATGACCAGCAGTCAACGCGAATCGACTAAGCAAATCCGTCCACGTCCAACAGTCGTTATACACGCCAAACAAGATAATTCCGCCGAGCGCGGACATGCCACCTAGCCCGGTTGTGAAGAACGCCTGCATCGCCAATTTCACTGCCTTGGGGTCATATCGATCCCAGCCAATGAGGAGAAATGAGCTGATTGACGTCATTTCCCAGAACAGAATGGTGAGCAACATTGAGTCGGACATCACGATGCCCAGCATCGCGGTCATGAAGAATCCGAGTGTGGGGAGAAAACGGAAGAGGTCTGCTTCGTTCTTCCCCAAGTATGCCCGGGCGTAGAGCACAATGAGCAGGCCGACTCCAGAAATGAGCAACGCAAAAAACGCGCTCAACCCATCTGCCATAAATGTAAAATTCAGATTGACGACATCAACCCAGTGAATGACGTTTGTACCCGTCATCACGCCATGCCCGTCAAAGCGGGTGAGTCCATACTCATTAATGTGTTTGACCACAAGCATGAAAGCTGTGATGGGACCGAGTGCCGCAATAAACACCCTTGCGCCGATATTCTTGCGGGGCAACCACAATGTGATGAGGCCTGTAATCGTCGGAGCAAGGATTGCCCAAAAGAGCAAGGCGGATGTCATACCAGATTCAGGATGTTCCATTCTGAACCAACCTCCCGGATGGAATTAGGCCGCGATACTTTGCGCAGTTACTTCGATTCTCTCATCACCAAACCTGATTCGTATGTTCACTCTCAAACAGACTACTCACTCGCCATCCCGTCCTAATTAAGGACGAAGGCCTGAGCGAAACACACTTGGTGACCATAACTCGGATTTAACAGACCGAGAATGATGTACTCAATCGACCGGTGGGGTCAGTTGTCTTAGGCGAGATATAACGTCTTTGATGATTTTGATGGCCCGCATAACCTCATCAGGGGTGGTGCACCCTGAGAAGCTACATCGGATCGATCCGTGTGCTGACTCTTCCGGCAGACCCATGGCCAATAACACAGGAGATGGGTCAAGCGACCCACTGCTGCAGGCCGCACCTGCAGAGGCAAACACCTTGCGTTCACTCAATCCGAGCAATATTGCCTCCGCCTCCAGACGATGAAAAGCGATATTGGACGTATTCCACAGTCGGCCGTGCGCAGCGTTTCCCCCATTCACTGAGGTGTGCGGAATTCCGTTTAACAACTCGCTTTCAAACATGTCTCGTAATGCCGCTATTCGAGATTGAATCTCGCCTCTTTCAACCTCTTTTGCCGCCCGCGCTGCAGCCACGGCGAGGCCGAGAATAGCGGGGACGTTCTCAGTACCCCCTCGTCGATCTCGCTCATGCGGACCACCGAGCTGTTGGGAGACTAACCTGATTCCACGACGGACAAAAAGCCCACCCACGCCCGCTGGTCCATGGAATTTATGCCCTGCAAACGAGAGAAGGTCAATGGGAACGTCCGTCACATCCGTCGGCATCTTGCCAACCCATTGAATCGCATCCGTATGAAAGACAGCTCGTGGATCCGTAGACTTTGCGACGTTGGCGAGCGACTGCATTGGCTGTATGACGCCAGTTTCGTTGTTCGCCCATTGAATTGAGATCAATGCAATATGTCCCGCGTGGTGTTCAACCGCTTCTGCAAATGCGACCGACGAGATTACGCCTTCCCGGTCGGTTGGTATTGCAACCAATTGAAAGTCACCTGACCCTTCCGCCAATTCGAGTGGTTCGCGAACTGCAGAATGCTCCGTGGTTGTGGTCAGAATGACATTGCGTTTCAACCCGAGTTTGCGCATGCGCTCAAGGGTGCCGTGAATAGCAAGATTCGTCGATTCCGTACCGCCAGAGGTGAAAACGACTTCCGCTACGTCACAATTGAGCAAACGTGCGACATTTTCACGGGCTAGCTCGACCTGTTGACGGACCCGTTGCCCAAATCGATGCACGCTTGATGCGTTTGCCCATTGCGATCGCATCGCTTCAGCCACCGCCTCCACCACTTCAGGCCACGGCTGAGTGGTCGCGTTGTGATCGAGGTACACCTCGTCCGAATTCACTGGTAATTCCGTCATGACTGCCCACTGTAGGCGTTTTGTGAACCGAGTTGCCCCAAATCAGCTCAGAATCGCTACTCCTCTTATCCATGAAGGAGCCCATGATCGTGCTTTCTTTGCCAATTCCGCGAAATTGCCGTTCTCATAACCTTGTCGTTCTTGTATCCTCTAGTAGGTAGAAGCAGGAGGCCCAACTGGACCGTGTTGCTTCTTTCTACACCCCGATATGGAATCTGGTTATCCATCGAGGGGTAGAGTCTCTTTATTCCTTTGACCAGAGAGGATTTTTATAAGATGCATCAAACTACGGAATCACATCATGCCCGTTGGCCGAGTCTTTGCACCAGCAGCTTACTCGCTGCTGCGGGTGCGATTGGCTTGCTCGCCACCTCATCTTCCATAGCGTCCGCCCAATGCTGCGACGGATCAAAAGAAGTTGCGAAAGCGTGTGGCGAAAAAGCAACCGTTGAGAGCACGGGGTTGGAAGCAACCCACAACAGTATTGAGTCACGAGCTAACACGTACACCGGGAATTGGCAACACGGCGCAAGTGTTGATGCTGACGATGCCGGCAACCTGCTCGTCACATGGGCAAGTCGTCGCCAAGAAGCCGGAACGTATGGCGTATTCGCGCAGCGGTTTGATCCGCTTGGCCGCCGACTTGGTACTGAAATTCACGTCAACCAATATGTCCGCGCCGCACAGAACGATCCCGCCACTGCATTTGATGCAACTGGTAATGCGTGGATCGTCTGGGAGTCAAACACTCAAGATGGCGACCAGTCAGGTATCTACCTTCGTCGTTTCGGTATGATCGAAGATGCCTTCATGCCCCTTAACGATGAACTACAAGTTAATGGCACAACGGCAGGTACGCAAAACAACCCCGCGATCACTATTGCGAAAGACGGCCAAGCACTTGTTACTTGGACCGCGAAAAACGCAAATGGATCAGCACAGACGTTTGGACGCATGTTCAATGCTGACGGCGAAGCGACTTCTGATGAATTTGCCATCTCTTCTGCCGACCTAACTGCAACAGATCTGTTGGCTTCCGCAACAGCACTTGACAACGGAAACTTTGTCACGGTATGGGCCCGCACTGATAGCAATCACGAACCAGCGGGAATCTTTGCTCGCATTGTGGATGCCACAGGCCAACCCGTCGCGGACGAGTTCATGATTAGTAGCCACTGCGATGGATTGATTGACATCGAGCCAAACGTAGCATCCGCAGTGGATGCAGACACCTTTGCTGTATCTTGGTTGCGCGAGCGATCTGAAGGCGAAGGGTACAACGTTGTAGCCCAGCTATTTGAGTCCACGGGCACCGCCAAAGGCGAGACCATGGTCGTCGCCTCAGGTACCACAGAGTGGTTTAGTGGCGCCGCCGTCGCCATGAACAATGATGGCCGATTTGTTGTCTCGTACAATATCGAGGGCGACAAGGTCACGAACCCTGAAACGAATCGACCCATGGCGGTCGCAACGATGTTTGCCCATCGCTTTGATAAAGATGGCCAAGCGATCGGCCAGCGATTCCAAGTCAATCAGTTTAACGATGGCGCTCAGATGTTGCCTATTGCATCAAACGCTAACCGCGTGGTGTGGGGCATGCAGAATCAACTCGCCTTTGCGTGGGATGGCGCTATTGAGGGAGATGGTCGTGGCATCGGTCTGACGATGTTTGTGCCGTCCACTCTTGAAGCTCCAGTACCGCCGACCATTGAAGCTCTCGCGGCTGCATCTGATTTGTCGTATGCTGAAGTTGCACCCCCTGATTTCAATCCGGATTGGGTGCCAGAAGAACCGGTCATTGATATTGCAGCCGAAGGTCCTGACTTTGGGTTCCTTTCTTATCAAACAACAGAATGGCAGCCGCCGGATCCCGATCTTGCGGTTGGACCTGATCATGTGATCTCTGTGGTGAATATGCGAATCAAGGTACACGCAAAAGATGGCACTGAACTGTTCCATGAGTATCTTGAGGACTTCTTCTCACCCGTCGGCGCAAGCACGTTTGTGTTTGACCCGGTTGCAGCATATGACCAATTTGCAGACCGCTTCGTCGTCGTGGCAGCTGACCACAACGGATCGATCGACATGGTCCATTATGCAATCTCAAAGACATCTAATCCTATGGATGGATGGTGGCTGTACGGCTACAACGTCGACCACATTGCAGATTTTGTGGATTTCGAAAACCTCGGTATTGGGCCCGATGCATACTACTTGACTGCTGACTACTTTGGCAACCCCGGTGGAAACCACATCCACATGCTCGAGAAAGCGCCAATGTTGTCCGGCACCAAGCCCACCATGAAATACGTCCGCACGAGTAGCGGATTCCTTTCGTTGGGTTCAGTGACAAGTTATGACGCAGGCCAAGCGGCCCAGTATTTCGCGTCTGCCCATGCTGGCTCAAATAGCCAGTTGGGACTCTACTCGATTACTGACCCAAATGGAAGTCCTCAACTGCGGAGCTTCATGTTGTCCGTGCCTGGATTTAGCGATCCGCCGAACGCTAATCAAAAGGGTTCATCGAACAGGTTGGCGACAATTGACGTGCGCATCAAACATGGTGTATTGCGCAATGGACATCTGTGGACCGCCCATTCGATCGGACAGAACAGTACTGCTCGTGTCCGTTGGTATGAAATCGATATGCGTGGTTGGCCCAGCAGTGGTAATAATCCCACGCTCGTCCAGTCGGGCACGTTTGATGATGGGTCCGGCCAACATTCATGGTTCCCCGATATTGGGGTTGATGATGAAGGCGATGTTGTCATCGTGGCAAGTCGATCTTCGAGCAACGATTTTCCGTACATCGCGCGTCACGTGCGTAAGGCTGGAGATCCTACCGGATCCTTCCGCGATGCGGTTCGTTTGAAAGAATCCGACGGTGCCCACACGGGCGGACGTTGGGGTGACTACAGCGGTGTGGATGAAGACCCCGCAGCGCATGGAACGTTCTGGAGTCATAATGAATACAACACCACAGGTACCGATTGGCGCACGTGGGTTGGACGTATTGACACAGATCAGGCATTAGTATTTGAAGATCCTGGCGTGTTAACACGAGGTCAGCAATCGACGTTTGTCACTTCAAACGGTACACCTGGTGCAACAAGCCATTTGATCTATTCCTTCAAGGGCTTGGATTCAAAATACGTTGCGGCACTCGATGTCATGATTCATCTCAAGAACGCCAAATTGGCTGCGAGTACCACCAACAATGCGAACGGTGTTGCAACATTGAACCTCAATGTGCCGGCCGCCGCCCCTGTTGGAACTGTTCACTTGCAAACAGTTGAAAAGCGAAATGCTTCTAACGTCATCGAGGGATTCATCAACTGATTCGTTGAGCTCTTTTCCAAAGAATGAGTCATTAACGTTGCAGGCCTCCAGAATCTTCTGGAGGCCTGTTTCTTTTGCAATCCAACACGCCAGCCATCGTTGCGGTCCTGTGCAGATTAGAAAAAACCACTTAGCCTTCACGGTTCAATTGCAACGGGGAGGCAGGCGGTGAATATACTGATCTTGAACATGGCTAGCCCCAACTCCTCCAAAACGGATCGATACCGCTTTCGATCTGCATCCAACGCAGACGGTGAAGCGGTGCGTACATTAGTCTTCACCGCTTTGCGTGAATTCGGCATCGAACCTGATTGCGCGGTCACAGATGCAGATATTTTTGATATCCGATCTCACTATTCTGATCGGGGCGGCATCTTCGACTTGATGTTTGATTCATCGATCACAACTCATCCTATTGTTGGGACTGTTGGGCTATTTCCGATGGAACATTCTCGCAAGACCGTTGAGTTGCGAAAGATGTATCTTGCAAAGGAGGCGCGTGGTCAAGGGCTAGGGAGGCGACTGCTTGATCGCGCGATCGCAGAAGCTCGAAGAATGCAGTTCAGCCGAATGGAACTTGAGACTTCTGTCGTTCTGAAAGATGCTATTCGTATGTATGAAAAATACGGATTCGTCAAGTGTGATCGGGTCGCTCATGCGACGCGATGTGAACTCATTATGGGGATGGATTTGTAGAGCCGGGTGAATCAACTTGAGGCGACTCCAAGGCATCTAGTTTGCGCCGAAGGGTTAAGCGAGTCAGCCCCAAGTGTCGGGCTGCGGCCGAAGCGTTTCCCTGATGCAACCGCATTGCTTCGACAATGAGCACACTCTCCATGACATCACGAGCAACGCGATAAGCATTGGTCTGATCTTGATGCAAGATTCGGTGCATCATCTCCTCGATCGATTCGTGTACCGCAGTTGAATCTACATGCAGCGATGCAGCAGCCGCTGCCCTGGCATCGAATGGCGAAGTGATTTGTACTGACGGTTGGGATGTAAGATCAACCGCTGCTGGCCTTGCCTGTGCGGTGGTTGCAGTATCAGGGATAGACACCGCCGCCATCGTCGGAAGAAACTGAGGGAGCAAAGTTGGCCCTTGTGCAACGACCATTGCCTGCTTGATTACATTCTGCAATTCACGCACATTCCCTGGCCAAGTGTGCCGCAACAATATCGCGTTTGTCTCTGGATGAAACGCCGTGATTGCACGGTTCATCTCCCGGTTGCCGACCGCAGCAAAATGATGTGCGAGTATAATGATGTCTTCATCGCGCTGACGCAACGGAGCAAGGTCAATATGCATGACGCGCAACCGATAAAACAGATCAGCTCGAAAAGCTCTTTCGGCTATTCGTTGTTCCAACGGCTGATGGGTGGCCGCTAGCAAACGAACATCTGCATGCAAGAGCTCATTTCCACCCACTCGATAAAATGAACGATCCTGTACCAATCGCAGCAACTTCGCTTGTAATACAGGACTCATATCACCGATTTCGTCGAGGAGGATCGTGCCTCCCTCAGCTTGCTCAAACTTGCCGATCCGACGTCGCTCTGCCCCAGTAAACGCGCCTTTTTCGTGGCCGAACAACTCAGATTCGAGAAGCGTATCCGGGATAGCTGCACAGTTGATGGCGACAAAAGGATGGTCCTTTCGCGGGCTGTTATCATGAATGGCGCGACAGACGAGCTCTTTACCCGTACCCGATTCTCCAGTAACAAGCACTTCTACATCATTGGGGGCAGCCTGACCAATCTGTTTGTAAACGCGCAACATCGCAGGGCTTTGCCCAATCAGGCGATGACGGCTGGTGGCCGCATTGTTGACCAATCCAGAAGAGTGGATGCCACTCGCCCGTCCTCCCAACAATTCGGGTCGGCGGGTCAGCGCCTTCGACGCAATCCGAGCAGCCTCAGAAAGCACATCCGCCAAATGTCTCTCGTTGATTGGTTTGATGAGGTATTCAAAACACCCATGACCGATTGCAGCAATCGCGTTCTCTGCCCGGCGGTCCGGGCTGAGCATGATGATAATCAATCTACTTTCAAAAGGCTGCAGTCGAGCAACACGCCCAAGCCAATCTTCCTCATCGTTCCAAGGGTCCGCATCGACAACCAGAATACCTGAATCTTCGTGAGCAAGTAACGTACAACAGGCGTCCCAAGTGTCAACATTTTCGATTTGGCCAAGCTGCTTCGCGGTGCGCGACAGCGTGCGTTCCAATTTTACATCTTTCGTGCAAATCACAAATGCGGGCATCGAATTGGGCACTGGATCCGGTCGTGTCATGATGGTCTAATTTCACTTCTCCTGTTTCGCTTCGCCATTTCTTTTTGTGAGGCCGGACTATCAACAAATTCGAACGAGATCAGCCGGGTAACAGTGCAACAATCAAGGAAACCCACCATGAATTCACATCTACTGCCATGATAAACATACGACCAACTCCGCCCGACAGCATAATAATGACGAGACCAAAAAACGCAAACTGCTGCACTTCGGAGCGTTCATATAATCGACGAGCGGGCTGAAAAAAGCCACCGAGAATATGTGATCCATCGAGTGGAGGCACTGGGATCAGGTTCAGCATAAGGAGCACAATATTATAGATCCCACCCACTCCAAGAAACTGCGATATATTTTCCAAGAATGGGCTAGGAGACATGAAAACCAACGCGAACGCAAGCAAGGTTGACGAGATAATCGCCAATGTGAGGTTTACCAACGGTCCCGCGGCCGCCACCAGAACTTCGCCATAACGACCATGACGAAACCGGTATGGCGTGACGGGCATTGCCCCCCACGCAATGCCCACCAAGGCAAATATCAATAACGAATATCCACCCATGTGCACGAGCGGATTCATGTTCATGTGACCAGCCTTGATCGGCGTCGAGTCACCTTCCCAGACGGCTGCAACGCCATGCCCAATCTCATGCAAGGTAATCGAGAAGATCACCCAAAACACAACGCTCACCAAATAAATGGGCCCGAATTTATCTAGCGCATCAGTTACCCACCAGCTCATGGCCATCTCCGAACATCATCGACTGCAAATACCGACTATCCAACAACGGATGAAAGTGTATCCCGTTCGATGACTTTGGAAGCCCAGGATTGTGCAATTTCACTGGTTTCTATAGTGGGTTCTTGGTCGCTTTGAGCACGCTGAATTGCTTGGCTCAAATCAGCAATGAGGTCGTTTACATCCTCAATACCAACGGACAATCGGATCAGATCGCTGGGCAACGCTCGCTTGTCTCGGATCTCCTTCGGGATGCTCGCGTGAGACATCGCACATGGCAAACTGGCAGTTGAGTGAACACTGCCAAAGCTCACCGTAATTGAGAACAGTTGTAATGACTCCACGATTGACTCTGACACGGCACGTGAATGTGTTTCAAATGAAACAACCGCCCCAGCCCCTCGGGCTTGCCGATTTTGGATTTCAAATCCGGGATGCGTAGGCAACCCAGCATAATGGACTTGACGTATTGCAGGATGATGGTCAAGAAATTCTGCAATCGCTCGAGCATTCGCTTCCTGCCGATCGACACGTATGCCGAGCGTCTTCATTCCGCGTAACAGCAAGAAGCAATCTTGTGGCCCGAGCGCGTTCCCTTCTGCGTTTTGAATGAAGGCTATCCGTTCCGCAAGGAGCTCTTCATTTGTGATCAAAGCTCCGGCTGTCACATCGCCATGCCCGCACAGCCACTTTGTTGCAGATTGAATGACAATATCTGCTCCCAATGTTAACGGTTGCTGCAGATAGGGGGAGAGCATCGTGTTATCAACCGCAACAATACAATCACTTATCCTCTCATGGACAATGCTACACACCTGCTCGATATCAACAATACGTTGCAGCGGATTGGTGGGCGTCTCAATCAAAACGAGCTGAACAGTATCATCAAGGCTGTTACGGATCTCTTCGGTATTCGTCAAGTCAACAAATAGCACGCGAATGCCCATGGGCTCTGCGATGTCGATCAGTATGCGATTGGTCCCGCCATACAGATCATCACCTGCGATGATGGTTTGGCCTGGTTTGACAAAGCGCAGCACGGTCGCAATAGCTGCCATCCCGCTTGCAAATGCAAATCCAAAACGGCCATTTTCAAGTTGGGCTAACGTACTTTCGAGCACCTCACGAGTAGGGTTGGCGGTCCGCGAATAATCGTATTGCCCAAACGCCGAAGCGGAGTCTTGCACAAACGTCGCCGTCTGAAAAATGGGCGTGGCGGTCGGCTGACAGTTTGGAACAGCCGACGAGCAAGGATGATTGGACATGGATGCGGGAGCAGGTGTCATGAATTTTTCCCCTCAAAGTTAGTGGAAGAGCGAAACACGGACTGGTGCGCATTGACAACAGATCGAGCCAACGATAATGCGTCGGCAAAAACTGCTTCCGCGGTCGGCCATCCTCCAGCTCCTTTGCCTTCGATGCAATGTGATTCACCAGTTGAAGTGGTTATCAGAGCCGCATTCCCCTCTGCACGACAGCGCGCCAGAGGGTGTGAGTGGTCCAGCCATACTGGACGAACTGTAGCGTTCAACGTACCCGTGCGCGGCTGCCGTTCACACGTTGCGACCAACCTGACAATGCGTCCGCACGTTGCAGCTCGACGAACTTCATCAACATCCAGTTGGGTGATACCGATTCGGTCTACGTCTTCAAGTGTGATTGATTTGCCGAATGCATGGTGGGCAAGAATGCACAATTTGTACGCTGCATCAAGACCTTCAACATCCGCAGTCGGATCTGCCTCTGCGAATCCAGATTGCTGTGCTTCAGATACTGCGCCTGCATACGAACGGCCAGCGATGATGCGATCAAGCACAAAATTGGTCGTACCATTGATGACTGTTTCGATGCGTTCGATGGTATCGTCATCGTCGTTTGACAATCTCCGGATCGCTTTCACCGTTTCTAAGACAGGAAGGGCTCCTCCAATTGCTGCGCTGTATTGCAAAGTGCAGCCTGCATCATCTGCCAACGTTCTTAGTGATTGACCATGCGTTGCGATAACATCTTTGTTAGCGGTGATGACATGCTGCCCACTTGAAAGCGATTCCGTGATCAGTTCGTTCGCGAGGTCCGTTCCACCAATTGCTTCGATGACGATATCGCAGTAATGAGGAATCGCTTGTTCGGGATCAGTAGTGAGAACCGCAGCATGCTCTGGGAGAATCCCATCCCGCTCACAATCTCTCTCTCGTACTAAGATGGACCTAACCTCGAATTCGCGATCGTACTGCAGCAGATGGCGATACACCGCAGATCCCACGGTACCAAATCCTAACAACGCTACTTGCAACGGCCGAGAGTCAATCGCTTTGCCTGATGGATTGGCCACGGTACTTGCAAACACCGTGGATGCGCCGCCAACCTGCGTGGAGTACGATTGATTGAGTCCTGCCACCTCAAATCTGTGTGCTTTTCGAAACCCATACAGTACTGCTTTGGCCTGCAGAATTGAGTCATCCAACCGCAGTGCGTCTTCATACGCAATCGAGCTGAATCGTTGGGGTGAATCCTCGAGGTCTCCCATTTCGTTCTTGGGATCGCGATCGTACAACCCATCCACGTCTTTGTACAAAATGCAACGCTTCGCCTGCAATTCGTGAGCAATGAATACCGCAGACAGATCTGATCCGCCTCGCCCAAGCAAAGTGATTCGAGCATCGTCATCTACGCCGATGTATCCGGGTACGACGACTACAGAATGGTGTTCAAAGAGCGTGTTCAGTCGATTTGCGCAGATCGAGATTGGCCGAGCGTTCAATATTGGCCCTTCAGTTCGTAGCGCTAATGTGTGTGGCGATTCTGCAGCACATGCAATACCTGCACGGTCGAGAGCCAAGGCAATTCGAGAGGCGCTATCCTGTTCACCAAGAGCGACATGGTTGGCCAATAGCTCTGCCTTCGGCGAGCCGCCACATTGGTGTGCCTCTTCAAAGAGCACATCAGTAGAGTCGCCGATTGCGGAGACGATCGCTATCACGCGATTCCCTTGTCGAACATGACGGTAGATCTCATGAACAACATTCGCAATGTCGTCCGTTGATGTGAGAACAGAACTGCCAAACTTGACCACGACGATTGGCCATTTACTTTTGTTGATTAGATTCTTGTGTTTCATGATAAATATGAATCCTATTGAGAACAAAATTGATTGCTTTTGAGAATGTCGAATTGATCACGTGCATGCAATATGCAGTGCGCGATCGAGATCTGCAATGATGTCACGGGGATGTTCTAGCCCTACCGAAAGTCGAACAAGCCCATCTGTAATGCCGAGGCGATCGCGCTCTTCATCGGCATACGATGCATGCGTCATGCTGGCGGGGTGGGTGATGAGCGTCTCGACCGCGCCCAAGTTCTCTGCGAGAGAGCACAGTTCGACATTGTTCATAAGGGTGATGCCCGCCGACGCTCCCCCTTGAATCTCGAACGAGATCATGCCGCCATGCAGTTGATTGATATGCTGACGATTCGCTAGTTCATGTTGCGAAAACGATGGCAGACCTGGGTAGTACACTGTGGCTACCCGTTCATCCGCTTCCAGCCAACGTGCAATTTCGAGTGCGTGTATCGAATGTTGGCGAATGCGAAAAGGCAGTGTTTTCAGCCCACGAATGGTCAGCCACGCTTCCCATGGCGATTGCGGAGCGCCCAATGTTTTTTGGGCGTGTTTGTATAATTCGTAGCGCAAACTGTCCTTGGTAATCAACGCGCCCCCGACGGTCGAGTTGTGCCCTTCAATGTATTTGGTGGTGGAGTACACTGCGATATCTGCACCAAGATCGATTGGTTTTTGCAAGGCAGCGGTTAGGAATGTATTGTCGACTGCAACGGTCGCACCAAAAGCGTGGGCGACGGTAGCTACCGCCTGAATGTCGGTGAGTTTGAGCGTTGGGTTGGCGGGGGATTCGATGAAGACTATTCGCGTTTGCGGATTATCAGTGAGTGCCTGCTCAACTGCGTTGATGTCAGAAGTGTCAACAAATACTGCGCGCACACCAAACCGGCTAAGAATGTCCTTGCATAGCCGGACTGTTCCTCCATACACAACATCAGAGCAGATAACTGTGTCGCCCGCACTCGTTTCGGCAAGAAAGAGAGCGGTGATTGCAGCGAGCCCTGAGGAATAGGCGACCGCAGGAACATCAACGCCTTCAAGGGCAGCGAGTTGTTTTTCCAATGCATAGACGGTGGGGTTTCCAGCTCTTGAATAGGTAAACCCGCGATCCTGCCCCACTGCATCTTGCACGTAGGTCGTGGTTTGGTAAATGGGTGTGAGAATGGCCCCGGTGGTAGGGTCCGGAGAAAGCCCACTGTGAATGGCTCGCGTTTGAACGTCCCATTCAATGTCAGGAGATGCACACACATCGTCGGTTGGATAATCTGGCTGGCTGGATTCGATTCGATCCGATGTTCGATCGAGGATACATGGGGTAGTTGATGACATGATGAAGCGGCTTTCGTGAATTGCCCGCGCCCGTTGGGTACTGGGTGAAGCGAGGAAGGAAGCGTGGCCTTGCATAAATGATGAAATGTAATATGTGGGAGTGCTCTCAACTGCGAATGCGATCATCATCATGAGAGACAATTCGGTCGCAGCAAAGGTGCACGATGAGGAGGCCCATCAACAGGATGTGCGGTTCTGCCTAGCGATCAAGACCAGAATGTGCGAGGTACAAATCTTCAATCAAATTTGAGATCTGAAGAGTGTCGAGAGTGAAATGTGTTGGGGGCGATTGAGAAAGGGAAGCGTCGAATTCTCATATCCGGGAGTAGAAACGGATATGGTCATCGAAGAATCAGTCTGCAGTGCCAACCAGCGTAGTATTTCAATCTGCTCACTCACGCACGAACTGCGATCATGGCAACGCCCGCACCCGTGATGGGCCCGGGCATGGTCATAGCCATGTCCAGATGCATGATGCAATGAGAAGATGAAAAATTACCGTTGTGGTTCGCCATACGGGTCTACAATTTCTTCGATCAGATTCGATGTACAACAACAATCGATGCAGTCAAGGCTTGTTGTATCGGCCACCTCCTAGGGGAGGTTGAGGCGAGTTTACCTCCTCAAATTCGATGCGTCAAGGCAAATTGTCGAAAGGGACGTGAGATTCTGAGTTGGCGTGGTTGCCTTTTCTTTCTCTCAATCAAGGAAAATTCGTCGATTCTGGCCAATGAATGGCTTTTTCTACCTTCATCACCAGATGCTGCCTTCCGCGTATATCCATTCTACGATCACTTGCTGCTACGAACTTTTGCCGACAGAAAGACCACGTTATGAACTCACTTGGCATTCATGGATCGCTTCGAACCGCCATTCCGCTCCTCGGGTTGGCTCTCATTTTTGCTCCCTGCCCACAGACAGTTGCGTATCAGGAGATCGCTGCCTCCTCTCGGTTGTACTTTGAAGGAGACCGCACGATATACGCTTGGCCGAGTGCGAATAATGCACGAACAGTGCAACGTGAGGCAGAGGATGCGGTCGTTGATTCGATTAGCCGAGATCAATTGCGGGCATTTCACACGATGCTCTCCAGTGAGCCTCACCGCGCGGGTACGCCCGGCGACGCACGGGCTTGCGACCTGATGGCTTCCCAATTTGAACAAATGGGATTACTCGTCGAGCGTCAACCGATGTGGGTCTACCTGTCCGAACCGGTCAGCGCGTCGTTGTCAATCGTCTCGCCAAACATGATGCCGCTTTCAATTCAGGAAGATGCGGTTGAAGGCGATCCGTACAGTGGCGCCGATGGACTATCGTTTGGGTTCAACGGCTACGCCGCAACCGGTGATGTCGTCGGTGAAATTGTGTACGCAAACAATGGACGCAAACAAGACTTTGAACGATTGGCGGAGCTTGGCATCGACTGTACCGGCAAGATCGTCCTAGCTCGGTATGGCGGAAATTATCGCGGTTACAAAGCACGGTTTGCAGAAGATGCGGGAGCAGTCGGTCTGATTATTTTCACCGACCCGAAAGACTCTGGCCATCTTCGTGGCGAAGTTTATCCCGAAGGCGGATACGCCAATGCGAGCTATATTCAACGGGGTTCCATTCTGACCTTGCCGTATCCCGGAGATCCACTGACACCATTTGTCGCGGCGACTGAACACGCAGACCGACTTGATCCACAAGATGTAGCGCTCCCCAACATTCCCGTGCAACCGATCGGATATGGAGCAGCCGAACAAATTATTTCACGCATGGCGGGCGAAGAAGTGCCCGATGAGTCTTGGAAAGGTGGATTGCCCCATACGTACCGACTAACGGGCGGTGCAGATTTAACTGTACGAATCCAAATTGAGCAAACACGATCGCTTACCTACACCGAAAATATTATTGCCACGCTTCCCGGATCAACGTACCCCGATCAAACGATCATCGTTGGGGCGCATCACGATGGCTGGGAATACGGGGCGACAGATCCGAACTCGGGAACCATCGTCGTTATGGAATTGGCCCGTGTGTTTAGTGATCTAGCGAAACGAGGAACCCCGCCGGCTCGATCTATCGCCTTTGCCTGCTGGGGGGCGGAAGAACAGGGGATCATCGGCTCAACTGAATATGTCGAAGCGAACGTCGAGACACTTTCCCGCGGCGCGGTTGCCTATTTTAATCTCGATATGGCATCAACCGGATTGAACATCGGCTCTAGTGCTGCGCCTTTGTTGAAAGACGTCATCCTTGATGCAGCGCGGTATGTGCCGCAACCGATCGTTGATGAGAAGGGCGTGGTGCAGCCGAGCGTAGAATCTGCTTTCGACGCTTGGCTTCAGCGCGCCAACGGCAAAGACGGCACTCGCACAGAACCAACGCTGGGCAATCTTGGCGGCGGATCGGATCATGTCGGATTCTATTGTCATCTTGGCATCCCATCAGCAGGTATCAGCGCGGGCGGATCTGCGGGGACTTCGTACCATTCCAATTATGACAATTTGGCGTGGTATCGTAAAGTGGTCGGCAACGATTACGAATCTGCAGCATTGGTCGCGGGAGTAAGCGGCGTCACCATTAGTCGCCTCGCCAACGCACCCATACTCCCGTTGAGCCCCCGTCGCTATGCAGTCGATTTGCGTCGTCATCTCGAAGCACTCAAGCAAAAAGCAATCGACACTGGATTGGTGCGCGACGGAGTATTGCCCAGAGAGTGGGGCCATTTCGAAAACGCCATCGAAGAATTCGCTGACGTTGCTCACGATTTTGAGCAAGAACTCCACCAAACAATGGAATCTCGGACGCTTTCAGCTGAGCAACGCTCACGCATTGATCACATCCTCTTGCAACTCGAACGGCGATGGATCATAACCGGCGGCATTCCAGATCGGCCTTGGTTCCAAAGTTTTTATGCTGCAACGGATGAAGATTCTGGCTACGCTTCGTGGATGTTACCTGCCATTCGTTATGCGATCGAACATCAGGATGGAATGCAGCTGGAATCGGCACTTCGGGATTGCCAATCCATTGTGGAAAAGATCCAAGTGGATTTGGAGGCCGCACAAGGAATATTGCAACATCCTTGAATGGCAAGAATGTGCAGCTCCCACCGCCCTGGCGTTTGTTTGAGTAAACCAGAACATTGGTTCGATATATAGAACTGACTCGTGACCACTACCACCACTGAACAACTCCGCCTTGTGTTGGCTGATTTAGATGCAGACGTGGAATACAACGCGCCGATCGGTGAGACAATGACGTGGTATTCCATCGGCGGCAAGGCGGATGTCTTGGTGCGTCCACATTCGACCGATGCGCTCATTACGCTGATGCAGCGTTGTCGCGAATCGCACATTCCCGTGCGACTCTTGGGTTCTGGAGCCAACCTACTCGTCCATGATGAAGGTGTGGACGGAATTGTGATTCATCTGAATCACTCGGCGTTTCGTGAAGTTTCCGCAATACATCGGCATCGCCACAATCGAGGTGGGGACGGTCAGCCGGGCGATGGAATCCGCGTGATGGCAGGCGCCTCGATGGAACGTTTGGTCATGAATCAATCATTACAAGGCATGGCAGGACTTGAAATGATGGCGGGTATCCCTGCCTCAGTGGGTGGCGCGATACGCATGAACGCAGGAGGGAAATTTGGCGCGATCAGCGATGTCGTTATTTCGGTTGGCTGCGTCGATCTCGATGGGAACGCGATCATTTATCCCGCTGATGCAATCGAATTTGGATATCGCCGATGTTCGATCATTGATCCGGTCATTCTCTGGGCAGAATTTCGCTTGCAACCAATGGATCCCAAGAGAGTGCATGGGCGCGTAAAGGAAATCTTTGCATACAAGAAAAAGGTGCAGCCGATGGGAGCGAAGAGTGCGGGGTGCGCTTTCAAAAATCCGATTGCCCATGATGGTACGGCAGATCCTAAACGGATCAGCGCGGGTCAGTTAATCGATCGGGCGGGGTTGAAAAATTATTCAGTTGGCGGTGCACACATAAGCGAACAACATGCCAATTTCATCGCAGCAGAGAAGACCGCCTGCGCTCAGGATGTGATTGACATTATGGAGCATGTGCAACGCGTCGTGCGTGATCAAGCGGGCTACGAACTCCAACGAGAAATCATCATCTGGAAACGCAAATCACCCTCTTCATCATCATCGCTGAACGCTGAGAATCATTGTGAATCCGAATAAATTACACATCGTCGTCCTTGCGGGCGGTCCGGACGCTGAACACGCGGTTAGTGTGATGTCTGCTACCGCCATCGCAGAAGCGCTGCGGACAAACGGTTCGTTTGGCAATGTTTCATACCTCGAAATAGACTTGCTCACCCAAGAGGAATTGCACGCGATACCCGGCGATGTCTTTTTTCCCGCGTTGCATGGACGATGGGGCGAAGGCGGTCCGTTGCAAGAACTTCTCGAAGCAGACGGCAGGCCGTTTGTCGGCAGTGGCTCTGATGCTGCATTACTCGCAATGGACAAACTGCGCACGCTTGAGTGTGCACGTAGGTTAGGTATTCCCATAGCACAGTCTGTGGAGTTTGATCGAAAGAATACTGCTTCTCCGCTTCCATTGCCAGTCGTGATCAAACCTGTCGACGATGGGTCCAGCGTGAACGTCTTCATTTGTGACTCTGCAGATGCGTATGCTAGAGCCTGCGCTCAGATAGCGCGTGCAGCGGAGTCATCGTCGACCTCGCCAACCACAACCGGGCGATTTATGGTTGAGCAATTCATACCCGGCCGCGAATTGACCGTCAGCATCATTGGAGAAACGGTTCAGTCGATCATCGAGATTGTGCCCTGCGTAGATTTCTACGATTACGATGCGAAATACGATCGCGATGACACACAATATCTCGTGTCACCAAAATTGCCCGACGATTTGACCGTGGCGATCAGCGCAGCTGCGCTACGATTGCATCGTGCCATTGGGTGTAATGATCTTTCCCGGGTCGATTTTCGATTCGATGAGGCGGTTGCGAGCGCGGGCAATCCGATGGCGGCTTGCTTCCTACTTGAAATAAATACGATGCCGGGTTTTACCACACACTCCCTCGTCCCAATGGGAGCGTGGACAGTGCATCATTTGTCGATGTCTGACCTGTGCGCTGAACTCGTAACGCTAGCAATCACGCGACACAGTCAGCCCCCTGCTGGTGTAGCTACTTCGGCCAATCCAGCCGCGATCATCCCCACGGAATAACGTACCCTGCCCATGTGAGGCCGATGAAGATCATCAAGCCGATCGTGCAAATCACAAGATTGACAAAGTTAGAATAACTTGCACTCGCAAGCGCGGTATTCAAATCAGGTACAGTGAGCTTGCGATAATTCTCTGTTGCCACCCGCATCTCAGGAAGGGATGTGATGATTGCACCAACGACATAGTGCAAACCCGCAAACACTGCCATGCCAAAGATTGCAGTTAGGCTGTCGTGGTAAAGTACATTCCAAGCGACAAAGAGCACGTTCATTGCAAAGCATGAAATGATCAGGCCAACTGTCCCTAATGCGAATTGGAACAGACTATGTCCATGATCAGAATCATCAATATCTGAAAACAGATTCGGGCGTTTTCGTTTGAGTCTTCGCTCTACGATTACAAATCCAACCACGCTCACTACAAGCAACGCCAAAGCAATGTACATCGCATTCCCTTGAGCAGGGTATTCCATATTTTCCACCCCAGACGCCTGTTCATCGATCGAAGCGAGGCCGAACCATGACAGTTGGCCGTACATTGTCTTGAGCGCAAGGAAACCAAAAGCAAATGTTGTAATTGACATCACAATATGCCAAGCCACCAACATTCTCTCAGCCCACAACAGCCGGATCAGTTGCCCTAGACTCTTACGATCACCTCGGATGAGGTATCCAACCGCAACCCATACCAATGCAACTGCGTACATGAGATAACAGTTCGCTAAAAGCGAGCCAAGCGGGTTGGCCCAGCCTCCCATGCGCTTTGATCCGAGCGCTACTCCCATCGAAAACAACTCAGGGTTATTCGTCGATGCGTTGATCACCAACGTGCGCGATCCTTTGCCTAGCCATCTCCCGGCCAAACCTGCTGCATGATTGACCATCAGATCTGTTGTCTTGGGAATTGCAATCCAGCACAACACTATTGTCAAGAGCACCGACACAGCGATGAACCCAGTATCTCCCATGCTTGCTTGAATCGAGATAAGGATATCAACTGCAGTTTGCACTGGTGTCTCACAAGCGGGTCAGCGATGAACAATATGAGTAGGATCTTCCCAAAACAGGCGACTATCCTAGCACGGATCTACCCCCCGGGGCGAATACGACTTCGTGAACCAAAGCGATAAGCAGTAACCGCCCCCATTCCCAACCAAAAGAGCGTAGACTTGGCAAATAGCTCAAGTCGTAAAGGGACCAATAAATGCTGCATCTGGACATGTCCGTACCCCTCGAAATTGACGTATCGAGTAATTGGAAAGGACATGCCAACGAGAGCGATGACGGTGAGACAGGCTGCTGCACTCCCTAGTCGCACATGCCCTCGACTTCGATTGGCGCGAAGTCCCGCATAACCAATCACCGCACCGACCAACCAAATCATCCAATCCAATCGCTCGTCCAAGAGGATTGCCAAGCCGAACCACAGACTGCACATTGCAACCGCCACGATCATCATCCACAAAGAAGCAATCACTCCTCGTGTAGCATTTCGTGGTGCTGACGATTGGGAAGGCGCTGTTGCCGGCGCCTGCGTGCTCGACTCCGATCGCGGCTTGGTCTTTCCTATCGCATACGGAGATTCTTCAAACGCATCTGCAATTTTTGCGAGTCGATCCGCGAAGGGAGCACGGATTGCGCTCGTGGAGTCATTGGCCGCATAGGCATTTGGTTGATAGTCCTGCACCGATTGCAAGTACTCTTCTAAATGGTGCGCAAACGCGTCGCCAAATGGTACGCCTAGCCGATCGTAGATTTCCGAGATCGCTTCATGTGGTTGGTGCGTTAGTTGTTCATACGACACTTCAACCAATTGCCCTTCAGGAATCTGATCTCGCGTAGCAAGGTAGCGTTCTTCCGTCTCGACGTATTCTAAAGTTACTCTCTGTTCCAACTCCTGGTCATCAATGTTGTCTTGAAGGTGGTACATTTTGAAGCGCTTCAACATTTTAATGTTGGAGCGAATGACCGCATCTGCTTCACGATGTATGTGCACAAATCGCACGTTCGAGGGGCCGAACAAATGCAGCAGTTCCGGCACACGAGCGGTGTGACTAGGTGACTTGAGCATTAGCATTTGACGGGAATGAACACGAATACATTTGAACAAGAACGCCCATTGGTGAAAAGCCCACCGTGCACGCTCTGCTGCCGTCAAATGTTGCAGATCGTGAAATCGGCGGTAGTGTGCCCACGCTCCAGGAAACACCATGCGACCGGGTAATGATGAACACAAGGCAGCGTTGTTCAACGCAAAATCATCTTCTGCAGGGTACTCTGGGCCGAAAGATACGTTATCTTGTGGCCTCGTTTCAGAGAGAAATGGGATCATAAACAAGTGGAGGAACGCCCAACTTAGAACATAGCCGTGCGGCAAACTCACCTGATTCCACTTCGGCGTTGACATCTGTGGGTCGCAGTTCAGCAGGTATTGCAAATGCGTGGTTCCAGATCGAAAATACCCAAGCACCACAATCACGCCCGGCGGATGATTGAGCTGTCCACAATTTTGTCTATATTTTATTCGCAATAGAGGCTGTAAGACCAATCGCTCCGGCAACACAAGCATTGTCCCTAGACTTGAGGTGAACAGCCCTCCTGCTAGGCGCAGCCAATACCGCGGATGGACACGAAAGGAGGCTGACCGCAACATCCGGGCCCAAACATCGAGAGATGCAAATCCCATAAAGTGTGGCCAAGGCATCGCGATGGGCGATCGCTCTTCGAGGAATAGAACAATATCATCCCACCATTTCATCGCGACGATTCCCCAGATGAAAGAGCAGTTGCATCGAATGACCAGACCCCATCAAGACATTCGCTTTTTGAATGGACAAGCGAAGCGTGTCGGGTGTCCATTGTAAATTCGCCCATGATGTACACGGTGATCCACTCGCCCTTGGAGTAGTTGAATCCTCGTAGCGCTTGCAGTCTTTGCCCGGTCAGTCCCCGGCTTGCTAATTCCTCTTCGACGCGATCAAGTGATGTAGCGGCCACAATGATCCGAGTGGATGGCTGATTGTTCTGCTGAACAAGCTCAGCGGCTTTCCTCGCCCCCACCAATTGAACCGGTTGAGCGGAAAGAAAGACGAGGCTTGGCTCATGGTAGCCGACTGCGATAAGTAACGTTTGAGATGACGACGACGACGCAGGATCCAATAATTTTGTAGCGTTGATCACCTCATGAATGCGCCCGCTTAACCGCAAGGTGGGCTGAGTTGGCAACACCCATTGCAATAGTGGAGCGATGATGCATATCGCACACAAACACGCGATTTTCAAACCGCGCTCGACCTGATTGCGAAATGCGCACCACGTCGGCCAAATCGATGCAATTGAAAGGCCAATCATGACCACAATTGTCGCGGTAGAGGTTGGCGCTTTCATGGCCTGCAAGCCTGCGACCAACGCAAAACCAAACACGATCGTCAGCAAACTCCAAATGACAAATCCCAGATAGGCCGGTTTGCGAAGAACGATTGCTTCATCATCCAGCTCCCCTTCCTCAGCGGTACTTGCTTCGCTTGCGGTGGTTAGACCCACAACAAACTGCGCGCATAGAAACGCGAGGGCGGGGTACAACGGCAAAACATAATGAGGCAATTTGGTCGGCACAACTTCAAGTATCAACCAAGCCGGGATCAACCATGCCAACGCCCATTGTGTACCACGATGCGAATTTGATTTCGCCGTGCTGGTCTTGCGACCCCGCCACGCATGCCTCACAGCAGCTCCTACGATCAGCGATCCAGGCCAAAATGTAGCAAGCAACAGTACGAGGTAGTAGCCCGGCCATGCTCCATGTGATTCGACACCGGCTCCAAGTTTGGGTAACAAATCACCGAAGAGAGCTTCCCTGAAAAACGCACCATCGGTCGCAAAGTGCAAGGGGACCATCCAGCACAATGAAAACACGAGGACAATTTCACACCCTGTCATTATCCGAAGCGGGCGAAGCATTGCCCAACTGCGCGTCGCAACACCCATTACAATGATCGCCACTGCTGGAAAGAAGACGGCCAACGGCCCTTTGATCAGAATACCTAATGATAATGCACTCCAAAATAGAATCGGCAAAGCCCAAGGCACATGTCGCCGATCGCGAGGATCAATCGGCTGCGCCCATTTTGATTGCAAGGAATAGCGCATCAAGACACAGAAATTGATGGTGGTACACAAAGTAAGCACTGCATCTGTGGTCGCCAAGTGCGCCTCGGCATTGAGTAACACGGATGCAGCCAACAAGAGCGCGCTCAAAAATGCAAGTCGCGAACCAACACAGATCGCCAAAAAGAAATATAATACGAACACGGTACCCGCCGCAGCTAATACAGATGGCAGACGGTACGGCCAAATTTCGTTTCGCAAATCGTCTTGACCCGTGATCGCCTCTGCCGCATGCACACTCAATGCTTGCAGCCAATAGATTCCGGGCGGTTTTTTGTGTCGTGGCTCATCTTGGAATCGGATTTGAAAATACTCACCTGATTCGACCATTTGTTTGGACGCTTGAGCAAATCGAGCTTCGTCGCGATCTGTAACCGCAATCGTGAACAGACCCGGCAGATATAAAGCGAGGCAAAGCGCAAACAACAGAATCACATGTGCCCAACGCGGGTGATGCTGATCGTTCAAGGTCTGGTTGCTGTGAGTTGTTCGTTTCCGCCACATGCGTTGATTGTTGGCGCGTCGATCGGCGGGGAGGGGCTGACGGAAAAAATCTTGTGGCTTTCTGGCCACCTATTATGTTGCATTCCGCTGCAAACGACAGTACCAACGATGCGAGCAGTGGGATGTATGAGGCAAGCGAACATGGAACCACAAAACACCCAGGCACGAATTCCAGCAGCCAGGATTCGCACAATGCTTATTCGGCTAGGGATCATGTTCGTCGGCTGGCTGCTCATACTCGTGATTCTCATTCTTGATCCAGGAAATCTGATTCATGCGTATGGCAGACAGCAGGCGTTATGGTCACTTGAAGGCGCAGAAGCCGTTTCAGGTGCGACGATTGGTTTCAATCTGCTTCTGTTCCCAACCACAGATGACACACCTCCAGGTAATGCAGATGGCGCGCCAACAGTCCCCCAGCGGGCCTTTTTGAGCAGCTATGATGCCTATTTTTCTGCGGACCCTGTGATTGAGATATTCGTCAATGACCAGAGCATGTCGGTACCCAAAGAGCGATTAACCCTCTTACCTTTGTCAGTCGCACAGCAATCGTCTGCCATCGACGGACTGAATGCTGAGCTCGCCCGGCTTGGACCGCGTGCTGCTTACTCGAGTATTGAATGGCACACGAGTGAAATTACGGAAGACCGTTCGTCGACAATGTGTTTCTTGGCGGTCAACAGTAACGAGGGCGAAGATCGCTCCTACACCTATCAAGTGAACGATGGATCGGTGGTACGCACAAGGCTGGCGGGTATCTCAAGAGAGAGTGAATTCGAACATTCCATGATGTTGCTTGCGGGTATCTTCACTGTAATCTCACTCATCATGGGCAGTGTCGCAATTGTCATGGTGTTATGGAGCTGGGTCACCAAATAGCCAATGCCATCGGTGTCTGCTCGATGCCGATTTAATCAGATTATTTTGTCGGGACCGATGAGGGGCTCTTCTTCCATAAGGGCAATAAGACACCCATCCACATAAAGAATGCCGCTGCACCGAGGCAGCCTAGCCGAATCCACTCCATGCGGGTTGGATCTTGCATAGCATGTCGACCCATCATCCATGCAGCCCCTGCTGGCGACCAGAAGAAGAGCTCGCTATCGTGATCAGAGGCTATGGACAATGGTGATTCGATGATGATGGACAGGAACGGCCCAAGTACCACGAGCAACAAACACACGACCATCCATTGCGAACGAGCGCGATTTTCATGTCGTTTGAAATCTTTAGGTGAAAACTCGCTGCCCACCAGGCGCGTGTGATCTGCAGTCCCCAGTGCAATGATCGCTCCAAAAATCAAGGCCCACAATACAAGTGTGCCGTCCAAGGCTAGTAATCGCGTGAACGACCATTGAGCGGAAACGCGCATTGGAAAGAGGACGACTTGCAAGGTCCCCGCAAGGGCCAACCAATCAACGAATGCTACTAACCGCGGCGCGGTACGAGATCGCCCGCTCAATCGAATAAGCGGCCAACCAATCGCAATGCCCAGTGACAACAGGACGGACAATCGCTGCACACCCAATTCATACGATCGAATGTTGGAGAAGAACGGCGACGATGTACCGAACGCGAGTACCCAAGAAGCCAACAGCCACATACTCCACCACAACAACAATGCACGAGGCAACCGCACCGGGTAGGGCCGATGTGCTCTACGGTGTCTCCCCGATGATGATGATAACAGTTTCTTCGTCGTCATGAAATCAGGCTTCCAGCCAACCGAGGAGCATTGGATAGCCCAACGGTCATCGTTATTCACGGTCAAAATACCGGCGAATCTAGACACGGTGGAAGTCAATCACGATGCCGGTAGTACCATCATCGTAGTATGCGCCAACAGAATTGAATGAGATTACCCCAAACCGCCCTTGAGAGAACGATTTGAACCAAATTTTGCCTTGAGCTTGGTCAATGCAGCGTCGTCACCTCGGCTCACGTCCTCTTCTGCCTTCTCCGCGAGGGCTTTGAGCGACAGGCTGATGCGACGGGATTCTGGATCCACATTTAATACTTGGACTTTCACAATCTCGTCCACTTTGACCACTTGATCGACTCGATTGACTCGGCTGTGGGACAATTCTGAGATATGAATGAGTCCTTCAACACCCGGCTGAATCTCAACAAATGCACCAAAATCGGCCGTTCGAGTGATTCGGCCGGTAAGCGTATCCCCTTCGCTCACTTCGCTAGTGGTAGTGACAAACGGGTCATCCTGCAGTTGTTTCATGCCGAGGCCGATGCGATCGTTTTCCTGATCGATCACAAGCACCTGCACTTTAACGGTCTGACCTTCTTGAATGACCTCGCTAGCGTCCTTGACTCTGCTGTAACTCAAATCAGAAATATGCACGAGGCCGTCGACACCACCGAGATCAACAAACGCACCGAACGGCATGATTTTGCGTACGACGCCTTCTCGCACTTGGCCGACCTCGAGTGATTCCAATATCTTAACTTTTTGCTCTTCGCGTTCTCTATTCATCACTGCGCGATGAGAGAGGACGATGTTCTTCTTGAGCTTGTTCACTTCCATGACTTCGCATGTCAGAGATTGGCCGATCATCTCTTCGAGGTTCTCAACATGCCACACGGACACTTGGCCTGCCGGCATGAAGGCGCGGTGGTTGGAGACTTCCATCTCGAGGCCACCCTTGTTGGAGCCGGTTACGCGAGCCTCGACAACCATTCCTTCGTCGAGACTCTCCCAGTCTGCTTTTTGGACCGCCCCGATGCGGCCACACACAAAGATCCCTTCGTTGCGGTCGTAACGAGTGATGTTCACTTCCAGTGATTCGCCCACAGATGGGATTTCTTCATTGAATTGAATACGCGCAACGGAGCCTTGCTTCTTAGGGCCAAACTCAAGAAGAATGGAATCTTCGCCGACAATGACGACGGTTCCCGTTGCTCTCTTGCCAATCTCAATGCGCTGTGAATCCGGGATGATGGAGGTCAATCGACCTGAAGCGGAATCAGCATCACTTGTCGATCCCGACGGTGATGGCGCACCACCTAATGACATAGACATTAGATCATCTAGCGATGAGTCGGACATCATCTGCGAGATCTCGCTTTCAATGTCGGGATCAAGATTGCCTTCGTATACCTTGTCAGACTTTTCAGCCATCGAATTCGGACCTTTCGCATGAGATCGGTTGTGGCAATTCTTCGCACCGCAATTTGAATTGCGTTCTCGGAGAGTGCCAATTCTGTTCTATTCTGTAGTCAATCATGGCTCCCGTACACCCGAAGCCTACCGGCTCCAAGCCCACCCACGGGAAGCGGGCCCATCATAGGCGCGCCCGACCTTTCCGAATAATCGACCAACCAGCGATCCTCCACACCACTTCACCACATGCGGGTAGCCAAAATTCATCAAAATAGGCACTCTATCGATGTTTCTTGGCTGAAACATGATGTGTGCTCGGCCCTATTCCTGAATGTTCGTCTCAATCACATTCGACGTATTGTGAAATTCGGCCGCTTGGAACCAAATGTCCCCAAGGGGTGCATCATCGGGAACCCGGAACGAGAAAGTTCGCTCCCCACTCACATCGGTGAATCCATGATCCAGCAATTTGGGTTGTCGCAGATCAAGGGTGATTGCTTTGGATGGGATTTTTGTGGACCCGAGGCCTTGTAGGCTGTAGACCAAGAACACTTCTTGATCAAAGGCGGCGTTGGTGATCGTACACTGTGACCACTTGCCTCGCTTCATACGAGTTGCTTGAAGGACAAGAGACTGCTCGGTGTCGATACGTGCAATCCATGTCCGCCAATCGGTGCCAGCTCCGCCGACGTATTCATGATGACTCCAAAATACGCCTGGCTCATCGGGGTCTTCCGCAATACTGCCATAGTCGCCCCACCGGCTGCCGAGATACGGATCAAACGATTCTTTCAATATGACTTCTGCTCGCGTTGAACCAGGTGGGTCAGTTGCCTTATGCACAAATCGAGAAACGAATGGAAATTCACTCACGGATGAGCGATTTGCGACAATAGTCACATCGCGATCTGCATCTACGCCGATGTCGGCAAACCAATTGTGCTCGCCCGGCCCAAGATCGATGGTGCCCCATTGTTTGACGAATGGCAGCTTGCCACTGGTCGGCCAACCTTCCATTGCAATCTCATACCATCGAATCTGCGCCGTCGTATTGCTGTGTCCGCCCACCGTTTGGGTCACCCACATCGAACCATGACGATACACGCCATGCTTCGTCCTGAAATCGAGCGTGGGCAGCAATCGCGTTGTGCCCTTTTGCGCTGCATCCGGCGGCAGGTTCATCCACTCAACCGGGAGCATGTAATTGGAAATGACGGGTGCGGTGATAGGATTGACCACCGCATACAATTGCAAACGCGTTCGCAAACCGCTGAACGCAGTAACAAAGTACGCCGCAGACCCATCTGCTTCACGAACATCGATCGGGCCTAGCCCAATGCTCTTAGAGCTTGTAATAGAATGCACATCCAGACTGACAGGATCACCCATGAGCATGGGTGCTTTCTCCATAATGTGCAGTCGACTGCCTCGGCTATCAAAATAGTCGGACGTCACGAAGTATGCCTCTTCCCCAATCCCCAGATTCTCAAAGTCGAAGTAGTCGCCATGCTGCTCCAAGTTGAATCGATAGAAGTGCCACCCATTCATTGGGTTGGATGTCTTTGACACCGCGACTAGCAATCGTGACTTCTCTTTGACACCACCTTCATGTTCGCCGGACACGACGATGAAGCGGTCGGCCAAATGGTCATACTGGGTTACCGGATCGACAAAGAAATAATCTGCATTGACTTCGCTGAAGAATTCCTCCAGGTATTGGTTGAGCAACTCGTTACCCGCTTTATCAAAAATCGCAATCCGCATGTTGACGGTGGCGATAATGTGATCCGGGCCAACCGAGACATCTGGATCAGGCGGCCGCCATTCCGTGCGCGCAAAACCGACAAATCCAAAATCAGGACCTGTGCCCGCGGGTGAGATTTCTCGTTGCCGAGGAATCCATTGATCATCACGCTCTGGAATGGAAGGTATTCCCCGAACATCTGCCACGCTTAACTCTTCGCCTGCAAACTGTGAAGCGAGTCTTGCGGGGCTGGGCAGAGTTGGTTCTTGTGAACTTAAAACCGTCAATCCGATTCCATGATGATCAGCTTGAACCTCACCCTCCCAAACGGCGGCAAGACCATGCTGTGCACTCCAAATAAGGCGTGTAGCATTTGACCCCGCAGCCAAGGCTTGCGTGCCTTGATTAGATTGATTGATTTGAAATGTTGGGCCGAGCGGTGTGCCGTTTGCAGCAAACGCACGAGCTCTCACATGAGCAAACTGCGTTTCGATATCGTCAACGCTCGTCTGACTCGACTGGCCTTGCACGTTGTACGAAACGATGAACTGCCGACCGTCAGAACTGTAAGCAACTGCAGCTCCGCTCTGCCATTCCCCTTCGACAGCATCAGCGACGACAATTGGTTGATCCCATTGTTGTGATTCGACATCCCATGATCGAGCCATCACTGCGTACGTATGTTCGCCTGGTGCTTTGGACATCCATGTAATGGTGCACGAAGATCTATCCTGACCGCCGATGGCTAACGAGGGTTCAATGTTTACGAATTGTGAATCTGATGGCGTTACCCATTGTGGTTCATCGTCCATAGTACCGTCTGTTTGGAGCAGGCGTACCAAAATCCCTTTCGGGTCACCCGAAGCATCGATACGATCCCAAGCGATGAGAAACTGCCCCTCGGAACATGCTGCAACAGAAGGAAGGCGATCACTCTCATCTACGGGATTGCTAATGTATAGTACATCACCTTGAAGCGCGCCGGATTGGGTGTCGAATAATCGACCTCGCACTTGTGTAGTGGCCGATGAGTCGGCTGATTGCTCAACCCATGTAATGAGGCCGACATGTTCTTGAGGGTGGATTGCAATTGAAGGATCAGCAACAAGTGCCCCATTTTCCAACAGGTTGACATGAATCTCGCCACCTGTTGCGGCCAGGGCACCATCCTGCACCGCGAATCGACGTCGCATGATGCGCGTCGATGAATGGGGGGAGGCCTTTGATTCCCACACGATCCAAGTATTTCTTGCTCGACTGTCCACCGCGATCGCGGGCTCTACTTGCGATCCTATTACCGTTTCATTGACACGCAGTTCTTCACTGATTGCCCGGCCCCACGGATCAAACTGCCGTGCAACAATTCCGTATGTCCCTTTTTCCTGCCGTCGGCTTTCCCAAACCACGGTCATCGTTCCCATTTTGTCATCAACTCCCAAACAAGCACGAGATTGAGTGCTCGGCTGATAGTTGTTTACCTGTGCTTCAAAGCTGAACGGCAACGATTTCTCAATTGGTTCGGAAGGGTCATCACTCGCCTGGGCAATTTGCGAATGACCACACGGCAAAAGCAATATGCTCATGAAAAGAAGAAGTGACAGAGCACGTTGAAGGCCTGACACCCATGGGGCCGCAATGCCCCAGTTGGCAGATCGCGATTTAGTTGTGATGAGATGTAACATGAATCGTGGACTCCTCTACGCCTTGGTCGTGATGTCGGATTACATCACCCGGATTAGGATAGTACAGGAGGTTTTTTGCTGTCGCAAGAGAGAAATAGGAAACCGAAGACGGATTGAGCAAAACAGCCCGAAATAAGGCTGACTGCCAACATTCCGAGTGTTGAAGTGACGCGTCTCGTCTCGTCTAAGAGTCCGATCTACATCGACGACTATCACTAAAAACCGAAATTGCCACGAAGACGTTCGCAACCACTGTACATCAGCATTTTGCATATGCTCAGAGGCTATTCTCGCAGAGAGAGATTTGGTCCAAATCTATGTGACTAGGCCCACTGATTTAAAGGTGTGGCTTGGGAGGACCCTCTTGAGATTCGGATTCCCCAGATGAACCTGAACAAGCTCCGCCAACACATCACGAAAATCTGTCGTGTGCAGTAAATCTCTTCCTTGGTGGAGTTGGTCGGGTCCAAGCCCGGGCCAATCGGCTACGACTTTGCGTTCATCTCCATCTTGGGCGGCCTTCGCGTTTGCCTGCTGCACCGGCCCACCGAACAGGAACATGCAATTCGCCCAGCCGTGATCGGTGCCGTTCGTCCCATTTTCTGCCGCAGTACGACCAAAGTCGGTCAAGGTAACGACGACGACGTCATCCATTCGATCGTTGAGATCCAGAAGAAACGCATCAACAGCGCCCGCAAGTTGGCCAGTCAAATTCGCGAATTGCCCGTTTGGCCCCACGCCTTGATTACGGTGCGTATCCCAGCCGCCGTAGTCGACTTCCGCCACCTCAAGTCCAACATCTGCTTTGATTAACCGAGCCACCTGCATAAGCCGACGAGCAAGTTGCGTGTTTGGATATTGAACCGACGGTTCATATTCTTGTTGTGCGACCGCTCGGAGTTGTTCCATGCCATCCAGCGTGACTCCTGCTGTTTGCGCGAGCAAATCACGCGCGCCACCACGGTGGGCTTTTGGATCTTCGCAATACGCATGTTCTAAAGCTGCTGCAACATCGTCAGGACTCACGCCGCGCACATTGGGTAGCGCTAGATCTTCGACACCGCGGATTGAGTAGGCGGCTTCATCACCATGCAAAATACGAGGCAAGTTGTCGCCGATCGCAACAGCCCGTATGTTGCCATGCCCTTGCGAAGTAGCCAAATGTCGATTGACCCAACCGTCGGAATTGATCGTGTTGCCAATGACACCAGTTTCCCATACGTCCTGTTCTTCGAAATGCGAGCGGGTGTTTTCTGCGTACCCGACAGCATGGGCAGCCACCCCTAATCCAGATTGGAAATGTTTCTCAAACGGACGCAGTCGCGGATGCAAACCAAAGTAGCCATCCAGATCAATCGCACTATTCGTATTCTGAGCACTTGGTCGGGCTATTCCCAGTGTTCGTCGAAGGTCTGCATAATGTTCATCGCCATGCGGAATCACTAGATTCAATCCGTCTGCCCCACCACGCAAAAAGATGATGACAATCGTCTTCCCTTTGACAACCTGCGTGCGGGCGGATAAGAATCCAAGCCCCATTCCATTGAATCCTGCAGCCAATGTATTGAGCGGTGTAACTCCCAAGTAGGCTGCCAGCGCGCCGGACGATTTGAGAAAGAAGCGACGGGTCAGTTGCATAACAGATAAACTCCAAGAGCATGTGTGAATCATTCACCAATCACAATCATCCAATCAGCGGACGTTTGCTTCAGGTAATTGTGCGATGAATGCGCTAATGGTGCGCACGCGATTATCTCGATTGCCGGTACTCTTTTGCAATAACCCAAGGGCTGCTTCATGAGAGGCTGCGCTAAGTACATTACCGGTCAATCCGATGGCCACAGAATCGACGACGAGATTTGCCCAACGATCATCGGACATTGCATCATTGTACCGCCAACCTTTTGAGATCATCCCCGCCAACGCCCAATTAGAATCCTGAGCTAATCGCCACCTCTGAACCATCGCGTTCGAATCGGTGTACGCAGCATCGTCTTCCGGATATCCATCTGGAGTAGGATGATCGAACAGCCCCGTCCCGCTGGACGTGAGGAAACTCATGATCCGCCATGGGTGGTATTGATTCGTCGCCCTCGCCATGCGAATTGCATAATCCATAGGTTGAGCGATCTTGGGTTTCTCCATCGCACGCCAAAACGCAGGATGATGTGCGATGGCCAGCAACATCGCTTGCATATCCCCGCCGGATGTATGGAACACGTTCTCAAGATCATGAACGAGCGCATCGTCTGCCGGCAGACCGACGTAGTGGTGGGCCAATTTGGTCGCAATGTAATGTGCGGTACTTGGATGCGACGCAAGTGTCTCGATCGCATGGCGGGTGCGATCATACCGAGTCATTGCGGGAGGCGACATGACTGGATCATTCGAGGTTTCAAAATTGAAACCAAGGATTTGCATCGGTTGTCGATCGTTGAGTCTCGGATCAAAACGGAACGTATATTCTCGAGCATTACGACCACCACCTCGCCCGTCGCCTTCGAGGGAAACCGTCCAGCCGGTGAGCAGGTGAGCCATGTTCGTCACATCTTGTTGCGAATAGCCACCATCTACCCCCAGAGTGTGCAACTCCATAATCTCTCTCGCCAAATTCTCATTCAGCCGGCCTGCATAACTCACTTCTTGATCCAAATACAAGAGCATGGCGGGGCTTTGAGCGGATGCGAACAACAAATGGTCGAAGGGCGCAACACCCAATTGATCAAACTGAACAAATTCGTCCCACTTGCGATCTGCTTCGGTTTTGCGAATCCAAGTGGAAAAATGATTTTGCACCCACATGACAAATCGCGATCGAACCGGGTTGGGAGTCACACTCAAATGCGACACCACACGCGATGGAATTTCATAATTGTTCTTTTGGACAAAGAATGGAAAGCCCACGCCCCGTGCAGCCAAATCACCGGCTTGATGCACAGGCTGGCTCAATCGATCTTGGAGCCAATCGTCTTCACCCATGATGAGGACCGCGGCCAATTCACGTTTGTCCGGGCCATACGCAAAGCGATCCAACAAGTGTACCGCACGTGCATACGCGGTTGGCCGAACCGGTGGATCGCCCAAAATGTTAACCGTGCGAAGTTCGGAGGTTGTGGTATTCCCTTGAATATCTGATACTCGAATCGCAAGTGTATGCTCACCCGGCTCAAGTGTTCGTAACGGCAGTTGCATTACGATGTTGCCCGGCTTCAGGTTCAACGATTGCGTCAATCCGCTAGCCATGCCGTCCAAAATCAGCTCCGCAGAATTGAGCGACATGTTATCTGAAGCGGTCGCAACAATGGCATCTGCAGCGTACATCACTTGACCATTGGGCGGATACTGTAATGCAACCATCGGTGCGGAAAGATCGTCCTGCCCCGATTTGTCAACCAAGAGAATCGCTTGCACCAACAGATTGCGATCACCTTCACCTTCAACAAACGCATCATTCTTGAATGCGATCACAAGCTGCTTGGGGCCGGCGGGCAAATCAATGAGACCGATCCGTCTGGTATCCCAATACGTAGGGATATTTGCTTGTGCAATCCACTGAATCTCTTTGGCCGCCGGTGTCTTCAGCCCTATGTCAAGCTGTGGTGCACCTTTGAAATGTTCGCCTAGCGCTTCCGCATACACATCAAAAGGGCCTTCTAGATTCTCAGGAATCGTCAACATCTCCTGCCCCGGTGATGAAAACACTGCCGCCATTCGCTCCTTGGGATTTCGACTGTTGGCAAGACGAGTTCGAATGATTTTTCCCCACCGGTCATCATGAATACTAAATCGATGATGTTGCCTCGCTGGCGCCCGATCTGCATCTTGTGCAGCCTCTTCCATCCAATACATCGTCTGCTTCGGCGTCGTTGCAATCGCTCCAATATCAGATGTCGCAATCAGTTGTATCGTGTTTGCACCTGCTTTGAAATGTGATGGGCCCACCCAGAATCGAGGCGCGCCGGATTGCTGCGTCATCACTGGGATATCGTTCACTCGAAGTGTCACTAGTGGCGCGCGCCGTGCACTATTTTCCATACCCGCCCATGCAAGTCGACCTTCAACTTCAAACAACCCCGGCAATGTCAACCCATCCAGCGGCCGAACAAACCCAATCCGCAATGGCGGTGATTGTTGACCAAACGCATCATCAATCGTTGCCATCGACTGAGGAGCTGCGTCGGCCTGCTCGCCCTTCATTTCCTTTGCTGCCATCATCATGGACATCATTGCGGGAGCATCATTGTTCGCACCATCAGGGGTCACATCAGCGACGCGCGCGATCTCAATGCGGTCAATCTGCAAATTGCGGTCCGTCAAGCCGGGCGCAAAAAAATCATTTGCAAAATATGGGGTAATGACATGCTTACCCGGCGACAATGTAATTGGCAATCCCATTGCCACACGATGCCAATTTGGCAATAGCACCCGACCGTTTGTACGGGACTGATCTTCATTATCTACAACAATACCAACGGTGGGTAACACGCCTTGCGCACGTGTTCCGCCGACCACAAGCATGATCTGATACAGCCCTGCTCCTTGAGCATCGGTTACCTCAAGCGGAAAGCAAGCTGCAGGCCTAGATGATGCATTCGAGAAATATGCCCCGCCCGAGGCTTTTCCATCTCGTCCAATTGATTTACGTCGGGCAGGAAACCGCTCAGGGCGTTCGAGATCGTAGGTTGCCTCCGCTTCGCCTTTCCAAACATCTATTGCGTCCATGGGCAGTATTTTGAGATGCACTGGATCGCCTTGCTGGACATTCTTGTGATTCCGATCGCGGTCGTCAACATTTCTATCTTGCACTATCGGCGTGAGCGTAAGCCAACCACTTGGAAGTTCGTCCGTGTTGATCTCAAAGACAAACTGGTGGTACGGCAGCGAATCGCCAGCGGCGTCAAACGTTGGTTGCAGCGTATCGCCATTTGAGAGTTGAATTTCAACTTTTCTCGGCGACTGACCGGGCAGTTCCAGAATTTCGACTCCTATCGATATCGTCCCCCAAACGATTGCACCATCAGCAGGGCCGATGATGCGCGGGCGATACTGCGCGGCCGATCCGGGTACGCGATTCGGCTGAACGATGACTCGGATTCTCGCATTTCCGATTTGTAACACAGACCGACCGGGGGCCCGACCTCGCACACGTACATACCCTCGAGGTTGTCCCGTTAATACCACGGGAGGAGCGATCACTTCGAGGATCTCACCATCGCTATTGGTCCAATCGAGCTTGATTGTCGAAGGATCATCGGTAGTGGACGCTGAATCTGAGCCGGTCCACTCGAATGCGATCACGCGAGATCGGCCAACCTCTGCTACCGTCTCTGCTGAATACCAACTGGCTCTACCTCTTCGATCGGGAACCTCAGCCTCGTCCATTGCTGATGCACTTGGCCTTGCTACGGAAACTGGTGTTAAATGCAAACACAGCAGGCAGGCGCCGGCCACCATCATGACTGCGACGATCCGTTGAGTCATGCGAATTGGTCGCGGTACAGATCGTCTCATCCTCAATGCGGTTGGTTCATTCATCAGGTCGGCCTCTCAGCAAGCGAGCGAATCTCAAAAGCTAAAGCAAATTCTTGGGAGCGTTACGCCCACCCTTCATTGCACCCGAATTTGCCTCGTTTGGCAAGCGATTACCGTCAGTTGGGCGAAATTTTGTTTCATGGTGGCTGGTACGCTACCAATTGCCAGTGGAATAGATCATTCTCTCCTGCTCAACAGAATTTCGGAATGTGCCTGCCCTACACTGGACCTGCAAAACGTGTTGACACGACGTGGCCGATAGATCGGCCAATTGACCAATGACGATGGGCAAGACCAAGACAAAATCCCGAAAGTCGGATCCGCATACGACCCCGGCCATGCGGCAGTTTCACCGCTTCAAAGAGGAGAGGCCAGACTGCGTACTATTTTTTCGCATGGGGGATTTCTACGAGACGTTTTATGATGACGCCGTGCTTTGCCACAAGGTGCTTGGTATTACACTGACAGAGCGCACCAAAGGCGTGCCGATGGCTGGAGTGCCGTACCATGCTATTGAGAATTATTTGCGTCGACTCATCGAAGCGGGTCATCGCGTCGCGGTAGCGGATCAGATACAGGACCCAAAGGAGGCCAAGGGTATTGTTGATCGCGCAGTCACTCGCGTGCTCACGCCCGGCACTCTTGTCGATGAAGCACTTTTGGACGATGCGCGTGCCAACTCCGTCGCCGCGATCGTCTTTCATGAAGCAGGCGATGACTCAAACGCCTCCATCGCCATTGCAGAATTGTCCACCGGATGTTTTGAAATTGTAGACGTTGCCTCGGTCGATCTGCTCGGCGAGATTGCACGATTGGGACCTTGCGAATTACTGCATGTCGAAACGTCCACCGGCGAACCGCCGACTCGTGTAAGCAGGCTTACACAAACTCTTGAATGCGCCCTCACACCGCGACCGTCATGGCAATTCCGTGAAGGTGAAGCGCATGAAGCACTCACTGAACACTTTGGAGTGAAAACCCTCAGCGGGTTTGGACTTGATGAGTATGACCCCGCGCTCACCGCAGCAGGTGCGCTCATTCGGTATTTTAACGAAACCCAACCACAGAAGAAAAATGGCGAATCACGATTGCGACATCTGCAGCCACCCACGAGGCGGATGACGGATGCATTCGTCCAAATTGATGCGACGAGCTTGCAATCGCTTGAGATTGAACGAACCATACGCGGCAACCAAATTGAAGGCACACTTCTTGGGATTTTTAGGCAGTGCAGTACTCCAATGGGCAAGCGACAGTTGCGTACTTGGCTGTGCTTCCCATTGCGTGATTTGAATCACATTCAACGGCGTCAACGATGCGTTGGAGCCATGATCGACGACCGCGTGTTTCTCGATGGTTTGCGATCATCGATGGCGGAAATTCAAGATGTCGCTCGTATCGCCGGCCGCATCGCGATGAGTCGAGCCACCCCACGTGATCTGGTCGGCTTGGGGCGTTCACTGCAACCGATCCAATCATTGATCGAATTGATTGATCTGCGCCCTGCGTTTCAAGATTCATATGAAACGTTGCAAAAGTTGAGCGCATTACTCGCACCGTTGTCAAAACGAATCGATGCGCAATGCGTCGACTCTCCGCCCGGCCATATGCGAGCAGGTGGATTGTTTCGCGATGGAATCGACGCTTCTCTTGATGAATCACGCCTGTTGCAGCGTGATGCGAATGCTTGGTTAGTCGATTATCAAGAACGCATTACTGCGGAGTCTGGTATTGCATCACTCAAAGTTGGCTTCAATCGCGTCTTTGGGTACTACATAGAAGTCTCCATTGCCAACAGCAGCAAGGTACCCGATTCATTTACGCGTAAGCAAACGCTTAAGAATGCGGAGCGATACATCACACCCGAGCTCAAGGAGTTTGAAACCAAGGTCCTCAACGCAGAGGGTCGGGCCATCGAACGCGAGCAACATTTGTTCAATGAGTTGTGTGCGGTGGCGGCTGATGCAAATCAACCGCTCGCAGAATTTGCCGACTGTGTAGCAACCCTAGATGTCTTGGCATGTTTTGCGCAGCGAGCCATGCAACGCGGTTACACCTGCCCAACCATGGTGGACGATTCAACGCTTGACATCCAAGGCGGTAAGCACCCGGTGCTGGATGAGTTGTTACGAGATCAGTTTGTCCCCAATGATGCACAGCTCAATGTACACAATGCTGCAACAGGAGCGGATGATCGGAAGACATTGGCGATTATCACTGGACCTAACATGGCGGGAAAATCGACTTTCATTCGCCAAGTTGCACTGCTAACTCTACTCGCGCACACGGGGTCGTACATCCCTGCGGAGAGTGCAACCATCGGCATCACTGATCGGATCTTCACCCGAATTGGGGCAAGCGATGAACTTCACGCCGGCCGCTCCACGTTTATGGTTGAGATGACCGAGACCGCCATCATTTTGCATCATGCAACGCCTCGTTCGCTCGTCATTCTCGATGAGATTGGGCGCGGCACTTCCACTTTGGACGGCCTCTCATTGGCATGGGCGATCGTTGAGCAATTGGCAGAAGTTGGCCCACGGACTTTTTTTGCTACTCATTATCATGAACTTACATCGATCAACGAGCGGTTGCCCAATGTTTGCAATCTGAATGTAGCGGTACGCGAGTGGGAAGATGAGATCATATTTCTCTACCGTATTCTGCCCGGCAAGACCGACCGGTCGTACGGCATCCATGTTGCCAAAATTGCAGGCGTGCCAACGAATGTGATCGATCGCGCCAATCAGCTCCTCGCCACGCTTGAAGTCCAGACCGGTCAAACCCCCATGCCCGCAGCGGCACCACCACCGACGGGGGACTCGACCAATAGGATGTCATCGGATAATTCTGGACAGATGGCGCTGTTCACCGAATTCATGCCCCACCCGGTGATCAATGAATTGAAAGCAATTCCCATCGAATCACTCTCACCCCTCGAAGCATTTGACCTTTTGCGTCGATTGCAAAAGGAATCGCAATCCGATTAGGTTGGCTGTTGTTACACACTCGATCGGTAGAGCGACGGTGTTACACCAAATTCCCGTCGAAAAGCTGCTGTAAATTTGCTGTGGCTAGAAAATCCTAATTGTAAACCGAGGCTTGTGAGATTCTGTTCGCCTTCCGCCAATCGCGGGAGTGACTCGCGCAGCCGCAGACAAGTTAGGTATTGGTGAATCGTGAGCCCCATCTGTGATTTGAATACACGAGCCAAATGAAACGGCGATGTACACAGCGCATGTGCAATGCCCGCAAGCGTCAATGATTCCCGCATGAATTGACGCAAATATGTTACGGTTTCGTAACCAAGATCAGCATGTGCACGAAGAGTGCTGGGCCGAGTTGAATTTCCATTTGCTGCCTTGGCAATCTGTTTGATTTCAGTTTGGGTGAATTGAAGGTCGTAGGCTCGTTGCACTGCTCGTGAAATCAGTGCGAGGGCGCTCTCTTCTAACCACATCGCATCGGCGGGCTCATCAGACTCTAGCGCATCCACAACTCTGCGATGCAGAATATAGTCCTCGCCCGTTGTCGGTACGTGAGTCATTCTGAAACACGACTCCATTTGTTCAGCGCGGCACGGATCGACCAAAGCAATCACTTCTCGCAGGACATCATTCGATAGACGAAGGGTAGTTCCTCTATCTCCACAACCACACGGATGCGTTACACGGTACGATTCATTTCCATTAAAGAACACCGCGTTGTTCACATCCATTGGCACACGCTGATTTGTTACGTGTTTCATCATCAGTCCGGACTGTGGAAAGATCACAAACGGAAGGGCGACAAAGTGCTCCTCGCTTAGGCCGGTGTCATGGCGAGTACACCGATACATCCCCCAGGTGGCGACGGATTGAGCCGCATGCAATGTGTGAACGTACCCAATGGGCATGAGGAAGAGACCTTGCAAGATATACCAGGAATTTGGGTCGTCGGCTGCCACTCTGCGAATGGCGTGTCGCCATGGAGCTTACCACACATATGTAGAGTCAGTTGCGTGAATCGGAAAAGATGAGGAAAATCACCATCCAACACCCGTTCAGATCAACCAACACTATGGTAATTCGTGTAAAGCCCGATCAACAGTTGCACCCATCGTCCCCAATTGGTTCGCATGAATCGCGCCCAAGCGAACTCGCAATATCACATTGGTCGCATCGTATTGGCGATCCAGCACCTCACCCCGTTGCTCCACATAGGTGAGTACTTTCGCCTCAGAGTACGGCAAGGTCACAAGATATTCCTCAACGCCGCCACTGAAGAGCAGATGAATCCGCTCGCGCAATGCATCGAGACCATCCCCGGTCACCGCACTCACCGGCAGCGCGTCGCGCACCAACGCATGCCAATACGCCAACTCTGTCTGATCTTCAAGCAAATCGATTTTATTGAGAATGAGCAATCGCACCGGATGGCGGACTTTGAGTTTCGCGTCGTCAGCATCATTCGGCTGCACGCTCATCCGATCAAAACCCTCCACATCTTCCTGACTTTCGGCTGCAGATATATGAGGCGGCGTTGGCTCTAACCCAGACTCTCCCCAATTTTTTTGTGAAGCTTCCACATCTGGGGCGAATTGGATCTTTCGCTCGATCGGACCTCGACCGGTGCGGCGTACCTGACTCTCATAATCAGCCTCCAGCGCATCAAGCGTGGTACACACCACTTCATAATGGTGCTTCGCCATCGGATCAGATACATCAATGATGAGGAGTAACACATCTGCATGTATAGCTTCCTCCAAAGTCGCGCGAAAAGAGGCAACCAAATGGTGGGGCAAATCGCGAACGAAGCCCACCGTATCAGAAAGCAATGCCTCATCTCCGCTTGAATTGCTCTTAGCACTACTGTCTTCAAGAGGCCATCTTCGTGTACGAGTGGTCAGCGTCGCAAATAAACGATCGTCTGCATACGCACCCCCCCCGCCCGATGGCTCGGTGATTGCGTTAAACAATGTTGATTTACCCGCGTTGGTATAGCCCACCAAACACACTGTAAAGTTTTCGCTTGTTCGTTGGGCCACTTCGCGCACTCGACGATTGGCAATTTCATCAATGCGTTTGCGCAACACGTTCTTGCGTCGCTGCACCAGTCTGCGGTCGGTTTCGATTTGCGTTTCACCCGGGCCTCGCGTGCCGATCCCAACCGGCGCGCCACCTGTGATTTGGCCAAGATGGGACCACATTGATTTGAGTCTGGGGTACGTGTATTCCAGTTGTGCAAGCTCAACCTGAATACGGGCTGCAGTCGTCGTTGCTCGTCCCGCAAAAATATCGAGGATGAGTTCCGATCGATCAATGATTTTACATTCGACGATCTTCTCAATATTGCGAACCTGCGACGGCGTGAGGTCATTATCAAAAATAACGAGCGTCGCCTGCAGCTCATCTTTGAGAATGTTCAATTCTTCGAGTTTACCCTTGCCAAGATAGGTACTCCCCACCGGCTTTTGCCTTTTTTGAATCATCTCCCCAACGATGGTTGCGCCCGCAGTCTTTGTCAGTTCGCGCAATTCACCCAATGTATCCTGCAATTCAACCGGCGCATTGGGCAACTCGCACGCTACTAAAATAGCCCGCTCGTCCAATTTGCCTACTTGTAATCTTTCCTGGTGGAGTTCGTGAGACATCATCATAAGAGTTTGGTTTCTAAATTCTGGATCATCACTACCAATGTGCGACGTCTGTTCACAATTGCTCACTGACCACCGCAGCGCCAATACCAATTGGCGAAGCAGATGACAATAATGGCATCAAGAACAGCGACACTTCATCATATCGATGATAGGGTGCGTTTTGAATCATCTTCAATTTGTGAGGTAAGCCCACTTGGGTTGGTTGATTGCATAATCAAACCACATCCAGTATCAGGCAAAGATTCGTAAACGCATCGAAGGAAACCCCTTATGTCGAAAGTCGTCGAACGGTGTGATTCTACACGCTTCGTCGGCGATCGTATCAGATGATCCGCTTTTTTGGTGCCAAATTTCAGTTCTTCAGTTATGATTTGGCTTGCGATTGCCGAATTTGCTTTCGTTTGCGGGCACGTTTTTTGATGAACGAACCCTTGATTACCTTAAGGTTCATCAGCTCGACAAACAAGGCAAACCCCATCGCGGAGTAGATGTAGCCCTTGTTGAATTCGTGCTCGATTCCTTCGATCACCAACGCAACCCCGATCAATATCAGGAACGCGAGTGCGAGCATTTTGATCGTTGGATTTTGACTGACGAAGCGGCCGATCGCTTCCGCAAAGACCATCATCACGCCCACCGAAATCACAATGGCGACGACAATCACCGACATGACATCAGACATGCCGACCGCGGTAATCACCGAATCAATCGAAAATACGAAGTCGAGTACGAGGATTTGCATGAGCACCATCGCCATCGTGGACGTCGGGCCTGCAGGTTTTGACTCCCCCTTGAGAATATCAGACTCGGTGAGCCCTTCTTCGAGTTCCTCAAACTTCGCACGAATCTCCCACGTTGCTTTGCCGATCAGGAATAACCCACCAACGATAAGGATGAGGCTGTGGATGGTGATTTCATGTTCACCGATGCTGAACAGCGGCGTTTTGAGTTGCTTCATCCAACTCACTGCAAAGAGCAAGAGGATGCGCATGATCATGGCGAGCAGCAACCCCGTGCGGCGAGCAAATTCTTGTTTCGCAAGCGGGAGTTTTTCAACAAGGATGGTCAGGAAGACCACGTTGTCAATGCCGAGAATAATCTCAAGCGATGTTAAGGTAACGAGTGCAATCAGATTTTGCGTGGTGAATAATACAGTTAACCATTCCAAAGCATGATCTCCCAGAATCGAATTGCTTGTTGGCGAAGTAAGAAAATGCCTGATCCGCCTGAATGGTGTTATTGTTGACCCCCAATGGGCGACTTTCTCCGCCTAGCCTGTCCTGATCTCCATCGCATGGGTCAATTTCCCATCCCTGTTGCCCGCTAGTCCACTTTTGGAGTTTGTTTGACTACGCTTTACCATGACTGATACTGCCCCCTCCGCCATTCCGACTCCTGTGATCGCCAACTACAACCGCGAAATCGCTCAGCGGTTTGAGCGCATGGCTGCAGCACTCCAACTGCTCGGCGAAAATGTATTCAAAGTCAACGCTCACAATCGTGTTGCTCGCACCCTCCGCGATCTCACCGATGACATCAATACTCTTGCCCACGAAGAGATGGATACTGCAGAGACAAGGATCGCATCGATCGAAGGGATCGGCGCTAAGAGTGCAAAGAAGATTGTTGAGTTTATTCAATCGCATTGCATTCAAGAATATGACACACTAATGGAGCAGGTCCCCCCTGGTCTCTTTGACATTCTGGAGATTCCAGGCTTAGGGCCGAAGACCGTCAAACTCATGTGGGACAATCTCCACATCGACACAATGCATGATCTCAAAAAAGCCATCGAGACGAATGTGATTGCAGATCTGCCTCGCATGGGTAAGAAGACCATCGAGAACATTAAAAAAGCAATTGCGTTCAGTGAGCAATCTGGTGATCGCACGGAGATCGGCTTGGTTCACCCCATTGCGGTGACGCTGGTCCAACGCATTCGCGCACTTAATAGCGTTTTGCGGGCAGATTATGCGGGCAGCCTGCGCCGAGGCAAAGAGACGATTGGGGATATTGATATTCTCGTGTCATCCACTGATCCCGCTGCAGTGCGCTCCGTGTTTACGTCCATGCCCGAAGTCACCCAGGTACTTGCCCAAGGTGAAACGAAATCGTCCGTCCGCCTATTGATGAACGACATCGCCATCCAATGTGATCTGCGAACCGTGCCCGACGAGGTATATGGGGCAGCCCTGATGTATTTTACAGGGTCGAAGGAACACAATGTCCGATTGCGAGAATTGGCCATCAAAAAGAGAATGCGGTTGAACGAATACGGCCTCTTTGCCGGCCTCGATGAACGCCCCCAAGATTCGGACACTCCACCTGTGGCTGCTTCGGATGAAAATGCGATCTACAAAGCCTTGGATCTGCCCATGATCCCTCCTCCTTTGCGAGAAGATCGGGGTGAGTTGGACTCCATTCCGGCCGATCTCGTTCGCCTCGATCAGATCACGTCAGATCTGCATACCCACACGACCGCGAGCGATGGCAAAATGTCGCTTGAGGAATCTATCGAAGCAGTCTTGGCCAAAGGGTATCACACTCTGGCGATCACCGATCATTCGGTGAGTTCCGTCATTGCCAACGGTCTCTCTCCAGAGCGTATGCGTCAACATATTGACATCATCCGAGAAGCTAACGAACGATACCCCGATATCACTATCCTCGCCGGGGCGGAGGTTGATATTCTCAAAGATGGCTCACTGGATTATGATGATGAATTGCTCGCAGAGTTGGACGTTGTGGTTGCCTCTCCGCATGTCGCATTACGTCAAGATCCAGATTCATCAACGAGGCGACTGCTCAAAGCGATTCAGCACCCATTGGTTCACATCATCGGACACCCGACCGGCCGCATCGTGAACCGGCGCGAGGGCTTGCGTCCGAACATGAACGCCCTCTTTGAAGCTGCAGCAGAGCATGATGTTGCATTGGAGATCAACTCAAATTGGAAGCGCCTCGACTTGCGTGACACCCATGTACGAAGTGCATTGGACAAAGGCTGTTTGATTGCAATCGATACCGATGCTCACGCTCCCGCCCACTACGATTTTCTACAGTACGGAATCATGACTGCCCAGCGGGGTGGCCTCACTGCGGACCGATGCATCAACACATGGAGTGCGGACAGACTTCACGAGTGGTTGCGGTCCAAACGATGAACGGGATGCGACGACCTAACACATAAATCGTCGAATCGGCCTATCGAGCAATTGATTGGTTTTGAAACATGGGCAAGACACGCCGACCTCGCCGCACACGGCCCCGCTTACTCGCTTTGCCCAAATCTGCGTGGGTTATTTTGTGGTGTACTCTGTTTTTTCAGGCGATCGTGCTGTTCATGTTTCTTGTTGAGAATAGCAAGCCTTGGACATCCGCCGGGATTATGGCCGACTACTACGCTCACACCCATCGCTCACTGGTTGCACTCTTTGCCGCTGGTTGCGTTGTGTGTATTCCGGCCATTGTGTTTTTTGCTATGCGAGTTTCGGACCGCCGAGTGCGAATTGGATTTACAGGACTGTGGATCGTGTACTTCCTGCTTTTGTTCATTCTTACTCCCCGCATCACAGCGGTGATCGCTCGCGCCACCTGGAGACACATCGTGGAGCCACATGTTTTGGATAATATGCCGGATCCACAAACGCCAAACTAGTGCCTTGCAAATAGAACGGGAGAATCGGACTCTTACGAGTCGGGGCTATCTCGTTCACCGGTTTGGCGAAATGCCGTACGCTGTTTAGCATACTCTTCAACTGACAAATCCAGATCAGCGAGTTCGCCCGCTTGATTTAACGCATGCAGTTGACGCAAGTATGGCACGCACCATCCACAACCAGTCCCGGCACTCAAGCACTCGCTAATGAGCGAGGCGACCGGCGGATTTTCTCGCTTCAAATAGTTCACAACCTTGCGCTGTGAAACATGAAAGCACAAACATACATGATCATCAGGTTCCATCCGGCATGCCCCCATCGAATTCAACTCTACTCAATGCGCTCGCGAATTAATTGCGACTTTATGCCGAATTGCAGCGCTTGCAAATACACCCACCGCCCTTGCCACTGCACGTCAGGAGTACGGTGAAGGCTCGCATTCCCATCTACATCTGTAATCGTACTTCCCGCCAATCGAGGCAATGTGAAGTCAAGCGCAACTTGCAATCCACGGATCGGCGTACTTCCAATCTTCCCTGTGAGTGTATATGCAAAGTGGACCGGCTGCATGGGCACACCCTGCCTCACCGACAGGGTTGCGGATTCGCCTGCAATGAGATCTGTCGATGACAACACGAGCTCCCTATCTTGGGCGGCCCAATTCATCGCTCTTCCCAGATTGAGTCGACCAAATCCGAATTGCTCGTCCCAGCCCACGGGGCCTAGATCATCGGCTGAATCCATCAGTGTTCGGCGAATTTCAATGGCAGACAATCCCGGATCGAACGATCGCAAGAGCGCTGCTGCACCGCTCACAAACGGCGCCGCAGCGGATGTCCCACCAGCATACGTATAGATTCCTCCAGGATAGATATTGTAAATATCTCGCCCCGGTGCACAAAGATCAATCTCATCACCAAAATTTGAGTACACAAAAAATTCGTCACGATTATTTGTTGCGCTCACTGCCAACACGGTCGGATAACGGGCAGGCCATGCGACCATATCGTCATGTAGATTCCCCGCTGCTGCGACCACCACCACATCGTGTTGCTCAGCATACAGCACCGCATCTTCAAGGATCGCGCTTGGTGCGTAATATTGCAAACTGACATTGATCACTTGCGCTCCCGCATCGACGGCGTGCACAATCCCGATCGCGCAATGAGACGCTAAGCCAATGCACCCATCAGTCACACGAACGGGCAAGATATTGCACTCCCAATTAACGCCTGCAACGCCCAAATCGTTGTTTGCTCGGGCTGCGATAACACCTGCGACATGCGTTCCGTGTTTACACTCGTCTTCGACATTTGTAGAATGATCTACGGTGTTGTAGCCTTCCAGCAGCCTGCCCGCCAGTTCTGCATGATAAGACACACCTGTATCGACGATCGCGACGGTAACTAGGCCGTTTCCCTTGTGGATTTCCCATGCCTCCGGCGCATCGATATCTGCATCTTGAATACCGGTTTGATTTCCCACGAGTTGGCCGGTGTTGTGCAACCCGTACTGCAGGCCGAATGAGGGATCATCAGGAATCACACCTGCCACCGTACCCCACGGATCGTTTGAGATTTGAAGTACGCCGTCCATTTGAAGAAGTGCATCACGAACGTGATCGCCCACAATATTCACATCGCGCCATTGCAAGGTGTGCCAGCGGTTGAAACCTAAGGATGTCAACTCTCCGAATTGCTGAAGTGCTTTTGTACCGCTTGGCGACGAAAGTCTCACGAGTATTCGCGTTGAACTCGCCAACGTTTGCGGCCTCAATGCCTGATCACTGCCAGTCTCAGCCAGCACTTCGCTTGCCCGAATTCCAAGAATCGATAGCAGTAATAGGAAAGCAAGCGGCATCTTCCTCCTCACCGATCGGCGGGGTTGTGTGCCTGAGTTGAATTGACTTTTTTGGGGTCTAACGAACATGTGTACCCATTGTGTTATGCCACCCGCTGAGGCTGACGGCAGAAAGCTCCTACTCTTGAGAGTGTACCTCATGAATTTCCGTATCGGCGGGTGGAATTCTTAGATTCTGGTGTATCAAGTCAGAATGGGCGGATCATTCGCCGAGATTCCCCAACTGCCCTACGATGGTGAATATGTTATTAAAAACCCCCGCTGAAATTGAAGGAGCGGCGGCTGCGGCCGACCGCGTGGTCGAGGTTCACCAACGCCTTGCCGATTGGCTAAGTGCGGGCAAGACGCTCGCTCAAGTTGATGCCTTTGTGGGCAGGACGCTGCAGGACCTCAAATCGAAGTCCGCATTCCTGCATTACCGGACGGGAAGATACCCAAAGTTCCCCTCCTACGCGTGCCTATCGCTAAATGACACCGTTGTTCATGGCACGGCTGGCATGACCACAGATCCGCTCATACCCGGCGACGTTATTTCCATTGATATCGGTGTCAAGTACAAAGGTTGGATCGGCGACGCCGGTTGGACATATGCCATCGAACATGTTGAACCGGAAGCCCAGAAATTATGCGAGTGTGGCATCGAATCGATCCGCCGTGGAATTGATGCACTGCAGCCAGGCCAGCCCCTCATTAACTGGGCCAGGGCGGTTGAGGACTATGTCGAAAACGACTGCGGGTACTACCTCATTCGAGGATTGGGAGGTCACGGGTACGGGAAGACACTGCATTGTCCTCCATATGTTTCCAACGTGACACCCAAGAGCAGAATTGAGTGGCCGGACGCCACTTTTGTGCTGGAGCCAGGCGTGCTGATTGCCGTCGAACCTATGTTGGCGATTGGTACTGCGGAACTATCTCAAGACGAAAGAGCGTGGCCGATTTTCACCGCAGATGGATCGTTGGCGGTGCATTATGAACACGATGTGCTGATCACAGAAACCGGTCCCCGTGTGCTGACAGAACCGCTCTACGACCTCCCGATGGTTGTCGGGGAGTAAATGGATTAAGATCGACCTGCTTCGATCTTGTGGTTTTGAGCCTTAACATTGTTAAGCTGGAGCCGCCAATCGAGGTATCAATCGTCAGTTCCTCGCCTATTTCGACTCTTTTTTGGCAATCCTCCTTTCGGATATCGGCGGTTGTGATAAACTGATGCAGACATTCGTTTGCGGTTGGCGCAACCGATAGGCTCTGGTCGATGATGATCTGCATTGTCATTTGGCCTCGCTCGCTCGATCTACTCTCATTGGTTTGTGATGCCGTCAACCGACTGCCAATCAAGATTAACAGACAGGAATCTCCCTGTTTGCTCGAGTCAGCGAAGGTTCGTCATGCTCACCAGAGTTTGTATATTTGTTTCGTTCACGTCTCTGATCAATACAAAGAGCGGCTGAAGCAAAACAGTCCTTTATTTAGTCACAGTGGAACAAAATGGTTCACGTACCGTCAACTTCGCCACCACCACACAGGAGCTTCACGATGAGCAAAATCCCATTCACTCAATTCGCACTCACTGCCGGCCTGATGCTCGCCTCCACCGGCGCCGCCTTTGGCCAGATCCATTGCGAAGATGTCGAGATGAAAAACGACAGTGCGAAGGATGGTGACAACGGTTTTGTTTGCCCTTGTTTCGCTGAAGATGAGATAGTCATGTCGGTGATCAACGTTCCGGATGGTTATGATGCCCACGAATTGCTTGAAGCACATATCTTGTGGGATTCACTTCTCGGAGGTCCCGATGTAACCGTTGAACGCGAACTCATCATTTACGATATGAATCAGACCGGCGATGTGAATCCTGCCTCGCTTAGTATCATCGCCAGCTTCGAAGATCCTGAATTGCATAAGGGATTCCTGAACAAATTCGACCTTCGCCCATACGGCCTCATTATGCCCGAGCGACGTTTTGGCATCGGCGTCAAATTTGCAACCGACAAAAGAGTGGGTGGTGGTCTGAATCAGCCCACTATCGTTGAAGATGCGGATGGACATAACAATTGGGATAACACCACTCGTAATTGGGTCTACGCAATTCCCGGCGGTTGGTTAAGAGCACAAGACTTGGGAACCAGCGGCGACTGGATCATCCGCGCACTCGTCAATTCATGTACTTTTGGACCCTCATTCCGCTTGGCCGAACCCCAACCGGGCATTGCGGGAACTGTGAATACTTTTAGTGTTACAGGCGCAGAACCGGGTGCCAAAGTTTACTTCGCGTACAGCCTACGCACTGGTTCTACTCAAGTGCCCGGATGTAGCGGACTTATTCTTGAGTTGAAAAAACCGACCGTTATGGGGTCACTCATCGCCAACGCGAACGGCGATGTAGAGTTGAATATGCAAATCCCACAGGCTGCTGCAGGAATCACTGCTCATTTCCAAGCCGTTCAACTCCAGCCAACCTGTACAGCCACTACTCGAGTGACATACGAGTTCAAATAAAGGCAATTGGCTGACGGATCGATACCGAAAGTCGTTGCCCATTGCCTCTAGAAAAGCCGACGCAAAACCAAACAGCCTGCGACAAGGAACCCTTGTCGCAGGCTGTTTTCTTTTACTCAGATGTAAATGATCACGTTGTCTCGTTTACCGATTGAGCATTGCTGCTGGTCGTTGAGAGGTGGAGTTGTGATCAAGATCTATCAATACATTCCGCCATCGGCGCGGTACATGTTGCCCTCTTCGGAAATTTGTTCCAAGTACGTCATGCGTTTGGCATGCAAGTCAGCAAACACCCATTGGTTGGTGGCTGCATTGCCGGGCGTTTCCTCTTCGCCGGGTGCGATATCGCCGTGCGCTGCCTGTTGATCTTCGTACCATTGACAGCCGTGGAAGCCAATCTTGGCAACATCGTTTTCATATCGCGTGTTGTTACCCATTTGGTTGTGATCGCCGATGATCGCAAAATTCTCAGGATATCGAACTTCGTCAATCTTGCACGGAGTGAGATCGCCATCTGATCGGCCATGTGTACCGAACTTCAGATCTTCAAAACTCACGCCCATCGCCTGACCCCAGTTTGCGCCACGATTCTTGTCGTGGCCTTGCCGATTCGTCCAGCATTGGGTGTTGATGCCGTAGTTCACATCCATCCATCGAAGCTCTTCAACTTCGTAGCCCGGCACAATTTGATCGAACCCATTGCGATCTTCCATTCGAAGACCTACATACGGGCAATCGAGCAACGTCGATGTTACATTCGAATACTCGCGAATGACCTCATACCAAGGCTTTCGCGTGTAGCCTTCGTGATACCCGGTTGGGTAATACACATTTTCTGTAGCGTAGATCGAAAAGATCATTCCTGTTTGTCGAAGGTTGGACAAACACGCTGCTTCCTTCGCCACTCTTCTCGCTTGATTTAAGGCGGGCAAAAGCAAACCGATCAGCAACGCGATGATGGAAATCACCACGAGCAATTCGATAAGCGTAAAACCAGATCGCAGCCGCCGAGCCGACCGCTGAACGGATGGCTGGCTAGCCTGTGCAATTGAAGAAGCAGGAACGGAAGGAAGATCGCGACAATTCGTATTCATGACACACTCCATAATTCGCAAGACAATAGGAATCTAAAGACTCAGTTGCTCGTGCGCGAACATGAGAATGAAAATCCGCAAAGCGGAAAGAAAAAACACCATCAGCCAGATGAGATCACGACCTACAACCCAGTGACGCTCGTTGGCCAGCCGACATTTGAAACACCGCCCCCCCCCGCCGATTGCGGCAATCGCGGGTGCAGTTGTAACTCCACCTTACTGGATCCTATCGGGATGTCAATGGGAGAAGCTTGACAGATCAGACGATCCGCCCATTTTCATCGAAATTCATGACTCGAAGAGGGCGGAAAGCGAGTGGTAAAATCGCTATTCAGAGTCAGAATCACCGGTTTCGCCGCTTATCTCATCGGGCAAATCACCCAACTGTTCTTGCACGGCGCGCTCGCTGATGATGTCATAGCAAGTGGCGAGCAATCCCACCATGGGAAAACGATTGCCTTGGGAGAATGGGGATTGCCCCAATCGACGAAGCAAGGCATGCCGAGGACCATCCGATTTGACGAGTTCATCTGTGACTGATTTGAGATCCGGCCCGACCTGCCAAAACGACTCAGGCGACAATTCCAATTCGACCGGCTCTTTGCTCGGCATTTCATGCAAATCAACATCATGGACCGCCTGGGCGGTCCCGCCTCCTGATTCAGCCAAGCGGTGCAAACGCAATCGATCGAGGAGCATTTGCTCTTCGATCCCACGCATGATAAATGCACTCATTGGGGTGTTGTCTAAATGTTCTGCAACGACAAAGGCGAGTGCTGCGCCATGCTTACAAGGCCGACTCCGCCACTGGGGATCATCTTCCTCTAGATCCAGACAGGAGCAGGTGTATTCAACATCATCGGTCATGCGAGGGAGGAGCGGCCGCGACATCTCGTGCATGGACGACACGACCGTATCGGGCACACGTCCGTCAATCAAAGCCGCTACTGCACCCGCTTCTTGAGCTAGGACCTCCGCCAAGCGATCCCAATCATGCGATGTGAACGTTGGAATACGGATTTTCACGTCGTAGGGGCGACGCTGTCGACCCTGCACCCGTGCTTCTAGCCCCCCTGAAATCGGGGTAAACGCTGCGACTTGGCCCAATCCGCCATACTCAAATCCCTCGGCGAGGACTTCTTCAGGCGTAACCTGTTCGACCAACGACATCCACGCTCGCGAAATCGGAGTCGTCCCTACTGGACGTTCTTTCGACTTCAACCGCTTGCCACCTCGAACGCGACGAGGTTTGGTTGGCTCGGGTCGCTTGGTTGGTCCAAGGCGATGATGGGGAGGGATTCCGCTCACGTTAGTCGTTTTCCTGTTGTTGCCACTGCTATTTTTCTAATCCAGCCAGCCTGCATTGGACAGCCTGATCCGTTTGCGATCATCCACCCAATATTTCAGATGCGTCCTGAGTCAGCGATTCGTTGTCATACTGATTCTCGATCGCGTCATCTTCGGTGATGTCTTCACGCTGCAGAGCCAAGATATCACGTAGTCGATCCGTTGAAAGCTCAGTAAGCCATTGTTCGCCTGAACCGATCACGCTCGTAGCCAATTCTGTTTTTTGTTCGAGCATTTGGTCAATGCGCTCTTCAATTGTACCCGAGCAGACGAATTTATGCACTTGCACCCGTCGGGTTTGGCCAATTCGGAACGCTCGGTCAGTTGCTTGGTTTTCAATTGCGGGATTCCACCAGCGATCAAAGTGGAACACGTGGTTGGCCGCGGTGAGATTCAAACCGATACCACCGGCCTTCAGGGACAAGATGAAGACGGGATGTCGCCCATCGCGTTCTTGGAATTTGTCCACCAAGACTTCACGCTGCTTCTGCGGAACTCCGCCATGCAGGAAAAGCGGTTGAATACCCAAATCATGCTGCAAGAGGGATGACAATAGATTGCCCATCTCTCGGAATTGGGTAAACACTAGGGCAGAATCGCCTTCTGCGACGACTTCTTCGAGCATCTCCATCATTCGTGCGGTCTTGCCGGACCGACGTGCCTGCCCCGCAGCACTGGCCCACGGGTCTTCCTTCTTCTTCTTGGTGAAATGCGCGGGGTGGTTGCAAATCTGCTTGAGTTTGATCAACAGTGACAGCACCACGCCTCGTCGTCGAATGCCGTCCGATGCATCTGCATCGCCCAACATGCGCTCGACCGTCTCCTCGTACAGTTTGGCCTGCTCGGTCGTCAGCGCACAATAGACCTTGTACTCCTGCTTCTCAGGCAAGTCTGCGATGACCCGCGGGTCAGTCTTCAAGCGGCGCAATACGAACGGTTGAACATAACCCCGCAACCGAACCACCGCATTGCGATCGCTGTAGCGCTCAATGGGTATGGAGAATTGACGTCGAAATTCACTGGGCGGGCCAAGATATCCCGGATTGCAGAATTCCATGATCGACCACAATTCGTTCAGACGATTCTCCACCGGCGTACCCGTGAGGGCAACCCGTCGCATTGAATCAAACGAACGAATAGCCTTGGTTTGTTTCGCGGAAGGATTCTTGATATTTTGGGCTTCATCCAAGCACACTCGCCACCATTGGATTTTGCCCAGATCTTCACGGTCGCGATAGGCCAATGCGTAGGTCGTCACAATGACATCGTGTTTGGTAATGATTTCGCTTAATGATTCGCCGGCGCATCGGTCTGCCCCATGATGAACGAGTGTCCGCAGAGATGGGCCAAATCGTTTCACTTCGCGCACCCAGTTGCCCACAACCGAAGTCGGAACAATGAGCAACGTCGGGCCGATGCGAGATGCCATCTCGCCCGCCAACTCACGCTCTCGAAGCAAGAGCGCGATAAACTGGATCGTCTTGCCCAAGCCCATGTCGTCAGCGAGAATGCCACCCAAACCGAATCGTTCGAGGAATGCAAACCAACTCAGGCCACGCAACTGGTAAGGTCGCAGAGTGCCCAAGAATTTCTCGGGCTGTGGAACGGGTCGAATCGTCTCGCCTTTACTTTGTCCCTGCGTGGTAGGCCGATCTGATTGATCTCCCGTTGAGCCGAACAGTTGCCCTACCCAACCGGTCGCATCCATACCCACCACGGGCAGGCCAATCGCGGTTTCTGATTCCGGGCCATACGCTAACCGCAACGCTTCGCGCAACGCGACGTGTTCTTCGCTGGAATCGCCAAAGAACCGCAGCGCGGTTTGAATATCCGAAGATCGAACTTCGACCCATTGGCCACGCAATCGTACCAAGGGTGATGTTTGTTTGGAGAGCCAGCGGAATTCATCTTCGTTGAGAGTGTGTTCACCCAATGCGATTCGCCAAGAACATTTGACGAATGACTCGAGGCCGACGTTCGGCTTGCCGGTTGCAGAGAATCCGAGCTCAGTCGAGATGTCGTCTGGCAACTCATCGCTTTCCACCAACAAGCGGGCGGCCAATCGTGCTTCCGGTTGATCCCACCATTCGGGAACGATGACGGTGAACCCAGATTCACGCAAGAGTGGGTGCATATCCCGCATAAAGACATGGGCCTTTGCGGTTGTCAATTCCATATGAGTCGGCTGCGATTCTTCGAGGGCCTTTTGAATCTCCTCGTAAATCGAGCCTGCTCGGGCGAGTTCACGCAAGAGCGCATCATGCGGATTGTCCAGTCGGTGCCCTTTGACGAAATGAATATCGCCTTGCAATGTCCATATTTTTTCCGCGTCAATCACTGCAGTTTCGTCGGCGGTAGATTCGAGATAGAACGCGAGCCTCCACACAACATCTGCCCCGGGTGCAGAAGGCTGATCAGGCGACGGCAAATCTTCGGGTTCTTCAAGGACGAGACGGAGGCAGAATTCCTGACCTTTCCCCGTATCCGCCAATCTGCCTAGCCATCCTCGAACCTGTCCCAAAACTTCAGCATCATGAGCGCCAGCGGGAGTGGGCACGCGCGGTGAATGATCCAGCAGGCCGGACAACCACGCAACATGCACATCGTCTGTTGGCTCAATATCTTCGATCGCATCCGCCAATTCCTCATGATGGAAATAACGACGAATCGTGGCGTCAGTCACCACGGTCAACATATCTTTGAGGATGTCCCAAGGGTTTTCGATGGCGCTCGGGCCAACCACATTTCGGAGAACAGGCGGCATCTGTCGCAACAGCACGCTCACACGGCGACGAAGATCATCATCATGCAGCCACAGCCGCCACGAAGCGCTCAGACCTTTCCCCATCTGATGGGACATACTGGGCACAATCCGTTGATTGACCAAAAGCCCATTAAGGAATCTGCCAGCGGTGATCCAGAATTGTGTTGTTTGGGCGAGGCACCATTCGTTCGTTTCTACCACATCCTGCAATTGCGACATGAACGCGAGAGCGTGGCTGGGGGCAACCGTCACCGTAGGAATCGAATAGGTGTTCCATTCCAAAGCGAGGACGTCCGTTTCCGAATCTGGCTCTGCCGCCGACTCAGATTCGAGGACTTCATCGATGACTGCATCCACCAACGGGGCTAGGTCTTCGGAACCTGATTCCAAGTCCGAACCCACGACAGATTCGAAATCGTCTTCTGCGCCAATCTCATCGATATCGTCATCATCGTCAAAACCAGCGGCATTGGCAACCCCAGAAATACGAGGTGAGGCGTGGGGCAATTCTTCATCGCAGGGCAAACGGAGCTGCAATGACTGGTCTTGGTCGTATGTTTCCAACAAGGTCGGCAACATACCGATTTGCACGAGCAACGTGCGCAATTCAGTAGAATCAAGGACAAACGGGTGTGCCAGCACCGTCGATTGCGTGAGTGTACTTGTACCCCCAGCGTCGCTGTCATTATCCTCTTCGCTGTTGTTCAGATGAGCTGTTAGCGTTAGGTTGTTCGGTTCGGCAGATGAGAGGGCAACACCATTTTGCAGAACATTTGGGATGGACGCATTCTGATTGCGCTCGTGAAGTGAACGCAACCGCATCTCCGACTCCGCCCACACGTGGAGTTGCTCACGAGCCCAGATTAGATGAAGGACATACATGGTCCGATCCGCCTCCATCGCCCGACCCTGAGCCATTTCGCCCATCGGACAGTTTCGTGAGCAGCCATAATAAACGCGGTGGTAGCGTGGGGTATTCGCTGCCGCCATCCTCGATGGCGGCCTCTATCGTGTCTCTCCCTTGACCAAGCGGTTACCTACCACGTCTATCGACAAGCATCTTTGATGCATTAATAATGGTCGCGCTGGGACTCGAACCCAGGACCAGCGGCTTAAAAGGCCGATGCTCTACCAACTGAGCTACGCAACCGGATTGAATGAGAACGATACCAATGTCCGCAAAAGAGTCCAGTTAATAGGCATCGCAATCAAGTATCTCCCTCATTCCGATGTGGTGGTTGTGTTCCTGCACTCGTTCATCCTATGTCGGTTTCTTTCGATCATAAGCATCAGAAACGATACCTCACGGTACAATGAGCCATCATGACTATCGCATTGCAGATTCAACTTGTTTCACGATCTCAGCAGCCCGCTCGAGGATTCACCCTCATCGAATTGCTCGTGGTCATTTCCTTGATCGGCCTCCTCATCGGCCTCCTGCTCCCGGCCCTTTCACGCGCTCGTGAAACCGCCCGGTCGATTCAAGGGGCTTCGAATTTGAGGCAGATCGGCCTCGGGCTAGGCCTCTACTTCAACGAATTCGGCGAGGAATTGCCCCAAGATGGTTCGCATATCGCAGCCCGGTTTGGAGGCAAAGCGGGTTGGCTCAAACTCCCGCCCTTCCTCGATATGACGGATGAAGGTGGGGCCGGTGCGGATGATCGCCCACTTAATACCTATGTTGACGGAAGAACGCTGGCGGGTAATGACGAAATGCCTGTATTCGAAGATCCCTCTGACGATGGCCAAAACGATCCGCTCTTTCCCATCCCGATTGACAGTATGTATGATGCACTGGGCACCAGTTATACGCTCAACGATCATGATCTCGCTGGCGAAGAAGCATGGACGATGATCCCGCCCGGCGGTGGTCGCATGCCCGCCCAGATCGCCAACTCATCAAAGACCTGGATCGCAGGTGATCTCCCCATCTACAACTACCAACAAGGCGGCGATCGACAACAGCGTTGGCGGTACGGCAAAGTACAGGCCAATCTTTGCTTTTACGATCTCCATGTGGGTGTGAATTTGCCCGTCCCGGATTCAACTGATCCCGCTACGGAAGATTACACATTTTGGCCAACTCCCGATTGGGATTTTCGGCGAGATCAATAATCCGCCCATTCGTTGCTGTCGTACTCATCACCTGTTGACGCCGAACTCTGCACATAATTGTCGTAATATGCTTTCGCGCCTGCGCACAAAGTAGGCACGCCAATTGCAACGGTTGCAAGCACCACGCTAGCAATTGGCTTGGCCTGCATGCTCGGTTTCCTTCGCAATACGATTGCCAACGGGATCAACATCAATGGTCCCGTTGCAAGGATGAACAGCGGCAACGCGGGGCTCTGGGCATACGAATAAAAATAGACTTCACACCATTGCGAGACGAACATGAATGCGATCGGAAAACCAAGGTGAGGAAATGGCATTGAGGTCATGCGCTTTCGGATCATGACGATAAAGACAATGCCCAACATCGTGGCGACCGCAGCAGTTTGAAAGGCCGTCTGCGCCATGGCGAGAATGAAAAAAATCCCAGCAGAACACGCGATCCACAGTCCTATCGGAAACAAGAAGACGCGGACAGCCAGCCGTGCAGACAATGTGTTCATGATCACACTGAAGAGCGATGCTCCAACCGTCAAGCCACCGATCCACATCCATGACGTAGGTCTACTCCACGTATTCGTCACAAATGGCTTCAGCACTAAGAGAAAAAACCCGGCATAAACAAGCACCCAAACCGCTGTTCGCGCCTCCCACCACCAGCCTCGGGCCTTCGTCCACAGTCCAAGAGCAGCCACGGGTAGCATGAAGTACACGGTCCAGAATTTTACATCCGGCGGTGGAATCGTAATGGCCCAATGTTCTTGCAGTCCTAGATGTGCGATCGGGTACATAACCATAAACACGAGCAGGACAAGCCAAGGCATACGTTGATTTAAATTCGTTTGGCGTGCTGTGCCGGTCGTCGACGCTAGCGGTAATCTTTTCCACAAAGGGAACAAGATAATCAACGTGAGTACAACAGGCCAAGCGATTGACCACACGAGCATGGATTGCGGCATGATGAGAACCCGAGTGTTTGATTCGCTGATTTCCAACGCAGAGAATAGAGTGTAGCACTGCCCCAAAAAAAGAGTTGGACGAATGACTCAGGTGCAAAAATATTGCATCGCTGATCCGTTCGGCCAACTTGAAGAAAGAGAGTTTTCGATCACCATCGTGAGCGGTATCGCTCAAACGACTGAGTCTGCAATTGCTTCAGTTTACGATTGCGCCCCTTCTAGGCCAATCATGATGGTCACTTCATCGCCCAACGCGCCGTTCTCTACATATTTGTGCATGCCGAAATCAGATCTCTTAATTGTAAAGGTCGACCCGATTCCTGCTATGACTTTGCCGCGTCTTTCAGCTTGCCCCGTAATATCGACTTCAACCGTCCAATCTTCGTCCTCCGATATGTGTAAATAATTTTCATCCAACTCCACCAACTTTTTCCTTTTTGCCTTAAGAAAGTCTATACTCTTGTTTATGACTATTCTTTTCAACCATGCCCCAAAGGTCACTTCTCCTTTAAATTGATGTATTCTTAGAAAGGCTTTAATAAACGATTCCTGAACCACATCCTCGGCATCATCCGAATTTTGGACATATCGCATGGCGACACTGAACATACCTTCGCAATACTGCTTATAAAGCTGCATTTGGGCCTTTCGGTTGTTGGCCTTACATTGTTCTACGATATCAATTTGAAACATTGGCCAGTTTCGTTGTTGGTTTCAGTTGTTTTGTTTTTCTAAGGACGATATAAATAGTTTAATGTTGCAAAAAACGATTATTTTTATGCCCAATTAATTCAATTTCCTTGAAACAAGTTACAATAAGCAACCCATTCATTACTCTAATTAT
>PJEL010000121.1_pt1 | contig 89093 bp, 79 predicted proteins | sample 1853271 | NCBI WGS metagenome assembly PJEL01 (sample SAMN08108733, study PRJNA415343) | Invertebrate metagenome, whole genome shotgun sequencing project. | host: Globobulimina | place: Sweden: Gullmar Fjord | collected 2015-08
TTGCTCCCATTGAATGGAAACAGCTTGATGACGCGGACTTCATCTGCATATCTTCAATTACTTCTACGGCAACACGTGCCTTTGAATTAGCGGATAAATTCAGCACACTGGGTATTCCGGTTGCAATAGGCGGAGCGCATTCAACCTTTTTGCCTGATGAAAGCCTCAGATATGTCGATTATGTAGTGCGGGGCGAAGGTGAAGAGACCATTGTTGAACTTCTGGAAAATCTCATGGCTGATAAACCACTTGATAAAATCAAAGGGCTCTCTTTTAAAACGGACAGTGGGGACACAATACATAACCCTGACAGAGAGCTTATCAGTGACCTCAATGAAGCGCCGATACCTGATTTTAGCCTGGTTTACAAATGGGAAATGGCAAAGGTTGTGCCTGTGGCAACGTCCAGAGGCTGTCCATTTGCATGTAAATTCTGTTCAGTAATAAATATGTTTGGCAGGGAATACAGGTTTAAGACAAAAGACCGGGTAATGGAAGAAATAAGAGTTTCAGCTCCTCAAAAAAAACATCTTTTCTTTATTGATGACAATTTCGCGGCAAACAAAAAAAGAACAAAGGATTTATTAAGGGAGATCATTGCCAGTAAAATCAAATTTGAATGGAGTGCCCAGGTACGTACTGACGTGGCAAAAGACCCTGAACTTATGGAGCTTATGCAAAAAGCCGGATGCAATACTGTCTTTATAGGGTTTGAGTCAATAAATCCAAAAACACTCTCATTGTATAATAAAAGCCAGGGAGTTGAAGATATTGAAAATGCCATAATGTCATTTAAAAGTCATTCAATTAACATTCATGGGATGTTCGTGCTGGGTTCTGATACGGATGATATTGCAACTATCAAAAATACTGCCAAGTTTGCAAAAAAACTTACTATAGAATCCATTCAGTTCATGGTGCTGACGCCGCTTCCCGGCACGCAGATTTTTGATGACCTTAAGAGTTCCAATCGCCTGATTCATACTAACTGGAGTAAATACGATGCGCATCACGCGGTTTTTGAACCAAAATTAATGACCGCTTTTGAGCTGCATGTAGAGACACTTAAGGCCATGTCCAAATTCTATTCTTGGTCGGCCATTCTGCGCAATCTCCTTCATTTAGACATTTTTTATACAGTTGTCGGCCTCTACGGCAAACGGTCTGTGAAACAATCCCTTTCAGATGCCGGGAAATACATAGAACAGCTAAAGGCAACTATCACGGAAGAGTTTGACAAAAAAACCGAAAGACTCAGACAATTATTCCTTCTGAAAAAGGGTGCCAGAGATATTATCCTGAACACAGCTTCTCTTGAAGGACCTGAATCAACATTCTTTTCAACATTCCTCAGTAAACTTGATAAAAAGCTGATTGTCACCAATGCTGACTTCAGGCTAAATAGGAATACACTTGCCATTACACCGCTAGTTGAACATTTAAAAGATACACATCAAAAAGGGAAGAACCAGATATCAGAATTCTATGACAGGCACAAAGACAGATTGAGTTCTTATAAAGTAATAAATATGGAATCCATCTCACTTTACAAATAATGTGCCAACATAGGACTGTTATTGAATGCAAATTCCAGGAAGATCCGAAAGGCTTATGATCAGGCTCTGAAAAGCATAGGTGGCAGTTCTTTTGAATGCAATTATGTAATGATCATAATAGGAGTTTGATTAATGAAGAAAACAAGGAATCAACAGACTATTTATTAAGGGGAGGTATCATGAATAGAAGAGAGTTTATAAAGGGGGCTGTCATTACATCAGCTGTTTTGTCTTCAGGGAGTCTAAACGCGGCCGAATATGAGCATGAAGATGAAAAAATAATTAATCAGTTGGTTGACAGAGAAAATCCTTCAGTCCTAGAACAGAAACATGTCCCGGTTATTAAAATTCCCAGGACGATTGAGGCAGGCGCCTGGTTTGATGTTCAAGTAAAAGTGGGATTTATGCGGGAGCACCCGTCCACGCGTGGGCACTGGATAACGTCGATCAAACTACTTGTGGACGGCAAAGAGATTACTGAGACAGGTTTGAAAAAAGGCGGTATTACAGCTTCATTTGCTGCATTCAAGATCAGACTTGATAAAGGTGCCACTCTTGCAGCAGTAGCGCACTGCAATCTGCACGGCAAATGGATAAGTGGTCCCGTTAGTGTCAAGGTTACATAACCTATGTCAGCAAATCCTTTTTGAACATTCACTCTTTAATATCATGTTACTGTTAGCTGTGCTATACCTCTTATTAAGTTGTATATTCTGATCGTTCTCTTCGATTCTCAGAAGAGTCTGTATCTGTTTTTTGAAAACCGGCTTTATGGACTGTGGGAAACCTGGGGTGAGATATTTGATGGTCCCCGAACTATTGACCATAACAGTAGAAGGGAGTGCGATGACGCCGTATTCCTTATATACTTTCAGTCCTCTGTCTATAAGAACAGGGAACCTGATATCCTGATCTTCTACGATTTTCCTGACTTCTTCCAGCTCCGATGCAGGAGGATTACCACTGTTTGAGGGGACGTATACCGCAAGCACATTAAGCCCCCTCTCTTTGTTGTATTTTGCATAATATTGTTTTAGGAATAGCAGCTCTTCGAGCGAATAATCAATGAAGGCCCTGTTATCCATTATTTTCCAGAAAACAATGATTAATGGATTTGAACCCCTGAATTCTGATAGATCTACTGGATTACCGTCCATATCTTCCAGTAAAAAGTTCCGTGCTTTTTCACCTTCATGTGAGCCCATCATTGCTTGACTGTATGAAACAATGATAAATGAGAAAATAATAGTCATAATAATGATAATTTCTGTAAAGTGGTTGAAATTAAATAATATTGATCTAATTTTATCTCTGCTGAACAATCTTTCCCCTCCTCTGTTAACCAAGTCAATGTAAACAATCAGTACAATATGTATATGCTATATCGGCCAATATTGTAAAAAACTTTAACAATTAAAACTCTTCAGGCAAGGTCTGCGTGTTGCGTGCTTTCTCTCAATCTTTTATAAATTTCTGAGAAGAATTATAATATCGGGGAAAGGAAAATAAAAAATGGCAATAAAACTTGAAGGTATAAACCTGATTATCCCCATGAAGAACATAAACCTCTCTTATCCAGGTGGTTTTGATCTGTTTCGGGAACATCATCAGAAGAAGTTTGGTGAGACATTCCTGCATGATCTTCTGCTTTTTCGTGATGGGACAATGAATCATGAGGAGATGGAGTCGTTGATCGTGTACTGGCAGCAGAAAGGGCTGGTCCCATATGCTGAGATAGCTGGAGTAAAAAAATGGAAAGACATGTGTGTTATTGAATCAACACATGCTGAACCGACCTTTCCGTGTGATTGGCTTGAGGTAGATCAAGAAAATAATTGTGTGTTCCTAAAAGGAAAGCCCAAGGGCAGGATCATAGGTCCTGAAGAAATGAAGTTGTTTTACGGGTAGGGGTTTGATTAATCAAACCCCTACTTGTAAAATATGCCCTGTTATAATATTTTCAAATTGTAAGGAATATTTCTTGTGAATATCATAAAAGACCTGCGGGCTTATTTAGAAGTTCTGAAGAAAGAAGATGAAATCATCTATATTGATACCCCTGTTGATCCCTGTCTTGAAATAGCCGAGATCCACAGGAGGGTGATCGAAAAGGGAGGCCCGGCCCTCTTTTTCAGAAATGTCCAGGGAAGTACGTTCCCGGTTGTCACAAACCTTTTCGGGACAGAGCGCAGGATCGACCTTGCATTCGGGAAGCGGCCGGTCCGGTTTGTTAATGATACCGTAAAATTTGCCGAAAGAATCCTGCCCCCTGACATGCATAAGCTCTGGTCCGGTAAGGGCCTTTTTATGCAGGGACTGAGGATAGGGACGAAGAAGGCTAAAAATCCTGCCATACTCGAAAACCTCCAGAGGCCGCCGCGACTGACAGAGCTGCCGATGTTGACTTCGTGGCATTCAGACGGCGGTGCATTTGTAACATTACCGCTTGTATACACTGAACACCCCGAAGGCAAAGGACACAATCTCGGGATGTACAGGATCCATAGATATGATGACAGTACTACCGGGATACACTGGCAGATCCACAAAGGCGGCGGATATCATTATAGCGCTGCTGAAGAGAGGAATGAACCATTGCCGGTCAGCCTGTTTATTGGAGGACCCCCGGCGCTTATCCTCTCCGCGATTGCACCTGTACCAGAAGATGTGCCTGAGCTTATCCTTGCTTCGCTTCTGCTCGGCAAACGTCTTGATATGGCTGATGATCCCCTTGGCGGCCACCCGCTCGTTGCTGACGCGGAATTTGCTATCAAGGGTGAGGTGCCGCCTTTTGAACGGAGGCCTGAAGGCCCGTTTGGAGACCATTTCGGTTATAACTCATTGCAACATGACTACCCTGTTTTTAATGTGAACAGGCTCTATCATCGCCGGGATGCTATCTATCCGGCCACTGTAGTAGGCAGGCCGCGACAGGAGGACTATTATATCGGTGATTACTTGCAAGATCTGCTTTCACCGCTTTTCCCTCTGGTAATGAAAGGTGTTCGCCAGTTAAAGACGTTTGGAGAGACTGGATTCCATTCCCTTGCTGCTGCGAAAGTGACGAACCGTTATCCGAGAGAGGCCTTTGCTGCTGCGATGAGGATACTCGGCGAAGGGCAGCTTTCTCTTACAAAATTTCTGATCATAACTGACGGAGAAATAGATATCGCTGATTTCAAACTGCTCTGGAAACATGTCCTTGAACGTGTTAACTGGCAGACAGACCTTTTTGTATTTGACAATGTTTCACAGGACACGCTCGATTATACTGGCCCTGCAGTAAATAAAGGCTCAAAGGCCGTACTAATAGGTCTCGGCAAAGAACCTGTTCGGAAATTACACCATGAGTTTAAAGGAAACCTGCCTGACGGGTGTGACAAACCAAAAGTCTTCCTGCCCGGGACCCTCGTACTTCAGTCCAGGTCCTATGAATCAGATCCGGAACTGGGCGGTAAAGTAGCGGGACATGAAGGGCTTGAAGCCTGGCCTGTTATATTACTGGTTGACGACAGCAGGGCCGCAACTGAAAGCATGAAAGAGTTTCTCTGGACTTTTTTCACACGCTTTGAACCTGCTGGAGACATCTACGGAAATAAACCCGAGAGCCGCAGGTTTCATACAAGGTTAAAAGAGCCGGTGGTATTTGACTGTCGTATGAAACCCTGGTATCCGCCAGTGCTTGAAGTTGATCAGAAGACGAAGAAGATGGTGGATGATAAGATAATGGATATTGTTCCTGCTAAATGGCGTTAGCGGAAACCAGCCTTTCTATTTCTCTTAAAAGGTCCTGCTTTCTGAAGGGCTTTGTAACACAACTGTCCATGCCGGCTTTCAGAAATCGTTCTTTATCTTCTTCAAAGGCATGAGCAGATAAGGCTATGATTGGAATCCTGGGATCAAAGTGATTGCTTTTTGAATTTCTTATTATCCTTGTTGCCTCAATCCCATCAATTTTCGGCATTTGTACATCCATCAATACAATATCAAAATGTAGATTCTTCAGAGCTTCAAGCGCTTCTTCTCCATTGTCTGCAATTTTTACAGAGTGGCCTTGTTTCTTTAGAATACGTTCTGCCAATGTTTGATTGATTTTATTGTCTTCAGCAACAAGTATCTGCAATTTCTTTGATGGCTTATTTTTTAATTCCTCATCAATGGAAATGATTTCATCTTGTTCGATTTCATGATTGACAGTGAATAGTGCTGTGAAATGAAAAATTGATCCTTTCCCAATTTCGCTTTCAGCCTTGATTTTTCCACCCATCATATTAACGATTTTGTTGGAGATTGTCAGCCCGAGCCCTGTGCCGCCATATTTTCTGGTAGTGGAACCGTCTGCCTGGGTGAAGCTCTCAAATATATTCCCGAGTATGTTTTTGGGAATGCCAATGCCGGTGTCGGAAACTGAAAAATGAAGTTGAATAGTTTGATTGTTGTTATACACTTTGCTGTTTCCGGAAGTCTCCAGTTTTACATTTATGATAATCTTTCCTTTTTTGGTAAATTTTATGGCATTGCCCAGCAGATTTATAAGAACTTGTGTGAGACGTAAATCATCCCCTTTCAGGTTTAGTGGTACATCGTTATTAATATGGCAGAGCAGGTCAAGTTCTTTGTCAAGCGCTTTCAAGGTGTAGACCTTGAGTATATTGTCCAACATGGTTTTTATGTTGAAATCAGTATTTGTAAGTTCAAATTTGCCGGCCTCTATTTTTGAGAAATCAAGAATACTGTTTATCAGTTCAAGGAGAGTACTGGCAGATTGTTTAACTGTTTCAATGTAATCTTTTTGCTCTGTATCAAGGTTTGTATCAAGCGCTAAATCGGTCATGCCTATGATTGCATTCATAGGTGTGCGGATTTCATGGCTCATATTGGCAAGGAAATCACTTTTAGCAGTATTAGCGGTTTCAGCCTCAATACGAGCGCTATTCAAATCTATCTGCCGATCTTTCAGGATCACGATCATCTCATTGAAGGTTTCACCAAGATCTTCAAAGGAAATTTTTCTGGCATTCTGGTAGACCTCGCACTTACGGCAATCCGATATTTTCTGGGCAAATTGCCCCTGGACTTCACCCTTACAAAATGTTCCGGCAATCTCCCAGCATCTCAGATTGTTTTCGTCACCATAGGACGGACATGAGGTTTTATTACATTTCTTTACTTCCCAGCATCGCACGAGGGAGTGATTCTCAAACCTTAAACTGAAAGAATTGCTCTCAACAGTATTTTCCATCAGTGATTTGATTGCACCGGCTGTTGATTCAAGTTGCGTATTCAGGTTAATTAGATGCTGGTTGCTGTTATGTAATTCTTTCTCTGCCTGACTGCGTTCCAGGATTTCTTCGTGAAGTCTTTCATTGGTCATATTCAGTTCATTTGATCTATTATCTAAATCTCCTGCCATTATATTAAATTTATCAACCAGTGTTCCGACTTCTCCATCAGCCTTTATCTGAATCCTGGCCGAGAGGTTGCCTTTTGCCAGTTCAGTAGCTGCATTTGAAAGTTCTATAATAGGTTTGGAAAGATATTTTGAAAGATAAAATACAATTATAAATATTAAAATCATTGATACTACAGAAACCGAAGGGAAAAAGATCAGAGTTTCTTTTACTTCTCTCAACAAAAGCGATGAAGGAACACTTATTGCCAGTCTGACAAGAGGTTTACCCTTTACTACATATAAATCCTCATAGATAAGCATGCCTTTAATAGATTTTATTAATACGTGCGATTTCTGATATTCATCTGCAAAGTATATAGCAGGGTGAAAAACAGAATTTACATTTTGCGGCTGTCTAATTATCCTCTTGTCCGGAGCAAATGCCCATATGTGGTTTTCTCCGAAGACTTCTATTACGTCCAGGGTTTGTAAAAAATTCTCAAGGGAATAATTAATTACAATTGCCCCTCCGAACTCTCCAGTATCCGGATCAATCTTATACGTTCCTATTGAAAATGATTTGTCTGAATAAGAATTTACCATCTCTATGCTGCCATGTGTCCCTTTTTCAATTTTGGTAAAGAGGGTGTTTTTGCTTAAATCACGATATTCTCTGGATCGTCCTGTTTTATCAATCCTGATTTTTTCCTGCCCCAGATAATCTATAAAAGAGATGCTCTGGTAGTTGTCTGTATATTGAATTGATTCCAGGAACAGTTTTTCCACTTCTCTTGCAATCAATTGGCTTTCATTTATGGTCGAGGTCATGAATTTATCCAAAATAGGATTGGAAGTCAATAATTGCAGGTCTTTCAACAATACATCGCGGATCTGGTGATAAAAATGTTGTTTCATATTGGCGAATTGCTGGGCAATGTGTTCTTCGGTATGTTTTTCAACGGATTTTTTACTGTGGATATAAAATACTGCTGTCAGCAATCCGCTGATAATAAGAACTGTTCCTAAAAAAACGAGTAACAGCCTCGAAAATATTGAAAGCCCAGGGTTTCTACTCTTTGCCATTAATGGTTCCTTACAAAATGCTATATAATTTATCTCTGATTTATTTACTTCGGCATATTTAACCATTTGCAATATAAGGATAATTATATTTTTTGCTAAGGGAAAAGAATGCTCTTTATGGGGAAATATTCGTGATTTACATGGGAGAAGCACGTTTTTTGTTGGCATAATGCTTATTGCTGCTATAATCAATGTTTACCAGAAGCACATTGTCACCATTAAGAAGTACTGGAAAAGCAGGTAGTTTTTTTCTCAAATTAAAATAGTTAAAGAATTTTAGACAGCTTGCAAAACTTTGCAAAACGACTTAAAATTAATCAGAATTCCTGAGGATGTTATGTTGAAAATTAAGCTTAAATGTCCCCGGTGCGATGCAAAACGTCAATGTCGATTAAGAGAAGAGGAGTTTGTTCTGTAATTATGGTAGAACCTGAAATTGAGAAGTTCGGAATAACTAGAGAAGAGTTAGATTCCATTTATGCAAAAAAGAACAAAATACGGGATTACACTTTCGGTATAAGTTCAGCAGTGGGTATCATTGCAGGGTGTATCTATGGTGTATACGAGTCTAAAACTCTTTATGAAACGTTTTTATTTATTCTTTTCTTCGGGTGTTTTCTCGGCAGTCTGTTCGGAGCAGTGTTTACTATTATTGTAAAGCTGCTGACTATTCTTTTCCTTTATATCTTTTCTCCAACCTACAGGAGCTGTCGAAAGTACCTCTCTGCAAAGGTTAAAACAGGATCGCACACGAAATGAAAAAATGTTCATATCGGTTTTTTATAAAGTTTTAGGTTATACTATATCCCCCTGTCAGTCAGGCGTTATGATATGATCGGGAAAATAGTTAATAACAAATTCGATAGTGCAATAAAGTGGTGTCGAAAAAAAGCTATCGAATCCTCGTAGAAGTGACATTTACAAATAAGTAATCCGCAGCAAATGTAAATACAATTCTTAGGGCAACAATAAAACATAGCTACAAATAATAAGGAATTCTATGCAATCAAATTATTCTATGATATCGTTCTCAAAAGGGAGCATGCAAAGTGATATTTTATCAGGACTTACCGTCGCTCTGGCATTAGTCCCGGAAGCTGTTGCTTTCTCTTTTGTTGCCGGTGTATCACCCATTGTCGGTCTTTATGGTGCCTTCATGATGTGTCTTATTACCTCCATTTTCGGGGGAAGGCCAGGTATGATATCAGGTGCCACAGGCGCTATGGCCGTTGTTATGGTCAGTCTTGTCAAAGAAGGAAGTGAAATTGGAGGGGGCCCTGAGGCCGGCTTGCAATATTTATTTTTCACCCTTCTACTGGTCGGAATTCTTCAAAGTCTTGCCGGGATATCCCGTTTAGGAAAGTTCATTAGAATGGTCCCCCGGTCTGTTATGATGGGATTCGTTAACGGATTAGCGATTGTTATTTTCTTGTCCCAATTAAATATGTTTAAGACAGGAGGAGTCTGGATGCAGGGGCCACCACTCTGGACAATGGCAGGCCTTGTGGCCTTAACCATGGGAATCCTTTACCTGCTCCCGCTGGTCTACAAAAAAGCACCGGCAGCCCTGATCGCTATCATTACAGTTTCTCTCCTGGTCATTTTTACCAATATTGATACAGCAACAGTTCTGTCCTTTATTCAAACCAATGGGGGTACTGGAATTCAGGCCGGGCTGCCCACTTTTGCTTTTCCGCAAGTTCCATTCACATGGGCAACGCTCGCGTTTATAATGCCATATGCCCTGATTTTAGCAGCCATTGGTCTCATTGAATCCTTAATGACATTGACCCTCATCGATGAACTTACACAGAGCCATGGACATGGTAACCGGGAATGTGTTGCTCAGGGCGTTGCCAATTTTACTAACGGTCTGTTCGGCGGTATGGGTGGATGTGCCATGATTGGGCAGAGTATCATTAATATCACATCAGGAGGACGAGGTCGTCTCTCTGGAATCACGGCTGCTATTGCCCTGTTATTTTTCATTCTGTTCACTGCCAGTTACATAGAAACAATACCCATAGCTGCTCTGGTAGGTGTTATGTTTATTGTTGTTATAAAAACATTTGCCTGGAGTACATTTAATATTTTAAATAAAATTCCTAAATGGGATGTAGCGGTGATCCTTGTAGTGACTGTTCTTACTGTAATGTTTGATCTGGCAATTGCTGTACTCTGCGGGGTCATTATTTCAGCGCTGATCTTCTCATGGGAAAATGCCCTCCGTATTCGTGCACGTAAAATAGTGGATGAACGAGGCATTAAACATTATCAAATTTACGGTCCCCTGTTTTTTGCTTCAACAACTTTATTCCTAAGTAAGTTTGACGTAAAAAATGATCCGCAGGAAGTCATTATTGATTTTGAAGAGTCCCGCATTATGGACCAATCGGCTATTGAAATCATTAACAAGCTTGCCGAATCTTATCATCAATTGGGGAAAAACGTTCACTTGCGCCATCTCAGCCAGGACTGTATTCGCTTGATCAAAAAGGCAGAAAAAATCTGTGACGTCAATGTTCTGAAAGACCCTGACTATTTTGTCAGTATTGATAACTACCGGAAATATAGAGAAAATATGTAATTTTTATTACAAAATGAGATTTCAGGCTTGTGTTAGATTTAAAATCATGGTAAAACTGTTACGATACTAGATCTGATTTTGGACGTAATTTTAATTAAATCTAAATTTAAAGGAGTTAAAAAATGGCAGAAGCAAAAGGATTGAGTAAACCGGTAAAGCTTAAAAGTGAACTGGCAGATTTTTTGGGAGCAAGCGAACTTCCCAGGACAGAGATCACAAAAAAACTATGGGAATATATTAAAGCGAATAAGCTTCAGACAAAGACTGAGAACGGATCGGCTGAGAATGCAGGGAAATTTATTGTGACAGATGCTAAATTACTAACGATATTTAAAAACACAAAATCCACCAGCAAATCAGGTAAGGTCACTGACTTTACAAATCTGAAAGAAGGCCAGACAATCAACATGATGCAGATGGCCGCTGTTGTTGGTGCAAATATAGAATAAACTGAAAGAGGGTGGTGTTATGGGTGACACTACCCTCTCCAGTATTTTAGAATTATTTAGAATTCATCCAATCCCCGTTTTTATAGATCTGGTTAGGCCGGAAACTCTTTTTGTAGGACATCTTCGGATTTTTTTTAATATAAAAACCCAGATAGTAGTATTTCTTTTTAAGTGACTCTGCAAGTTCAATTTCCTGGAGTATACTGAATGTCCCGGGACTCCTCACGAGATGGTCAGGATCATAGTAAAAATAGTTTGAAGAGAGAGCGTCCTTTCCTTCATCAACGATGCCGACGCCGATGAGTCTGTCCTCAAGATAATAGTTCATTTCAATAATACCCTCATATCCATAATGGAAGCTCATTAGCGCATTTAATGCGGTTTCAATATTATTGTCCTCATTTTCACCATGTTTTGCTTTAACGTATCTATGGTAAAGCATGACCTTTTCAGGTGTGATATGTGGACTGGGAAGTACTTGTATCTTTATGTCCATATTTCTTTTTATGACGCGCCGTTGCCCCCTGCTGGTCTTAAATTTGGAGGTCTCTATGCGCAGGGGCAGACAGGAAGTGCAGTTTTCACAGATGTTGTGATAAAAAACGCGTCCGAGTCTCCTGTACCCCTCTGCAAGTAATTTATGGAAGTCCCCGGCAGTATCATCACCTGGGAGTATAAACTCGATCGTGGAAATCCTCCCGTCAGTAAAATAAGGGCATGTGGACTGATCTTGAAAGACAGATGGTGATATATCCGATTTTTGATGCATCTTAAGACAGGGCCTTTGGATTGTACAGATTCGTAGGGGTTTGATTAATCAAACCCCTACGGATTATATTTCAACGTATTAAGATTTAATTCACTGAAATTAACTCAACGTCAAAGATCAGAGTTGAGTGCGGGCCTATCTGCTCTCCTGCTCCTCTTGCTCCATATGCCAGCTCCGAGGGTATGCATAGTTGCCATTTCGCTCCGGGCTTCATAAGCTGAAGTGCCTCAGTCCATCCAGGGATAACTCCGTTGACAGGAAAAGTAGCGGGTTCTCCGCGGTCATAAGAGCTGTCAAAAGTTGTTCCATTGATAAGAGTGCCGGCATAATGGACCGTCACATTATCCGTTGCCTTCGGTGGTTCTCCGGATCCTTCTTCAATTACTTTGTGCTGCAATCCGCTTGGAAGAACAACCACTCCTTCTTTCTCGCTGTTTGCAGCAAGAAAAGAAGCTCCGTCCTCCTTGTTTTTTTCACCCAGTGCGTTCATGACTTCTGCCTGTTTTGCCGTCATGGTCTTCTGGAAGTTTATCATGGTGTTTTTGAACTCTTCGTCTGTAAGAAGCAATGTGCCGCCAGATAGTGTATCCTTTAAACCCTGGGCCAGGATTTCGGGGTCAATGTCTATGGACTGGGTTTTCAGGCTGCTCCCTATGTCCATTCCAAGGCTGTAGCTTAATCTCTCTTTTTCTGTTTTCAAGTCTATTCCTCCTCTTGTACTTACATATGTATTTATAATCTGCGTTCTTTTACTCTATAATGATACATACATATTCCAGCAAAAACCAAGGGGGTAATAATTATGATATTAAGAAATCTGCGGTACGCAGTCGTTATATTCACTTTTCTACTGGGTGGTTGTGCTTATGTCAATGTATCAATCACCCCATCTGTAGTCCCATTAAAGGAAATGGTGGTAGAGGGTACGGGGGCCTCCAAGATACTCATGCTTAACGTCTCGGGGTTTATATCAGAAAGAGGGAGAAGCGACAGGTTGAAGCTGCAGCAGCGCCCATCGCTTGTCGAAGAAGTAAGAGAGACACTTAAGAAGGCTGAAGAAGACGATGATATCGCAGGTATTATTATTAAAATAAATTCACCAGGAGGAACGGTCAGTGCTTCGGACATTATATATCATGAAGTAATGAATTTCAGGAAGAAAAAAGGGGTGCCTGTTTATGCCTGCATTACAGGTATAGGTACTTCCGGGGCATACTACATAGCTGCTGCTTCTGATAAAATATTCTCTCATCCAGGGGCAATTACCGGGAGCATTGGGGTGATAGCTCTTAAATTCAATGCTGAAGGGTTGATGGCAAAGCTCGGGATAAAAGATGAGACTATCAAGTCGGGTGACAAAAAGGACATGTTCTCCCCGTTCCGGCCGCTTACATTTGAAGAGCGCAATATAATGCAGGGAGTAATAGATGATCTTCATAAGCAATTTGTCAATGCTGTTTTTGACCAGCGCAGAGAAAGGATGACGCTCCAGGAGCTGAATGCATTGGCTGACGGCAGAATTTATACTGCTGGAACAGCGCTCAAACTCCATCTCATAGACCAGATCGGATATATGGATGAGGTTATTATGGAGATGAAAGAAAAGCTCGGCATCGAGAAGGCCAGAGTTGTGAGATATCGCCGGGGCGGAAAATATGCCGGCACAATATACTCTTCATCTCCAGCACAAGAAACATCACTTATGGACCTGGTAGGTGACTACACGGACGGGCATTCACTCGTTCCTGGTATCTCATTTCTCTATGTCTGGAACCCTTAAGATATTAATTTACTCATATCTCAGTGCTTCAATTGGTTCCATTAATGATGCCTTACGCGCAGGGTAGATCCCGAAGAGCAGCCCGATAAGTACTGAGAAGACAAATGCAAGAAGTACTGACTCTGTTGTAATGATAGTCTCCCATGCCCCGAAATAGGATACACTGTATGAAATCGTGATACCCAGGGCCACTCCGAATACCCCCCCGAAAATTGTTATGACTAATGCCTCAATCAGGAATTGCAGTAGGATATCCTTTCTCTTTGCGCCTACAGCCATTCGTATGCCTATCTCACGCGTCCTTTCAGTGACAGAGACAATCATGATATTCATGACACCGATACCTCCGACAAGCAGGGAAACAGCAGCGATGCTTCCGAGCAGGATCGTGAATGTCCGGCTTGTGTCCTGCAAGGTTTTTATGAATTCCGAGTAGTCCCTTACATTAAAATCAGGCTCGACACCGGTCTGGATACGGTGCCTCTTTACAAGAAGATTTGTTACATTCTCCTTGACTTTATCAATGTACTCCTGCCCCTCGACCTGGATATATATATAGTCGACATGTTCCTGACGGAATACTCTTTTCTGTGACGTAGAGACCGGTATGAATACCTGATCATCCGGGTCCCACCATGATGACTGCCCCTTGGACTTCATCTCTCCGATTATAAGAAAGTTCACTCCCTTTATCTTGATATATTTGCCGATCGCGACCCCTTCTCCAAAAAGGTCCTGTTTGACTGTGGTGCCCAGGACAGCCACCTTTTTTATAAGCCTGTTGTCTTTTTCATTAATGAACCGGCCCTTTTCTACCTGGAAATTATTTACGACTGTGTACTGGGGTACTGTCCCGGTTATGGAGGTAGTGGCGTTTTTATTACTGTATTTTACCTGTGCCATGTTCCTTGTCTGGGGTGCTATGAACCGTACATGCTGGACTATGTTTTTAATTGCGGCTGAGTCTTTCATTGTGAGGGTCTTTACAGAACCGGTCCTTACATGGCCGTGTCTGGCGGCCCCGGGCCGTACCCTGAGGAGGTTTGTGCCGAACCTCTGGATTGATTCGGTCACCTGTTTTTTTGCGCCTTCACCTACGGATATCATAGCGATAATAGCGGCCACTCCTATGATGATCCCGAGCATAGTAAGGAATGCCCTCATTTTGTTAGCTGAAATGCCTCTGAATGCAATTTGTATGATCTTCCAGAGTATCATAATAATAGTTTTATCAGACTATTCATGAATTTCTTGTGTCCCTCTGTACCAATCCGTCGCGTACATAAATGGTCCCCCTGCATAATTTGGCAATCTCCTGCTCATGGGTAACGATTATTATTGTTGTGCCTTTTTCATTAAGCCATTTAAATATCTGCATGATCTCATTTCCTGTTCTGCTGTCCAGGTTGCCCGTTGGTTCATCGGCCAGGATTATAGCAGGGTCCATGACAATGGCCCTCGCGATCGCTACCCTCTGGTTTTCCCCACCTGAAAGCTCATTGGGTTTATGGTCAGCGCGTTTAGAGAGACCGACTTCTTCAAGCGCATTCATTGCCTTTTCCCTGGTTTCTTTCAGGCCTGTATAGAGAAGGGGGAGTTCAACATTTTCAACAGCTGAATGCCTTTTCAGCAGGTTAAAGGTCTGAAACACAAATCCGATTTTCTTGTTCCTTACATCAGCGAGTTGGTCGCCGTTAAGCTTTTCTACCGTTAGATTATCCAGCCGGTAAGTGCCTTCCGTTGGTTGATCGAGACACCCGAGGATATTCATAAGGGTGCTCTTCCCGCTTCCTGAAGGCCCCATAATTGCAATGAGTTCTCCCTGCTTTACGTCAAGGGTCACTCCCTGGAGTGCAGGTACTTCTATTTTCCCGGTATTATATGTTTTCTTTAAATTCCTTGCCTCGATCAAACTATTTTTTCCTTCCGAGGATCCGGAACCCCCTTCTTAATTTCCTTGAGTTTCCTGATGCTCCCATCTTGTCATTCAAGCCGGAAATTATGATTTCTTCTCCCTCACTGATATCTCCTTGTATTTCCGTCAGTATACCGTCGCTGCTGCCCGTACTTATGGTTGTCCAGACCGGTTTTTCATCCGATGCCTTGTATATCCCTATTTCTTTTCCCTCCTGCCTTATCCCTTCTGATGGTACAAGCAGGACCCCTGCTTTCAGGTCTGTTAATATCTCTGTGTTCGCGGTCATGGCCGGTTTCAGCAATTCCTTGTTTTTATCATTGACTTCAATCGTTACATCAAAAATAGTGATCGTGCTCTCGACCCTGCCCATTGGGGCTATACGTACGACTTTACCGTTAAAGGACCTGCCGGGATAGGCGTCTACCGTGATTGTTACGGTCTGGTCCGGTTTTATTTGCCCGATATCGGTTTCATCTACCATGGCCTTTATATAAATCTTATTAAGGTCTGCCATAGTGAAGAGGAGAGTGCCCTCTGAAGCGGACGAGGTTGTGGAGGCGATCACCTGTCCTTCTTCAACAAATTTCTTGAGGATTGTTCCGCCAAGCGGCGCCCTTATCTCGGTGTCTGCAAGGCGGTCCTTTGCCTCTTTAAGGGTTTCTCTTGCCCGTATCAGTTCTGCCCTGGCTATCTTTATATCACTTTCCGCCCTCTGTACTGAGAATGTGACACTATCAAGGTCCTGTCTGGATATTACATGGTCATCAAAGAGGTTTTTCTGTCGCTTTAATGTGAGTTCCTCATCCTTTAAGTTGATCTCCGTCTTTTCTAGTCTGGCTTCTGCAATGAGCAAGTTAGCGTTTGCCTGATTGACCCTTGATTTTTCGGTCTCGGGATCAAGCCTTACAGCTACATTTCCCTTAAGCAGAGTGTTGCCTTCCTGAAAGGGAAAGCTTATTATCTCTCCGCCTGCCTTTGATTTCAGTTCGACTTCAATATATGGCGTTATCGTGCCGGTAGCGGCCACAGTCAGTCTGAGGTCTCCCTTTTGCACAGGAGCTGTTCGAAATTGTTCCGTACTCTCAGGTCCGTTGCCCGGTTTGAAATACATAAAAAGACCGGACAGAATTAACACGATTACTGCGACCCAAATCCATTTTTTCATAAGCCTGCCTTACCTCCTCCCCAGGTTAATTGTATCATATGATACGATGACTCCTTCTTCTTTAAGGACCGTTCCTTTAACACGTGAAAGCTCTGCAAGAGATTTGTTGTAATCTATAATTGCGCTGATTTCGCGGGACCGTGCTTCAACAAGCTCTTCCTGAAACTCAAGTACATCATGACTTGTTGAAAGGCCTTCTTTTAATTTTATTTCTTCGGCCCGCAAAGTTCTTTCAGCCAGATGTTTCGAAACCTTTGCTGCTTCAATACGTTTCATGTTTGTCTCTGTTTCGTTTATTGCATTGTCTATCTCAATAAGGATTTCCTGTTCCAGTTTCTTCAGATGGAGCAACTCCTTCCTTGCTTCTAGCTGCGCGATTTCAAGTTCTCCCTTTGCCGTACGATTACCTAGGGGGAATTTAACCGCAATACCAAGACTCCATTCATTATTGTCGTCCATATCATTCAAGGAATCGCTGAAGTTGCTTCCCAGCCCATTATAGCCGTAGCTAGCTTCGAGATCAATATTCGGGTATCTCTGGTTCTTAACGTACTTTATAGTGATTCTGTTTTTCTCGATCGCTGTCCTGATTTTTTCATAATCGGGGCGGTTTTCTATTCCTTCTTTAAAGCCTTTTTCAAGATCAAGAGTGACCAGACTGACAACAGGGGTGTTTGAAGGTAATATTTCGGTGTCTTTCAGACTGTATATGTCATCGGAGATCAGTTTCTTTAGAGAGTTTTCTTTTTCTCTTACAGCGTTCACCGCTATTATGAGGGCTTCATTCCGTGCAGCGACTCCTGCCTCGGCTTGGGTCACTTCCAGTGGTGAGATTACCTCTGCCCTTAATCTCTTGATGTTGAGGTCGAGCAGGGACTCTGCCAGTTTCATTGACTCTTCTTTGACTTTCAGCTCTTCAAGGGCACGTACCAGGTCCCAGTAGGTTTTTTTGAATTCTGCAAGTCTGTTTATGACATGCTGCTTAAGATCACTGGTGGAAATATCCCGATTTTTTTTCGCAATTATTATATCGAACCGGTTTATATCGCTTCCGAAATTTTTCAGAAGCGGCTGCGTGATTTTTATCCCTGTAAAGGCATCATACTCTTTAATGAAACTGTTAAATGTACTTGCAGTCCGGACACTATCAAATCCGATCGAGTATTCGGTACCGATCGAAGATCTGCCTGACAGTCCGGTACTGAGACTGTAGACCTCAGATTCAGCACTTGTCCTTCCCCCTGCGGCAATGGATGAACGTGAGCTGAGCGGGGTGGTAGAATCTTTCCTTTGGAAAGAACCGGACAGTATAGGATCAAACAAACCTTTCGCGCTTTTAATGTTCTCTGTTTCGATCCGGGGCGTTATCTTTGTGACTGCTATGTCAAGGTTGTTTTCCAGTACCATGAGTTTGCCTTCTTCGAGGGAGAGTCGCATAGTGTTTTTTTGTATGACATGTTTATCGGCTATGCAGGGCGTGGCTAACACCAGGAGAGATAAGAGAGACAGTAAATAAATTTTACTATATGCAGCCGGTGTCATAGTTTCCTCCTTTTAAATAACATCTATAAAGAAATATTGTGCAAGATTAATTATATTGTATGTCGGATTAAATTGTAATGATACAGAAGATTCTGCATTTTTCAATAAAGATAAAGAGTACTGCAGAGCACATGGTAGAGGCTCCTGTAGATACGGATTCGGATAAATTGTTTGACAGTATGAAAAAAATCAGTTGAAAAAAAAATTATAACAGGTTAACCTTATCAATCACTAATTTAACTTAAGGAGGTTTAACGTATGAGCAAGGGAGAGTTAATCGAGAGCATAGCAAAGTCAACAGAGTTATCAAAGGCCAAGGCAGCAGAGGTTGTAAATGCAGTTTTAGACACAATTACAGCACAACTGAAAAAAGGTAATGACGTTAGCTGTGTTGGTTTTGGAACATTTAGTGTGTCAAAAAGAAAAGCAAGAAAAGGTAGAAATCCTTTGACTGGAGAGACTATCAAAATTAAAGCCGCAAAGCTTCCTAAGTTTAAAGCCGGAAAAGGTCTCAAGGACGCAGTTGCCGGAAAAAAGAAATAAGTAAATAATCTAGCTAAATCTTTCGGCATTAATGCAAAGGGGTGAGCCGAAAGATTTGATATGTTCGAAACAAATGGATGCAGTTGCGCGTTGGAATAGACAGGTCTATGAGAATGCGAGTATTGTAGCAGAGTACTCAACAAAACAGGACCTCTTCAACGGAGAGGTAGCTGTGCTCAAAACCTTGGGCGAGAGGTTGCCTGATATGGCAGTTCTTGACCTTGGGGTGGGAACCGGTAGGACTACGCATCATATGGCTGCTATCGCCAGGAGTTATGTCGGTATTGATGTCTCGGCTGATATGATAAAGGTCTGTAGTGATAATTACAGCCACCTTCCATGTGTATACAGCCTCGCATGTGCTGACGCATGTACCCTGCCATTTAAAACGGACAGTTTTGATCTCGTACTGTTTAGTTTTAACGGACTGGACTACGTTGGGCATAAATCCCGATTACAGGCCATTGATGAAGTAAGACGGGTATTACGCCCTGATGGCTACTTCATGTTTTCAACCCATCTGCTGCCGCGTATCCGATCTCGCTTACAATCATTTGGGAATTCCCCTGAGTGGGGCCGCGTTGACTGGCGGACCCGGTTTTGGTTCCGGTGGTATAACCGGCACCTTGGCCGCTGCAGAAATAAAGAATGGGCCATTGTACGCGACGCGTCGCATGATTTTGCATTAAAGACCTATTATGTTATGCCTGAGATTGCGCTTGCGCAGCTATGCAAGGCAGGTTTCGGGACAGCCCGTATTTTCAAGGCAAGAACGTCTGAGGAGATGAATCTGAGTACGTTCAGGGAAACCAGGGATGAATGGGTCTATATCCTTGCCTGCAATTGAGCGGGTTATATTAATTATTATATGGAGGGTTTATGAAATTATATTTAGCGGTCTTGGGAATTGTTTTTTTGGTATGTACTGTTGTGGAAGGAGCTTCTTCTTTAAAGACGGAAGAGGAGAGGCTGAGTTACAGCATTGGATTGGACATAGGTACTAATTTTAAAAAACAGTCAATTGAGATTGATGAAGGGTCTTTTTCGCAAGGAGTACAGGATGGGTTGAATGGAAATAAGCCGCTCATGACTGAGCAGGAAATGAGAGATACCCTGTCGAATTTACAAAAGAAAATGATGGCCAGACAGGCAGCCAAGGCAAATGAACTTGGAACAGTAAATAAGAAAAAAGGTGATGTTTTTCTTGCGAGTAACGCTAAACAAAAAGAAATTATTGTGCTGCCGAGTGGATTGCAGTATAAAATAATCAAAGCCGGGTCTGGGGAAACACCAAAAGCAACGGACACTGTTTCAGTTCATTACCGCGGCACATTGATAGACGGAACTGAATTTGACAGCTCTTTCAAACGCGGGCAACCAGCGACATTTAATGTCGGGGGTGTGATAAAGGGATGGACAGAAGCCCTTCAGCTTATGAAAGTAGGAGCAACATGGCAGCTCTTTATACCCTCAGAACTCGCCTATGGTGAGAGGGGTGCCGGACGTGACATTGGTCCTAATGAAACCCTGATCTTTGAAGTAGAGCTTTTATCAATTAGTACAGGGCAATAATATTGTTAGAAGATTACGGGGTCAGGCTTAAATATTGAATTATATCACAATATTTAAGTCTGACCCCGTTTTTTTGAACTTTCAAACTTACCTCCTTATCCAACTCTGCACTATACTTAAGATTTCTATGAGTTATTCCGTAATAAACATACGGGCAGGCACATATATATTATTAAGGAGAAATGACAATTGATAGGTAATGAAAAAGCAAGTAATACAGATATTCTTCTTGAATCCGGAACAAACGAACTAGAAATTGTAGAGTTTTCCATCAATCGCAGTATCTATGGGATAAATGTAGCAAAAGTCCGTGAAATTATTAAATTTCCGGATAAGATAACTCCTGTACCGGAAGCGCACCCCGCAATAGAGGGGATCGTAAATTTACGAGGAAGCGTAACGCCGATCATTAATCTGGCAAGATATCTTGGAGAGCCGGATGAAATTGACCCAGAAACGTCCTATATAATAGTCTCCGAGTTTAATCAGACAAGCGTTGGATTCTGTGTAAATGGAGTTGATCGAATCCACCGGTTATCATGGGCACAGATTGAACCCCCTACCGGTATTATTGCATCAGATGAGGGTATTGTTGTTTCTATTGTTAAATTTGATGATCGAATGGTTCTGCTGCTTGACTTTGAAAAAATTACTGCTGAGATCAACCCTGGATCAGGAATGCAGAGTATGTCAGAAAGTGTTAGCAAGAAGGAGGTAAATAACAACAGAGCATCTCATACCATTCTGGTTGCTGAAGATTCAAAATATATTTTGAAGATCATTGTTAGGACACTTGAAGCAGCGGGCTATGTGGTTCAAACTGCTACGGACGGATTGAAGGCGTGGGAACTTTTAAGTCTAACAATGAATGGGGAAAGTTTTACTACAATCAAAGATCATTTCAGTGTTGTTATCTCTGATATTGAAATGCCCCAGATGGACGGACTTCATCTGATCAAGAATATAAAAACCCATGAGAAATTAAAACAATTACCATGTCTTGTTTTTTCATCCCTGATAAGCGGTGAGATGGCCGTGAAATGTAAATCAGTCGGGGCTGACGGTCAGATCAGCAAACCTGAGATAGATAAACTTGTTGAGCTTGTGGACAGCTTTATTTTAGCGCCTTAGGGGCACGCCTCATCTTTGTAAACGTTTTTAATCCAGAGTTTCTATCTTTAATCGTTCCAGGTGCTCTTCCCATTCAATAGGCAATGAGTGTTTCTTTTTACTATTACATTCCTTACATGCTGTCACAACGTTGTTTTTTGCAGATTTTCCTCCACGTATAATGGGTATGATATGGTCCATGGTCAGCTCTTTGGGCGGGACGCCTGCTTTACAGTAATAACACGTTCCCTCGGAACATTTACGTTTCCACCATTGTGTCTTTCGCAGGTCGCGTGCCTTTTGCTTTTCTTTTTTAATTTCCTGATCAGTTACAGTTGAAATAAAGAAATCCATTAATTATCCATATTTGAGTTTGAGTATCAGTATAAAGGCTGCAAGAACAAAAGAAACCGAATTTGCAAGAATTATCGGAAAGGCCTCAATGAGTATACCGTAAACTGTCCATGTAATGAGACCTGCAGCAAGAATAATATACATCGATAGTGAAATGTCTTTTGTTGCTTTTGTCCTGAAAGTTCTTATTACCTGGGGTAAAAAGGAAATGGTTGTACATGTTCCTGCGATCAGACCGATGATAGCGATATAGTTTGTTTCCATATTAATGTTTTAATTATAAAATAAGTATGTAAAAAAAACGAATTTGTAATTTATATCTCTTTTCGCATATAATTTCCTGAAAATCAATAGCAATTGATGCTCTAAACAATATTTAATAAAGGAGAATACAATGTCTTCAGATGTAAATGATTTAACTATAGACTTTAAGGAAGATGACATACTCATTATCAAGGAACTCGACAAAGAGATCCTGTCAAAAGGTGCATGGACGACTATTATTTTCAAGTACCAGCAATGGGACAGGAAGAATGAGAAGTACGGAGATGACCGTTACACAATTCGCCGGTATCAGAAAAAGAATGATGTATATACCCAGAGATCGAAATTCAATATTTCGAGCAGAGACCAGGCTAAAAAGATCATAGACGCACTCCAGAAATGGACAGAGGAACCGGAAGCCTCATCGTAGGGTCAGGCCCCTGTGCCTGACAGGCTTGCAGGGGCGGTCGGTAGAGCTATTCCTTTTTATCGGAATTTAAATAATCTCCAAGCAACCCCCTGCTGTGTTCGTCGTCATGACAATACACACAGAGATTTTCCCAGTTTGACCCGTCAGAAGGATTGTTCCTGTGATCTCCGTCCTTGTGGTGAACGGTCAGGAGATGTTTGTTTTTTAAATCGAATTCTCTCCCGCATTTGGCGCATATAAGTCCATGGATTTTAAGGGATTGTTCGCGGTAATCTGATGATGGCTTTTCCTGTTTCAGTTCTTTTACAATATCCGCAACACTTTTTTCAGTACTCCCCTTTTTTTTGACTTTAAAAGGTCTTTTGTTTCTCATATTTCTTTATTATTGTGTAGGGGCGGGTTTGAAACCCGCCCTTACATTATTAAACACTATCTTTTCTTATTGTTTCAAGAAATTCCCATCTATCATATGCTGCAGTAATTTTAAGTTCGAGATCTTCGATTCTCTTTTTTGATTCCACTACCTTGTTACCTTCCTGTCGGTATACGTCGGGATCGGACAGAATGGTATAAAGATTTTCATGTTCTTCTTCCAGGGATTCGATAAAAGCTGGTAATTCTTCCAGCTCTTTTTTCTCCTTGAATTTCAGGATACGTGGGCCTTCCTGCTTTTGTCGGGTTCTTTTTGGCTTAACTGTCTTTTGGATTTCTGAAGGAATTAATGAAGATCGCTGTCGTATCCAATCATCGTATCCTCCAACATATTCGACAATCTTCCCTTTTCCTTCACACGCTATCGTGCTGGTTACAATGTTGTTAAGAAACTCCCGGTCATGGCTTACGAGGAGAATTGTGCCTTTGTATTCCATTAACATTTCCTCGAGGAGTTCCAGTGTATCGGTGTCCAGATCATTTGTAGGCTCGTCCAGCACCAGTACATTTGAGGGCCTGGTGAAGAGTTTTGCAAGAAGGGCCCTGTTTCTCTCCCCGCCTGATAGTACCTTAACCGGTGAACGTGCACGTTCAGGTGGAAAGAGAAAGTCTCTGAGATAACTTATTATATGTCTTGAGTTACCGTTAATTGTCACATGTTCTCCTGCAGCCATGTTCTCCATGACCGATGCATTTTCGTCAAGCTGCTCCCGATGCTGGTCGAAATATGCTACATCGATATTTGCGCCAATTCGCACTGAACCGCTCCTGGGTTTTATCGAGCCTAGCAATATATTAAGAAGTGTGGTCTTTCCTGAACCATTCGGACCGATGATACCGACCTTGTCTCCACGCATTATGGTTGTTGAGAAATCAGTGATTAGAGGAATGCTGTCATAGCTGTATGATATTTTCTTTGACTCGATGACTATCTTGCCTGATCTTTCAGCATTGTTTAAAGTCATCTTTGCACTCCCTGTCTCTTCACGTCTTTCAAGACGTTTATTCCTCATCTCCTTAAGAGCTCTTACCCTTCCTTCATTACGGGTGCGGCGGGCTTTGATTCCCTCTCTTATCCATGCTTCCTCCTGCGCGAGTTTTTTGTCAAACAATGCATTATGCGTGGCTGAAGCATTCAGTTCCGCTTCCCTGTTTTTAAGGTAGGCAGCGTAGTTACCTGGCCACTCGGTGGTCTTGCCGCGGTCAAGATCGATGATGCGTGTTGCCAGGGTCTGCAGAAACCTGCGGTCGTGGGTTATAAAAAGTATGGAGCCCCGGAATTCTCCAAGAAATTCCTCAAGCCATGCGATTGAATCGATATCGAGGTGATTTGTCGGTTCATCCAGGAGAAGCAGGTCCGGATCGTTTACAAGGGCCTTTGCGAGCAGGACCCTCCTTTTATTTCCACCGGAGAGTTCAGTCACATTCGCTTCAGGGTCCAAATTAAGTCGGGAGAGGACTGTATCGACCCTTTGTTGTATATGCCAGCCGCCCGATGATTCTATTTCATGCTGAATCCGGGCCAGTTCTTGGATTAAACCTTTGTTTGTATCGTGGGAGAGTTGGTTGCTTACAACATGGTATTCAGAAAGCAGGTTAACAATACTACCAAGTCCGCCTGAGACGAAGTCAAATACCTTGCCGGAGATGTCCTGAGGGACTTCCTGGGGAAGAGTGGCGATGCGTATGTCTTGAGCCTGAATGACATTGCCGCTGTCAGGTATGGTCTCAGCACTTATGATTTTAATCAGAGTTGATTTACCTGCTCCGTTTCTGCCAACAAGACAGATTCGTTCCCCCTGCCCTATCTGCAATGTTACGCCTGAAAATAGTTCAGGGCCGCCGAAGGCAAGCCTGATATCCTGTAAACTTACTAATGACAATTATTACCTCGAAAAAACAATTTCTGTACTTAATAAATTATGGACGCAATAAAAAAAGTGGTTTTTCCGTTTGGTCTATCCACTATTACCTCGTCGCCTTCTTTCCTGCCCAGTAATGCCTTTGCCATGGGTGAATCAATGCTTATATAATTTTTCCCTGGGTCGATTTCATCACATCCGACAATACGGTAACGGTACTCATTTCCGTCAATGTCCTCTATTTCAATCCAGGCGCCAAAGAATACTTTTGAAGTATCATCCGGCGTCCTGTCCACTACTGTCAGTTCATTTAATCGTTTTTGTAGAAAACGCATCCGTGAATCAATCTCTCTTAACTGTTTTTTGCCATATATATATTCCGCATTTTCAGAACGGTCGCCCATAGCAGCGGCCTCTGAAACAGCCTGGGTAACCTGGGGCCGTTTGGTCTTCCAAAGATATGAAAGCTCTTCAGTAAGGCGTTTATGCCCTTTAGGCGTAATATATGGGGATGCGGGTGGAAGTTGTTTCTTTAATGGTTTTCGCAATTATCCTCCGGAGCGTTTAGGCTTGTATCCGAGTTTTTTTAATGTTGCTATGATAGCATTGCAGCGGTCTCCCTGTATTTCGAGGGAACCGTCCCTGAGTGTCCCGCCAGTGCCGAGACTTGCCTTTAATTGTTTGAGAAGCGAATCTCTGTCCTTTTGCGTCATTTGAAGTCCATCAATGACTGTAACAGACTTCCCCCCTCTGCCTTTCCTGTCGAGCCTTACTCTTATCTTTTGCTCATTCTTGTTAACGGGCTGGGAGACCCCGCCCCTACCTATGTTCTTCTTCGGAACGCTTCGTTCCGTAGAGTAGACCAGTCTGGAATTATCATTTGACATGGTCTAATTTTAACACAGGAGATCTTCCTTATTATTCAATGCGTGAAAATAATATGTAAAATCCTGCATAATTAAAAGAAGTATTTTAATCATGGAATATAATGGACTGAGGAGGTAATTGTATGAAGGGAATAATTTTGGCCGGCGGTTCCGGGACCAGGCTCTATCCGATAACCCGCGTTGTGAGTAAACAACTCATGCCTGTGTATGACAAACCCATGATATATTATCCGTTGTCTGTTTTGATGCTTGCAGGGATAAAAGATGTTTTACTGATTACTACACCTGAGGACATTGGAAGGTTCAAAGAACTGCTTCAGGACGGTTCTCAATGGGGTCTGTCCATTTCATATGCAGTTCAGCCCCGCCCCGAAGGTCTGGCCCAGGCTTTTATTATTGGGAAAGACTTTATAGGTGATGATTCAGTAGCCCTCATTCTTGGGGACAATATATTCTTCGGTCATGGTCTTCAGGAATTGTTGATGAGTGCAAGCAAGATGACGAAGGGAGGGCTTGTTTTTGGATATTTAGTTAAAGATCCTGAGAGATACGGGGTCGTCGATTTTGATGACAATGGAATGGTGATGAGTATTGAGGAAAAACCTGCTAAACCCAAATCAAAATACGCGGTACCCGGATTATATTTTTACGACAATGATGTTGTAAAGATTTCTGAAGAGATCAAACCGTCAGCACGTGGTGAACTGGAGATTACGGATGTTAATTTAGCATATCTGAGGCGTGGAGACCTTCGAGTGGAACTTCTTGGGCGGGGTCTTGCCTGGCTTGATACAGGAACACATGAATCCCTGCAGCAGGCGGCCACTTATGTGCAGGCTGTTCAGGAGAGGCAGGGGCTTAAAATATCCTGTATTGAAGAAATAGCTTTCCGCCTTGGATACATAGATGGAAAGCAGCTGAAACACCTTGCATCTGATATGCTTAAGAACAGTTACGGTGAATACCTTATGGAAATAATCCATGAAGAATAAGCCTGAACTGGACGATTACCAGTAGCGTACCTTTCCTATATCCAGATGAATGAATTTTGACTGCGGGTAATAGCCTACTCCGCCTGCATGAAGTTTGATGGCACTGCGCCTCAGGAGTTTAAGGTCATATCCGGTCAGTCTTATGTCAGCAGCCATTCCATACATATGGAGACTGTTTTTTGCCACACCGTTTTGTTTTTTTCGTAATTCGGCATTTGTATTGGGAGAACGGTAGCCGGAGATAATATGAAAGGGTCTACGGGTATTCAGACTTTTCTGGAGATAAGAAAGAGTGTCTATTAAATTATTGTGAATTGTTATAATTTGACCATTCTGATTGTCTCTAAAGAGATAGTCTATTTTATTCAGAACTGATGTGATATATTTGCCATTAGAGAAATATACGTCGTTGATATATTCCTTTCTGTCTGGATGGTAAATAAAGAGTGATCTGGATTTGGAAAAATCATCGACTGCAGCCATGCTCTCAAAAGGAATAAGTTGAGATGCCATAGTTGCCAGGCCGAGTTTAAGGAATGACCTGCGGCTTATGCCTTCCCGGTATGTACCATCTTTTCTGTTTCTATAATCTTTCATCAGAGCCCGATTCCTTTGCAGGATGACATTAACAAGAAATGTGCCAGTTGTTAAGGTGTTGATTTGTGAAGAAACCAGGTTAGATATGTATAGGATTGATGTGTAAATACGGGGAAGAATCTTCCACTAAGAGAAAAATATTCTCATGGGTGAACAGATGTGTCTCCGGAAAAACCTTCTAACTCTTCCATCACATCTTTAATTTCATGAATTATTTCAGCCCATTTTTTGCCTCTCAGATCAAGCTCGATTCCGCCTTCAGGCAGAAATTTTATATACTCTTTTCTCTTTTCATATAATAAGAATATTTTTTCCGGCCTGATCGGTGTTTCTGGTGCGAATACTATGCTTATCCTGCCAGCAGTATTTATGATTTTGGTTATGTAGAGGCCCGTAGCCATTACCTTGAGTTCCATTATATCTATGAGCTTTTTTGTCCTTTCCGGAGGTTCGCCGAACCTGTCTTTAAGTTCCTCAAAGAGTCCCCTGATGGCCCCAATCTCTTTTGCCGAGGCAATTTTTCTATAGGTGCTTAACCTGAGATCGGGGTCTTCGATATACTCTTCTGGGATGACTGCTGATGTCTTTAAATCAATGACCGGTTCTATGGTGGGTCCTGTTTTTTCTCCCTTGAGTTCGGCCACTGCTGTACCGAGCATTTTCATATACATATCAAAGCCGATTGCCTCGATATGCCCTGACTGTTCAGATCCCAACAGGTTCCCGGCACCTCTGATCTCAAGGTCCTTTAACGCAAGCCTGAAACCCGCACCGAGATATCCCATTTCCTGGATGGCGTTAAGTTTCTTCCGTGCGTCTTCTGTAATAATGTCTTTTCCTGGAATAAGAAAATATGCGTACGCCTTGATGTTCGAACGGCCAACGCGGCCCCTTAACTGGTAGAGGTCTGCTAGCCCGAACCGGTCGGCCCTGTTTATTAATATGGTATTTGCAGAAGGGATATCGAGACCGGAGCTTATAATTGAGGTAGAGACTAGTATGTTAAGTTCTTTATGGAAAAATTTATGCATTATAAGTTCAAGCTCTTTGCCCTTCATCTGTCCATGGGCCACACCTATCTTGCCTTCAGGAACAAGTCCTTTTATTACATTTGCAATTTTATAGATATCATTAATGCGGTTATGTACAAAGAAGACCTGACCGTTCCTGTCTATTTCATACTGGATTGCTTCCTTGATGATTACGGGATCGAAACGCGCAAGTTTGCTTTTTACGGCCATTCTTTCTTCCGGCGCGGTCTCAATTGTACTCATTCCCCTGATGCCTGAAAGTGCCATATGCAGTGTCCTCGGGATTGGGGTTGCAGACAATGTGAGTACATCTACATTAGCTGTAAAGGCTTTTATCTTTTCTTTATGCGTTACCCCGAATTTATGCTCCTCATCTATCACAAGGAGGCCCAGGTTATGAAACTGTATTTTTTTACCCAGGAGTTTATGTGTCCCTATAATAATATCTATGTCTCCTTCGGAAAGGGCCTTGAGAGTCTGTTTTGTTTCCGCACTGCTTTTGAAGCGGTTCAGGAAGTCGATCCTTATCGGGAACGCGGAAAATCTCGATATAAAAGTTTCATAATGCTGTTCGGCAAGTATCGTTGTAGGCACAAGCACTGCCGCCTGTCTTGAATCATAAACAGCCTTGAAGCATGCCCTCATAACCACTTCTGTTTTGCCATACCCTACGTCGCCGCACAGGAGTCTGTCCATGGGAACTGGCTGTTCCATATCACGCTTTATACCTTCAATTGATGTGAGCTGGTCAGGTGTTTCTTCATAAGCGAAAAAGCCGTCAAATTCTTTGTGCAGTTCAGTATCGTTTGAAAAGGCGATACCCTCAGCAGTTGTCCGGCCCGCGTAAATCTTTATCAAACGTTCCGCCATGTCTTTTATTTTTTGTTTGACCTTCCGCTTGGTTTTTTGCCAGGTTTTACCGCCGAGCTTATCTATTCTGGGAGTTACTCCGTCAGGGGCATTGTATTTTTGGACATGATCGATATGTTCAAGAGGCACAAATAGCTTGTCTCCTCCAAGATATTCAACTGTTATGAAGTCACCTTCCCAATCCTCAATCTTTTCTTTTTTTAATCCGAGAAATTTTCCTATACCATGCTCCAGGTGTACAAGGTAATCGCCGTCCTTGAAGTCTTCTATCGAAGAAATGAGTTTTGAGACCCTGGATTTTTTTGTGGATTTAAACCCGGGCCTTTTCCCGAATATGTCACTTGCCGCAAGTACTATATTATTTTCATAAGAGAATCCACTGCTTAATTCTCCTATTACCATTACAGGGCTGCTGCTATAATTTAGGGCTGAACTGCCGGTCAGGGCAGGGGCCCTGAGGTCTAGTTCAAAAAAGAGGTCCTTCAATCTGTTTGCCTGGCCTTCGGATGCGCATACCAGCAAGATATAATTCTGCCTTGAGAGATTGCTGACGTTTTCTACGAAATCATCGATTGTTTTTCTCTCTCCAGGCAGGAACCCGAACCCGGACACCCCACTAATGTTTCCGCTAAATCCTTCAGCCTCTAAAGACATGGATGTGAGACTGAACGTTTTTCTTTCCTTAAATGAGTCATGCAGGCCTGGATATCGCCTTTTAACATCATCAGGCTCATTTACCATAAGGTTGTGCCCGGATAAAAAGTCAAGGAGATCAGGCCCTTCATCGGGTTCAATAACCGGTGTGATAAGAACATCATTTGTTTCCCGGTCAGACAACTGAGTATCGATATTGAAGTATCTCAGGGATTCGACTTCATCTCCAAAAAATTCTATCCTTACAGGCTGTTCTTTATCAGGAGGGAATATATCGAGGATTCCGCCTCTCAGGCTTAATTCCCCTTCTCCTGAAACCATAGAGGCGGCAATATAGCCGTATGAGAGGAAGTTATTTACTATTTCATCCCTGTCCATGATGAGTCCCCGTGTTATTCTGAATGACGGGTAATCGTCTCTTGACCAGATAGTAGAGAGAGATGCATCAACAGACGCAATATATTTACGCTGGTCCTGCTCATAGAGTGCGGTGAGGCTCCTGGGACGTTCAGGACTGCCTTCCGGATGTATCAGTACTGGGGGATTCGTGTTGAGTAATTGTGACCAGAAGACCGTGTCCGCGTAGAATTCAGCAGCAGAAGACTCTGAGGAGCACAGCAATAAACACGGGCCTTTGAACATTGAAAATATCAATGCTCCGGAGGAACCTGTAAATGAGTTGAAAGAGGCTGTTTTTTTGGCCTCAAACACCCTGACTGCTTCATTGAAAATGGAAAGATCAAATGACATGACATAAAGTATAGCAGAGATTCGTTATCCGTTGTTAGTTGGCCGTTGACTGTATTACGGTCTCCGATCCCCGGTTCCGGTCTGCGATATTCTTGTAAATGAACAATCCTATATGTTACCCTTTGGAAGCCACCATATTTTCGATTAAAATGGAGTTAACCTATCATGCCGGAGAATGTTTTAGTTGTACAGAATACATCGTTACAGGAGTATATGAATAATGGGAATGGATGTTTGATTACTGAACATAATGATAAGTTGTTTGATAATATTCTTGAAAATCATATGTTTATGCCGAGAGACAAGGCGGAGTATGACTTTGAGCACAAACAGGTTATTCCGTATGTGATTATTCGTGAGAACAATAATTATCTTTTGTTAAAAAGGACAAAAAAACAGACTGAAAAAAGGCTGCATAATAAATATTCGCTCGGAATAGGAGGTCACATAAATCCTGATGAAGCAACAGGTGATGACAATATAATTATAAAGGGATTATACAGGGAGTTGAATGAGGAAGTATCTCTGCGTGACCCTTCCAGTCTGGATTTTATCGGTGTAATTAATGATGAAAGAAACAGTGTAAGCAAGGTGCATCTTGGCCTGCTATATGTCCAGGAAGTCCTCTCCCCTGAGTATAAAGTGCTCGAGACCGAAAAAATGACGGCCCAATGGATTTCAGCGGATAATTTAAAGGATTATTATAATGAGCTGGAAACATGGTCACAGATTGTTTATGATTATTACATTAAAAAAGAATAATCGTTCCATCCGTTTGAATCGCTTGAGTCGTTTGAACGACTGAAACGACTCAAGCGATTTAAACGATTTAAACGATTTAAACGATTGGAACATTTTTTATAATGAAACCACTAGAACGTATAATACTTGCCCTTGACGTATCAACGTATGGAGAAGCGGTTAATGTCCTTGACCGTTTTGGAGACCATATTGATATTTTCAAGGTAGGCTCTGAACTCTTTACATCTGTCGGCCCGAAGATAGTTGAAGAGATTCACTCAATGGGTAAGAAGGTATTTCTTGACCTTAAGTTTCATGATATACCGAATACTGTTTCCAAATCAGCATTGGCGGTTGCACAACTTGGGGTGTTTATGTTCAATGTGCACACCCTCGGCGGGTCTGAAATGATGCATCGGGCCGCACGGACATTAAGTGATTTCTCAATCGAAAATAATGTAGACAGGCCGAAGCTTATAGGAGTTACCATTTTAACCAGTACGGACGAGAATACATTGAGAAATGAGATCGGCGTCCAGGTCAACATGAATACACAGGTTAAGCACCTTGCCGGACTCGCACAGAGGGCAGGGCTGGACGGTGTTGTGGCTTCCGCGGAGGAGGCCGGTATGATCCGATCCCGTTTCGGTAAAGATTTTTTGATCGTTACCCCGGGAATCAGGCCTTCATGGGCATCGACCGATGATCAGAAGAGGGCTTTGACTCCAGGAGAGGCATTGAGAAGAGGGTCCGACTACCTTGTTATTGGCAGGGCTATTACAGCACAACCTGATCCGCTTGACGCCTTAAAAAGGATCGAGGAAGAAATGGCGGGATTGTAGGTAAAAAGAATATTAGTCCACTTAGAATTTCATGTTGAAGATAATTCCCTCAAAAAAAGAGTTTGTTGAAAATGCTAAGTCAGGCAGAATTCTTCCTGTTTACGCGAAAGTCGATTTTTTACCCCCACACCAAATCTTTGAATCAATAGAGAAACCTTACAGCTTTCTTTTTGAGAGCATTAAAGGTCCTGAAAAAATCGCCAGGTATTCCTTTATTGGATCAGGACCTTTTCTTGTCATTAAGGTTAAAAACAATATTGTTGAAATAAGCAAGGATGGTGAAAATTACAGATCTTCAGAGTCTCCTCTTAAAAAACTTAAACAATTATTGGAAACGTATCCGTGCAGCGCGGCCCCGGAACTTCCTCCGTTTATTGGTGGGGCGGCAGGTATTATCAATTATGATTTTGTCCATTACCTGGAACGGCTGCCAAAGACCGCTGTTGACGACCTGAATATTCCCGATGCCCATTTTATGCTGGTTGATAATGTTATCGCGCTTGATCATAAGCTTCGGAAGACTTTTATTGTTTCTTGTCCTGCTGCAAAAGAGATCGTAACCGGTATTGAAAGGCCGGTTGACTGGAATGAGTCTTATGACAATGCATCCGGGAAAATAAAAGAATTGCATGCCCAAATAATCTCCGGGCAATCTAAACCAGGCAAAATACCGCCCAAAAAGAAGTCCGGCACGTCTGTTGAGATTAAACATGAAATGGGCAAAACTCATTACATGGAAATAGTTAAAAAGGTAAAAGAATATATAAAGGCCGGGGACATATTCCAGGCAAACCTTTCGCAGAGAGTTTCAGCTAATATCAGTGATACACCTGCCTGGGAAATATATAAGGTCCTTAGCAATATAAACCCGTCTCCTTTTGCGGCATATTTGGATATGGAGGACTATTTTATTGCAAGCTCTTCTCCTGAAAGACTTGTAAAGGTCAATGGGAGAAGGGTAGAGACAAGACCGATCGCAGGAACAAGGCCGAGAGGCAGGGATGCAGAAGCTGACAGGCAGATGACGACAGACCTTCTGCTTAATGAAAAGGAGAGGGCCGAACATTTAATGCTGATTGACCTTGAGAGAAATGACCTTGGAAAGATATCTGATTACAGTACGGTGGAAGTCGATGAACTCATGATCACAGAGGAGTATTCACACGTTATTCATATAGTCTCGAATGTTCAAGGGGAGCTCGCAGAAGGTAAAGACTGCTTTGATGCCATAAAGGCCACGTTTCCGGGTGGTACGATAACAGGCGTCCCTAAGGTGAGGTGCATGGAAATAATCGATGAACTTGAGCCAGTCGTGCGTGGGCCGTATACGGGCTCTGTTGGATATATAAGTTTTTCAGGCGCCATGGACCTGAATATAATTATCAGGACATTTGTGATTAAAGATTCGATCGCTTATGTACAGGCCGGGGCAGGTATTGTCGCGGATTCTGATCCCGAGAGGGAATATAATGAGACACTAAAAAAAGCAGAAGCATTGATTAAAACCCTCGAGAACATACTGTAGGGCAGGCTCCCACAGGGGGGGTGCCCCTATATTTATTATGCTTTTTTTTTCTAATAATGGTATTATTATAAAATTTAATAGTGTCGAGATATTTAATTCTGTCATATTTATTTACACTTTCTCGTGATATTTTGTTGTGTATGTTCAGTAAAATCAAGCAGTTACAGGGTGGCATTGATTTTGCTTTTAATTGAAACGAAGGAATTGCGTTTTATTAATAAAAAATATTATGGAAAAAAGACGATCTAAAAGAAAGCCTGTTGATTTACTGAAGGTAGAAGTTATTACTGATGATGTAAATTACTCTGGAGTTATTGAAAATATCACTGAATATGGTATGCATCTCATAACCGCCTCGAAAAAAAGTGAAGCAGCATTAGTACCTGAAAAAATACTTGAAATCCAATTCTCACCGCCTGTAAAAACCAAGGCAAATCTCTTTTGTGAAATAAGATGGGTACATATAAACAAAACTCCCATACATGGCCTGACGTACAGAATGGGTATGGAAGTGGTTAAGTATCCTACTGATTTCAATGAATTACTCACCACACTCGAATAAATCGTAGTATCATTCATCCTTTCTAAATTACTATGAGATAATTGTGCATTCATGTCGCAAGGCACATATATGTGGCGCATTATTGTGGCACAATAATGTGTAGTGCTACAGTTAGAGTATCTCTAAATAGTTGTGAATACTCAAATGCTGTTTATGTAACCTAGTGATTTAAAAGTATTAATAGGAAATCAGGTGTATTCTTTAATATTGGCATGCTTCTTGTAGATAAACTAATGCGAACCTGTAGCGATCAGATGAGTTATCAATATTAATCAGAGGTTGAGTTTTGTGAAGAAAGAGGAATTGTAGAATACTAATGGAAAAGAGAGCGTTTGAGAGAATACCTGTAAATATAGAGATGAAATTTGTCTGTTGCAACAAAGTATATTCCGGAACATTAATGAATGTCTCAAATGCTGGAATGTTCGTTAAGGTCGATGAGATGTTTTTCCCGTTTGATTCCGAGATGGAGGTGCTTATTCCTTTTAACGATGATGAGCTGCGCATTCCGGTCAATTTCAACAGGTTTGTCATGTCACCGGATTCATTTGACGGTATAGGCGTCAAACTCCTGAACCCGTCCCAGGGTTATCTTGATTTTGTTAATACCCAGAGGGCATCGGCTATTTAAATGGGCGGGAGCAATCTCCACTAAACATCAAATACATTGTCATCCAAATTACTCATGATTTCATCATAACTGCTTTTAGTTTTTTCATACATAATCGCATTTTCTATTGCGATCCCGCTCTGTTCTGCAAGTGAGGTAACAAAATCAATTTCCTGCTGTGAGAATTTTCTTAGTTCACCTGTGAGTAATCTCAATATACCAAGGACTTTGCCCCTTGCTACAATTGGCAGGGAGAGTAAGCTCTTAATCCCTTCCTTTTCTGCCTCTTCTTTGTATTTTATTCTCTTGTCTGTGGTTACATCATAAATGGCAACAGAATTTTCATTTAATGCCTTGATTACGTTTTCTTCCGTATCAACAGGTCCCCTGCTTAAATATTCTTTGCTTAGACCGTACGCTGCTGCAAGTATGAGGCCTTTGCCGGTATGGTCAAGGAGACGGATTGTGGCCGCTTTCAGGTTCATTACTTCAGGGATTTTGCTGACTATAAGATTAAGTACTTCTTTTACTTCCAGCGATGAACTGACTATCTTTGTGATTTCTTCAAATACTTTGAGATACTCCCTTTCATTGGATATTTCGGCCTCAAAGCGTTTGGCATTCACTATCGCGATAGCGGTCTGTTCCGCGATAGCGAAAAGAAACCTCTGATCTTCTTTTTTACATTGTGGAGGCTCGGTTGTATAGAGTCTGATGATGCCAACCAGCCTGTCTTGGAAGCGCATTGGGATAGAGATGATGTTCATGATCCCTTCTTCCATTGCTTCTTTGTAATACTTCGAATCTTTATGTTCGGTCACATCGTACACGGAAACCGGTTTTCCGGCTTTTGCGTCATCAATACTCGCGTCATATGATACCGGTCCCTTGTTAGCGTATTTTTCACTAAGCCCGTAATAGGCGACAAGCTCCAGCTGTTTTTTATCTTCATTGAGGAGTCGGAGAGTGCTGCCTTTCAGTCCCATTACCTGTGGTATTTTTTTCACTATGGCATCCAGTACTTCATCCAGGTTCAGGGTAGAACTGACTACCTTGGTAATATCTTCAAAAACCCTGAGATATTCCTTTTCCTTTGATAACTCTCTTTCAAAATGCCTTGCATTCACTATAGTGATAGCGGTATGGTCTGCGATTGCAGACATGAAATTCAGGTCTTGTTCCTTGTATCTGATAGGTTTGGAGGAATATAAACGAAGAACACCTATAATATCTTTTCTGAAATGGAGCGGGATGGATAGAATGGTCCTGATTCCTTCCTCCATCGCCTCTTTGTAATATTCTGAATCTTCGTGTTCAGTAATATCGTATTCTGATACTGCTTTTCCGGCTAGTGCGTCATCAATACTCGCGTCATAAGGTACAGGGCCTTTGTTGGCGTACTTTGCGCTCAGTCCAAAATAGGCCGCAAGGTCAAGCTGTTTTTTCTCTTTATCTAGAAGCCTTAGTGAACCGCCTTTTAACCCCATGACCTCAGGGATCTTTTTGACTATCATGTCCAGTAATTCATCGAGTTTCAGAGTGGAACTGACCGCCTTTGATATTTCTTCGAAGACCCTTAGGTACTCCTTTTCATTAGAGAGCTCGGTTTCAAATCGCTTTGCGTTTATTATTGCGATCGCACCCTGTTCAGCTAAAGCGGATATAAATTTCATGTCATCGTCGGTATAATCTACGGGTTCGGCCGTATACATCCTGAGTATGCCGATTACGTCTTTTTCAAATCGTAAGGGAATGGAGAGGATACTTCTGATTCCCTCTTCCATGGCTTCTTCGTAATACTTGGAGTCTTCATGTTCTGTAATATCGTATGTTGATACGGACTTTCCTGCCAATGCGTCATCAATACTGGCATCGTATGCAACAGGCCCTTTATTCGCGTACTTTTCGCTCAGTCCATAATACGCGGCAACTTCAAGCTGCTGAGTTTCTTTATTGAGAAGCCTGACCAGACTTGCCTTTACATTCATTACTTTAACAACGTTTTTGACAATCAACTGAAGAACCTCATCCAGGGATATGCTGGCGCTGATTGCCTTGCATATGTTCTGATAGCTTTCGAGATATACCTTTTTTTCAAATATCTTGTCAGCGCATGTCGGGCACATGCCGTGTGTAAAAACGCCGAATCCATCTTCTACAAGAAAGTCCTCGAGTTTTTGCCAGTAAAGATCATCTTTTCTGATTTTCTTGCACCATCCGCAAATAGGAACCAACCTGTCTTTTTTCTCATTTCTGACGCGTGCTGCAACAGTCTCTGTGCAGCCTGCATTATTCTTTATAGTCGCAATAACACCGGCAATTTTGTCCTTTTCAAAGAGAGGGACAGCGGTTTCTTCAACAGGGAGTTTAATACTCCCTGTTGTTGTAAGAAGAAAATTTCTGTTTACGACTTTCTTATTCTGGGCGCAGAGTGTTACGGGGTATTCGAAGGGTTGAACTGGATTTCCTCCTTCATCGTTGTATTTGAAGTCGCTTTCAGCTAATGATTTGCCCAGCATTTCCTCTTCGGTTAATCCTGTAATGGATTCAGCTGCTTTATTCCAGTATTGTATTTTCTGGTCTAAGTCTACGAAATATACACCGTCTGAAACATTGTCCAGGATCTGACGATATATTTTTTGCTTCCATCCAAACATGTAAGTGATCTCCGATCTGAACTATTTATTGTATGTGATTATTGATAACCAACATATATCTTACAGTGATTATAGCAGGCAGATGTTATTTTGCAGCAAGTACGATATTTTTTGTAGAAAATTTTCCATCATACATTGCCTCGTCCGCACTCTTCATCAGGGTTTCCCTTGTCTTTGCATTATAGGGACAGGACGAAATACCAAAGCTTGATGTCAGCTTGATCGCATAACCTTTCTGCTTCATGAAAATATTCTTTTCTACAATCTTTCTGAGTCTCTCAGCTACCATGAAACTCCCATCCTGTGAAGTCTGTGGCAGGATCATAACAAATTCATCTCCACCATATCGTGCGATTATGTCTACTTTTCTTAAGTTTTCCTGGAGGAGCTGTGCCATCTCAATAAGCACTCTGCTGCCTACGAGGTGTCCGTGTGTATCATTGACCATCTTGAAATTATCTATGTCCATGAATATTACTGAAAAGTGAAGATTATAACGGAGAGCCTTCTCGACTTCCACATCAACGACTTCATTGAAATAATTGATATTGTACAGATCTGTGAGATCGTCATGCTTTATTTTCTGGTTTAAAAAAGCCCTTTCAATGGCCATGGCGATGAAGCCGGCTGTATTTATAAGCATCTCGGTGTCATCATAGTTGAACTGCTTCCCCGGGATGTTATTGATCAGCCTTAAAACACCGACAATTCTGCTCTTGATTTTCAGCGGTACACATATAAGTGATTTGATTTTGAGATTTGAAACCTTGTCAGCTTCTTCATTGAAACGCCTATCTTTTGATATATCGAGAACAGTCAAAGGCACGCCCTTTTCAATGACCCAACCGGTTATTCCTTCACCTTTGCTGAACTTGAATTTGGATATTTTTTTTGAAGTCTTTAAAGATATGGTTTTAAAGAGCGGCTCATCATTGAAAAGCAGAGACCATGTGTGGGCATGACATATTGTCTTTAACTTGTCCATTATGATCATCAGGCTCTTGTCCAGCTCTAATGAGGAATTCAACATTTCTGTAATATCGTTGAATAGTCCCATTTTTTTGTTTTTTGTTGTTAGCTCCGACTGGAGATTTATGTTGTCTTTTTCCAGATTTTTGTTTACTAAGAGCTTTTTCATCCAGAAATTGAACTCTTTTAATTTAAATGGCTCACGCAATGGGAGTATAGAAACATCTTCATGTAAGAGGGTTTTTTCAATAAAATTATCGCGGTGCACTAAAATGATTTTGGGAATGCGGGCCGTGAGTTGTCTGAATTTACCGGACTTGCTTATCTCGGAAGCAAAGGCGCTCTCGAATGCTATCAGGTTAATCTCATTTTCTTCAAGGCAGGCAAGAGCTTTTTTGAGATTGTGTTCATTTAGTATTATATGTCCCCTGTTACGCAGAGATTGCTTGAAGTTCTGTACGGATGAACTGCCTTTATCCAGGAGCAGAATCTTACGCATTGGCACCGCAGCATTTTTTGAATTTTTTGCCGCTTCCACAGACACATGGATCGTTTCTTCCTACTTTTTTGTCCTTTACAACAGTCTGCGGTTTTCCGGTACTCCCTTCTCCTCTTCCGAATGTCATCCTTGACGGTTTTGGAACAAACTGCTGTTCGACCCTGTCATCTCTTGCTATCTGAATTTTCATTAATCTGGTTACTACTTCTGCTGCGACCCTGTCGCTCAGGTTCGCAAACATATCGAATGCCTCTTTCTTATATTCTACCAGGGGGTCTCTCTGACCGTATCCTCGCAGGCCAACACCCTCTTTTAAGTGGTCCATGCTCAAGAGATGGTCTTTCCATTGTGTATCAACGACCTGGAGCAGAATCATTTTTTCAAGATATTTGAATGTTTCGTCACCGATCTCCTGCTCTTTTCTATTATATGTCTGACTAATCTCATTAAAGAGTTTAGAACGTAAATCATCAAAATTATCAAAATCTATTTCAGGGTAAATTCCGAATTGACCGTAAAGGGCATCTTTAAGATTTTTAATGTCCCATTCTTCAGGGTGTTTATCTTCAGGACAATGTATATACAGGGTATCATCAAGGACATTTTCGACCATTTCAAATATTTTGTCCCTGAGAGTGTCTGAGGAAAGGATTTCTCTTCTGAATGAATAAATTTCGGTCCGCTGCATATTGTTGACATCATCGTATTCCAGAAGGTGTTTTCTCATGTCGAAGTTATGCCCTTCAACCCTTTTCTGGGAAGACTCTATCGCCTTTGATACCCAGTTGTGTTCAATGGGCTGTGACTCTTCCATCCCGAGTTTTCCCATAAGGCCTGAAATCTTTTCAGAGCCGAAAATCCTCATCAGGTCATCTTCTAGAGAAAGGTAGAACCTTGATGAACCGGGATCGCCCTGACGTCCGGAACGTCCCCTCAACTGGTTGTCGATCCTTCTGGACTCATGCCGTTCTGTTCCGAGGATATGCAGGCCTCCTGCTTCAATTACTTGTTCTTTTTCTTTTTTGCATATTACCGTCGCCTTTTCGAGTGCCTTCAGGTAGTCTTCATCAGAATACTCTTTTTTGTCCCTGAGAATGTCTTTTGCCAGACCTTCCGGGTTTCCGCCAAGCACGATGTCGGTACCACGTCCGGCCATATTTGTTGCTATGGTCACGCCGCCGTATCTTCCGGCCTGGGCGATAATTTCAGCTTCATTCTCATGATACTTGGCGTTCAGGACTGAATGTGGAATCTTTTTCTTTTTAAGAATCGTCCCCAGCAGTTCGGACTTCTCTATTGATATTGTGCCGACAAGAACAGGTTGCCCATTATTATGACAATCCACTATTTCATCAACTACTGCATTGAATTTGGCCCTGATATTTTTGTAAATAATATCAGGATTGTCCTGCCTGAGCATTGGTTTGTTTGTTGGGATAACCTGTACATCGAGGTTATATATCTTCCCGAATTCCGCTTCCTCGGTGTCAGCAGTACCGGTCATCCCCGCCAGCTTGTTATACATCCTGAAGTAATTCTGAAATGTGATTGTGGCGAGTGTCTGGTTTTCGTTTGCTATCTTGACACCCTCTTTTGCTTCAATGGCCTGATGGAGTCCGTCCGACCAGCGCCTTCCCGGCATTAGACGGCCGGTAAATTCATCAACTATTATGACTTCATTATCTTTAACAATATAGTCTACATCCCGTTTAAAGAGGGAGTAAGCCCTGAGCCCCTGGTTTACATGATGCACAAGTTCAACGTTGGCCGGGTCGTATAGGTTGCCTGCTCCGAGAAGTTTTTCAGCTTTCAGGTTTCCCTCTTCAGTGAGGATAGTGCTTTTTGCTTTTTCATCAATCGTAAAGTCTTCATCCAGTTTGAGCTTATGGATTATTTTGTCTATTTTGTAATATTTGTCAGTGGATTCTTCGGAAGGTCCCGATATGATCAACGGTGTCCTGGCTTCATCGATTAAGATGCTGTCTACTTCATCCACGATCGCGTAGTTCAGTTCTCTTTGCACATAATCGGTTATGTCGTACTTCATATTATCTCTCAGGTAATCAAAACCGAATTCGTTGTTCGTGCCGTAAGTGATATCAGCTTCATAGGCTTCTTTTCTTTCAACAGGGCGTAAGTACTTTAACTTGGAATCTTCTGAATGATAAGAGGTGTCATATATGAAAGAGGTGTCATGCTGGACAATACCGATTGAGAGGCCGTGGAAATCATAGAGCGGCGCCATCCATTGGGCGTCTCTTTTTGCGAGATAATCATTAACCGTGATGACATGAACCCCTCTGCCGTCAAGAGCATTCAGGTAAACAGCGAGGGTCCCGACCAGGGTCTTTCCTTCACCGGTCTTCATTTCTGATATCCTGCCGTTATGGAGCGCTATGCCTCCGACGAGCTGGACATCAAAATGCCTCATCTTGAGGATTCTTACAGATGTTTCCCTTACAACCGCGAATGCTTCGGGCAGTAAGTCGTCCAGGCTCTCTTCATTTTCGAGTCTTTTACGGAATTCAGCAGTTTTTGCTTTCAGTCCGGCATCATCAAGAGAGGTTACCGAATCTTCGATAGAATTTATCTGTTCGATAACAGGCCAGATTTTTTTTAGTGCTCTGTCATGCTTTGAGCCGAGTATTTTAGTTAGTAATTTAAACATAGCTTTGTATTATAACAAAATCAGAACGTTATCAGTAAAGCGTGTCCTGGAATGAGTACTGGGCTTTATTCTGAAAATTTTTCTATTTGATAGATTTTATTGAATTATGCAAATGTCTTTATATTAATAGAGGTTACTTTTGATCGGTTTGTATTTCGTTTAAGGTATCCGAAATAATTTTCAGAATAAAGTCCAATACTCATTCCAGGACACTATAATCGGGACTTGGAATATGGATTGCGCTTGCATTAGACGATAAAAGCAATTAAAATAGTATTTTCTTAAAAGCGGGTGTAACTCAGTGGTAGAGTTTCAGCTTCCCAAGCTGAGGGTCGCGGGTTCAACTCCCGTCGCCCGCTCCAGAAAAGCAATTTTATGTCAAAAGGACTTATACACATATATACCGGTGAGGGGAAGGGAAAGACCACTGCGGCTTTTGGGCTTGCCAAAAGGGTTGCGGGCCATGGGAAGAGTGTCCTGATACTCCAGTTTCTCAAGAGCCGGTCTAATAATTCCGGTGAAACTTTTTCCGCTGAAAAACTCGGTATCAAGGTTATCAGGTTTAAAGACCAGACCACGCCGCTTTTTGATCCGAATGTGAAACTTCCTGAACTTAAAGAATCGATTAAACAGGCTATTCTTACGGCGATTAATGAAATTAAGAGCGGTTTGTATGACCTTGTCATTCTGGATGAGCTTAATACCGTGCTTGGGTGTGGTTACGCGACCATGGAAGACGCCAAATCAATAATAGATGCAAAACCCGAAAAACTAGAACTCGTTTTCACAGGCAGGGGGGTGCCTGATGAATTAGTGGAGCTTGCCGATTATGTCACTGAAATGAGGATGATTAAGCATCCGTATGAAAAAGGCGTGAAGGCGAGAAAGGGGATTGAGTTTTAAAAGATCTTTAGCCTGAAAATGCCCACAAAGCCAAATAGTTAGCAAAACTGCAGGATCCATCACAGCCAATCATTTATCCATCTTAACTGTCCCAGAAAAAATAAAAAAATCAAGTCCTGAAATCACTTTATTATCATTAAAGGAACCGTAAAATAGTACCGATATATAGAAAGACATGGAAAAAGGAATGAAAATATAGATTTAACTATTTAATTTACGGGGAATATGGAGGAGTAATGATAAAAAAATTAATGACCTGTCTGGTTTTGATGGGATTTGTTTTTATAATATTTGCCTGCGGTAATACCGGGACAACGGCTCCGGTGGCCATTTCATCATCCTCAAGTTCGGGAAGCTCGTCATCGAGCGGGAGCAGTGGAAGTACAAGTACCGCTCCTTCCAGTGTTTCCGTGACAGCATCTGCATCAGCCATAGCCCTTCTTGGAACATCCACTATTTCAGCAACTGTGCTTGATAGTTCTGGCACCACAGTTCCTGACGGAACATCGGTAACGTTCAGTATTAGTTCAGCTGCGCTTGGAACTGTAACAGCATCGGCCACAACAACAAGCGGTGTTGCTGCAACAACATTTACTGCATCAAGTACACCGGGCACAGCTACGTTAACAGCGACAGCAGGAAGCGCTTCCAATACTGTTAGTGTGTCAACAGGTCCTGCTACAGTGACCGTGACTGCTACTCCATCCAGCATTAGTATTAACGGGACATCCAGTATTGCGGCAACAGTTCTTGACGGTGCGGGTGCTACAGTTGCTGACGGAACATCTGTAGCGTTTACCCTCGGTTCAGCTACTCTCGGAACAATAACAGCTACGGCCACTACCGTGAGTGGTGTTGCAACGGTAACATTTACCGCATTGACCGTTGCTGGCTCAGAAACGATAACGGCCACAGCGGGAAGCGTTACAGGTACGGTGAGTGTAACTATCCTTGAGCCGCCTGTTAGCATTGCTTTTACTTCGGTGTCTACTGCTGTTGTCGGTTTGAAAGGATCAGGACAGTCTGAGACATCCCTTGTTACATTTACACTTTGGGACGAAGACGCTAGTACAGTTCCGGATGGCACGGTCGTTGATTTCTGTTTGTCGGGGCCATCGGGTGGAAACTTGCCTGCAGACGGAGGAGAATATGTTGGTGAGTCGGATACTGTTACCGAAGCTTATACAGATGCAAACAGCAACGGATGCTTTGATACAGGTGAAACATACACGGACAGTAATGGGAACAGTGAATATGACAGCCCGGTTCATGAAGCTGTTACAACGTCCAGTGGTTTAGCAACTGTTTACCTTAATGCCGGCTTAGTAGCAGGACCGGTTGTTATGACTGCAACTGCAACATCGACCGGCATATCGACCGCAACATCTACGTTGTCAATAGGTGGCGGTACAGCTAATGATGATCATTTTACTGTTGCCTCCAGCCTGCATAGTCTTGAAGGTTATGAGGCATTCGGAGTTGAGAGTACAGTGTCAGTAATGTTAGCGGACAGGTTTGGAAACTACAATGTTCTTGCAGGAACTACGGTTTCATTTTATTCTGAGGCGGGAGCAATAGACAGAAGTGATATAACAGATTCAGTAGGTGAAACGGCTGTAACCTTTAGGACCCAGCTCCCTTACCCGGAGTCTGTCAGTCAAGTTGGCTCTTCGTGCTCTGGTGCGCCGACGTCAGTGGATGACGCTGTTTACAATGCTACGTATACGAGTGAATGGGAGGCTTGTTTGCAGTCATATATTAACACTACCTATGGTGTGAGTCTGACTGTGCATCCGCGCGACGGGCACACAACAATTATGGTAACTACAAGGGGCGAAGAAGCTTTTGACGATGAAAATGCAAATGGTATGTATGACTTAGGAGAGTCTTTTACAGATACACCTCAAGAGGCCTTTATTGATATAGATGATGACGGCACAAGGGACACAAGCCCGTTTGAGCAATTTATTGATGATGACGGAGACGGAGTCTATGATGATGTAAATGGTGTATGGGATTCTGATAAGACCTTATTCAGAAATCTTACATTGATATACTCCGGTGATACAGCATATATATTAACAAGTCCGGGTGATTATACAACCCCAACTACTTTTACAGTTGCTGATGAGGGAACTGCAGCCCTTAAGATTTTAGTTGGCGATGCGAACCTTAATCCTCTGAGTTCAGGGTCAACTATAACTGTCTCAACTGATAAAGGAACGGTCACAGGAGAAACCTCATATACATTTCCAGACGAATTCGTTAAGGGACCAGTGGAGCTGAACGTTACGTTGCGTGACTCATCAGCGGACGGTGCGGGAGATGCAGAGGCTGCGTTAGTTACCATAAAAGTTAGTCACAATGGTAAAGATACTTATGGATATATTTCCGGTACAGTTGATTAGATAAGTATGCTTTATATGTTGCGGGATTTGTTTCGTAACTATAATAAAGATTCAAAGCCCGGGTGTTATAAATAATACCCGGGCTTTTTCGATAAACCGGAAAAATCAGGAATTTCCATTTATTACTTTACGTAAAATAGCACAAAGATCATCCGGACTATTACTCGCTTTATGAAAAACACCGCAAAATCCGTACTCCTCATAATGTGCCATCACAGGATCATTTGAATATCCGCTTGAGACAATCGCTTTTAAGTCAGGGTTTATTTCAAGTAATTTTTTTACAGTTTCCTTGCCCCCCATCTTACCCCGAACTGTGAGGTCCAGGATTACGGCATCAAAGGGGGTGGATGAATCAATGGCTTTTTGATAGAGGGCAATAGCCTTTTCTCCGTCCTCTGAACACACAATGTTATATCCTCTTTGAGTTAAAAATTCGCTGACCGAGTCTCTTATGATATGTTCATCATCCATTAACAATATTTTTTCATTCCCGGAAGTATTTATATCTTCAGCCAGCATTTTTTCTTCAATCTGTTTCCCGGACGCAGGCAGAAAAATTGAAAAGGTTGTACCAACCCCTATATCAGATTCTAAAGTTATATGCCCGGCATGCTGTTTGATAATTGAATAAGTTATAGAAAGTCCTAGTCCCCGTCCCATCTCCTTTGTTGTAAAATATGGATCAAATATCTTCTGCTGATGTTCTTCATCAATACCGATGCCTTCGTCACAAATTATTGTTTTTACATACTTTCCCTCTTTAATTGGCAGTCCTGTACCAAGAGTCAAAAGGAAGTTTTTCGTATGAATATGTATTGATCCCCCTTCAGGCATTGCCTGGGCGGCATTGAGAATCAGATTGTGTATTACCTGGTCTATCTGTCCTTCATCGACTTCAACAGGCCAGAGGTTCTCCTCTGTCTTATATTCGCATTTGACATTTGATCCTCTCAGAGCAAAATTTGCGGATTCTTTTATTATTTCTATAATAGATGCTGTTTTCTTTACTGGTGCTCCCCCTTTGGAAAAGGTAAGAAGCTGCTGGGTAAGGTTAGATGCCCTTTGAATTGCATTTTCCGCTGATTCCAGGCGTTCAAGGGCTTTATTCCCAGGATCAATATATATTTTAGATAAATATACATTATTAAGAATCCCTGAGAGAAGGTTGTTGAAATCATGCGCGATGCCGCCTGCCAGGATTCCAATTGATTCAAGTTTATGGCTTTTCTGCAGTTCGTCTTCAAGTTGTTTTTGTTCGGTTATGTCTTCAATTACACCATCAATGTAAAAACCTTCTGCATCATTACGGGGGACTGCTTTGATGCTTGTTGATACCCACCGGATATTGCCGTTTTTTTGGCGGAGCTGAAGTTCAAAGTTGTTTACAGATCCATTTTTTTGTAATATCCTGATCAGTTCCTTTTTGCGCTTGATGTCAACCCACATATCTATGGGAGACGTGTTCATGACTTCCTCAATATTCTGATATCCGAGTATTCGAACTATTCCAGGATTAATTGAAACAAATTTCCAATCCGAGGTTGTGCGGAAGATACCTACCGGAACGTTTTCCTGAAGAGAACGGTAACGTTCCTCACTTGCTTTCAATGTATTCTCTGTTTTCCTGCGTTCGGAAATTTCCATTTCAAGTTCTTTATTTACCGAATTGAGCTGCTCGGTCCGTTCATCTACTTCCTTTTCAAGAACAGAGTGCCAATGCTGAATGTTCTCTACCATGGAATTGAAAATCATTGATAGGGCCCCGACTTCATCAGATGTGGTAACCGGAGCACGTGCTTTCAGGTCGCCTTTCTGGACCTTTTTTGCTGTATTGCTTAGTGTTACTATCGGGGTTAATAATTTTCTGACGATTAACAGTATTACGAGAATACTCAGAACAGTACTGAAGAAAGTGATAATGAAAGAGTTTATCAATTTTGTTTTAATAGGGGCAAAGACTTCTGCAACATCACGTTTGACTACCATGCCCCAGCCTATTTCTGATGTAAGCGGTATGTGACGGTATGCAGCAAGGACATCATGGTTTCTGTAATCTTTTGTAATGATTATCCCCTCTTCCCCACGGGCAGTAAATTTGTCTGGATCGTCGGTAATTCTAAAATTGAAAGTTTCGGGGATTGTTCCGTCATCTAACGTATGTTTCAAAGGAGTCAGAATCACTGCATTATCATTTACTAAAATAACCTCACCAGTATTACCCAGACCTTCATCTGTTTGAAGTGAAGGTTCAATGAGTTGAGGAGTATTAACATACATAATGAGTATTCCGATTACTTTACTCTTTCTTTTAATAGGCAGGTATAGATTTAAAATTGATTTACTATCTGTCGGATTGATATCTGTATTGATGAAATACTTATGCAAGCCTGAAGCCATTGAGAGGAATTTATTGTCCTGAAGAATCATGCCAGTGTCATTGTTCAGGGCAGAAACTAATATGGAACCGTTTTCAGGATCAATAATGTTGACATTAATATAAACATCGTGAGAATCCTTGATAAGGGACAAGTGATTTCTTAATAACTGAAATACCTCTCTTTTTTCTAATTCTGTCCAAAGAGCCTTGCCCTGTCTGCCGTCTGTTTTAATTTCCCGTATTTCTACTCTTAGTCTCTCCAGATTCAGTGCAATTAAATCACTTTCAGCAATTACAGTTGACTCTTCTTTAATTTCCTTCAGCCAGTGAACGAGACGCTGTTTCTGAAGGTCAGCCAGAAGATTGAGGTTTTTGAATACTCTGTATTGCTCCAGACTGTATTCACCTGTAACTGTAGTAAATGGTATCCCATATATTCTTATAAGATCGACAGTGGTCAGTGTTATGATAAGTAAAAGGGCAAAACTGATCAGGACTTTTGTTCTGATGCTCCAATGAATGCCGTTTGATGCTGGTGTATTAATCTGTTCCATGTATTTAAATGGAATTTTCTTGTTTTATGTATTTCATGAATGCAATATTTTAAATAATATAGTAAATTATAATTGATTTCTGAACAATTATTTTAATACACTTACAAAGACTCATACAGGTTAGGGATATCTCAATGATTACAAACAAGATTGTTGAACGGTCAAAGATCGGCGAAACTGTCTCTGGATTAAAAGACAAAGGGAAGAAGGTCGTTTTTACGAATGGTTGTTTTGACCTCTTGCATGTCGGACATGTCCGTTATCTGAGCGAAGCAAGAAAATTGGGGGATATACTAGTTCTGGGGCTGAATTCGGATGAATCCGTAGCCAGGATAAAACCGGGCCGTCCTGTTGTTTCAGAGCAGGATAGGGCAGAGGTCCTTTCAGCATTGTCGATGATTGATTTTATCGTCCTTTTTAATGAAGATACCCCGTATGAACTTATCCGTGAAGTCCGTCCCGATATTCTTGTGAAAGGAGCGGACTGGAAGAAAGAGGACATAGTCGGCAATGATCTTGTAAAAGAAGTCCGTACAATAGAGTTTGTCGAGGGTATTTCAACTACTGAAATAATTAAGAGAATTCAAAATTTGAAGCTCTGAGGTTTCGGGCTTAGGTCATTGAAAATTGTTATTTGGTATTTGTCATTTATTTTCAAAAGGAGGTGTATTTATGAAAGGTTTTTTCAAGAGCTTTTTTCCGGCAGTATTAGCAATTGTGATGGTATTTACATTGTCCTGTACCAAGCCTGAAACTGAGACAATCAAACTGGGAGTGGCAGGCGCCCATAGCGGTGATCTTGCATCGTACGGTATACCTTCAATGAAAGCGGCAGAACTTGTTGTAAAGGACGTAAACGCTAAAGGGGGCGTGCTTGGCAGAAAAGTCGAGCTGCTTTCCGAAGATGATGTCTGCAAACCTGAAGTAGCAACAAACATAGCAACAAAACTCGTTTCTCAAGGCGTTCATGTTGTGCTTGGGCATATCTGCAGTGGTGCTACCAAAGCCGCCCTTGGTATTTATAAAGAAACCAGGATCGTTACCATGTCTCCTTCAGCGACAAATCCGGCCCTGACACAGAGCGGTGATTACCCGAATTTTTACCGTACCATCGCTTCTGATGACGCACAGGCAAGGCTTGAAGTTGATTTTGCCCTCGGTGTATTGAAATTGAAGAAGATTGCTGTTCTTCATGACAAAGGAGATTATGGAAAAGGACTTGCGGAATTTGCAAAGGCATTTATAGAAAAATCGGGCAAGGCGGAACTTGTTTTATATGAAGGCATCACACCTGGAGCTGTTGACTATTCTGCTGTTGTTCAGAAAATAAGAATGTCCGGGGCTGAAGCGGTAATATACGGCGGTTATCACCCGGAGGCATCCAAACTCGTTATGCTTATGCGTAAAAAGAAGATGGACACGATTTTTATCTCGGATGATGGTGTGAAGGATAATACCTTTATAAAAGTGGCCGGGAAATATGCTGAGAGTGTTTATGCCACAGGCCCGAAAGATGTATCCAGCAATCCTCTTGCCATTGCTGCTAACGAAGCTCATAAAAATACATACAAATCAGATCCCGGCGCTTTCTTTATTAATGCCTATGCAGCTGCACAGGCCCTTCTCAACGCTATAGACAAAGCCGGATCCACCGACTATGACGCTGTTTCAAAGGCATTGAGGACCGAGTATGTTGAAACACCACTCGGAAAGATACGCTTTGATGAACGTGGTGATGCTATTGGTGTAGGTTTTTCTATGTACCAGGTAAAAAATGGCGTTTATGTTGAAGTAGAATAAGATTAATTATTATTCGTAGGGGCAGGCCCCCGTGCCTGCCCGGCACTGCATTCCAGAAAACTCATGAATGGCATACACAAACAGGGCACCCACAGGGGGGTGCCCCTACATGCGCAATGGGACCGCATTTTGCGATACCATAAGATCAAAACCATATCTCTCTAATCCAACATGCTATAATAAAAAGCTAAAAACGCGTACTTGATTGTCCAAACTATAAAATATGGAATATTTTCTTCAGCTTTTCCTTGGTGGACTTACAAGAGGGAGTATTTACGCGCTCATCGCCCTTGGGTATACAATGGTCTACGGCATAATCGGATTGATTAACTTTGCCCATGGCGAGATTTATATGATCGGTGCTTTTACGGCATTGATTATAGCAAGCGTTCTGAGTCTTTACGGTTTTAGTGAACTATCGATTATTATTCTCGCCTGTGTAGTCGCAGTCATATATTCTTCAGCGTATGGCTATACAGTTGAAAAGATTGCCTATAAACCTCTTCGTAACGCTCCCAGGCTGTCTCCACTCATAAGCGCGATAGGTATGTCCATTTTTTTGCAGAATTATGTTGTCCTTGCGCAGACATCCGACTTTCTTCCTTTTCCGAGTCTTATCCCTGAATTTGATTTTATGGAACCGTATGCCCATATGTTTGGTTCAACGGACATGGTCATATTTGTCACAACTGCGGTTGTCATGGTTATCTTGACTCTGATTATAAAATTCACCAGGATCGGGAAGGCAATGCGCGCAACCGCGCAGGACCGGAAAATGGCCATGCTGGTCGGTGTTAATGTAAACAGGGTTATCTCGGTGACATTTATTATCGGGTCTGCCCTGGCAGCTGTCGGCGGTATCCTTATAGCGTCTCATATAGGACAGATAAATTTTTATGTTGGATTCATAGCCGGGATCAAGGCATTTACCGCAGCAGTGCTTGGAGGTATAGGCAGTATTCCCGGCGCTGTTCTTGGAGGGTTTATTCTTGGCTGGACAGAGAGTCTGGCAACAGGATATGTCTCGAGCGACTATGAAGATGTATTTGCCTTTGCTCTACTTGTTTTGATATTGATTTTCAGACCGGCGGGGCTCTTGGGTAAGTCTTCGTCGCAAAAGGTCTAACATGCTAAATTTGACTGAAATAAAAAAATCGTTGTTTGTTTCACTCTGGTTCATGTTCCTGACCTTCCCAATTATGGTCATACGGGTTAATCCAATCGAGAATGTGGTTGAGTGGAGATGGTGGAACATGTTTTTTATAGGAATAAATATTTTTATCCTCTCATTTATATGGCGTTACATGATAAAGAGGAAAGAATCCGGAAAAAAGCAGGCCGGGATTGTTCAGAAAGCAAAAGTTCCGATATTTCAGAGAGTCCTGGAAGATAGAAAAAAATGTTTGACTGCATTAGCAAGCATTTCAGCAATTGCGCTGCTTTTCCCCTTTGTCTTCTCAATATATCAGGTGAGCATTATGACAACAGTACTTTTATACGTTATGCTCGGCCTTGGGCTCAATATAGTTGTAGGTCTTGCCGGTCTTCTTGATCTCGGATATGTGGCCTTCTACGCGGTAGGGGCGTACAGTTATGCGCTTTTAAATTATCATTTCGGCCTCGATTTCTGGATCGCGCTTCCATGCGGTGCATTATTCGGTGCATTATTCGGTATACTCCTCGGTTTTCCGGTACTGCGTCTCAGGGGAGATTATCTTGCGATTGTAACACTGGGTTTTGGGGAGATTATCAGGCTTGTCATGGAAAACTGGAATGAATTTTCATTCGGGCCGAGTGGAATTGCAAATATACCGAGACCCTCTTTTTTTGGTATACAGCCCGCCCTGCAGAGCGCGACAGTATATCTATACTTTATAGTGATAGCTCTTATCGTCTTTACGGTTTTTGTTGTGAACAGACTTCAGAATTCGAGATTAGGCAGGGCATGGATCGCATTACGAGAAGATGAAATAGCGTGTCAGGCGATGGGGATTGACAAGACAAAGACAAAACTTGCGGCATTTGCCCTCGGGGCCACCTGGGCCGGTATGGCAGGTGTTGTTTTTGCCGCCAAGACAACATTTATCAATCCCGCGAGTTTTACCTTTCTTGAGTCTGCCATGATCCTCTCGATTGTAGTACTAGGCGGGATGGGTTCGATAGCCGGTGTTATATTAGGGGCTTTTATCCTGATTCTCCTGCCTGAGTATCTGAGGGCATTCTCTGATTTCAGAATGTTATTGTTCGGCGCCATTATGGTCCTTACGATGGTCTTCCGTCCACAGGGATTAATCAGCAACACAAGGAGGAAGTATAAGCTGTCAGGTGGTGAAGAGATTGGTTAGAGAGGCTGATGGATAATATACTCGAAGTCAATAACCTGACTATGAATTTTGGCGGCATCCGGGCGATTGACCGGTTTAATCTGAATATCGAAAAAGGTGAGATCGTTGCCTTGATCGGCCCGAATGGTGCTGGTAAGACAACAGTATTTAACTGCATATCAGGGATTTATATTCCGACCGGGGGTGATATTTTCCTTTTGCCTTCAGGTCAAAAGCGTAAAAGGTTAAACGAGTTGAAACCGAATATGATTACGAGGAAAGGGCTGGCAAGGACGTTTCAAAACATACGTTTGTTTCCAAACATGACTGTCCTTGAAAACATAATGATCGGACGCCATTGCCGTACATTTTCAGGTGTTATCGGTTCTATTTTAAGGACGGCATCGACTCTGAAAGAGGAAAAGGAAATTGTGGAGAGGAGTTACGGTATACTCAAAAAGATCGGCCTCGATAATTCCAGCAATGAGCTTGCAAAGAATCTCCCGTATGGTGCCCAGAAGCGTCTTGAAATAGCCAGGGCAATGGCAACAGATCCTTTTTTGCTTCTCCTTGATGAGCCGGCGGCCGGACTGAATGTTCAGGAAACCAGGGAACTTGATAGTTTGATCAGACGAATAAGAGATGAAGTCAAAATTGCAATTTTGATTATTGAGCATGACATGAAGCTTATCATGAGTATTTCTGATCGAATTGTCGTTATGGACTCAGGGAGAAAAATCGGAGATGGCAGACCGGATGTAATAAAGAACAATCCTGTTGTAATCAAGGCATATCTTGGAGAAGAGTTCGTTGCTTAAAATAAAGAACATAAAGACTTACTACGGTAATATCCAGGCATTAAAGGGGATCAATATTGAGGTCTCCGAAGGAGAGATCATAACCCTGATCGGAGCGAACGGGGCAGGGAAGTCAACGACCCTCATGTCTATATCCGGCATAGTCCCGCCCAGGGAAGGGGAGATACTATTCATGGGACAGGCCATCCACGGCATGGAACCTGACAGGATCGTTTCACTCGGTATATCACAGGTGCCGGAGGGGCGACATATCTTTCCTGGTCTGACCGTGACCGAAAACCTTGATATGGGGGCCTTTTTGCGCACTGATACACAAGGTATAAAAGCAGACCTGGATTATATATTCGAACTCTTTCCGATCCTGACCGAACGGCGTAATCAGCCGGGCGGGACATTGAGCGGCGGAGAACAGCAGATGCTTGCCATATCAAGAGCGCTCATGGCAAGGCCGAGGCTTCTCCTGTTGGACGAACCATCTCTGGGGCTTGCGCCCAAGATCGTCAGGCAGATATTCGGGATTATCAGAAAAATAAACTCTGAGCAAAAGACGACTATCTTTCTGGTAGAGCAAAATGCAAACCTGGCGCTCCAGGTAGCGCACAGGGGTTATGTTATGGAAAACGGACAAATCGTCCTTGAGGATTCTGCTGAGAAGCTGCTTTCTAATGATGATGTTAGGAAAGCTTATTTGGGGGTCTGAGCACAGAAATACAAAAGTAAAATTGTAATAGGTTTCTGCATTTAAACTGCTGGATTCCGTACTATAGCTCTTTTGTACTACAGTGGCCTGTCATAATTAACAGCTTAGCAGTTTAATGATTTAATGCTATAATTTCTCGTGGCTAATTTTTTTTTAGAACTATTAAATAAAATACCGTATAAAATATTCGTTGTTGATATAATAACAGGTAAATAAATAATGTTATCTCAGAAGGTTCAATTGAAAAAATATCCGATACTGAAACATGCACCAATTACTGAAGCACTTATAGATATACGTGTAAAACTGCCTTCAGGATTTGATGTAAAAAAACTAGACTCTATATATGAAGAGATTAAAGAGGAATACCCTGAAAAACAGGAACAGAAAATATCTGAAGTTAAATTAGAACCCAAAGCAGAAGGATTGGTTAAATCATCAGGTACTAAAATCAATGGTTACCGTTATATCTCTTCAGATAAAAAACAAATACTACAAGCCCGGATTGATGGTTTCACATTCAGCAGATTACATCCATATATTCAATGGAAAGATTTGCGTGATGAAGCATTTAAATTGTGGGAACTTTATAAAAGCATTACGGTTCCTGAATCGATAATAAGAGTTGCCGTAAGGTATATTAACAACCTTAATATACCAATGCCTATAAAAGATTTTGCGGATTATTTAACTGCACCGCCAACTGTTCCTGACGAATTGCCTCAGCAAATAAGCAGTTTTTTAACTCGTGTTGTAATGCATGAGCCATCTATTGGCGCGACTGCTATAATTATGCAGGCTCTTGATCAAATAGTAACCGACACTGCGCCAATAATTCTGGATATTGATGCCTTTAAATTCCAAGCGGAGGGAATTGAAGAAAAAGATGCCTTGGATATTATTGAAAAACTAAGAGACTTCAAAAATAAGGTTTTCTTTAACAGTATAACGGATAGTCTTAAGGAGATTTATAAATGAGTGGAGCTATTGCTTGTAGTGAGTGCACCAGTATTTCAAATTTCCAAGGTATTGGATTTGGGCCTGATTTTATAGGACTGAAAAAGTATTATGACAGTGTTGTTGGAGAGCTAAAAAAAACAGAAACTCTTGGAAGTCTGAATGAGGCACTCAGATCCTTAGATGATGTATTTATAGAATGTTCAAAGGAAGGATGGGATGGTTATGATGCTCAACCAATAACAGAAACTGCTTATATTGAAGCTAAGAGGTTTATTGAGAGCATGCCATTAATTTCATTTCTGCCTTCTCCTGAAATTATTCCTGAACCTAATGGTGAAATAGGGCTTGAGTGGTCTAAGGGGAAACGCCAGATATTTATTGCAAGTCTAAGAGGAGAGAACGAAATTGTCTATGCAGGTCTTTTCGGGACTAATAAAACTCATGGGACTGAGTATTTCTGGGACACTGTGCCTTCTACTATTATTGAAAATCTGAAAAGATTATACTTTTAAGGATTGCAATTGCTGCCGATTAATCCATCAGAAACTTTATCGAGATTTATTCTACAAAAACAACACTGGTATAAAGAGGTAAATCCTCAAACTAAGTCTCTTGTAAAGTATGCCGTGTTTATGCCAAACCCTAATAATGGGGAAACATCGGTATTTCGTACTTCTGATATTTCTGATGATGAAATCTGGGATATTGGTGATTGCGAAGTAAGTGTGAAACGTGGGAAGCCTGTATTAGGGCGGGCTGATATAATATCGAATATTGTTATATCAAGGGATTTAGTAATAACTCCTATCGAGCCTCCTGAAAGACATGCGAATATTACAGGGTGGCCGGATGAACGTTCGAAGCAGAGGTTGATGGCACTTGAGTTGGCTGCTGAGGCAAGTCTTTATTTAAGGTAAGATACTCTTCTTGCCTTTTGATGAATGCAATGGCGTTAAATTGTTTTATAGTATTTCGTGTATTCTCAAATAGATATTCCCTGTTTCAGCAGCTTTTCTACGCTTTCTTAGAAGTAATTGTACTAAATCAATCCTGCCCTCAATAACTGCCATTAAGTCACTACCATCCATTAGAATTACTAAATGACGTCCGGAAGAATGTGCTTTTACGGCATCTTCTGAATAGCCATTAATTGACAAAAAAAGGCCAAGGGTGTTTTCAAGTTTTCTTGATAGCTTTCCGGCTAAACTGTCAAGTTCCTTTGCGTCAACGGGAGATTTTTGCCACTTTGCCTCTAATAGGTAATCGGTTCCTTCAAAAGTAAAAGCTCCATCAATTTGTTCACCAGTTATACGGAAAGAAGCTTTTGGGTCTAGGTCAAATAGTTCAAAAAGATCTTTAAGAACTTTTTCAAGACGATACCCTCTTTTTTGGGCGTTTTCTTCGGTGAGCAGTGCCAGGAATTCTGAGTTGATTTCTTTTATTTTTTCTTGGACGGCATTAACCTGAAGTAGTCGTTTGTGAGCTTCTTCTCTTTTCTGTTCTGCTTTCTTTTCTTCTTCCCGGATTTGTTGACTCCCGGCTTGTTGCTTTTTGAGAGCTGCTACAGCGTTTTTAGCGTTTTTTTCTTTTTCCTGACCGTCATCAAGTTTTCTTAAATGCGAAAAATCAGTGACCTGAGCAACTTCATCCATAAGGCGGATAATATCTCTTTGGTATACTTCCTCATTTTTTGCTAAAAAATCGACCAAGGTCGCCACAATATTACGTTTGTAATCCTCCCAGTTTAGCCGACCAAGAATGGAAGGATCAGACAGAGTGTTTGACAGAAAGCTACGTAGTTCTGATTTGTACCAATAAACGTGTGTTAGAGCTTCTTTTAAAGCTTGTAATGCTACTGGAGCTATCTTTTTGGTCAATTTAGTGCTCCTTATTATTTTCCTGTTTAACAATAATATACACAATATATAATGCTGACTTTTTTGTCAAAAGGAGACATAACATGAAAAATGCTGTTTTATCCGGTCACGCCCTTGATAAGGATAAATAATATCTTCCTATACATACTGGTTAAGCAAATTCTGATCTTGTTCAAATAAAGACAGCACTTATGACTTCTGCATTTCCTTGACATGCCTCCCCCAAAGCTGTTAGGGTTATAACACACAACTGCTTTACCCGTATTTAAGCTGCGTATAAAAACTTCATTATAGCAAGCCCCGAATACACCCGGGACTTTTCCCCAAAAGCAGAATTAAGGAGACTAATAAAAAATATGGATTTTAACGAATTTAATTTTCACCCCAAAATTGCGGCTGGAATTGCAAAAGCGGGTTTTGAAACACCGACACCAATACAGGAGCAGGCAATCCCGCCAATACTCAAAAAACGCGACGTTATGGGACTGGCACAGACCGGAACCGGCAAGACAGCGGCCTTTGTGCTGCCGATCCTTGAACGCTTAAACAATGGACCGCGCCGCACTGTACGCGCACTCATAATAGCACCTACACGTGAACTTGCAGAACAGATCACTGATACGATCAGGGAACTGGGACGCCAGACAGGTCTCAGGAGCTTGAGCATATATGGTGGCGTGAGCATCATGCCTCAGATAAAGAAATTGCGTGACGGTGTTGATATTGTTGTTGCCTGTCCAGGACGCCTTCTTGATCATATTTACAAACGCATGATTGATCTCTCGAAACTGGAAATGCTCGTCCTTGACGAAGCGGACCGTATGTTCGATATGGGCTTTTTAAATGATATAAAGAAAATTATCAGTCACACACCGAAGGAGAGACAGACCATGCTCTTTTCGGCAACAATGCCTGATGATATCAAACGGCTTTGCAATAATGTCCTAAATGACCAGGTTACAGTAAAGGTCAATCACACTGCGCCGGCAAACACGGTTGAGCATGCCCTTTACCCTGTTGAACAGCATCTCAAGACAGAGCTGCTTCGCGCAATCCTTCGCAATACGGATACTGAGTCCATTCTGATTTTTACGCGTACAAAACACCGTGCCAAGCGTTTGGGTGAACAGCTGGAAAGAGGGGGCTACAGGGCAGCTTCTTTGCAGGGAAACTTGTCCCAGAACAGACGGCAGGAAGTGCTTAATGGATTCCGTAAGGGCAGGTATCAGATACTCGTTGCAACAGATATTGCTGCACGAGGTATTGATGTCTCATCCATATCTCACGTTATAAATTACGATATACCAGATACTACAGATGCATACACTCACCGGATCGGACGTACTGGAAGGGCCGCAAAGACCGGGGACGCTTATACGTTTATTACTCGTGCGGACGAAGCCATAGTGCGTGGTATTGAAAGGGTGCTCGGTGAAAAGGTAGAGCGTCGTAAACTTGAAGGTTTCGATTATAAAAAGCCGGGACCGGCCAATAGCACTGAATTCAGACGCCAGCCAGAGCAGAAAAAATCAAGGGGACGTCATTCACTCAATGCTGCCAGAAAAGGGGCTTCGGTTAAATCGCCAAAGAGCGCCGCATATAGGGGTTCTGCCAGCAAGCCTGCTTCAGGGGGAGCGAAACGGCAGAGTAATTACCGGAAACTCATCAATAGCCAGCGTCCGGCTTAATAGAAATACAGTGAACAGCGGGGTGGAAATTGCCGTCCCGCTGTTTTTTTACTATTTAAAGATTAATCCCTGCTTCCTTCAGCTTTTCAATCCCCTTTATTTCCTCATCCAGCAGAGGATACACTAAAACAGGCAGGTCAAATTTATTAGTGATTTCATTTAAATACTTCACCTGCATATGCCGCCTGTTTTTGAAAAAATCATTGCTGCAGATCTCTTCCGGAAGTACCATGTTTGCCACAATGAGCTGAGTCTCAATGCCTGCGTCTTTCATGTCGAGCATTGCCCGGTGCGATTCAAGGATCGGGGTTGATTCAGGGTAGAGGACAAGACAGAAAACAGACTGTTCCCTGTTTCTGAGGAGTTTGATGATCTTTTTGAACCTGTTGTCTTTTTCGCTTTCAGCATTTATGCCCTCTGCAGGCGAGATCATCATCTCGGCCTGTTTCGCGTAATCAAAGGGCAGATCAAGCAGCCTCAGGGTATGGCCCGTCGGGGCGGTATCAAAGACTATCACATCATAGATACGGCTCTCTATGAACCGGACGAATTTGTCGAATGACGCCATCTCTTTTATACAGGGTGAGTTCAGCTCCTCTTCCATTGCCGCCATCATATCATCTGAGTATTTTCCCTTTGCTTCATCGAGAATTCTTTCCTTATATTCTTCAAAAGCCTTTTCCTGGTCGATCATGACAGCTGACAGGTTTTCGGCTATCTCTATAGGCTCGTCACTTATTTTAACGTCGAACACTTCTCCGATATGAGCGGCAGGGTCAGTGGTTACAATAAGAGTGTCAGAACCCTTTTGCGCAGTATACATTGCGGTAATGCATGAGATGGTAGTCTTGCCGACTCCGCCTTTACCGGTGAAAAATATTGCCTTAGTACCTTTTTGTGGTAGGAATAATTTTTGGAGATCAGGTTTTTCGAAATCAAATCGCAGGTCCGGGAGAGGTGACTTCGCCCCTGCATCTGCACTTTTGCTCTTAGGCGCTTTTGTCTTGTCAAACAGCTCATTAGCAATCTCTTTTAATGCTTCAATCCCCTTGATTTCCTTGTCCTTCAAAAACATATATCGCGTAGGTTTATTAATGAGCCGCTTTGTTTCTCTTATTACTTTTTGTTGTTCGGTTAGTTTCTTTTTGAAAAAATCCTTTTCACATATCTCTTCAGGGAGTATGCCGTTTATTATTATCTCTTCAGACCTTATCCCGATGGTTTCGAGCTCTTTGGATGCCCTTCTTGTCTCAAACAGGGACAATGCGTCAGGCTTCATCACAAAGATAAAACTGGTCCTGCTCGGGTCTTTCAGCATACCAGTAGCCCTGTCGTATTTCTCTTTTGAGTCCTGTATTGATTGTACCGGGCCGAGGCATGTCTGGCCGCTTCCTTCAGCCGCTTCTTCAATATGCTTTGACCAGTCAACCGGAAGCTCTAGTAGCCGGATTGTATGACCTGTAGGCGCAGTGTCGAACACGATAATGTCGTATTCTTTTGTCTCCATAAAGTCTATGAACCTGTCGAATGCCGCCATTTCAGTTGTGCAGGGACCGCTCAGATTTTCTTCAAGCGATGCAATTACATCATTCGGCATTACATTCCTGAATGGTCCAATAATATTTTCTTTGTATTCTTTTGTAGCCTCGTCAGTGTTTATCTCCATAGCATATAGGGGCACGGTTGGCCCTGCTCCTACATTTATCGGTGTAACTTTGTGACCTATTTTCTGTTCGAAAACATCTGCAAGGTTAGCGGCTGGATCGGTTGTTACGATCAGAGTTTTATAGCCTGACAATGCGTAATGGATAGCAGTGGCGGATGCTATTGTAGTTTTGCCAACACCGCCTTTGCCTGAAAAGAATAAGAATTGTGTCATAAGTTTACTTCTTGAAATTAATAGGAATTACTGTTTTAACAGGTTCAATACCAAGTTCTTTACATAAATCTTCATAGTCAGGGTATTTTCCTGTTATGAATACTTTTTCGTTGACTATAGTGATTGGTAAGACGTGAGTACCTTTTTTCTGTAATAGATCAGATACGCTTTTATTGTTTATAAATTCTTTAGGCTGTTGTGAAAGGTTAAATCTCAAAACTTCAACCCCCTGTTTCTTGAGTGCCAAAACCGATTCACTCATCTTCAGCAGGACAGGGTCGATATTTGGACCGCACACTCCGGTTGAACAGCACATTGCAGGATCGTATATTTTAATTTTCAATTCTTGCCTCCGCTTTAAGATATTTCTGCATTTATTGTAATACATATTTACATAAATATTTAGTGATTTGAAAAATATGTTGAAATATATAGAAAGGTTATAAAATGTGGTGGTGTTAGAGTTACCGTTTATGGACAAAGAATTTAGGTATATCCTTTAAGTATAGTGTTCAGCTAATAAAAGGCAGGAGGTAAGAAATACTTATTAAATGTGAAATCTGTCCCCTGGTTTATTTCAGGGGACAGATCTATAATTTTGTTCTTAGCTCTGAACTATTTAATTAGTTAGGCCATACAAATTCGTTCCTGTCGCCGAAGATATCAGCAGGCAGTCTCGGTCTTGAGTTGACTGGAAGAGGAGCAATACCGTTAGGACCGAACCATTTCAGGTAGATCTTTTCGTAGGTTCCATCTTTCATCATGTCCTGAAGAGCAAAGCTAGCAGTATCTCTCCATTTGCTCTGGTTTGGAGGAGTGCCGATTCCATAGAGTCCGGGGCTGAAGATCGGGCCTACAGGCTCATAATCTACACCTGCTGCTCCAGCAACACCTGCAATGATAGGTGTGTCCTGGATGTATGCGTCAACTTTACCCTGCTTTAAGGCAAGGAAACACTCTGCGTTTGACTGGAATGCCTTGATGACGAATTCTTTCTTGCATCCTTTTTCTTTCAGGTAATTCTGTCCTGCGATATAAGCGTTTGATCCCTGTGTAACAGCCATTCTCTTACCGCAAATATCCATAGGGCTTTTGAATTTACCTTTTTTGGCATAGAATATTTTGCCGGTCCAGAGGTAAGGAGGCTCAGCATAGTCAATCTGCTTATCGCGACTTCTTGTGTGGCTCATGCTTCTGATAGCAAGGTCGACTCTCTTGTTTGCAAGGAATGCGATCCTGGTTTTATTGTTGACGACGACTTTCTCCATCTTGAGTTTTTTACCCATTATTGCGCCAATGTGGTCGACCATTGCCTTTGCGATGTCGATATCAAAACCTTTTAATTCACCATTGGTAGGATCAATCATGCTTAATGGAGGAACATCAATTCCGTGACCAATCTTTACTACCCCGCTCTTTTCGACATTGTCATAAACGGAACTTGCTGCTACTGCGGATGTGGCGATACTAACAAGGAATACTAATAAAGCCAATACAACTACACTGCTTTTTTTCATTCTGTTTCTCCTTTTCTTTGAAGTATTTTTTTAGGTTATCTTAAATAAAAAAATCGTAAGCTATAAAAGCAATACTTTATTAGCAATGTTTATGCCAATATGGAAGTCATTGATATTATTGTAAAAAAGAAAAAATGAAGGCAAAAATGTGTTCAATATTTGACCACCCTGTTAACTAGTTGAACGCATAGGTGTGAATTTGTTCTATTTCTTTTCAATTTTGGCTTTAAGCGTGTTTCTTGATATGCCGAGTACCCTGGCTGTCAGGGCCTGATTGTCTTTATTAAGTTCAAGGGCTTTTTGAATTAAGAGCCGTTCAAATGTAGATACGGCCTCTTTATAAATATTTGTTTCTCCTCCCTGCAGGAGTTCATTTGCCGCATCTGACAGGACCTTTTCCATATTTCTGGTTTTGGTGGCTGAGAGTTTTGTATGTGATAAAGATTCACAATCTTCAAGAGAGAGAGCATCTTTTTGACAGAGTACCATTCCCCGTTGAATAACGCTCTGGAGTTCTCTCACATTTCCGGGCCAGTGGTAATTATTAAACTCATTCAGTAACTCAGTGGAGATGCCGGTCACATTTTTGCCGGTCTCTCTATTAAATTTCTGTATAAAATACTGGACAATACTTTCAATATCTTCTTTGCGTTCTCTCAATGGAGGTATAATGATACTTACAACGTTTAAACGCCAGAAAAGGTCTTCCCTGAATTCACCACTGTCCTTCAGTGCGACAAGGTCTTTATTCGTGGCTGCAATAATACGTACATCCGTTTTTATTGTTTCTTTTCCCCCAAGTCTCTGAAAACATCCGTCCTGAAGCACTCTTAGCCACCTTGCCTGTATTGACATTGGCATATCGCCTATCTCATCAAGAAACATGGTGCCTGTATCACATTGCTCGAATTTCCCGATTTTTCTGTTGTCCGCGCCAGTGAAAGATCCTTTCTCATGCCCGAAGAGTTCACTTTCAAGAAGGGCCTCAGGGATGGCCGAGCAATTGACAGGAAGAAAGGGCTTGTTTACCCTTTTGCTGTGATGATATATAGCCCTTGCGACAAGTTCCTTCCCGGTCCCTGTCTCTCCTCTGAGCAGTACGGTGACATCGCTTTCCGATATTTGCCCGATCTTTTTGAATATATCGAGCATGAATGGGCTTCCGCCGATTATCCTGTCACCCCGCTCATCCCCGGTTTCAGAAAAGGTGACCGGAATGGACATCTTTTTATCGACAATCGCTTTTTCAACAAGAGAGATCAGGCGGGTATTGTCGAATGGCTTTGTGAGATAATCATATGCCCCGAATTTCATTGCAGTAATGGCCCTGTCTGATGTACTGTGAGCGGTCATCATTATTATGGTGAGGTCGGGGTAGACTGATTTCAGTTTTTGTAGGGTCTCGAGACCGTCCATTGCCGGCATACTCACGTCCATGATGACCAGGATAGGACTTTCCTTGCCGGTTTGCTCAATGGCCTCTACTCCGTTGTTTGCGGTAATGACATCATAGCCCTTCCTGCCCAGTATTTTTTTGAAAGAATGACGGACTCCCTTTTCGTCATCTACAACTAGAATCTTATCCATTGCTTGCCCCCTTCGGTAATCTTACGGTAAATACAGTCCCGCCGCCTTCATTACTGTTAAAGAATAATTTGCCCGCATGCGAATTAATTATATTATAAGCGATTGAGAGGCCAAGTCCTGTCCCCTCGTCTTTTGTGGTAAAGAACGGATCAAATATTTTTGAACGTATGTTTAAAGGAATACCTCCGCCTTTGTCCCATATCATTACTTCCACAAAGTTATCATCTGATTTCCCCGAGATCCGGATTTCGCCTCCGTCAGGCATAGCTTGAATTGCATTGAGGATCAGGTTCAGGAAGACTTGCTCAATCAGAGATTTGTCTACATTGACCATAGGCAGTGACTCTATCATGTCCTTGTGAACTGCTATATTGTAATGTTCAATATCATAGGTTGCGAGTGATAGGACGCTGTTTATCAGTTCTCCCAGGTCTATGTCAGTGAGTTGAAAGTCCCTCTGTTTTACAAATCCCATAAAGTTAGTGAGTATCGTATCGATCTTTTCTATTTCCTCACTGATGACTTCAGCGTCTTCTTTTGTCATGTCCGGTTGTTCTTTGTAGGCCTGGAAAAGCATTTTCAGGGTGGTCATCGGATTTTTGAGTTCATGCGCAAGGCCTGCTGAAATCTGCCCGATCGACGAGAGTTTCTCTGCCTGCAAAAGGTGTGTGTATGTATATGCTTCCTCCATTTTTTCTTTTGCTATTTTGAGTTCCATAGAGAGCCTGTTAAAGTTACGGGCCAGATAGCCTACTTCATCTCCAGAACTAACATCTACCTTCCGTCCGTATTCTCCCCTCCCAAGGACCTTGGTGAATTCCACGAATTTATTTAAAGGTCCTGTTACTAATCGGCTCAAAATTAATGAAGCTGCAACACTAAGCAGTATTATTCCTATCAGTATCGGATAGGTTACGAACCTCATTTTGGCAAGTGTGTTTTTTAGTCCGTCCTCCCTGATACCGAGGTGTAACTCCGATTTAGTTCCTTTAAATACACTTACCCCAACATCTCGTATATATCCTTTTTCAGTCTCAAGGAGCTGTATATTCTGTGCTTTGTTATTTAAGGGGTTCCATGATAGAAGATCGGGTGGATGGCCGTTCTGGAAAGTATGGGAAAAAATCTTGCCTTCTTCATTGGTAACAAAAATGAATTCAACGTCTTTTTCCTTGTCAAGTACTTCCATAAAGGCCTTTGTTGTTTGAAAGTAATCTCTCAGGAGAATATTGTTTGCGACCCTGTCTGAAAGGGTCCCGGCAATTGAAATAGCCCTTTTTTCGAGTTCTCCCCTGAAGGCATTTATGAATACTCCCCTTATTGAGAGTATAATTAGTAAACCCGTGCTTACTGCTATTGCGGTTGTAAGGAGGGTTGTCTTTGTCCTTAGTTTCATTTAGTGATAATTCCGTATTTGTCTGCCATTTTCATGACCTTGTTCAGTTCAAATTCATTAAGTACTGTGAAGCCCATAGGCATTTCAGTTTTATTCCAGTTGTATAGCATATCTTTGTGTTTTCCCATTGGTTCGAAGGCGAGCAGGGCGGCCCTGACTTCTTCAACAGTCTCCGGGGCTACTGCACTGTTATAAGCGATAAGACTACTCGGATAAGGTTTTGACATCTTAACTATCTTTACCTTGCCTTCTGACAAGAGTCTTTTTGCGAGTGTGTCCTGGATGCCTCCGGCATCAAATTCACCGTTTAGTACGGCCTTTGCTGTGTCTGTATGCGAGCCTGTGTAAACGTAAGACCCAAGATCATCAAGAGTGATACCTGCATCATCCAGCATTTTACGCGGTATCAAATGCCCCTGTGTCGACATTTTTGATCCAAAAGCAAATGACTTTCCTTTTAAGTCAGTTAATTCCCTGATACTGCTATCTGGCTTTGTAATGATCACGGCATGATACATGGGATCGCCCTCTTTATTTACTCCGCTGACCATGTATTCGATTCCACTTTGGTTTTTTCCGACAGCGTAGCTCAGTGTACCTATGGCGGCAAAATGGGTAATGCCTTTTCTGAGGTTTTCAACGGTGTCTTCGTATTGTTTAGTGAATTTTATCCGGAAACGTCTGCCAGTTGTCTTTTCAAGATATTTTAGAAAGGGTGTGTAAATCATAACTTCTTCTTTGGGTCCAAGTCTCAGGTCAAAACCAAACCAGAGAGTGTTTGGTTGGAGGTGGTCCGTTTTTATTGAATCTTCTCCGGGTCTTTTTGAGAGACTTACTTTTTTAGGGGTTTCTTTTTTTTCACATCCGGCTAAAAACACCAGAGAACAGAGGAAAAATATTAAAAGAGTTTTAATATGTGTTTTCATTAGATTGATTTTTAGTATAACTGAATGATGTATGAATGTGCATAGAGAGGATAAAGCGGCAAAGGGGCTTCTATTTTAAAAATGGTAAAGCATCTATTTAAGCGATTACGTCACAGAACAATGTCATTATCTGAAAAGAGTTCAATTTATTATATGGCGCTCTTACCATTTTTAAAATAGAAGCCCCTTTGCCGCTTTATCCTCTCTATGCACAACTAAAGATTTTTCTGTAAATGACGAAATAATTGTAACGGTCTGAATTTACACAATATATTTTTACGGGAGTGATCGGGAAATTGATTTTAAAAACGTATAACAATTATAATAAATATTCATGATATCAATAGTAATCCCCACATATAATGTATCGAGATTTATGCCGGGCCTTCTTGATTCTATATTCAGGAACAAGATTGATGATATGGAAGTTATCATAGTCGATGACTGTTCAACGGACGATACAGTTGCGATTGCAAATAAATATCCTGTTAATGTAATTGAACTGGAGATGAACGGCGGTCCTGCCAGGGCAAGAAATATAGGGGTAGATGCTGCCTCAGGTGATATCATATTCTTTCTTGATTCTGATGTGAGAGTCATGGACGGTGCGATTAAGGAAGTGGAGGATTATTTCAGGAAAGACCCTGCAGCCCAGTGTGTGATCGGCATATGCGCGACAGATCCATTAAACAGGGGGTTTGTTCCAAGATATATGGCAATGTTCGAGTATATTCATCTCCTGGGTGTTCCTGATAATAAAGTCAGCGTATTCGCCCCAAGGTGTGGTGCTATAAAAAAGGAGCTTTTTCAGAGACTCGGCGGATATAGAGAGAAATACAAAGGGGCGGATGTTGAGGACTTTGAACTTGCCCGAAGGATCTGCCAGACTGAAAATATAATATTGAACCCGAAAATACTGGTAAGGCACCAGTTTGTTAATAACATAGAAGAGGCAGTACGAAATTACTTTAAGCGCGCGGTCATGTGGGTACATTTATTCCTGACTGACAAGAAGCTGGATAATGCGGGCCCGACAACACCCGGAAATGGTATCGCGGCAGTCTGTTCGTTTATGAGTTTTATCTGCCTTTTGTTTATACCCATTATTTCAGCAGCAAAACCCGTCTTTGTTTTGCTAATTATCTTTTTCTTCTTTTTTAATCTCAAATGGTGGAATTTTATGCGGAAAGAGGCGGGGTTTGTTTTTTCTATGAAGGCCCTGCTGCTTAATTACGTGCTCGGAATAGATATAATTGTTGCCTCGCTTTACGGGACAATTAGTTATTTTTTTAAAGATAATAAGACCGAGTTGAAAATGAGTAATGAGTAATTATCTTTTTTCAAATATTTAATATTAAAAATAATTAGTTTTGGAGAAATTGGAAAAATTACATTATGAATATAAATAATAATCTTGTTGTATTAGGCTACGCGAATGCGAGTCCTTTCCCGTATCATGCATGGACACCTCTGGCGATTTTGTCACTAGGGGCTTATCTCGAACAAAATGGTATGACTGTCGAGTACTTTGATGAAAGGATACATAACAAAAACCGCTTTAAAGATCTTGTGAAGAGGAAACCTATTCTTGTCGGACTTTCGACAATGACATGCTTTCAGATAAAGAATACCATTGACCTCGCTGAGATCGCCCGTGAAATAGATCCCCAAATTCCTCTTGTCTGGGGCGGGACGCATCCCTCTATGATGGCAGAGCAGACGCTTGAATCGCCTCTCGTTGATTTTGTTATAAAAGGTGAAGGAGAACAGACCCTGCTCGAACTCGTTCAGGCAGTGCAGGATAAAGAGGAAGAACTTGGTTTTATAGACGGTCTTGGATGGAAGAAGGGTAAAGAAATTATCCTTAACAAGGACCGTGATTTTCTGGACATAGAGAAATTGCCGTTCCCGTATGATGGGAAAGGAAGAGAGATACTTCTTGAGTATCTCAGACGTTCGGGTGACACACTGGAAAATATAGGATACGAATCCTCAAGAGGCTGCCCACATAAATGCGGCTTCTGCTATAACGTTTATTTTCATAAAAATGTCTGTAGAGTGAAGAGTAAAGAGAAAGTAAAAGAAGAGCTTGTTAAATTGAAAGAACTTGGCGTCAATAAGATGACCTTTTATGATGATACATTTCTTGCGGGTAGAAAAGAAGTTATGAAGGAGATCTTACCGCTCCTAAAGGAATTTGACTTCAAGTGGATAGCCAACCTCAGGATAAACACCTTTGATCTTGAGCTGCTGAAGCAGTTTGAGGAGAGCGGATGCGTTTATGTCTTCTTCGGTGTGGAGTCCCCGGATGATGAAGTCCTTAAGCGAATCAGGAAAGGCCAGAATCGGAAGATGATTGACAAAGGCATAGAGATAGTCTCGCAGGGGAACATCCCGACACTCTATTCATTGATGATAGGACTGCCTGGAGAGACAGAGGAGGAGATGAACAGGACCCTCGATTTCGCGGACGAGATACGTAGGAGGCACCCCGGCGCGGAAGTGCCTATTCAGCCCTATGTACCGTTGCCCGGTACTCTCATGTATGAAGAGGCGCTAAAGAAGGGTTTCCAGCCGCCTACACACCTTGAAGGCTGGAAGAATTTTACCAATGACGAGGTGAGGAACCCGTGGGTAAAAGACCCGGTACTCCTGAATTCCATTTATATCAATTCATTTCTTGCGTTCCGGTATGACAGGTTCCTGAAGACATTCTGGTCCAAAGTGGTTTTCGGGCCTCTGCATACACTCTCGCTATGGAGATGGAAACACCGAAATTACAAATGCTTTTTTGAACTCCATTTATATCTGACATACAAACGGATGGGTAAGTATTTTATCATGCTCGAAAAGATAATAAAAAACAGGTAATCTCCAAACTGACACTTCAAAAGAGTTACGGGGCCAGTAAAAAGATATCCCTCCTGTAAATCTACATACAAATCCTCAATCTTCTTATTCGCCCAAGGTGTCTTCTTCTGTCTTGACACTATTTCTACCGGATTTCTTAGCCTCGTAAAGCGCTTTATCCGCCCTTTTGAAAACAGAATCACAGTCATCATCTTTTCTGAAGCAACTGATCCCAAGGCTGATAGTAAGAGGTATATTCTGGTTTTTGTAGGAAAACGATGCATTATCAATAAAAGTACGAATGCTCTGACCTGTTATTCTGGCCTTCTTAAGATCGCTGTGAGGAAGTATAATCGCAAACTCTTCTCCGCCATATCTGGCTACAAAATCTCTTACTCTCAGTCTTTCCTTAAAGAGAGAAGCGAGTTTTTTTAAGGCAAGATCTCCAACATTATGTCCAAACGTGTCGTTGATTTTTTTGAAATGATCTATGTCACAAATGATCAGAGATGAGGTTACTTTGTAACGCAAAAGATCTTCCTGTGTTTCTAATATCTTCTGGTCATAAGCCTTTCTATTATATAGTCCTGTCAGGGAGTCATGAAGAGATTCCTTTTCCATCCTGTTTGATTTCTCTCGGAATTCATCTGCCTCCTGCCTGATTTCTCTCATCTTCTGTTCCATTTCTTTCAGTGTCTTCTCTGTTTTTTCGAGCCTGGACATGTCCTGCGATGTCTTTTTTTCGATCCCTTTATTAATCTGGTCTATCTTATCCAGAACTGTGAGCTTGAGCTGATCCAGATCATCTGAATCATTGACGTTCTGTTTTATCATATTCATTTCAGCTGACATGCCATTATTGAAATCCGTGTCCTCTTGAACTATTTCCTGGTGCAATGATAATTGACTCGATATTTGTGATTCCGTCTCTCCAAGGGCCAGGCTGGTAAGCTTTATGAATTCTTCAAGTTCGTGTATATGCCATCCCATAGAGCTTATGTTCTTTTTTACAAAGTTAATTGGTGAGTCCAGCCAGTCTGAGGATCCTTCAATAATGGATTGAAGATCAGTGTTGTTATTTGTATTTATGAATTCCTGCGCAATTGAAGAAGGCATTAATGAGGTTATTTTGTCCAGAACTTTTTTTGAAATTTTTCTTAAATTCTGGATATCATAATTCGTTTTCACTTGTTCGTCTGTGTGGTTGAGCAGTATATCTTTGACTAATCCGCTGCTATACATCTTTTCTGCAATTATTTTACTGTCTATCTGTTTTTGCTGGTTCTCAGTAGAGATCTTCTTGAGTATTCCTATGAACTCATCTGCTAAAACATACACTTTTTCGGCAAATTCATTATCTGGTTCAACAAGAACAATGTTTTCGCTCATTTTTAGTATTTCTCCCATCTATAACTATCCTTTATATATACAATAATTGCTATTTGTCTTTTGCATTTAGCTGTATTTGATATTGGTACTCTGTATTTATTATCGGATAATTTAGCGATATCTTAAGGATAGGGAGTATTGTTGTATAATATTATGAGTTATTTCCCCTAAGTCTTTGACTTACAAGTATAGCGCTTTTAAGCTTTGCAGGTTTCCGGCCTCTAACTAACCTTAATATTCTTAAATGATTCCAAAAGATCGCTATTGCTCGGGTATTTCTGAATCATCTCTATCAGCTTTTCCATAGCAGAAACACTATTTGTCGTTGCCATGCCCCGGTACAATAATTCAAGGCGTCTGAATTCTTCCGGCTCGAACAAAAGCTCAGTACGCCGGGTAGCACTTTTTGACACATCGATTGCCGGGAAGACCCTTTTTTGCGCCAGTTCTTTTGAGAGCACAAGCTCCATATTACCCGTGCCTTTAAACTCCTCAAATATAACATTATCCATAGCACTGCCTGTATCGACCAGGATCGTAGCAATGATAGTTATAGAGCCTAAACCTTCAACATTGCGGGCAGCTCCAAAAATACGACGTGGTACTTCTAGTGCACCGGCACCTACTCCTCCGGACATAGTACGCCCTCTGCCCCGGTGTTGTGAGTTATGTACCCGCGCCAGACGAGTAAGTGAATCAAGCAATATCATCACATTATGCCCTGCAGCAGCTTCCTTAAAGGCTTCTGCGATAACAGTATCTACAAGCTTAATATGGCTTTCATAACTATGGTCCATGGACGAAGAATGTACATTGGCAGTAACACTGCGCGTAAAGTCAGTGACCTCTTCCGGCCGCTCATCGACAAGTACACAATATACCTTCATATCAGGATACCCGTTTGTTACCGCATTACAGATATTCTTCAAAAATGTTGTTTTACCCGATCCTGGGGATGATACTACAAGAGCACGCTGACCCATCCCTATCGGGCAAATAAGATCAAGCGCGCGAACGGACGGATCATCACTGCCCTTTTCAAGAATAATGCGTGGATGCGGATTTACCGCTGTACCGGCAAGAAACTTTTTTTCATCAGATGAGGTTGCCCTGCGGGTTGGAACATTTGAACGTTGCTGCGGCCGTGATTTCCTGCGCCGCGAATTTATACCATACGAACTCATATATACTCCTTAATTAATTGATTTTAATAGTAGGTCTTTTCTAGAGGTTTCAGAGTGCTTTTCTATTCAACTCCCAGATCTTTAAATACCGAAGTATTTATAGGACGATAATTAATCTATGTATTTTACCAGATATTTCTTTTTCAAGCATACATTTTATACCTTTTATAAATAAAATACTTATAATTTGGATTTTGCCGATTGACATATGTAATATATATGCATGCCGAATATTGCCATTCTCCCCGATAATTTAATTAATAAAATAGCGGCTGGCGAAGTCATCGAGCGCCCGGCTTCGGTAGTCAGAGAACTGATAGACAATTCAATTGACGCGGGTTCAACACGGATCGACATTGAAATACTCCACGGCGGCAGAAAACTCATCAAGGTGTCTGATAATGGCGCGGGTATGGAGAGAGCAGACGCCGTGCTCTGCTTTGAGAGACATGCTACAAGCAAGATCAAAACTGAAAAAGAGCTATATGATATCTCCACCCTCGGGTTCAGGGGAGAGGCGCTTGCTGCCATAGCTTCCGTATCAAAAATTACACTGCTAACGTCAACCCGGAATGCGGACGTTGGAACAAAGTTAGAGATCGGCCCGGACCGGAAAAAAGAGATTATGGATGCACCTCCCACAGGCGGCACTACAATCGAGATACGGGACATATTTTATAACACACCTGCACGGAGGAAGTTCCTGAAGACCGTACCTACCGAGATGTCCCATATAATTGAAACAACGGTACAGAAGGCATTCGCCTATCCTGGAATCGCTTTTTCCCTGAGGCATAACAAGAGTGAGCTCTTAAACGCACCTGCTGTCAAGGCCCTGAAGGAGAGGTTTGGGCAGCTTTACGGCAATGAGATGGCCGATGAGTCCCTCGAAATCAGCGCTGAATCAAAGTCGATACAGGTTTCAGGGTTTTGTTCTTCAGCTGAATTGAGCAGGGCAACGAGGAGCCATCAGTTTATTTTCGTAAACAAACGCCCGGTAAAAAACCTTACAATAAATCACGCGGTAAATGACGCTTATAGGGACATCATTCCCGGAAACAGGCACCCTGCTTATTTTCTGTTTCTTGAAATAGACCCGGAAAAAGTTGATGTGAATGTCCATCCCGCAAAGCGCGAAATAAGGTTTGAACGACCTGATGATATCCACAGGTTTGTCAGGGAGGCTATTTATGATGCGCTGCACCCGAAAAAAGAAGGCAGCACTTATCTTGATACAATACCCGGTGAAGTTGATCACTCAAGACAGGATTATAGCTTTAAAGAGAGGGGAAGACCGTTTGTTAGTGAATCGCCCGTTCAATTTAATGAATCCCAGACTGATATTTTCAGAGAGGGGATCACCGCTGAGATATCTCCATTCTTTTATGTCGGGGAGTCGTTTGTCGCAACTGTGACGGACAGGGGATTGTTGATTCTTGACCAGCACGCGGCACATGAGAGGATCAATTATGAAAAGTATCTCAAACGTACATCGATTGAATCAGAGCCGCTTTTTCTTCCGCTCAGAATAGAGCTTCCACTAAAGGAATACGATATTATAGTCAAAAGAAGAGAGCTTCTCTCAGGCCTTGGTCTTGAGATTGAGGACTTTGGGAAGAATAACGTGATCGTGAGGTCTATGCCGAAGGAACTCAAAAAGGCCGAGATGAAGGGCCTTCTCCTGGATGTGGCGTCCGGTATTCTTGAACAGGAGACAAGCGGTATCAGGGGCGGCACGGGCGAAGAGGAATTATTAAAAAATATCGCTGCAAGGCTCGCGTGTCATAAATCGGTCAGGGGAAGCGAGTACCTTAATAATGAAGAACTCTCGAATATGAAGTTGGACCTTGAGAAAACGGACGATCCTGACAGGTGCCCGCACGGAAGGCCGACGAGTATTTTATTGTCAATGAATGATCTTCAGAAGATGTTCAAAAGGAAATAATGTCTTATTGTAATGCATTATCTCTTATCATAGTGTTTCTTATTATGCCGGTACTTACAGGCTGCGAAAGCCATGTAGAGAATCCTGTACCTGCTGTTCAAATTACTCCCCCTAAAAAAGCGGAATTCGTTGAGAGGCAGACCTGTGTTGAATGCCATGAGGACCAGTATAAGGAGTGGTTAAGTTCTCACCATGATCTTGCAATGGATGTAAGTTGTCAGGCATGTCACGGCCCGGGTTCAAATCATGTTGAGTGGGCACGTTCTGTTGAGAAAACTGCTTTTGGACAGTATGAATTTAAAGAGACGGGCTTTGTAGTGGATCTTGGCGCGGATGATTCTCACGTACAAATCGAGGCCTGTGCGCGATGTCATGCCCGTCGTAAAGGTTTGCGGAAAGATTACCTTCACGGCAAACCTTTGATGGATTATTATGTGCCGCAGGTCCTTACAGATCCGTTTTATTATCCGGACGGACAGATACGAAATGAAGTTTATGTGTACAGTTCATTTGTCCAGTCAAAAAAATATCAGCATGGAGTCCGCTGCACTGATTGCCATAACCCGCATACTGCAAGACTGCGTACATATGGAAATGAACTTTGTATGGGCTGTCACAGCTCAACCCCGCCTCAGGAATTTGCTGGCCTGGAAGCTAATGATTACAACTCCCCTGTACACCATTTTCACAAGGAAGGTTCGCCTGGGTCAGAGTGCATTGAGTGTCATATGCCGGAGATAAAACACATGATTGTTGATCCACGGCGTGATCACAGTTTCCAGATACCGAGACCTGACCTTTCCGTGAAACTCGGTATACCGAATGCCTGCAACAGGTGCCATAAAGAAGAAACAGCGGAGTGGGCCTCTAAAAAAATAAATGAAGTGCACCCATTGACGAAAGAGAAACGCCAAAAAGAAAAACATGTTGCCGAATTCTTTGCTGTTGGCCAGGCCGGAAAACCTGAAGCTGTAACTGATCTGATCAGGATCGCCGGTGATATTGCCAGGCCTGCTATTATCCGAGCAACCGCATTGAATATATTATCCGGATACAGGACTGAAGATGCCGTTAATATGACAGCAGTATCTCTTACAGATGATGAGCCTTTGGTGAGATATGAAGCGGTGAGAGCAATTTCTGAACTGATACCCAGAGTGATGGAGGACGATGATGATCAAGAAAAGAAGTACTCTCTTATAGTCCCCCTTTTAAAGGACCAGGTGCGTGCAGTGCGAACTGAGGCGGCGCGTGTTTTGACCGAGGTCCCGGCGAAATTATTTAAACAGGTTCATCAATTGGATTTTGAAAACGCGCTTAATGAGTATATAGAATGGCAGGAATCAATAGCTGATCTTCCTGAAACACATCTTGAACTGGGAATGGTATATGAAAACATGGGAAAGAACGATATGGCTGAAGCTTCATATAAAACCTTTGTAAGGCTGGTCCCTGATTTTACGTCTGCAATGTTTAATCTTGCCAACTTCTATAACAAAACAGGCAGGAATAAGGATGCTGAAAACCAGTGGCGGAAAATTATTGAGATTGAACCCGATAATGGTGAGGCCCATTATTCATTGGGTCTCCTTATGGCTGAGACAAATCTGCTTGACAAGGCGGTCGAATCGCTTGCAAGAGCGGTTGAGCTCCTGCCTGATGATTCACGTGTTAGATATAATTATTCTTTATCACTTCGTCATTTCGGGCGGAATGCAGATGCGTTGTCCGAGATGATTAAGGCATATGAAAAAAACGATCGCGATCCGACTATTGCCCAGGCTCTGGTAGTTTTTTACATACAGAAGAAAGAATTTGAAAAAGCCCTTGCTTATGCTGAAAAACTGGTACAGCTTACTCCAGGAGCTCCCGGCCCCGAACAAATGCTGGAACAGATAAAAAAATCAATATCAGCACAGGATTGATATGTCACATGATGTAATTAAGGACTTTATCATAAATAATCAGCTGTATTATTAAAGATTTATGAAAGAATGACGAATATTATTGTAATTGCATTTTGTACCTGATATAATTTTTTTATTTGCTATTATCCTTAATTATGTATAAAAAGGAGGTTTTTATGAAAAAGAGGAATTTGTTGATGTTTCTGGTTCTTGCTGTGTCCCTCGTATTTATAACAGGATGCGGTAGTAACTGGCTGGAGTTCATTGCAGATGACAGTTCCACAGAGGCATGCCAGTACAAGGCCTCAAAGGACCTTGATGAAGGGAAGTACGACGCTGTAATTGCTGCAAGTACAAGCTGTGCAAATTCAATGCAGAAAGGTGCTGCTTATTTTGGAAAGGCTGGATACGGTATCACTGATATAATCGATAGAATGATCGAGGCGAACGATGAGCAGAATGATGAAGAGAATATTAATCTCTATCTGAAAAATCTTGTCAGCACGGTAACTAATGCATCACTCGCATCTCTTGACTCCTCAGTAGCCGAGTATCAGAGTGTAATAGACGCTGGCGTTGCAACTGATAGAGATGTTATCGATGCCAAATTTTACAGAGACGTATTTATTAATCCTATGAGAGGTCTCGCTAACCTTAAGGCGATTATTGACCCTGATGGGGACGGAATTTTTTCAGATTGTGATATAAACAGTAATGATACGCCTGATGAGATCGATGCTACGTCATGTACGCTTGTTCGGACCGCACAAGCAAATTGCAGCACTCTTACGGACAACGGCAGTCCGTATATTGCATCATCGACAACAGAGGCTGTGGACTTTTCTGTAGCCGGGAATCCTGTTACTCTTGCAAAAACTTATACCGGTGTGACGGTTACACTGGTAGGTACTGCTACAGCTTCATGTCCGGCTGTTTATAAGAGGCTCAACAATAGCACTAATACCATATCTGTTACTACCACATCAGAAGATTGTACGGATACTGACGGAGATCAATGGAAATGCCCTTATGAGTCCGGCGGAGCATCAGTTGATGTTGTAGGAGTATTGACAGATGCCCTGAATAATGCTGAGACAGCCCTTAATAATGTAGTTTCCGGTGAATCAGAGATAGATGATGCTGTCGCAGAACTGAAAGAGGAAATTTGCGGCTCGGACAATACTTGTACAAATACGGAAGTCTCTGATTATCTGCAGACTTTAGACAATTAATATGATGAAAGAGAGGAGGACAGATATGATAAACAGGAAAAGAAGTATTCTTTTTGCCATTATAGCCATTTGTTCGATATTTACTCTGTTAAACGCCTCCGTTGTATCAGCGGCTTTAAAGGCCCATCCAACCCTTTACCGGTCTACAAGGGTCATGGGCATGGGTGGAGTTAGCGTTGCTGTTGGAGGAACATTTGAATCGGTCTTTAGTAACCCTGCCGGAATCGCCAGGATGACTGAGGGCAACTGGGAAGTCAATATTATCAGGGTGAACGGCGAATTGGGTGAAGACGTCTATGATTTTGCAAATGATATGATAGATGCCTTTGATGAAAATCCGGATGATGAACTTGATGCAGTCAATGGAGTGCTTGCCAAATATAAGGGCAAGAATATGCATTTGTCTTTATCAAACCTGACTTCGGTAGCAAAGAATTCAGGCAAACTTGCTTTCGGATTAGGCGGGCTGGCCAGCATCGATTCCAACTCTGTCGCTCATGAGGGTATTGGAGCTGATGGATTGTTTGAAGTGCATGCCAATGTAAAGTACGGCGGTATTGGCGGAATGAGTTATAAAGTCAGAGATGACTTATATATAGGCGCATCCTTGAAGTTTATACACAATGAAGCTATAGATCATTTTTTTACAGCGAGTGAGTTAATTGAAAACGAAGACGATATCGGTGATTATATTCAGGATGACCTGAAAAAAGACGGAAACGCGGTTGGTGTTGACCTTGGTGTGCTCTATGAGGTTACACAGTTCGAAAAGCTTTCCAAGTACAACCCGACAGTAGGGCTTTCACTTCTCAATATCGGGGACCTGGACTTCGGCGACGCTGGAAAGATACCGATGACAGTGAATATCGGCGCTTCTATCAGACCTGAATTTGAGAAATTCAAGCTGCCCCTTGTTGTTGGAATTGACTATGTGGATCTGTTCAGTAATTTTGAAGAAGATAGTGATATAGCCAAGAGGATAAGATTGGGAGCAGAGCTTGGCCTTGTTGATAAGACAATTTTCTCATTGCTGGTAAGAGCCGGTCTCTACCAGGGATATCCGACTCTCGGTGCGGACCTGAGACTCTTCCTTGTTACATTGAACTATACAACATACGCTGAAGAGGTCGGTGCGTATGCTGGACAGGATGAGGACAGAAGACACATGGTTACTCTGTCGGTAGGCTGGTAGTTTATTTAATTACAGATTGATATTAAAAAGGCCGCGGTTTTATACCGTGGCCTTTTTTTTGCTTTGCATGCATTGCTCAATATGTATATTTCTTTATACAATACTTGGATATTGAACATTGGTAATTGGACATTGAATATTTTTTCAAACAACGAATATCCAATGTCCAATTACCAATGTTCAATGTAGAAGTAAAGGATTCTCTATGAAAGACGCTAAGAACAAAACTGTCATTATCATCCTCGGCCCTACCGGTGTCGGGAAGACTGCTTTATCGATTCAGCTTGCGAAGTTATTGAATACTGAGATAATCAGCGCTGACTCGATGCTCGTATATCGCCATATGGATATTGGGACAGCCAAGCCTTCGATTGAAGAACTGGAGGCCGTGCCACATCACCTTATTAATATATTATCTCCGTCTGAATTGTTTAGTGCCGGGATGTTTAAGGAAAAATCAGTTGAGATTATAGATCGTTTGCAAATGCAGGGAAGGGTCCCCCTGATTGTCGGAGGCACTGGATTCTATATAAGCTCATTGACCAGGGGGCTCTTTGAAGGGCCTGGGGCTGATGAAGAGCTGAGACAAAGATTAATGGAAGAAGAAATAGAACATGGCAGAGGTCATCTTTATAACAGGCTTGTGTCTCTTGATCCCGAGGCTGCTGAAAAAATAGAACCGAATGATCTCCGTCGTGTCATCCGTCTGCTTGAGATAAGACTTAAAGGAGGCAAAGGGATTTCTGAAATTCATAAGCAGTCAACAGTTCCGTCTGATTATGATTTCATAAAAATAGGCCTCTCAAGAGAGAGAAAGGAGCTGTATCCGCTTATTGAAGATCGTGTTGACTCAATGATGAAAGATGGGCTGCTGGAAGAGACGCAGCGGCTTCTGGAGATGAAACCTGAGAGGACCGCTTTGCAGGCCCTTGGTTATAAAGAGATGCGTCTTTATCTTGAGGGTGAGGTTGAATTGGATGAAGCTGTACGCTTAACGAAGAAACGTACAAAGATGTACGCTAAGCGGCAGTTTACCTGGTTCAGAAAAGAGCCGGATATAAACTGGGTGGACATAACCGGCGCCATGGACTCTGAGAGTATCTTTAAGAAAGTTATGAATAAGGTTGATATTCTGGGGCAAATTATTTACTCCTAAAATAACGGGTATGCCGGGAAGTCTGAAATGTGCATTAAGTTCTGAAATAAAGTATACTTTTTCTTGTAAATACTGATTGTGAAAAGGAGATGGATTATGATTACAAAGGACAGAAAACTCCAGGACCTCTACCTGAATTTTCTCAGAAAAGAAAAAGTACCTGTTGTGGTCTTTCTTGTAAATGGTGCCCGCTTAAAGGGTACAATCAAAGGCTTTGATAATTTTGTTATTCTTCTGAAGAGTAATACACAACAGCTTATCTACAAGCATGCTGTTTCAACGATTGCCCCTGAAAGGGACATAAATATCAAACTGGAGAGTGAACAGGAAAGTTCATAGCTCCATGGAATCCAGCCCGAAAAACCCGTATGTAACAGTTGACGCAATTATAGAAATAGGGGAAGGCATCGTTCTTATCAAAAGAAAGAACCCACCGTTTGGCTGGGCGCTCCCCGGAGGTTTCGTGGATTACGGCGAGTCCCTTGAAGAATCAGTCTGCAGAGAGGCAAGAGAAGAGACAGGTCTGGAGATTAATCTTGTACGACAATTTCATACGTATTCTGATCCCAAAAGGGATTCCAGGTTCTGTACGATCTCTACAGTATTTATTAGCACTGCTTCAGGCCAGCCGGTTGCAGCGGATGATGCCAAAGAGGCAGGGGTATTTAAAAGAGAGAACCTGCCTGATGAAATCGCCTTTGATCACAGGGAAATCCTTGAAGATTATTTCAGTGCAAAGTACTAGTAGGGGCAGACCTGTGTGTCTGCCCAAGCTTTGATATGCCTGTGTAATGTACACATACTTGTGCAATGCGAGGGCACACACACAGGTCTGCCCACAACGACATTCGTATTTATTATATTCTAACTAATTTCCCCGTACTATCCGCAACAACCTCACCATCATCCATTAAGGCCTTAGCGTAAACGACCAGGAGCTTTCTGGTTTCTTCCCGAATTTCTGCAATGAACGTAATTTTTTCACCAATATTCACTGCCTTTCTCAAACGGATGTCCATTCGGGCTGTTACAGCAGGCATACCCCTTTCGATTGCGAGTTTTACCATCACCTCGTCAAGCAGAGTTGAGATTATTCCGCCATGAACAATGTCTTTGTATCCCTGGTGTTCCTTTTGCGGTATAAATTCAGTCCTGAGCTTTTCCCCGTCATATATGAAATCGAGTTTAAGACCTATAGGATTATTGGGCCCGCATACAAAACAGTGACCGTCGTCTTCGAGACTTACCATTAAGGAGATTGTACCTTAACCTTTATCATGATACTTGAAAGAGAGGCTGACTTTTGCCCTGAAGGCTTTTACCTTTCCGTCTTCAAGCTGCATGTCCAGTTTTGTGATCTCAGCTATCCTGAGGTCTTTCAGGCTTTTTGACGCCATCTCCACAGCTGCCTCAGCTGCCTTTTCCCATGATTCAGGGCTTGTGCCTACGAGTTCGACAACTTTGTATACACTCATAATACTCTCCTTTCAGTTTCTGCCTGCGCATATTTCTGCAAGCATTTTTATAAATGACTGTAAAAAATGATGTGTAAAGCTTGATATGAAAATTATATACCGGATTCGGGTAAAAAGAAAGAGAAAAGATTGCAATATTGCTATTATTAATTATGCGATCACTACAAAGGACTCTGGATAAATTTTACGGAGAATACAACTTCAAAGAACGGCTCAAACATGACCCGATAGAGATTCCGCACAGGTACACAAAAAAGGAGGACATTGAAATAGCCGGTTTTGTCGCCGCCTGCTTTGCTTATGGAAAGATCGGTCTTTTTAAACCTGTAATAGAGAATATCCTGAGGCCGGGCAAAAAACATCCTGCAGAATTTATTAAGAACTTTAATCTGAAAAGAGACGCTAAATACGTTAAGGGAATAAACTACAGATTCAATAAAGAAAAAGATGTTCTCTGTTATGTCTATGTTATAGGGAAAACTCTAAAGGAGTGGGGCTCCCTTAAGGACCTTTTCTGTAACTATTACAACCCTGAAGATGAAGACATTAAAAGTGCTTTAAGCGGTTTTACAGGATTCCTCCTGAATATCAATACATCCCCTGTATATGGAGAAAACATTAAACCGTACGGATTAAAACAGCTCTTCCCATCTCCTGAAAAGGGCAGTGCCTGCAAACGGATGAATCTTTTTCTGAGATGGATGGTAAGGGACAAGGATATTGATTTCGGGATATGGGATGAAATATCGCCTTCAAAATTAATAGTCCCTCTCGATACTCATATTGCAAGGATCTCAAGATGTATGGGATTAACAACCAGAAATTCATCCGACTGGAAAACAGCGAAGGAAATTACGGAGGCGCTCAAAAAATATGACTCCGATGATCCTGTCAAATACGACTTCGCCCTCTGTCATCATGGGATATCAGGGTTGTGTAAAGGTAAGAAATATTCTGGTATATGTGAGGGGTGTGTTTTTAAAATATGATTTATCTCATAGCACAATAAAACCATTTCATATTTAATAGTAATAAGAGATAATTAAATAAATCGGAGGCAAAATGAAAACACTTGATTTGAAAGGCCTTATTAATTTTAATCCTGACAAGATCTCAAGAGAAATGCTCGATGACAAGCCTGAGATGCGTATCGCTCTTATGTGCCTTGAACCCGGCCAGAAGCTTACACCTCATAAAGCGCCTTTACGGCTCTTGATGTATGTTGTTGAGGGGAGGGGTACAGTTACTGTAGGGGAGGAATCTATGGAGGTTGACGAAAAGACCTGCATTCCATGCGACCCGATGGTTGAACATGGATTTTCGGCTGATAAGGGCGAAAGGCTTGTGGTAATGGCGATCGTAACGCCAGTTGAATAATCAGTAGAGGCATGCCCCTGTGCCTGCCCTGGTGTGATATATGTATGATAGAATAGTCGTGAGAAGTCGTACACTTTAAAAAGAGTTTTTTTATTAGTCTGCTGTTCAGACATAATTTAGAAATGGAGGTGTATATGAAACCTGTAATTGATTATGATGCATGTGAAGGATGTGGTACATGTGTGGAGCTTTGTCCGGAAGTATTTGAAATGCGTGATGATGACAAAGCATATGTCTTAGCTGAATATAAATGTGATACATGTGACTGCGAAGAAGCAGCACTCACATGTCCTGTAGAGGCGATAACTTTCGAAGATTGATAAATCACCCTTTTTTGTATTTCACATAAGTCCTGCCGGTTAACATTCGGCGGGACTTTTTATTTGCTTTTTGAAATTCAATATACATTGTCCGGGTTATTTAATGTAGAATATACCGGTTCCTTCTTAATAGTCTGATTAAATTATGAAAAAATACATTACACAAACTGAAACCGTAAATATCCGGACAGCTGTAATTTGCTGGTTAATTACTGCCGGATACATGGGGATTATATTTTTCTTTTCATCCCGGAGCGGGAGTGACTTGCCTATGCTTCCTAAATATTTTGATAAGATTGTACATGCGTGTGTCTACATTGTTCTTGCGTATTTATTCAGTGTTGCATTCAGGAAGAGCGGAGTCAGGAAATATCTTTTTGCTGCAGCACTCATATCAGCCACTCTTTATGGCATTACGGATGAGATTCATCAGCTTTTTGTAGCAGGGAGAGACGCGAGTATTGGTGATGTTATTGCTGATTTTACAGGCGCGTTTCTGGGGAGCTTTTTGGCTTTTCTTTTAAAGACGTGAGATAGATTTACTGAATTTTTATTGGAATAAACGAGCCCTTCTGCTTTTCTACCCTTTCTTCAGGGTCATGATAGAATTTAAACCTGAAAAGCGCGTCAAGGCCGTGACAGTCTATGCATAGTAAATCGTATGTCTGTGCTCTGAGGAAGCTGCTGCTTGAAGATCCCTCAACATTGACCCCTTCTCCTTTTCTGATAAACCTCGGGTCCCATTGATGGATGTCATGACATGAAGGACATGAGATATTACCGACGGACGTTTTTTCCCCGGTAACTTTGTTGAAAAGTGGGAAATAATTGGTTTTGCTTTTATTGTCTCTTCCCGTGTTTGTAATGAGCATATTGTCGGGATGGAAGTCTTCCTGGGGTATTTTATCTTTGCCGGCCTTCTCTTCTGAATGACATGAATTGCACATCATATCCATTATACTTTTACCGTCGGCAAAACCTTGTGCCCATAGTTTGAATTGAATTTTACCATTGTGGATGATATGACAGACACCACATGGTCCTGATTGTTCAGGGGTCTGGTCTTTATTGTTTTTCGAGGTTGGTGCTGTTACAATCAGGTCATGGTCTGTCTTTTCAAGATAAGACTGCTCGGTATGGCAATTCTCACAAAGCTTGGGTGAAGGAGACGTCTCGAGTCTCAAGAAGCTGTTTTGTGCGGTACCCTCGTCTTTATAGTGTTCACCTGTGATATCATGAGCAGGGTCCCAGCGGTGAGGATCATGGCATGTCTCGCAGGTCATCAGGCCTTTAGGGGATACTTTCCCCTTATTGTCAAAAAGAGGCAGTGTGGTTGTGAGACCCTTTTCAGCAGGAGAGATATTAACAGGGTGTGAGTGCTTTGCTATTATTTTTTTAGGGGCCATCCCGAACTTACTATGGCAGCTCACGCACAAATCCTGCATCCTCTGACCGCTCCTTTCGATTATTGTTCTGCCCCAGAGATAACTTTGTTGTCCTCCGTGAACTATGTGGCATACTCCGCATAAACCAGATTCAGAAGGTAACTTGTCCCGATAATTTTTCTCTTCAGGCGCTACTTTCTGAATATCATGTTTTGAGTTTGCGATCGCAAACTTATTTCCATGACATTCCTTGCAGAGTGATGGAGAAGGTCTTCTGAGAAAGGAATTAGTATTGTCACCCTTGACATCTTCCCGTATTTCACCTTTTTTTGAATTAGCATCCCATCTGTGGGGATCATGACAGGTTGCACAGGTGACAGTTCCATTTTTATCATGGGTGCCGGCCTTTGTGAACAGAGGCAGTTTCAGTTCATCCTTTTTAACACCTATTGCAGTAAGTAGTATGTCAGGATCGTCAATCTCAAAAGGATTGATGTCTACCGGGTGCTTATAGTCACGGACAAGGGCTTTTTCCGCGATGTTCTCTTTGCTGTGACAGCTGATACAGAGCTGTGTTGTATAGTCAGCTCCTTCCCCAGGTTTTCTGGCTTCTTTATGAGGCAGATGGCAGGATGAGCAGATACCTCCTTCTGCAACAGTCTTTCCTTCGAGGTTTTTCTCATTTGGTGCTGAATGAATCAGATTGTGTTTTGTGTCCGCGATATATTGTTTGTCAGTATGGCAGGTGAGACATAACCCTGATTTATTGTCTTTTTTGATTAATAAGAGGTTTTTTTCTATTTTATTATTATGTACCTTGTGACAAGTCTGGCAGATTATCTCTCCGTTTCTTCCCAGTTTTGCGCCTTTCTTTATTAAATCTTCTGGTATTTTTACCTTGCCCGGTACTTCGTTTATGACATGGAAGTGGTTTCTTTTACCGTCAGGTGTAAAAATATTTTTATCGCTGTGGCATTCAAGGCAGAGCTGAGAATTTCGTGCACTTTCAATTAAAAAACTCTCATTGACTGAGCCGTGTACAGTGTGGCATGTTTCACAAATTATATTATTTTTTCCACTGCCTAAAATAGCGCCTCTATCAAGTATGCTCTGGGGAATTTTCATTTCTACGTTCCCTATAGGATGGTTACCGAATTTAGCTCCCCCATCCTTATCAGCGTGACACATCCTGCACATACCTGATTCCGTATTTGAGGACCTGATAAATATGGTCTTTTCGATTCCCATTTCACTCGAGACGCCGTGAGCAGTGTGACAGGTAGAACACTGCATATTGCCGTCTTTGTCCATAGGGAAAATCTTCGGTATTTTCATATGTTCAGGAGGGGGTTTATTTATCTTATGTCTGAGATCATTATAAACCCTTGCTCTTGAATCAACAACACTACCGTCGTGACAGGAAAAACATATCTCAGGTTTGGCAACCACCTTGTCTGCCTGGTATGGAACAAGTTCAGAGCCAACCCCATCCACAAAAAAAGTGTCTATCCAGCGGTAATGACATATAGCACACTCTCTCGCGGAATCCGGGTTTCTAGGTGTCTGTATTTCCGCGAAAACCGATCCGGCCTGAAATGCCTGGACTACTATTAATACTATTGTTAAACAAAGTACTTTTTTCATAGAGTTGTTAGGAGTTCATTCGTCATTTTTCAATATCATATACTCTCACCCTGTTAGCAAACATTTCGACAACATAAAGCCTGTTGTTCCTGTCAATGAACATACCCATCGGTTTTATGAATTTCATGACGGTTTTATCATCCGGATTTCCGATTACAGAGTGGAAATCACCATTTGTCTTGAAAACCTGGATTACTCCCATATAACCATCGCTTACGTATATCAGGTTGTTCCTGTCAACCGCAATGCCTTTTGGTCTGAAAAATTTCCCCTTTTCCACTCCCCATCCGCCTATGATATTAACAAACTGCCCTTTGGAATTAAAGACCTGGACTCTTGTATTTACTACATCTGTAATGTATAAATATTTGTCCTTGTCAAGGGTAGCAAGAAAAGGGTATCTGAATTCGCGTTCTTCCGCCCCGGGAGCGCCAAAAGTCTTTATGAATTTCAATGTAGAGAGTTCATATGAAAGGATGTAGTGGTTTTCATTGTCGACCACAAAGAGCCTGTCAATGGATTCATCAACAACAACATCGGTCGGATCGGATATATTGTCATCATTTAGTTGAGAGAGATATTTACCGGTTGATTCGAAAATCTGTACTCTGTGATTACCGGAATCAGCTATATATACTCTTCCTGAACTGTCGATGTCGATACCTAAAGGATTGCTGAACTTACCGTCAGAATCGCCCTTTGATCCAAAAGAAAACTTAAATATACACTTTGGGTCAAATACCTTTACTTTGTTGTTTACCCCGTCTAATACATATACATTCCCGTTTTCTGAGACAGAGACATCACTGGGTTGACTGAAGTCATGGCTTATATCGTACACGTGTTTGACTTTTGTGAGTTCTATCCCCAATGCAGGGTTTGGGGAGATAATTAATAGTAAGAGAACAATACAGAATGAACAAAGGGCATGAGATGTCTTGAATATTGCAGGTTTTTTATTTATTAAATATGTTCTTAAGGTATAGAAAGTTTGCATTGCTTTGTTCTTTAGTTGTGAGGTTTATTGTTTTTGAATTATATAATCGAGTATATTTTACTACAAAAAGTACACGTAAAAAAAGAGGCAGTTTTTAAAGAAAAAACTGCCTCTCATAAAGAATGAATATAATGTTCAGTATGTTGAATATTAAAATAGTTTATTTCTTTTTACCTGAACCTGGCTGCAGCATGTTAGGCATATAAAACTGTGTGTAGTTTTTTATCATCCCGACTACTTCCGTACTTGTTATTGAATCTATCCTCTCCTTTGGATAGCCGAGCGCCGCAAGTGGCAATAACGGTTTTTCCTTCTGGTGGCAGTCTTCGCATATGTACGGTTGCTTGGCAACTATTTTATGTATCAGTTTCTTCGCCTTTGATCTCTGTGTTTCTGAAAGGGTCTTTTCCTTCTCTTTGTATTCACGGGCAAAATCCATATTTTCCATGGAGTCAATTCTACGGAGTGTGCCTTCTTTGCGTTCAAACGGAATGATCTTGGCCTTGAAAGTCCCGGGTTTTGCCTTTTCAACCGGGCTTGCAACTATTTCACCGGTCTTCCTGTCGTACCATTTAAAGATTCCTGTTTTATTCTTCTCTTCAATTTTAACGTGGCAGGTCTGACAACTTATAAAAAATGCGTGCATATTCAGAAATGCCCGGAGGTCTTTTACAGCATCATGCGGCATATCGCCGTGGCATTCAATGCAGTATGATCTCTTGTCAGGGCCTATATCAAACCCGATATGGTGGAAGTGCCCCTCTATCCTGACTTCTTCAAGTATTTTATAACCAAGGTAATGTTTTACCCTCTGGTCGCCTTGAAGAATGACCTTTTCAAAAGTGGTTTGTTCTACTTTTTTCTCTGTTTTAGAATCTCTGAGTTCTAATATCTCTTTGGCTTCTTGTCTTTCGGCATACTCATGTACCAGGTGCCCGAATGTTACGTTCCATATAGTGATTGTAAAAAAGACTACTAGAACCATAAAGGCCAGCATGTAGATTTTAAAGAGGAAATTTTTCATGATTCATGCCCTCCTTCAGTCGGTTCATGTGCATCGCCGCCGTGTGGTGGTTGTATCTCATTTTCGAGACCAGCTTTTTTCATCATTTCCACGTAGTATTGATAATGTTCTTCGACCATAAGCTCTTCTGACATATACCCGGTAATGAAAACCGTCCCCATCGGGAATACGGAAATTGAAAAGTGGACGTTGTACCAGTGCCATATAAACAGGAAGAGGGCGGCGAGCAGCGCCTCGTCGCTGTGAGCGATCAGTGAGAAGTTTAGTAATTCCCCGGGTAGTAAGTGGGTGGCGATTTCCTTATTCCACATAATAATCCCGGTACCTCCAATGATAACCATACCCCAGAAGGGGGCCCAGTAATCGAACTTTTCCTTCCATGTGAAATTATCACCGTCAGGCCGTTTGTTTGTAAGAAAGAACAGGTACTTCATAAGGTCTCTGATATCGAATGCGTCCTTGAGATTAGGAACAAGGTTTTGTGTAAGCACTATTTTGAGGGCCTCATATTTTTCGAGTTTCCCCTTCTCCTTCTTTGTATCAGAGATTTCCAGACGGATAATATGTATCAGGTAAAAAATGTGATAGAAGAAGAGCGCCATCAATACAGCACCACATACTTTGTGTATAACAGGCGCAATATGTATCCCCCCGAAAAGGGAATATAGAAACGGTGCCCATGAAGCATCATGAAATTTAAGCGGCATACCTGTTAAAACCAGAACAACGACACTTATGGCCAGGATAATATGCTGTATCCTCTGGTTAAGGGAAAACCTGTAGAAGAATCTTTTTCCGTCTATCATCTTGATTTTAGAAAATTTTTCCATGACCTATTTCCTCCTTCCTATTGTTGCATGAGGAAAGAACCTTCTTACTATATCTAAGAATATGATTCCCATCAGGGGCAGCAGTGTGCCGCCGGTTAGTACGATAAAAAATGCTGTGAAAAAGTATTGTACAGGGCTTTGATCAAGACTGAATTCAGCATGTACCCCGTACTTGGCCAGTTTTGGAGATGCACTCGGATGACAGTCTATACTGGTACAGATTTTGCCCTTGTTGTTTTCATGTGTTGATGATTCAGGATTTTCATTACTAAGCATCTGGTGTACTGATTCCCCTTTTCTGACGTGACAGTCAAGGCAATCCGGGACTCTTTCATCCAGAAATGATGCTGCCTTTCCATGAAATGTTTCTCCGTATGAGAAGACGGCCTTTGTGGATAATTCATGTCTTGTGACCAGAGATAAATCATCATGGCATCTTCCGCACATTTCAGCTATGTTGAGGGGGTTCCTGCTTTTGTGCAGCCTTGTTGTTACATGGTTATAAAACCTGTAGATGAAATCGTCGCTTTTATGACAAACCCTGCATCTGCCAAGAGATGCTTCAGATATGCCCGGACGGACCCTTTTGAAAAATGAAAGGGGTCTATAGAGCGGATTGTCGTGACAGTCTTTGCATCCAGGGTAATCTTCCTGATATTTCTTTTCATTACCGGCTGAATCGATTTTTCCGTGTACACTTTTTGCAATAAATGTATCAACATCTTTATGCGAGAATTTTTTCTCGCTTGAGGGTTCAATGATATGACATTCGACAAGGCAGTCAACTTTTTTTGCCACATCATGAGGGATTTTTTTAATGTCAGTATGGCAGCCTTCGCATTTGACCTTGGCATGGACGCTGTTTTTGAAGATATCTTCGTTGACATAGAAAAGGCGCATCTGTCCTTCCTCATCAATCCTGCTGATGCCTGGATACTTATGACATAAAAGACAATTGCCGATATCTGCTGCGTAGGAGTTGCTCTGAATAAAGAGAATAGTAAGAAGAGATAACAGGCTAAAGGTGAAAAAAGATTTTAACGCTTTAGTTAAATTCATACTCTGCGCCTCCTTTAAGAGGTAACGATGATTAAAAAGAGATGAAAATGTATTATGGTTTTAGATTACAGAAATGAAATGCAATTGTACAATAATTAATTGTTATAGAAATATTAACTGTGTATTTAATTCTAAAGTGCTACTGTCGAATCTGGATACCAGATGCAGGGGTTTCGACCCGCTCTTCAGGATCATGGTAGTATTTATATCTGAAGAGCGCGTCAAGTCCGTGGCAATCTATGCATATATTATTATAACTGACATTGCGCAGGAAACTGTTTGTTGCAGTGCCTTCAATGTTTTTATAGCTTCCTTCTACTTTGAAGAGAGGGTTCCATTGATGCGCATTGTGACATGAAGGGCATGAAATGTTCCCGATATTTATTTCGTCCCCTGTCCTTTTATCGTATATGGGTGCATAATCAATTTTGTACTTATCGGCGTGCATAAGATTGTTTATCAGTCTTTCTTCCGGATGTGTTGATATAATAGGAATCTTCGATTCTCCGATTTTCCCCTTGGAATGGCAGCTGTAACAAAGGGAATTAACTATGTCCTCTTTGAAAGCGGCTCTACCGTAAGGTCTTGCCCATAACTTCATTCTATTGGGGCTGTTATGGACGAGATGACATGCCCCGCACTGCCCGGACTCACTTACTGTCTGTCCCAAAAGGTTCTTGGATGCAGGGCTTGTGATATTCAGGTCGTGGTCCGTGCCATCGACAAATCCCTTGTGTTTATGACATGT